>MDSW01175567.1_pt1 | contig 22088 bp, 18 predicted proteins | sample 811171 | NCBI WGS metagenome assembly MDSW01 (sample SAMN05326641, study PRJNA326480) | marine metagenome | isolation source: seawater | place: Atlantic Ocean: North West | collected 2012 | reverse complement strand
GATGTAGACAATGATTCGATTCCCGATGATTGTGATTCATTGATTGATAGCGATTTCGACATGGTATCAGATTTGCTCGACCAATGTCCGGGATTCGATGATACCATCGATATTGATAACGATTCAATCCCCGATGATTGTGATGTTTCTATCGACTCTGACCAAGATGGAGTAGCCAACAATCTCGACGAATGTGAAGGCTTTGATGATTCACAAGACAGCGATGCCGATGGAGTCCCCGATGGATGCGATGAGACTCCCGATGGGTTGAACGAAACAGAAGACAGCAATCATTCAGAAACGGTGAATGAAACAACCTATCAAGGAAACGCTTCTGAAAACCTTGACGACGGTTCGGATTCAAATGAATCTGCGGATAATGGCTCTCAATCATCGTCTCAAATCGAATCAAAAGATGATGATTCAAACAGAACTCTTCAGTTGTTTATTGCATTTGCCTTGATGTTTACGGGTACCTGGTTCTTGTTCTTCCTGCTTGGACAACAAATCTCCTCTGACAAGAGTCAAGATGAAAAAGTCAAGAAGGATATCACCTTTATCGAATCGGGAATTCAAGATTCGACTGCCCAATTTGTTGAAGTCAGTTCAATGATAGAATTGCCACCATTGCCAACTCCTGATGTTCCCGAAGTCGCCCGAAATGAGGGAAGCATTTCACCGCCGGTTCCCGATGAAGGACTGCCGGAGGGATGGACAATGGAACAGTGGGAGTATTACGGGCAACAGTGGCTTGATACTCAAAATTAGTATTGATTTATTTCAAAGACTTCATGTAGAACAACTGTTTGGGATAGTATGAGGAATAACAATGACCCATGTCGTAACCACTGCCTGCGTAGATCACAAGTACCAAGAATGCGTAGCGGTTTGTCCTGTAGAAGCATTCAGAGAAGCAGACACTTATCTGGTCATTGACCCTGATGAATGCATTGATTGTGGTGCGTGCATACCTGAATGTCCTGTTGATGCTATTTTTGCCGACACAGATGTGCCAGATGGTGAAGAAGAATGGATTGACCGCAATGCCGATGAATCGATTGATGCTGAAATCGCAGAAGGCGATTCTCCTGTTCTTGCTGATCTTTGATTCTCCTTAGAAAATCTCTTTTTTCTGTAGCATTGTTGCGAACCAATGTTCATGAAGGGCGCGTCCTTGGAGTGATTGATTGGCATGGTTCGAACCGACTTTTCCCAACTCCGAAACGGCAGTGATTTGCTCAAGCGTGGCTTTGCCCGTATGCAACAAGGTGGCGTCATTATGGATGTCGTCGACCCAGACCAAGCAGCAATTGCTGAAGACGCAGGTGCTGTAGCGGTCATGGCATTAGAACGAGTTCCTGCAGACATCCGCCGCGATGGTGGAGTCGCTCGTATGAGTCATCCAGATATGATTCAAGGCATTCTCGATTGCACCTCGATTCCGGTCATGGCAAAAGCACGTATTGGCCATGAAGGTGAAGCACGAGTTCTCGAATCTATGGGGGTTGACATGGTTGATGAGTCAGAAGTACTCACGCCGGCTGACCCGTATTTTCACATCAACAAAAACGACTATTCCATTCCATTTGTCTGTGGTGCAACTGGATTAGGTGAGGCTGTTCGGCGTATTTACGAAGGCGCCTCTATGATTCGTACCAAAGGGGAGGCTGGAACCGGAAATCTGGTAGCAGCAGTAACACATGCTCGACGTATTGACCAAGAGATTCGACAAATTCAATCGCTTGATGATGCTGGTATTGACAAAGTTAGTTGGATGATTGTTGAGCGATATAATGTTCTTGCCGATGCATCTGAAATGCCAGGCCTCTACCCGATGACTCCGTTCGGTGCCATCGACGATGAGATGCGAGAGAGCATCCGGAGTATTCTTCTTGAAGTCAAGGAGATGGGGAGACTTCCAGTCGTGACCTTCTCAGCTGGCGGTATTGCTACACCAGCAGATGCTTCACACATGATGCGACTTGGTATGGATGGAATCTTTGTTGGTTCAGGCATCTTCAAATCATCAGACCCAAAAACCATGGCTGATGCTATTGTTCTTGCAACTGCACACTATGAGAATGCAGAAAAAGTTACTGAAGCCATGGCCATGATGCTCGGAAAACCAATGAAGGGCGATGAACTTGAAACCCTCGATGTTCGATACGACCAACGCGGTTGGTAATCAATCCAAAGGATTTGAAACGCCTTCTTCCCCAAGTGTCCACTTGAGAGTTTTCACAACACCATCGAGAGCCTTGTGGTTTCGTGCAGCCTCTTTCATTCCATCTCTGTCTTCATTTCTCCGACATTCTTCAAACCAAGCTTTCCACTCTTTTCGCTTGATTTCTGCTCGAACAAGCATTTCTTCAATTTCTTCCCAAGAACGCTCATAACTGCGGTGTGGGGTCGAGTCGGCTGACATTATCAACATGGCGTAGTGGCAAGGTATTTGAGGAACACGCTGAAATGATTACTCAATCGCTGGAATTCGACAATTTTCAAATGTACTGTTGTTCTCCAAAACCATTCCATCACCGATAATGACGTTCTTCAAAATTGAACCAGAGCCGATTGAGACGCCTTTGCCAAGTACCGTATTTTCCAACACACACTCAGTTTCAATCGTGCAATCTGACATGACCAAGACATCAATCAGCCGACTCCCACTACCAATCACGCTTCTGGATGAAACAACAGTGCCCTCCAATGTCCCATTGACTTTTGCATCTTTGGCCACAAAACTATCGCCTTCAAACGTGCCTTGAGGAAGTGGGAATGGTAAAGTATCTCGCTGTGCAATAAGAGTATGTTGTGCACGAATTAATTCAGAAGGATGGCCTACATCAAACCAAACTCCATCGATGGTTTTGGCATACATCGGCCAACCTTTTTCTAACACCATCGGGAAAAGTTGCTTACTAAAATCAAATTTTTCACCTTCTGGGACGAGGGCTAAGACTTCCGGTTCAATGATGTAAAGTCCTGCGTTAATGACATTGCTAAAAGCCTCTTCAGCAGTTGGTTTTTCCTTGAAACGGCAAATGTATCCTTCTCTGAGTTGACCGTCCAACTGACCATGATGCGATGGTGCAAGACCGACAATGCCAAACTCTGTTGGGTCTTCAACTTCCCAAAGCGCCATCGTCACCTTTGCACCACTTTCACGATGTGCATTCAAGAGGGCGCCAATATCAAAAGATGCAACTGAATCACCAGAGCCGACGACAAAAGTTTCAGTTAAGTGCTCTGCTAAGAGGCGAACGCTACCTGCTGTGCCCATAGGAGTAGATTCTTGATTCACCCAAGCCTCAATTGGAGAAGTTTGAGTATTCCACGATTCAACATGGTCTTCCAATTGTTCACCACGGTATCCTGTGGTTACAACGATGGTTTTGATTGAGGCGTCTTGCATTGCATCTTTGACAAAATCAATGACTGGCCGACCAAGAACTTCGACCATTGGTTTTGGTCGGGTCAATGTCAAGGGGCGAAGACGGGAGCCTTGGCCCCCTGCCATGATGACGCCGAACACAACAACACCTCAGCGTCGGCGGGTCGCATTCATGTCGATTTTACGCATCGACTTTTTCTTACCAGACTTCGCCTTTCTTTTTCCAGAAGAGGCTGTATCGCCTTCACCAATTCCGCCAAATTTGACTCCACCGGACTTCATGAGTGTCGATACCAAATCATCAGCAACTTCGGCAGATTCTGCTCCAGTCTTCATTTCAGCCTTCACAGAAGCATTGTGGTCAGTCATCCATGATTTCCGCTCATCACGAGCCATGTTCAACTTGTCTCGAACCTTGTTGACATCAACCATAAGTTCAGTGATTTTGTTATGCATCTCATCCGATTTTTGTCGCAATTCAAGGAATTCTGTATGAAGCCGGTCGCCTTCTGCCTTCAAGAAATCTCGGTGGGCAAATGCTTCGTCAACATCAGGCGATAATACGTCGGCACGGGCGACTGCACCAAGCATTTCTTGATGCGCAGCGTCAGCCTCAGAGCGCAACGTTTTAATCGCTGAATCCAAATCACTCAAATCAACTTTAATCATTTCAAAATGAGTGACTTCAGGTGCGAGTTCTTCGATGCGAATTTTCATCTCTTTAATTCGCTTAATCATTTCCTTTTCCTTCTTTTGACCTACAGATGAGGTTTCAAAGGTATTCTCCAGTGATTGAACTTCGTGTTGGAGTTTGGCATATTCTGCAGTGGCAGATTTCTTTTCGCCTTTCTCATCACGTCGGCCTTTCGCTTGGTTGATAATTTCACGAAGTTGTTGTTGGATAGCATTACGCTTTTCCTTGAACATTTTAATTTCAGCACGAATCGCTTTCATCTCTGTCAATACGAGGTCAATCTTCTCGCGGTGTTCCTTGTATTGGCCTTGAATTGCATTGCGTTTATCTGCAACAGTTCGAGCTTGGTCGCTGAATGAGTTCCGTGTATTTCTCATCTTTCGAACTCGAGCTTCCATACCCTGAAGTTCTTCTCGAAGTTCAGAATCTGGACTTGGGGTCGCATCATCAGGTCTTCCGCGCATACCTCGTGCACAGAGTTACCCATTTCAAATCTACCCATAGGGTAAAAGTGAATTAGGCACCGATATTACCGAATATTGCACTCACTTTAATGAAAATTCCAACCGAAATTCCGAGAATTCCGATGAGACTTGCACTGACTGAACTGAAGTTACGAATACGGTCGAGATATTTTGTTCTCACTCGCACATTGATTTGCCGACCGATGATGAGGTCTCCACTTTGTTCTTCAAGCCGGACAGATACCGTAGCCTCGCCGAATCGTTCTGGAAGAAGAGATTGCCATGCGACGGTTCCATCACGTAACAAACCTGACATCAAACCAAGAACGTCTTCATCACCTTCAGCTGCAAGAGGGAGAGCCTTTGATGACCACCATCGGCGTTCACCAGGGTTTAATCGATACGTCATGGCCAAATCATGTGGACGGAAATCGGGAGATTGAACACGAAGGACAACGTTTCGAGGTGTTTCAGAGAGATTATGAATCAACGTAAACAAATTTGCTCGCTCATGCACCACGTTTTCCATATCGACTTCAAACACAATATTCGCAGATGTGCTTGAACGTCCTGCACCAAGGTCTTCTTCTATGCGTCCAATCATTCTGAAAAATGCTGGACACGAGCGTTCGATATGATGAATGATGGAAAGCCATTCCTCCATTGTAAAGACTGAGTGATTTTGTACGAGGTCCATTCCTTTTTCAGTGAGAACTTCAGACAATTCCGATTCCATGGTTTTGTAATCGAGGCCTTTTGAATGACGGTAAAGTGTCATCAATATTTTTTCACGAGCAAACTGTGGGTCAATCTTTGGCTGGAAACATGTTTCAATTTCTTTGGAATATACTTCGTATTCGGAACGAAGAAGCGGGTCCATGTGAGTTTTTACTAAATCGTCGAATACCATTTCTAATGTCGAAGGATGAATAGGAGGCGTATATGCATCCAAGAGACCGGTGCGTTCATCCATATTGAATGGTCGGGAACGTGTTGGAATATGTTGGCCAAGTGAGAGTGCGAGTGTAGAAAAGGAGAGAAGGAGAAGAATTCGTCCATTTAATGAGGCGATGTCAAAGACAAAAATTCCACCTAAAAGTAAACTTGACATGATTCCGAATGAAAGGGCCCAGGAATGTTTTGCTCTCACACTTTCCAAGAGGGCTGCAAGACTCTCATAGCCGTGTAGAGACTGAACAGAAAGGTGTTTTTTGTTCAAGCGCTCCACTTCATCCTCAAAGTTCCCAATTGATAATTCAACTCGATGGCGATGAAATATCTGAGCCAAGATATAGCCAAGAAGGATGATGAAAGTAAGAGATGTAAGAACCATTGCAAAACTCATATTGAGTGTTGGTTCAATGTTTTCCCACCATTGTGGTGAATTCGAAGAAAAGGCGAGGGCTCCAAATGATGTGAGGATGGAAAATGCCGGCAAAATCAGAACGAGCCGTAGTCCAGAGCCAAGCAATTGTCGGTCAATGGCATACCAAAACCTTTCAGAACCGAGGATGCCTTCATCAGTATTTTCAACTGATTTCACATCCGATGTATCAAGAGAATCAACAACGGCCATGCAATGCCCATGAATCACTCACACTAAAGTGTTGCATCAATCTGAAGTACGAGGGATGCGAACAAGGAGTTTCGATGCTAATTCATAAGATAAGTCGACATGTAACCCTGCTTCAAAAGTATAACCAGAGGCCGTTCGAGACACATCTTTTCCAAGAACAAGATCAAAGTTCTTGAGATGTTCCCTTTCTTCATCATCGAGAAACACTGCTTCAAGGCGCCCGGCCATACCAACTTCCAATCGCTCAAGAGTGATGAGTTGAGTTTTGGAAGAGTTGATGCGCTCCGATATTTCCGAAGAGGCGATGGGAATATCGCGACCACTTGGGTCGAGTACAGGTTGCCCCAGAAGCAGTGAGAGAGCTACTTCTAAATCATCATCAATCGCGTGTTCCAATCGACATGCGGTTGCATGTGCATCACCCTGGAAGGAGATGCTTTCAAGAAAAACTTCCGCCAAACGATGCCGACGTTTCATTTTTTGACCATGCGCCATGCCTTTCTCGGTCAAAGATGCTCCTTTGTAGGGTGTATAGTTGACCAATCCTTTTCCTGCCAATCGCTGAATCATTTCTGTCGCTGAAGCAGGTGAAACGCCCAAAGACTTTGCTAAATCACCATTTCGGACGGGCTCCGTTGGCTGTTTTTCAAAAAACTCATACATCGTTTCAAGATACTCATCCTCGAACTCACGGAAATGCCCATTCATGATGTACCCTCGACTTGTTCAGCAGTATGTCGTTCTGCTGAAAAAACTTCCTCACATGAAGGGCAACGAATAGAACCCCCATAATGTTCAGGAATTCGGAGTGATTGTTCACAGGAGGGACAATGAATTTCGATTTTTCCATCCTCTTCTTCTTGTTCTTCTACGACGTCGTCCTCAATTGAAGAATCTGTACGAGGTGTAACCTCAAAACTGGTCGAACAATCTGGACATCGAACTTGGCCACCATAATCCGAAGGCACTCGCAATTGCCGAGCGCATTCCGGGCAACCAACCTGTATTTTTTCGATGTTTTCAGGACGGCTTGTTTCGGCTGACTCTTTAACAGACTTTTTCTTCATCGTCTCTGAACTCGAAGGGTTGAGTTGTCGATTCTGATAGATTCGAATGAAAGCACCAATTGCAATTGCCATCATCACGCCACCAAGAATTCCAACCCATGGGATGGAAAAGGAAGTCTCTTCAGCGATGACTTCACCTGATTGGAAGGTGTTGGTCTCTTCAAAACTTTCACTACCTACAACCCAAGTGGCTTTGAGGGAAACACTTTGATAATCAGGCCAAATAAATGTGAACTCATAATTCACTTCAGAGTTTGAAGCAATTGCAGAAGTTGATTGTTCGCCCAAAAACTCCCCACCCTGAGTTGAGAGAACGATGTATCCCTCTCTACCATCGACATCACCTGAATTACTGACCAGTAGAGTCACAGAACCAGAGTCGCCTGGCAATGGGCGATTCGGAACTGATATCGGAGAAAATTGAAGCCCGTAGGATGGACGGTCATCCGGTATACTACGGCTGTGGCTAGGAATACTAAAGCCGGTAGTCCAATTCAGTGGTGTTGCACGAATCGAAACGAGATCAGCATCGACAAAGCCGAGAGTTTGGGTGCCCGTGGAGAGACCTGGCGAGAGAGTTACGTCATAATCAATTGGATAGGCTTCCAATCCTGAATACGTATAGCCAAGACGTATTCGAACTGGTCTGTCGATACCCTCACTCATTTCAAGCGACCACGAAAGTTGAATCCCATTTTCAGCATCCCACGAGACCGAGGTGATTTTTGGAGTCAGAGTTTGTTGGTCTGCAACGGGGACTGTAATCGTTCCATTCAATCCTGAGGCGATGGAACCGTCTGGTGAAAAGAGCGACCAATTCACATCTTGTTGATTTTCTAAAGACATTGGCATTTCAAGCGACACTTCACCTGCTGCATCGATATCGAGTAAGAGTTCATTGCTTGAGTAAGTAACTCCGTTTGATTCACACACAAGGGAAACGGTTCCTGGTAGTTCTCCATGGTTTCGAATAAGCATCGAAAATACCGCCAAATCTCCTTGATGCCATGGCCCATTGAGCAAGGCGGGAACACTGGAGCCTGCTGCTTCAAAAGCTGCGGATTCAATGGAGTAAGCAAGGGATAAATTTGAATCCGAAGCATCATTAATTCGCATACCATTCACAGAGCAGGTCAAAAGATTGGGGCGGGATGTTGATGTCAAGAGTTCAGTTATTGAGGCACCTTGTGCCACTTGAACCGTACCATCAAAGAGTATTTGTGAGCCAAAACTACACACCAATTGCCCTTCATAATCAAGTTGGCCCGAATTGGAAACACTCACATTCCAAGAAATGGCATCTCCAGCAACTGCCTCTGGAGTGAGTAATTCTGCCGACATCGAGAGGATTGGCAACGGAGGTGGTCCAACTTCAAAGGAAATTTGACGCATTTCATCCGCACTGTTTCCATCGCCAGAGTCATTTAATTGTAACATGAGAGTCGATGTACCTTCGGATAATGGAATTGTACTGTTGATTTGTACAACGCTGCTCGATAATGGGCCGACCGTGAACAAAGATGATGTTTGATTATCATACATGGTGTCGGTGAATAATGAAGAAGCGAGAGAACCCGACCAGCTGAAGTCGCCATCGTTTATCACAGCGATTTCTGTCCGCAGATAATCCCCCTCATGAAGCGACACATTACCTGTAAGGGCACCAGAAGAGGTGAGTCCATTCAAGAAAATCTGGCCTTCGCTTGCCAAAGAGATTTCAAGTGGTTGCAAGCGATGAAGTGTTCTGTTGAGTGAAAGAGTTTGAGTCGAATTTGGTGAACCGACATCCCCGAGGAGTTCCACACCCACAACCGTGTAACCAAATGGGAGAGATGACAAACTAAACTGCACGACTTGACTTGAGTCCGCAGTAAGCGTTAGGTTTTGACTCAATGTGTCAAAAACAGGTCCATCAAGTGAGGAGAGTTCAACACGCGCTTCGATATCTGCACTGTTTGAAAGAAGTTCAGTAACGGTGAATTCCAAGTCATACGTCGATTGTTCAGTCGTTGCAAAATCTTGAAGTGAGAATGAACTTACTTCAATCACTGCACCTCCTCCTGATGCACTAACGAGGGGTAAAAGGCATGTGGCAAACAAAGCGGACAAAAACAAGGCGACGACCTTTGAATTGTCAGTCTGCCCCCTGCCCATACCTTCCCCTCTACACGGGGGTTCTTCACTTTCACTCCAAAAAAAGTCACTACGCCATGTTTATTGAAGGTTGGAGGCTGGCGCACCTGTATGCGTCCCGAAGAGTTGCTTGAGATGACTCCCGCCTTATTGGCGAAGTCTATTCTGCACCGTCGTGAACGTCTTGCTGAAACAATCCCTGAGCAACTTGATGCTCGTCAAGAGGAATTACGAGCAGCAGAACCACTTGCTCGCAGTGCCAAGGAACAACGTGATGGCCTTAATGCAAAGGTTGCCAACCTGAAAAAAGAGCGCAATACCGCCAGAGATACCGCAAAAAAACTCTTTGAGCAAGCACGTGAACTGCGTGAAAATATATCTTCCACCGGTGGTGTACAAAAAGCAAACCCTGAATGGGCTCAAAACAAGCTTGATGAGAAATTGAAAGCGATTGAGCATGAACTCGAAACGAATTCAGGAAACCACAAAACCGAACAAAAATACATCGCAGAAATGAAGGCTCTTATTCGTAAGCATGAGGAATGGGTTGAGAGTCGAAAAGACAACCAAGAAGAACATGCGGAAATGAAATCCAAATATGCAGATGCTCGAAAGCAACTTGAAATCGCTGAAAAAGCACACCAAGCATTACTCGATCATGCTTCAGAAAATGAATATTTTCACAACACCTATCTTGAACAAGAAGCTCACCGCCGAAGGGCAGATGCTCGAACCAAACGGCTTGCACAAGCACTTGACAGTAGCCAAAGAGGTATCGAGCACTGGCAAAATCATATCGATGGAAGTTTTGAAGTCTTACTCGAGAATTTTAACCGCGTTCAAAACGGTGAACCGTCAAGCCATGCTCGTCGAAGACAACGAAAGGCAAAAGAAAAAGAGGAAACTCAATCACTGGCAAAAAAGCAAGAACAAAAAGGTAAGGGTGAGGAAGAATGAGTGATGAATGTCAAATCACTGGCTTCACCCCTCAACAACAGCATCGCTGGCCTTTGGTTCACCAATATTTGTGCGAACAATTGGAATTACCTGATGGCAAGGATTTGACACCTGAATCGATGGAACAACTTTCACTTGACTTGGAAAGTGCTCTTGAAGGCCAACTCACCACAAAATCGGTTCAGAAAAAGAGAGATGGGCTTTACGAACATCTCAAGCGCACCATTGAAAAGAGATTCAAAGGCAGTTCACTCCGACGATTTGGCTCCTCGGAATCTGGACTTTCTCTTTCCCATGGAGATTTGGATTTATGTTTGTTATTCGATGGTCAAAAACCCAAAAAGATTCTCCGTTCCCTTTCAAGTACACTTCGATACCAAGAAATGGAAGACATTCAAGTGATTAATTCAGCCAAAGTTCCAATCATCAAATTCATTGATGAACGCACAAAAATCCCGGTTGATATTTCAATCAACAATACACTTGCACTTCACAATACCACCCTACTCAAAGCATACGCAGGAACTGATGAGCGGATTCGAAAGTCGATATTGGGAATCAAATATTGGGCCCATCGGCGTGATGTAAGTGATGCTGCAAAAGGGACATTCTCATCCTATGCTTGGAGCCTCATCATGCTTCAAGCGTTGCAAACAACAACCCCGAGTGTCGCACCGAATATCCAAACTGGAAAAGACCGTACACGCCTCAAAGTCGAAGGTGTTGAATACGACCTCACAATGGCGGAAGAACCACAAAAATTGCTCAAGGAAAAGAATACTCAATCACTGGGTGAATTACTCACTCACTTTTTCCAACAACTGGTTATCGAGAGACCTTGGGATGAACATGTGCTTTCGATTCGCAGTGGAGCGCCAATTACTCGTAAAAAGAAGAAGTGGAAGTACGGTAAACCGCATGCATCAAAAGCAGTGGTCGAAGGTGGAAAAACTCGTTTAGGATTGCATTCCTTCCCGGTTGAAGACCCTTTCAATCACGAACATGACCTCAGCCGAGTCTTGCGTCCTGAAGGTGCAATGGACATCCAAGAAGAATTGTTTCGTTTCTGGATTGGAATCAATGAAGGGAAATCATTCTCGGAATTATGTGAACTGAAAAACCCCGACCGTATTCAAGAAAAAGAAGAAAAGGACTTGTTTGAGGATTTGAGAAAACTTCCAAAAACCGAGATTGATAAAATGCTCAAGGAAAATGTAGTACAGCAATCCGATTTGGAAGAACGAATGGAGGCCCTTCAGGTCGAGAGGAAAAATAATATTCAAATTTCACAAGCATTGCGAGGCCATATTGAAGAAACGAGTGGATTGCGAAAGGAACACCGCGCACTTGTTCGAAGCCTAAGGCCAAGAAGTGAAAAAATGGACCTGCTGCAAAAACAACGTGATGAATACAACCAGCAAATTGGTATCCCGTTGTATCGCATCGAAGAATTATTGGTTGAGGTCTATACCAACCTCACAGGAGATATTGATTTCTTCCAAGTACCTTCTTTGCAACGAGAAGAAGAACAATTCTCTTGGTTCTTTGAATTGCAAGCCATGCATGCTGTGGCTCTCAAAGCAGATGTTGCTCACAAAGAATTTATTGAACTTGTTCGTGAGCAAAAGAAGGTTGTCAAGGATTTGAAGATCACTGAAAAGAAGCAAACTCAAGTTCATGCCGAATTGGTCAAATCCGAACCAATTCTAGCGAACATCACCACTGAATTTAGTCAAGCAAGACAGTTTGACCAAAATGCACATTCGCTCAATAAAGTGATTCAGGAACGTCGCAAAGAAATGCGCCACTTGCGACGAGAAAAAGGTAGACTTGAAGCATGGGTTCGTGTATCAAGCCGCAGGGATTCTGGACGCCATTCCAACTCAAAAGGAGGCAAAAAGGGTCGAAAGAAAGGCAAATCCGGCCAAGCCAATTGGGCACCTCGACATAACGGTCCACGGCCAGAAGAAGTGCAACAACGCGCTGCAACTGGCGGCACTCTCTCGCTTTCTGACCTCGATGTCTTGTTGAACAGTGGGGGCCTGGCATCCGTTAGTAAATCGAAACCAACTCCAAAAAGCAGCCGTCGAGCTGAACGGAAAAAGAAGCAAAATACTGCCCGACAGTTCTCTGCTCAACGCGGTGAACGTGCTCAGTCGAAAAAGGGCAAAAAGGATTGAGTTGATGACATGGTGAACATCCAATGGATGTATGGCCAAGAGCCCAATACTCTACCGGATGATTGGAAAGAGAAAATTCGATTGATGTTTCTCAGTGAAACTGGTGAAGAATATTCTCATGAATCGATTTCGAATTTGCCGATTCCTCAATGGAGTGGAAACATGTTACTCATCGACCAAGAACACTATCCAGCTCCTGAGTCCCTCTTAGGACTTCTTTGGGCTCTACCGCATGAAAAGAACGGTGTTCGAATTGCGGCCTTTGTACTCGATTCAAAGTATCAATCATGTGGATGGGGCGCAAGGGCTTGGGACCATTTGGTCGAAATTTCCAGAGCCGCAAAGAAAGTTTCCATTCAATTGGAGGTCAAGGCGGAAAATATTCGTGCCCAAGAATTCTATAAAGCGAGAGGCTTAGCAGTGGTAAGGGAACTTCCGCATTATTACAAATCAGGTCTTGGATATGAAATGAAGGGTCCATTAGAATGAATGAAAGATTTTCTTTTAGGCAATGTTCGAGGTCAAAGGTTATGCTCCCCCATCTCTAGGAGAGGGTGTGGAACAGCGTCTACTTGGAGAAATTGTAGCACAGCGGGGCGTCACCGGTAGTGCATTACTCGATAGTGATGGATTTGTACTGTTCACAGAACCACCTCACGATGATTCGGTGGAAACTCTTGGAAAAGCCATTGCATTGCTTGACCCACAATTTTCGACAGGGCGAGTTACGCTCAATGGAGAAAATGGAACGATATTGGTTCAGGAACTTCTTGGTCAAAAGGTATTGGTACTTCGTTGTGAAGTCTCGTCGAATCTCGGTCGCATCCGTCAAGTTCTCGATGTTGTTACGGCCAAATTCAATGCGCTTCAGCCTTGAAATGGAGCATCTCTGATACGAACTTGGCATTTTTTACTTCCGAAGAATCTAATCCGTGCAGTGAAGAGATTAAATGGGAAGGGTCGGTCGCAAGTCCAGTGAGAAGATGGGAATCTTCCACAGACCAGGTTAGATACGAATGGATGAACTAAAAACTCAACTCGAAGAGCGACGAAAAATGGTTGATGAAAAAGCCACAAAATACAGAACTCTACGCGATGAGTGTAATGATAACTCCAAGAAGTTTACACTAACCCGAAATGAAATGAACGGTGAAGTCCGTGAACTGATTGTTCAAGTACGTGAACAACGTGAAATTCGAGAACAAATGAATGAAATTGTTCGAGATAAAAAAGCGGTTCGCCAAGAAGCAAACAAGATGGTTCGTGAATCTAAAGATGCTTTGAATGCAGCAAAGGGGCCTGAAGCGGCTCCTGAACCTCGTCAAGATGGACGTCGGGGACGTCGCGACCGACCTGATACCATCCACTCACTTCGCCGAGAATTGATTCGATTGGAAAATGAATTCGAGATGGGACGCCACACTGGTAAAAATGAAACCAAGGTCATGAAGCGAATGAAGGAAATCAGTGCGAAAATCAAGAAAATGAAAATTTCTGAAGATTCGAATACTGACCTCAAAGAATCTCGAGAGGCTTTGAGAGAGGCTATGGAGGCTCAAGAAACGGCTCACGCTGCTGTTGAACAAGCCGCAGAGGCTGCTCAAGAAGCGCACGATTTGATGTTGCAATGGAACAAAGAAGTCGACAACCAACGGGAGAAGGCTGAATCTGCTCACCGAAAACTTCGTGCTTCAAAGAAAGATGCTGACAAAAATCATCGCGCCTACATCGTATCACTTCGCTGCCTTCACTCGATTCAAGACATGCTTCGTGCTATGCGTGGAGCAAATGCTGGCGAAGGACAACGACCTTCAGCTCGTGTTGAAGTGCAAGACTTGATGGGTAAATTGATGTCCGGAGATACACTTTCTACCGAAGAATTGATGCAACTTCAGCGCTATGACTGATGTTCTTCACTCCGATGAGATGAAAGACCCCCCCTTCTACACAACCACTACTGAGGGAATACAATGTTGTCGAAAGATGAAATCGCAGCCGTCGTCGAGAATTATGACCGGATGAAACTCCGTATCGGAATGACAGCCTCACATTCTGCCCTCGACATTTGTGATGGAGCAATCGAAGAAGGTTTTCCAACCGTCGCTTACTGTAAAGAAGGTCGACACAAAACCTACGCGAATTACTTCAAGGCTCAACGTTCTTCTTCTGGACGTGTCGTGCGAGGAATGGTCGATAAAGCGATTGTTATGCCTTCGTTCAATGATGTCATGAACCTTGACATGCAAGAGGAAATGCGCAAGCGAAATGTGGTCTACATCCCAAACCGTTCGTTTACCTCTTATTCTTCAATCGAGGATGTTGAAAACACATTCAAGGTTCCACTTTTTGGTTCACGGAACATGTTGCGAATGGAAGAGCGAACCGAAGAACAAGACTATTATTGGATTCTCGACAAAGCTGGACTTCCATATCCTGAAGCAATTGCAGACCCTCAAGACATTGATTGTTTAGTCATCGTCAAACTGCATCACGCTCAGAAGAAATTGGAACGTGGATTCTTTACTTGCGCATCCTATGCAGAATACCAAGAGAAATCTCAAACACTTCTTGCAGAAGGAGTCATCGATGAAGAATCGTTAGCCGGTGCTCGAATAGAACGTTATGTTATTGGACCTGTTTTCAATCTCAACTTTTTCTATAGTCCGTTGGCTGAAGAGGGTGAAAAACTTGAATTGCTCGGAGTTGATTGGCGTTTTGAATCTTCACTTGATGGTCATGTTCGCCTTCCCGCACCTCAACAAATGACCATGCCTGCTCATCAACAAATACCTGAAATGACTGTTGTTGGACACAACACAGCAACCATTCGAGAATCTTTGTTGGAGAAAGCCTTTGAACTGGGGGAACGCTTCATCACTGCAAGTAAGGAACACTATGACCCTGGCATTATCGGTCCGTTCTGCTTACAAACCTGCATTGATAAAGATATGAATTACTACATCTATGACGTTGCACCTCGTTTAGGTGGAGGCACGAATGTTCACGTTAGCGTCGGCCACCCCTATGGAAATGCTACATGGAGAAAGCCAATGTCAAGTGGCCGTCGTATCGCTATGGAATTACGCATGGCTGCAGAACAAGACCGTTTGCTTGAAGTTCTCACTTGATATTCAAGTGTTGAAAGTTTTCTAAGTAATGACAACAAGGCCATGCTATGCAAGAGAGGTCAGGATTCAAGATTGGCCTGGCGATTCTTCTCACTATCTTGGTTGCATCCAGTTCATACGTCGTCAGTTTGAAACTGATTACCAATGATGAACAAGAACAGAAAGAAATCGAATGCGAAGGTCTGCAAATTCGAACAGATGAGGGGTGTGTTGAACCCGAACCTGAAGTACCAAAACCTGAGGATTGTACATCGACTGAGGTCTGGCGCGATTCTATCTGTGATGAAATGGATGGGCCCACAAACCTCACCTATGGCTCAGATAGTGTGGTCTGGCGTATTGGTGAAAACCACACTTTGACGCCTTCTTTTGATGGCGATGGACCAGACACATGGTCTGTTTTTCCGGCTTTTCCATCTTTTCTGGTCATGAATTCTGAAAGTGGAGAATTGACTGCTTTGCTTCTCGAAGAGCATGACACTTCTACACACACTATCATCGCTGCAAATGATGCTGGAGTGACCATGACCAATCTCACAATAACGGTAATCAATGCTGCACCACTGTTCCATTATCCAAACCCTCAATGGACCTTTATCTCCATGCAATATGGAGAACTTCCCCTACCTGTTCTTGGAGGTATGAGCATTGATGCATGGAGTATATCTCCTGTGCTTCCCGAAGGTCTCATTTACGACCAAAACGGGCGAATAGGGGGGGAAACAAGTGTCTTGGGAACGACGACACATATGGTCAATGCAACAAATACAGGAGGCTCCATGGAGTTTGAAATAGAAATTACTGTTGTGGATGAAGCACCATCACTGTGGTATGGAGCTCTTGGAAATGGAGATTTAATACTCACAAAAGGCATTTCGATGACGCCATTGGTGGCGACGAGTGCCGATGGTGCAATTGTCAATTGTTCCAGTCAACCAAGTCTACCAAGCGGGCTGGTTCTTGATTCGGATTGCAGTATACACGGTACTGCAGATAGTTTGCTGGTAGCCTCCACATTTGTCATTACTGCCGAAAACAGCGGTGGAGATGCTCAGCGCAACCTCACCATCACTGTTCTTGACCAACCGTTATCGAATGTTTCGTATGGAATTGGAGATTACACTTTTGCCAAACAAGTCGATGTCATTCATTTGGAGCCATCCTATGATGGAGGCGTTCCACTCGAATGGTCCATCGAACCGAGCCTACCTTTTGGTGTGGAATTCAACACCAGTACGGGTGAGATTACCGGCACTGCCTATCTTGTCTATCCGATGACCGTGTATACGATTTATGCCAACAATACCGGAGGAACTGCAAGCACCCAAGTCTCTTTGACTTTTGTTGACACCACTCCAAGTGGTATCAGTTACGCCGATACTGAATTGGTTGTTGAATCAAACCACAGCACAGTGAACATCAACATTACCAATTTAGGAGAAACAGTTGACACATGGGAAAGTCATCCTCCGCTTCCATCAGGACTTTCTTTTGCAAGTGATGGGACAATCTATGGGAATCCAAATACACGTGCCATACGTACAACCTTCACCATCTATGCCAATAATTCGGGTGGTTCATTTAACCTTCAACTCAACATTACCGTTCATGATTTGGATACGGATTGGGAAATGATTACCCGAGGCGTAAATGCAGTTGATTATGGCGGTTCATGGCCTTCTCTCATACTCCCATTTGGTGAATGGTCTTTTCCAATTCTTTCCGATTGGGACCAACGGCCTATTGCTTCAGCGGCACATGCTGGAAAAGGGAGAATCGTTGGTTACGGCCATGAGGCCTTTGTTGCACAATCAATGGGTAATGAAATGAGGTTATCGCTGAATGCAATGAAGTGGGCGTGTGAAGAGGGAAGGGTCATTGGACTTTGGAATGACTTCAATCACTTTGAAGATGAATTGATCAATGCTGGTTTCACCGTTCTAACCTCGGTGAGTCCGAATCAATTATCTGGCCTCGATTGCTATGTTGGAGAGTTTTGGAACGGTTGGTCGGATGCTGAAAACCGTGATGTCGAAGAGTTCTTGACTTCGGGTCATGGTCTCATATTGGGTGGCCATTCCTGGTATTGGTCGTATTCAAACTCTGATTTGGCTCACAGTTATTCTGGAAATAAGATCGCCCCTACAACTGGCTTATTCGTTTCTTCAAACTCAGGTTCTGCTCAAGTTACCATTGACAGCACCCCACCTCACAGATTGCTTCGCACTTTACCTGCCGTCAATGCTTTGGAAACACATTTTACTTCAGGTCCAATGATTCCAACATCGGATGCATCTGTTGTTGAGAAAACTATAGCACGCAGCACTGCAATGCTCACTTTGGATTTCACTGACTTTTGGAACCCTTTACGTTCGATGGTCAACACCACTGGCTGGACTGAAATTGCTGATGATAACAAATATGATTTGAATGCCGACCCTATTGCAGATGTTCGTCTTGCCATCGAAGAGGGACTCTATCTGAGGCTACCTGCTGACGAACTCATTGCACATCCCAGTGCAATTGATTTCCCAGGTGCTGTTCCAACTCAGGCTGCTCGTGTAACTGAGACTGTCTCCATCAATGGTGATTACATTGGCTTGCCAAGTGGATTTGGGTACGCAGGCGCCCGAAGTCATGGCATGTTAGGAACGGGATTGTATGCTGCAGCAGGAGAAACGGTCAATGTTACGGTTCCTGCCTCTTTGGTGGATCAAAATGTCCGTATTCAAATTGGTGCCCATTCTGATTCATTGTGGAATAAAGAGGAACTTGACCGGCATCCTAAGATTCACCGTAATTGGATTATCGATTCGACAAACATGCATGTTGGCAATACCTTCGGTGGACTGATTTACATCACATTCCCACCGGACTCGACTTTCGGAATGCTTAATGTCACCATCGAAAATGCTGTCGAAGCGCCTCGATATATCGCTGGAATAACCACCGCTCAAGAATGGAATACTACGCAACGATTGCACCCCGCTCCATGGGCTGAACTGGAGGGCGAATTTTTCATTCTGACCGTACCTTCTTCCGAAATTCGAAACTTAGACACGGTTGTCGAACTGATGAATTGGTGGGATACTGCACTCCAAATGGAACATAACTTGAGTGGCTATCTGCCATGGACACGCGTTGAACGTGCTGTCTTTGACATTCAAATCAGTGCAGGTTGGATGCATTCCGGTTATCCGTTCATGGCCCATACAGTCAGCGTCCCCGATGTCACCAACCTCAGCCATATCTCAACACAAGGTGATTGGGGAATGTTCCACGAGTTGGGCCATAACCATCAGTGGATGGATGCGACTTTGCCAGGTAATACTGAAACGACGTGCAATCTCTTTTCTGCCTACATCATGACCGAACTGGTCGGCGTCGACTTAGCCACAGGACACGGTGCAATGAGCAGCAATAATCGAGAAACCCGAACAGAGGGCTACTTCAATGCAGGAGCACAAATCTCCCAATGGAGTGTTTGGACAGCACTGGAAACACACATGCAGATTCAAGAGGAATTTGGCTGGGATGTTTATACGCGAGCCTTCGGACAATACTACAACTCCTCTTTAGGCCAACCAAATAACGACGCTCAAGAATACAACTCATGGGCTGCTCGCATATCAAATGAAACAGGCATGAACCTCGTCCCGTACTTTCAAGCCTGGGGCTTGCCAATCGATGCTGGAACTTTTACAGCAGTCGACCACCTCCCCATTTGGAACGATGACCCTCTTCGAGGTTGGGTGTATGATTATCCGAGTTTGTTGAGAGGATTCTCTTCCAGTAATCTCACGTCATCATCCGCCACGGTTCATTGGGAGAATTACGATAATGGAACCGAGGTTAATCAAACGCTCTGTTGGGGCCTTATTGATGGTGGCACAGTGAAATCAGCTTGGAGTTCATGCTCAAGTCAAGGTTTGGCGAATGTTGGTATTGAACAGGTCAATCTTGCTAGCCTTGTCTCCGGTTCTACATATTCATGGAGAATATTAGGCGAAGGGCCAAGTGGCGACCACTGGACCGATGTTCAAACGTTTACCACAAATTGACACCAGAAGGTGTGTACGCCCTCTTAAGTTCCTTTTTTTCCAGCCTTATGACTCATTTGAGACCCGTGCATTAATTCTAAGTTCTATGGACTGTAAGAGTTGATTGTGAGGATTCTCTTTTCTTTGGTGGCGATTTTGCTTCTTGCGCCAGTTGCTGGAGCCCAGAGTCTGGGTGAAACACTGCAAGATTGCCCAGGACTGGCCCTTTCTTCCGACAGCGCAAGTCAACAAATTCACCTCCAGATGACCGATGACCCAACGAAAATGTCTGTGCTTTGGGCTAAAACTGGTCGAAGTATGAACCAAATTGTCGAATATCAATGGGGCGCTGAGGTGTTGGAAGCAAATGCAGAATCCTACTGTTATGGCAACCACAACATGGCATTCCATATGGCAACAATGATTGGACTTCCACTTGGTGAGGACATTGAATATCGCGTGGGAACTCAAAACTCTCAAATGTCGGATTGGTACAGTTTTACCACTATTGACCCTTCAGAAACTCATTTTGAATGGATTTCGATTGCCGACCATGGCGATTCGAGCGAAGCAATGGACGTCTCAGAAGCCATCATTGCAGATGAAGGCGCTCAGATGGTTACCGTTTCAGGCGATATTGCATATGCGGATGGTGAACAATCGGCTTGGGACTCATGGTTTCAGATTCAACAAGAAAGTATGACACACATACCTTGGGTTACTGCTGTAGGAAACCATGAGAATGAACCTGGGTATGAATTCGCACCTTACGAACACCGTTTCGATTCTGACCTACAAATAGAATCTGAAATATTCTGGTTCAGTCGTGATGTGCCAGGAGTACACATGGTTTTCATGTCGACAGAGCATGATTATTCAGTAGGAAGTACACAATATTCATGGATTGAGCAAGACCTTTCTTCAGTGAACCGAGATGTAACGCCTTTCGTGATTGTCTATGGGCATAAACCAATGTATTCCAGCAACAGTTATCATGGCTCTGAAGTTGAATTACGGAATGCATTGGAAGAACTCTACGTTGCACAAGGTGTTGATCTCGTGATAGCGGGCCATGACCATTTCTATGAACGGACTTGGCCGGTTTCAGCGGAAACCGTCATGGATACCGGCAAGGACAACCTCTTTTCTCGTGGCCAAGGACCGATTCATTTGGTGATTGGAATTGCTGGACGGTCTGCATACGAGGAATTGGATGAGCCACAACCAGAATGGAGTGCATTCCGAGAAAACAATTCCTATGGCTGGACACGGCTGGTCTATGATGGAAATGACGGTCAACTTTCACTGACGCATTATCGAATTGATGGAACCATTGGCGACCAATTTACAATTACAGAGTCAGCTGTGAACGATGATTCTGGTGATTCAAATGTGCTAGGCCTGACCGGTATTGATTCCGTCCTGACAATAATTGTGCTTTTGGGTGCTGTCATTCGTAAGCGTTGAGTTCTCAATACAGTGTACGGTTGTAGTTGCCTCGGTATACAAAGGGTTTACTTGTACACCATCCCAATTTGTAAACTCGCTCTTCACCCTGTTAACAAAAGAAACAATTATGTTGAAAGAAGTAAGGCGCAATACATGCAGGAAAAAAACGACGGAAATCAGGGTATGCTTCACTTTTTCAAAATTCTACCTTTGCCACTCAAAGTTTTGATTGTAGCGGTTGATATTGGGATTCTTGTTGGTCTTTTATACTATTTTATGTAATCCGGTACAGTAAGCCTTCAGTGAGTCTTTTCATTGCTAGCAACTGCATCATCGAATTCACTTTGCATCTCTATCCTTTGTGAGAGCCATGACAGAGGATGTGATGAGAACCTGGGGGTCTAAGTTCAATACCCTCCCCTCCTCAATGTCTTTCGTCCATTCCTTCTGGCGACTCGATTATGAGTCTCAAACATAAAGTCAGCGAGTTGGCTGATTTCTGTCTCTCCAGAGGCGACCCTCAGTTCGAGAATCCGTCGTCCATTTCCTTGCCAGAATACCAAGAACCGAGAGTATACTCGAGGGTCAGTATCTGGGGCGTTTATTTCCATCAAAAAATGGCTTACTGCTTGTTCTATCATTAAATTATTTAATTCCATATTATCGATTAGATTATTCTCTTCCCCTATATAAATGCGATTATTGGTGTGGGCGCTTTTGTACCAGAGATCTGCCAACAACGAGTATCGTAAATGAACGGCAACTGATAAGTGTAAATGACTCCTACAGCACTCATGGCGGGAGACAATTTCGACAAAGGATGGGTATACATTCTGCATTTTAAGATACCTGGTGTAAAATCAAATTATTTCAAAATAGGATTGACCAAGAACCCTGTATCGAGCAGAATCGCAGGCTTGCAAACTGGAAATCCATTCCAGATTGTACAGGAGCACAAATTCGATTCAGAATGTATGGGTCTATTGGAAGGACATTTGCACAAGAT
>MDSW01136251.1_pt1 | contig 22099 bp, 19 predicted proteins | sample 811171 | NCBI WGS metagenome assembly MDSW01 (sample SAMN05326641, study PRJNA326480) | marine metagenome | isolation source: seawater | place: Atlantic Ocean: North West | collected 2012 | reverse complement strand
CCTGTCATAACAAAAATCAAAAATGATCTGACTGATACTCTTCTTATATCATGATTAATGTAATCAAAAACTCTGATGTTTTGAATTAGTACATAAGCAATACAGAATAAAACACTGGAAATAATATATCCCGAAATTATTAATTGATTTATAACTAATAGTGGAAAGACAATTAAACCAAAAAGATGATAAATTTTTAACTTAAATTTTTTATAACCAACTGAAAATCCAAGATAAGCAGGTCTTTCATATAGTCCCATCTGAATAACTTCAACAAATGATGCAACAGATAAAAGTAGACCAAAAAAGCCAAGAATATCAATTCCATATACATCTTTTATGTATAAGAATGTTGTGAATGAAATCAATGAGTTGAAACCAATATCAACTGCACTGTAAATAGATTCCGTTCTTTTTTTCATTAAAGAATTAAGTATATATTAAATAAATGGACAATTATCAATTACTATTTAAATTTAATGAATAAATTGTACATTTACATTAATGATTGCATCAGATGGTCTGGCGGATTAAATATACTAATTCAACTTATTAGTTCAATTAAAGATAATAAAAATATTGAATTCGAAATTATTTATGTAAAACCATCAATATTTACAAAAAATTTGAATTACATGCGACTTTTATTGAGAGGTGGAAGTTATAAAGTTAATAAACTCATTGATAATGATTTGTTTTTAAGATTTGAAGATTACCTCACTCAAAATAACTTAAAAATTATTGAGTATAAGTATAGAGAATTTAAAAGATTGAAAATTAGTGACTATATATTTCCAATAATGAAGATAAACACTTCTTTAAAAAATAAAAAATTAATCGGTTACATTCCAGACTGTCAGCATCTACATCTAAAAGAATTATTTTTGAGACGAATTATTTGGTACAGGAACTATCAATTTAAAAAGGTAAGAAAATATTGTGAAAAAATAATTTCTACATCATCGTCAGTAAAGTATGACCTTATTAATCATTACAATTTCAGAGAAGAAAAAATAATAACACTTGGATTTCAACCTATAAGGTTTGAGGATTTAGTTGAATATTCAAAACCTGATCATGAAGATTATTTTCTAATTGCAAATCAACTCTGGGAACATAAAAATCATATTTATGCAGTTGAATCTTTTTATGAGTTTTTACTTAATAATCCTGATAGTAAAACAAAATTATTGTGTACAGGATATTTACAAGACCACAGAAACACTTCCCATGGAAAAAAATTATTTAAAATGATCGGTGAAAAAAATTTAAAAGATAAAATTTTGTTTTTAGGGTACTTAGATAGAAATGAGTTTCTAAACTATGTAATTCATGCAAAAGCATTAATACAGCCAACACTTTTTGAGGGAACTCCTGGTGGTTTATCTACTGCAGATGCTGTAAGTTATGGAGTAGATGTTTATCTTTCGGATATAAATGTAAATAGGGAAGTTGATAAGGGAGAAATAGAATTTTTTGATATTTCTGATACTTCAACTCTAGCTAAATTATTAGAGAGACCTGTTAATGTAAATGCCAGTCAAAGGATAGAAAATAGCAAAAATATTGCAGATAAGTCAAAGTCTGGATATTCAAAGCTAATTGAAAAAAACATTACAGGAAATGATAGATCTATCGTCCTCGATATAACTTCTTTCATAAAATGGGCTGGAGGTACAAGATTAATTGAACAATTTGTAGAACTTTTAAATGATGATAAAGATAGCAGCCTTTACTTAATTGATAGAACAAAAAAAAATATTAGTTATTATCTAATTAATCTAATTAAGTATCGAAAAAGCTACAAGTTGCAGATTTCACAGGAAGAACGTTTAAAAAATGATTTAGTTAAAAAAATTAAAAATAAATATCCAAAAGTTAAAATTATTTCAAAGACAAGTGAAATTAAACAAAAATTCACAATATTTCCATTATTAGATTTCAAATTAAAATATCGAAATAATTCAATTTATTTCATACCTGATATTGGTCATAAAAAATTGAAAGAAAATTTCAATTACCTTATTCGTTTACGTAGATATATTCAGATTAGGTTAATTTTATCATTAGGAAAAAATGTACTAGTTAACTCTAGTTATATTGAACGAGAAATAAAATCGAATTACAAATCCATAAAACCAAAAATCTTTATCGCACCATATCATGGCTTTATTCCTGAATTTGAGTACAAGCAAATTGATGCCAACTTTAAAAATAAATTTACTTTAGATAAATATTTTATAGTTTGTAACCAGTTTTGGATTCATAAAAATCACATAACAGTTATGAAAGCATTAAAAAAACTAAATCAGGAACTTGAATCTAAAATAAAACTAATATGTACAGGCTTCAAGATCGACTATAGAGGAAATGATCATATAGATATTATAAATCGATATATTCAAATCAATAACTTAGAAGAAGATGTAATATTCACAGATTTTCTGGATCGAGGTGAGCTATTAAATTTGATAAATAATTCCATAGCCTTGGTGCAACCAAGCCTCTATGAAGGAGGACCGGGAGGATTTTCATCAGCAGATGCAATTGCGCTAAATAAAAATGTCATTATTTCTAATATCGAAATAAATAAGGAAATTAAAAATGATGATAGATTTATATTTTTTGAACCACTAGATGAAAATGATCTTTCAGAAAAAATGAAGATTGTATTAGGTCTTGATATGAAAAATAATTTTACCGAAAAAAGTTATAAAGATTCATATATTAAATTTCTGAGAGATATGATTTCGGATGTTTATTTCTCAGTAAGATAAAAAAGATTTTATTTTGTTTGAGATAAAATTTACTTGATTATTACTTAGATCTGGAAATGATGGTAAGCAGAGAGAAGATCTATAAAGATTAAAAGAATTTAAACATTTATTACGCCTACTGTAAATTTTTTGTCTATCTATTGGATAAAATACCTTTTTTGTTTCAATTCCTTCTTTAAATAAATAGTTACGTAAATCATTTATATTTAATTTATGATTTTTTAAATTAACTACTGTTAGCCACTGAGAATTCTTAACATTTGGTTCAGTTTTTATAAATTCAATTTTTTTAGGTTCAAGATTTTTTTTATATAATTCAAAAATATCAATTTTCCTTTCTAAAAAATTATCTACTTTTTTTAGTTGAGAAATACCTAATGATGCAGATAATGCACTCATTCTATAGTTGTAACCTAAGGCATCATGTATATATTCATTTGTTCCAGGAGAAAGACCTTGTCCCCTAAGATTTTTTGCTTTTTCATATATTTGTTTGCTTTTCGTAACCAACATACCACCCTCACCAGTTGTAATAATCTTATTTGGATAAAAAGAATAGGTTGCCACATCGCCATATGATCCACTTGATTTATTTAAATATTCAGTTCCCAAAGCCTCAGCTGCATCATTTAAAACTTTTAAATTGTAACGCTTTGCAATTTTATCAATTTTTTTTAAATCTGGACAATTCCCATATAGATGAACAGGGATTATTGCTTTCGTTTTTTTTGATATATTTTTATTTATCTCTTCTATAGAAATTTGGTATGTTTCCGGATCAACGTCTACAATTACAGGCTTAGCGCCAATATAACTTACAGCATTTGCAGTTGCAATAAAGGTCAGCGAAGGAATAATGACTTCATCATCTTTTTTTATACCTATTGCCAGTAAACCAAGATGTAGAGCTGAGGTTCCATTATTTATTGCTAGACTATATTTAAAATTATATTTTTCACTAAAGTTTTCCTCAAAATCAGATATTGTTTTTGAAGCCCCTGAAAGATTTTTAGCTTTTAAGGATTTTGTTACTTCATTAATATCCTTCGACATTATATTAGGTTCATATAAAGGAATCATTTTTAATCTATTTCTTTTTTTTTATTTTTTCATTGATTATCAATTCAACAACTTTTTTGCCATCATAATTTGCTTTCCACGATAGTTTTTTATTAATTTTACTTGGATCAGAATATTTTTCTAAAACATCGTAATTTCGTTTTTTATCTAACTTTTCAATTACGTGGTTTTCAATTTTTAAGTTAAATAAACCTAAAGCGTGTTCAATTATTTCCTTAACTGTATAGGATATTCCTGTTGATATGATGTATGTATCAGGACTTTCAAAATTTAAAGTTTTCCACATAGCCTCTACATATTCTTCGGAATATCCCCAATCTCTTACAGTGTTTAAATTAGAAATTTCGAATTTATCAATTTCCTTATCTTTAATTTTAAGCACTGTATCAGACAAATATCCAAACAAATATTTTTTTGATCTTTTTACTGACTCATGATTAAACATTATTCCAGATACTAAAAATAGTTTTCCCTTATTTTTTTCATCTAAAATTTTTTCATGAACTTTTAATTTACCCTCAGCATATGGCGAAAGAGCTTTGAGTTTTGAATGTTCATTAATCTTAACTTTTCCTACATCTTCAAAGATTTCTGAACTTGAGGCTTGAAACATTTTTATTTCATTATTTACTTGTTTAATAATTTTTAAAAAATTATCAAAAATTATCAAAGGTTGTTCGTTTGAAAGTGTTGGATGATTAAAGGAATCAAGCACACTACTCTGACCACCTAAATTATATATTTCATCTATCTCAAATTCCTTGAATACCGACCTTAATGAATCAAGATTTGTACAATCTATCTCTCTTACAAATATGTTGCGATTTTCAATTGCTATATTTCCATATTCAAAAAATACTTTTTTAAAATAAGTATCTGAATTATTTCTTGTTAATAAAACTACAATATAGTTTTTTGACAATAATAGTTTCCCTAAATAAAAAGCATCCTGGCCTCTGGCTCCAGTAATTAGTGCTGTTTTTTTCATTTTGACAATAAATTAAATTGATGTGAGGATTTTATTTGAGTTTTCTAAAATCTCAACTACTTTAAGAGCATCGTTTGAATTATTTATTTCACATGTCCTTTCACTTAGACACTCCAGAAAATATTTTGCTTGATTCATCAGTGGTTCTCTTTCTTGAAAAGTTATCACTTCTTCTTTGTGTTCCATGATTGTTGTTTCACCTTGTTCTATCTTTGTTGTATATGCAACTAATTTATTTTCAATATTTGTATCAGAAAAAACGAGAGTCCCTTTTGTACCAACAACAACGAATCTTTGCTCTTTGAAAGGGTGAAACCACGAGACAAAGATATGAGATTTGACCCCATTTTCAAATTCAAATAAAGATAATGTTGCGTCTTCTACGTTTTGATTAAATAAATTAGTACCTTGAACTGAAAGATTTTTAATAGGTGATTTAACCAATGATATAAGAAGAGATATATCATGAGGAGCAAAAGACCACATAACATTTTCTTCAGTTCTAATTTTTCCCATATTTAATCGGTTACTATAAATCCATTTTATTTCTCCAATAAATCCTTCGTTGATAAGTTTTTTCATTTTTATTACTCCCTCATGAAAATGAAGCTGGTGACCAACTTGAACTATTTTTTTATTTTTTTTAGATTTACTTACCAACTCCTTACATTCTTTAACAGATAAAGATAGAGGTTTTTCAACTAACAAGTCTAATTTATCAATCAAATTTATTGCAATTGAATAATGGGTTTCAGCAGGTGTAGCAATAACACATGCATCAGAATCTTCTGCCATTTCATTAAGGGAATCATATATTTTATAATTTAGATTTTTGGCTTCATTAGAATTTTTAATATCAAGGTCAAAAACTCCTGATAGTACACCTAGCTCATCTAGAACCCTTGCATGATTTTTTCCCCAATACCCAAAACCAACTACAGATATTTTTTTTTGAATCGACATTACATTATTATAACTCTTTGGTTAAGTGTAAGTTATAATAACTCTATGTTCATTCACGAAACTGCAATTGTTAACATAAAAAATAATATTGGTAAAGATTCTAAGATATGGCATTTCTCACATGTTATGGATGGTTCAACTATAGGAGAGAAATGTACATTGGGACAAAATTGTTTTGTCGGTGAAAATGTAAAGATTGGAAATAATGTAAAAATCCAAAACAATGTTTCAATCTATGATGGTGTAATTATTGAAGATAATGTATTTATAGGTCCTAGTGTTGTATTTACAAATGTTAATAAACCGAGATCAGAATACCCTACAAACAAAAAATATAAGTCAACTTATGTACGAGAAGGGGCATCGATCGGTGCAAATGCAACAATAGTTTGTGGAAATACATTAGGAAAATACTGCTTTGTTGGATCTGGAACAGTCGTAACTAAGGATATACCAAATAATGCTTTGGTTGTAGGAAATCCCTCAAGGATAATTGGTTGGGTTGGTGAATCTGGTGAGAGACTATCTATAAAGGGAGATGTAGGGTTTGATAAGGTTTTAGATCATAAATACAGCATAATTTATGAAAAAAATGAAATAAAGAGTGTTGAAAAAATACAATAAAAATATTCAAACATGCTTTTTTATTGTTTATGATTTCATTAATAGAGATTATTTATGAAAAATATATTACATGTAATTGGTACAAGACCAAATCTTATAAAAGCATCGGTAGTATCAAAAGATAAAAACTTTAACCACTACTTTGTTGATACTAATCAACACTATGAGCCAATGATGCAAGAAGAAATTTATAAAGATTTAAAAGTAGATACAGATAATATTTTTTTTTTAGAAAACAAAAAACATTTATCAAACAATGTAACAATAATTTGTAATTTAATTAAAGAGTATATTCACAATTTTGAAACTGATTTATTAGTTGTTTATGGTGATACAAACACAACAGTAGCTGGTTGTTTAGCTGCAAAAACTTCTTCTATTAAACTAGCTCATGTTGAATCTGGATTAAGAAGCTGGGACAATTATCAAATTGAAGAAGCAAATAGAATTATTGTTGACAATTTATCTGATTATAGATTTACGCCAACAAAAAGTAGCTTAGATAATTTAGTCAATGAAAATTTAAGTGATAATTCATTCTTTACAGGCGATCTGATGTTTGATCTTTTTTTAAACGCTAACACTCATTGGCCAAATGATATTGATAATAATTTCAGAGATAAGGAATTTTATGTTTGTTCAATTCACCGCTTTGAAAATATAAACGATAGAGATAATTTAGAAAGTATATTGCAAAGTCTCTCAAACTTACCTTTAGTTATTTTTACAAAGCATCACAGTTTTGACAAAAGTATGGTTGAATTTAATATTTCTTATGACAAATTCAAAAATATTAAATTTATAGATCCTTTGAGACATTCAGAAATCCTTGGCTTAATAAAGGAGTCCAATGGAGTAATAACAGATTCTGGAGGATTACAAAAAGAAAGTTACTGGCTGAATAAGCCAACTGTTATTCTAAGGAAGTCTACAGAATGGATTGAATTGATAAATAGTGGAAATTGTGTGTTACTAAATAAGTATCCTTCAGATATTTATAAAGTGATAAAGAAAATTAGTTTAATAAAAAATGATGTTGGTCCAGAATTTGGTTCTGGAAAAGCTTTATCAAACCTTATAAATAAATTTAGAAAAATATTAGATGAATAATAAAATTTACATAGCTTTGCCGGTATATAATGAGTGGCCAGCACTAAACTCGCTAGTTGAAAATCTTAAAAGTACACTAAAGAAAAGTGGCTTTGATTTCAAAATCATTATATGTGACGATGGATCTACAGATGATGGACATAACTATTTAAATAGCTTAATCAATGATGAGGATATTCATTTAATTGCACATAAATTTAATCGTGGTTTAGCAGAATCAATTAGAGATCTTTTTGAATTTATTGCAAATAATGCAAAGAATGAAGATATTATTATCCGAATGGATGGGGATGCTACACATAATCCTGATTACATAATTGAAATGGTAGAGGAAATAAATAAAGGCTACGATGTTGTGGTTGCATCAAGAATTAAGGATAATGATAAAAATTTATCATTTATTAGAAGATTCTTTAGCATATCAGCAAGATACTTTGTAAGAATTTTTTTTCGAATGCCAAAAGTAAAAGAATATACTGGTGGGTTTAGGGCTTATAAAGTATCAATAATAAAAAAAGCACTTAAATTTTATAAAGGTAATTTTATTCAGCTTGGTACATTTGGATTTGTTTGTACGTTTGAAAAACTTATAAAACTCAGCTTAATAAATGCAAGTTTTTCAGAAGTACCATTTTCTCTTGATTACAGTAAAAAAACAGGAGAGTCCAAAATGGTCCCTTGGATAACCATACTTGGATACATTATTTTGGTACCCGTAATCTATTTTCCAAAAACAGGCTGGTATTCAAGAACAAAACCTGAGAGAAAAAAATAATGTGTGGGTTTGCTGGTGTTGTTGGAAATTTTGAACAAAATGAAGATCTTTATATTCAGTCCAATAATTTAAAGCATAGGGGTCCAGACGAAAGTTCAAGTTATAGGGATAACAATATACATATAGATTTTTTTCGACTGTCAATAATTGATCACAAAGGGGGTTCTCAACCAAAAATATCTGAGGATAAAAATTATGTACTATTCTTTAATGGCGAAATTTATAACTTTAAAGACATACAAAAAGATTTAGAAAATGAAAATATAATTATAAATTCTGAATCTGAAGCGGAAGTGCTTTTACAAGCATTTATAAAATGGGGAGTAGGTGCAATTAAAAAACTGAACGGTATGTTCAGTATCTGCTTTATTGATAAAAATAATCAGAGTTTAAAACTTATAAGGGATCAATTCGGTGTTAAACCATTGTATTACAAAAAAAATAAAGAAAATATTGTCTTTTCATCTGAACAAAAAGCAATAAAAAATAAACTGTATATTAATGAAAATTCATTATCTGATTATCTAAATTTTCAATTTTATCTATCCAACGAAACATTAATAGAAGGTCTTAATGAAGTCTCTCCAGGAACTTATGTAGAAATAAATTTGAGTAATTTAACAATTAAAGAGAAAAGATACTTTAATTTAAACTTTGCAAATGATGTGGTCAAATATTCCACTATTGATGATTTAGAAAAAGCAATAAACAATAGTATTGAAAGACAAATCAATGCTGATGTAAAAGTTGGTGCACATCTTTCTGGAGGAATTGATTCAAGCTTGATCTCTGCTATGACATCAAAACATCTTAAAAATTTACCAGCTTATCACGGTTATTTTCCTGAAGCTGATTCAAAATATTCAGAACTTGATTTTGCAATTGAAGTATCCAAAGAAAATGACATAGATCTTATTAGAGTTCCTATTGTCAAAAATGATTTTATAGAAAATTTTAAAAATATTATCCACTATTTAGACGATCCGATTGTAGGACCTGGTGTCTTTCCTCAATATATGGTAAATAAAACTGCTTGCAGGGATGTAAAAGTACTCCTTGGAGGCCAAGGAGGGGATGAAATTTTTGCTGGTTATGCAAGATACTTAATAAATTATCTTGAACAGGCAATATACGGGGGGTTGGAAGGCACGCAGAATGACCAACACTTAGTTATTATTGATAATCTATCTAGTTCAATAAGGGCGTTAAAAGGATATGAACCTCTATTGGAGAAGATGTGGTCTAAAGACTTATTTAAAGGACCAGATATTCGCTATTACCATCTTTTATTCAGAGACATGAACCTTGAATTTATAGATAAATCATTTTATGAAAAGCTTGAATTTTCCAAGAAAAAATTTCTTGATTTATTTAATAACATAAATGAAAAGTCGTTGATCAATAAGATGCTGTATTTCGATACAAAATATATTTTACCTGGACTATTGCAGGTTGAAGATAGGGTCTCTATGGCCCACTCTTTAGAAAGTAGGGTTCCGTATTTAGACCAGAATGTATTTGAAATTGCGGGAAAACTTGATCCAAAGATAAAATTTCAGTCAGGAATCTTGAAAAATCCACTTAAAATTATCGCTAAAAAATATTTACCAGAAAAAGTTTCAAAAAGAGAAGATAAAATGGGTTTTCCTGTTCCTATGGACGAGTGGATAAAAGAAAATGATTTTTTGAGCTTTATAATTTCTATTATTGAAGATTCAAAGATAAAAGATTTATCAATACTCAACTTAAAAGAGATTGTAAATAAAATAAATAAAGATAGACATTTTGACAGATCGTTATGGGGAATCATTTGTCTTTGCGAATGGTTTAATAATAATCAAATAGAGTAATTTACTATTCTTTTATTTCTAAAATAAAATGCTCATTGGTTTCAAAAACAACTTTTAAAACTTCTGGTACATCATACTTTTTATCCCATATAAAATATTCAACATCCCATTTATCACTTAGTTTTTGAAAAATTGATTTATCTTTATTTTGATAATATTTCTTTGAAAAATAGTCTCCGTATTCTGCAATTTCTAATGAATAAATTAATTCATTGGCTTTAATATCATAAACACTTAATCTATTCAATGATTCACTAAATACATCAAGGTCTTGAGTATAAATCCAAGTTGTTACAAATTCTCTTGGAGTGCCGAAGCTTGGTCTTTCAGAAAAATCTCTCCATGCATAATTAATATTCGGGTCAGGGTGAAAAATTGTCCCTTCGGGAGTATTTTCTTTTGCCCATTCTTGCAAAATTAAATAACTGCTTTTTTCTGGATTAATAATATCAGCAAAACTTTTGTCCTTTGTGATATTTGAAATATTTACAACCAAAAGAACTAAAGAAAATACAATCAACAAATTATTTTCTTTAAAAATAATTAAACTCTTGAATAATTTATCTTCTTTTAAAAAATAAATCTTATCAATCACTAAGAAAAAGCAAATTAAATAAAAACTTGTGTAAATTCCCAAATAATTTAATTGATTTAGGATAAAAATAGTAAAGAATGTGATGGGAATTATACTTTTATTTTTGTTGTTAAAAATATAGTAAATTAAAGATATGAAAAATATATGAATTATATTTACTGAATTCCTATGTAAGGCTAACTTAATCAAAAAAATAATATCTGAGTAATCTAGCAAAACTCCAAGTAAAGAAATTACAAAAAAGTAATAACCGATAAATTGGATATTTTTTTTTGCAAAAATATTGCTAATGAAAAATGAAAAAAATAAAATTGGTAATACTTCTCTTACAACAAAATTTAAATTTAATAAATCATTTACGAAGTGGTAATTTTGTAATGACATAATTTTCAACCAACTCTTGGCAGACATAAATGTATCAGTTTTTGGATAAAAGAACTCTGACCATCCCCAAAAAATAAATATATTGATGAAAGATATAATTACAACTCTTTTTAAGGAGATATATGATTTGCTAACTTCGATAAAATAAATTGGAATGAATACTAACGCGAATGCGAAGCCTTTTGCTGGGTGTATTAATGTAATAAAAAGTAAACATATTAAATTTAGCTCGTACTTTTTTTTAATAATTAATCCAAGGCTTACTAGTAGTAGTGAATCTGGAATGGTATACCACTCTCCGTTAAAAATAGCTCCATAGCTAGCCCAGTTAGGATCGAATAAATTTGTAGCAATTGAAATTACAGTAAAAGCAATACTAGAAATTACATAATTTTTTATGTTTAAAGCTTTAAAAAGGTACATTGATGATAAAGCTATGCTTAATAATTCTAAAAATTTAAATATGTAAACTACAAAAATTTTATCAAAATTAAATAATTTAAATAATAAATAATTAAGCCAAGTTATAAGACTTGTTTTTTTATGATTCGATGGACTCATAAAACCAGCATCGTAAATATTTTCATTTTCTATTGATGTAATTGCTTCTATTTGAGAGTATCCATAAAGTGCAATCTCATTTTTAGAATTGCTAATATGTTCGATAAAGAAAGACAAAACGATGATTAGTATCAATAAAAACCCTGTAAATTTCGTAATATTTTTATTCATCTTTGTTTACCAGTTTAAACTAAACTTTTTTTATGGATGATGATAGAAATGAAATCAAAAAAAGACGTCTTGAAATCTTAGTTAGATACAGTTTTGAATGGGATGGATTAATTAATGAAGTACTAAATTTAAATTTTAATGACTACGAAGGTAGTGAAAAAGGTTTTTGTTGGGTTAAACTACCAGATTTCTCAAATTCTTATGGGCTTCAAGAAAATAAAGTTTTGTTTCCTAAAAAGTATGTTATGTCATATAAAAAAGGAATGGGAGAAATAGACTATAGAGACTGTAATTGGATTCAAGCTTGTGACTATTTATCGTCACTATCATTTGAGAAAGACACTTTTTTGAATTCATTGACATCTCTTTCTAAAGAGCCTCTCAGTAAAGAACTTTTTGAAAAAGCTTGGGTTAACAGATATCTTTTATTTTTAAGAGATTGGGCAGCATTAAATGCTAATAAGAATAATTTAATTGGCAAAGTAAATAATCCAAGAATTATATTAACGCACGATGTTGATGCTATAAAGGTTTCAAGAGGATTAAAACTTAGACAATTTATCCAAAATAAACAAATAATAAATCTAAGAAATAAAGAAAATTTAAACATGATAAATGAGATTATGAAAGTTGAAAAAAATTATGGATTTAAAAGTATCTTTTTTATATCAGGCAACAAGATATCAACAAGGATACCTTTGGCTGATCCAAGTTATAGCCTAGATCAGTTTGTGGATACATTATCAAATGTAATTAACGAGGGTTTTGAAATAGGATTACATCCTGGTATATTTTCTTCAAAAATAAATAGTTTCTTTAATATGGAAAAAAATAAGTTAGAAAAATATTCTAAAATAAAAATTATCAAAACAAGAAATCATTGGCTTGCAAATAGTAAGAGTTCTACATGGAAAATCTATTCAAATAATCATATAACTGAAGATTTTTCAATTGGATATAACGATATACCAGGCTTTAGAAATTTTACTGCATTAAAGTATAAACCAAATAAATATCCTATCAATTTGATAAGCATGTTTGCAATGGATGGACAGTATTTAAATTTTGGGAAAAAAGATATTAATGTATTTTTTGACGATGTTAAAAAATACATTAAAGAAATTATTAATGTTGGTGGAGTTTCATCAATTAATACTCATCAAAGATTGTTTCATGAATATTATGGCTTTATGAATATCTATATTTCACTTCTTAAATATTTAAATAATTTAAAGGTGTTTGAGAATGAATAAATACAATGACTTAATCGAATTAAATATTAAAAGAGCAATTAATTTTGTAGATCTAAATGATAAATCTGAAACATATGGATCTGCTGACAGATTGTACTGGTCATGGAGATTGAAAGATTTTTCTAATGGATCTTTCCAAAGCCTCGTGTATTTTTTTTCTGAATTAAAATCTAATTCAAAATTCAACAACATTTATGAAGAAAAAAATATTGATTCCATAATTGATAGAGCTTTTGATGCTTCTTTGCATGGAGCATTCAAAATTGAAGGAAAAAATGGATCTTTCTCAGAATCTTTTCCTGGTGAAAATTCTTTTTGTGTTACAGCAACTGTTTTGAATGACTTAATATCTGCAATAGAGAACAGTGAAAATCAAAAAGAATTATTAGAGAATTACTATACAAGGCTTTTTGACTCATATAATTTTTTAATAAATAATATTGAGAGCCATGCACTTATTGGAAATCATCTAATGACTGCTTTATCTGCAATATCAAAATTTAATAAAAGTTTTAATATAAATGAAAATCATAATTTAGAAAATATACTTAAAAGACTTAGAACAATTTGGAATGACGAAGGATGGTTTAAAGAATATGCTGGTTCAGACATTGGGTATCTTACACTTACTCTCGACTATTTGGTAGATATACCTAATGATGTCTTTGAAGATAAGTTCTTATGGGAAGAGAAAATTTTGTCATATTTATTAAACTTTTTTCACAAAGATGGAAGTATAGGAAATGTATATGGCTCAAGAGGATCATCTTTAATTTATCCATATGGAATGGTTAAAGCTGGTGGACCTCAGCTTTTAGATGAATTATCTAATTCAGTTAATTTATCAAAAATACCAAGACCAGAGAATGTAGATGACACAAATTTTGTTCCCTTATTGAATTCATTTATAAAATTTTTATCAATAAATTTTGAACAAAAAGATAAAAAACATATTTTATTTCCTAAATATGAAGAAAATTATCTGAAAGCATACAAAGATGCTGGTTTTGTAATTTTTGTTAACAAAGAAGAACAGATAATTATAGATAGTAACAATTCAGGGTCAATTCATAAATTTACTAAAGAATCAAGAGAAATTGAAACATCTCCTTTAATTGTGAAAGAAAAAAAAGTACTAAGTGCCAAAATTATAAAAAAACAAATTAATGTGAAATCTGATAATCATATAATTATTAAAACAGAGTCTTCGTTTTCTAAAATAACAACTTCTCCTATAAGTGTATTACAAAGTGTTTTAATAAGATTATTTACTGCTTCAATTGGAAAAAATAAGTATTTATTATCGTTATCGAAAAAATATATAGTAAACAAATTTTTCACCTCAAAAAAGACTGTCGGTAACTTCAATAGAGATATTGAAATTCGAGACAAAGAAATAGTTTTGAATGAAAGTTATGATATACCAAAAGGTTTTGTTCTTGAAAGATCAAAATTTCACAATATAAAAATGGCTAGCCAGAACTATTTTTAAAAATGTTTGATTGTATTGCTTTTTATCTCAAGCTTATTTTTATTTAACCATTCAACCTCAGAAAAATTTAAATCTATAGGAATCTGAACTAAATTATCCTTGAAAAATCTGGCATTATCGAAACTACTTTTTTCTGAACTATTTTTATATGGATCTAATTCATGACAAAGATAATCTGAGCCTTTTTTTAATTGTATTTTATGATTTACGTACATTGATTTTATTAATTTTTCTCTTTGATCAGAAATTAAATTTAAGTGAGAATTAGACCAATCAGATTCATTTAGAACTTTAATAGTCGTATTTTCAAATATGGATTTCCAAGTATTAACGACTTCGTTTCTATCAGGATTATCAGATTTTATTTTACTTTGAAGAATTCCAAATGAATATTTAGAATAATTATTTTTATATTTTCCAAATGATATTTTATCTAGAGGTTCTCTTAAAAAATCTAACCATCCTTTATTGTCGGCATATATTTTTAAAGCATCCATCTTTAAGAAATTTAGAAAAGCTCCGGACAAGGTTAGTATCAATTCAGAAATTTCAATATTTGATAATTTTCCAAAATCATTATCTTTCCTCCACTTTTTTATATTAGTTAAAACATTTTTATCATTTACAGCAACGATTCCACCAGATATTGATGAAATTGGTTTTCCAATACCAGTTGAAAAAAATGTTATATGGTGATTCTTCGAATTGTACAGATTGTTTTCTAGAAAACTTATATGAGAATAGTCTCCAAAAGTATTTACTTCAGAATTTGTTTTTGAATTTAAAGGTGATCCATACCAAGGTGTAACTAAGCCAATATCAACATCATTATCAAAAATTTCAGTAGTTAAATTATTTTTATTGGTATCAAAATATCTAATCTTGTTTCCCGATTTTACAACTGCATGAGGAACAACTGAACAAGTAAAAGTTGGTACACCTATTAGATTATTATCTAAACCAAACGATTCAAAAGAAGCTTGAATTCCATATCTTAGTTTTGGAAAAAGAGCTACATTTTGGTCTTCAAAAAATTCTGAAATTATAGAATCAAGATCATCAATTTTGAGACTTCTTCTATTTAACATAAAAGATAAAGCACTTTTGATTTCAAAAAATGAAAAATTTGTATTTATCAAAGATAAAGGCATAAATTTAATTGTATAGGTTTTTGTATTAAAGTTCGAGTTTGGTTAGTACTGATTGCGATTTTAAAGTTTTAGATCAAAGAATTTATTTTTTGATGATTTTAAGTATTCAAAAAATGATGGCTTTATTGATCCCTTCATGCCAAAAGCATCGAATCCAAATTGATTATCTTTTAAATTTATAAGTTTATTTTTTATATATTTAGGGTGATCATCTATTTTAAGTCTTAAGGCATGCTTGATGTATCTATCTGAAACCATCTTAATCCAGGCAGAATAAGCTTCTTCTTCAGATGGGCCTCCTCTGTTTCCCCAATCATTAAAATATCTATTCCAAGCTCTAGCAAATCTTGCCCTGTCTTTAGAAATGATATTCTTGCTTTTAAAAACTGAATCATAGTTCCATATAGGAATTTTTTTATTCGGAAGATTATATTGATCAAGCAAAACATTGTCTAGTGTTGGATCGCACATATCACCTCCCCCATTTAATTTAATATTTGGATATTTTTTTTTGTTAAAAGCAATACACATTTTTGCTTTAAGATGTCCTCTGTCTGGTGTAAATATTTGTAATTTAGGAAAAACTAATCCTGGCAAATCACTATTTTCCTTTAAAGTAGAAATTAATAAATCTTTACTTTTTTCATGAAAAAAAGTATCGATATCCATTCTTATAACCCAGTCTCCAGTTGATTTATTAAAACCCTCTTGAAACTTTTTTCCTATATAATCAAAAGAAAATTCTTCAGGCCAATCTTCTCCTACAATAACTACTTCATCAGCAAACTCTTCGTAACATTTTAAAGCTTCTCTATAAGGATCCATCCTAGATTCTGGATCGGTCATAGTTGTGAATATTGATAATTTCATTAATTTATATACGAAAGCTCATATTATTTTTTGGAATTAAAAAAATTAGTAATTTCATTTACAACTATGTCTACAATTTCAAAACTCATATTTGGCCATATTGGTATTGACATAATATTTTCAGACAAGTATTTCGCATTAGGAAAATTAGAATCACTATCATTATTTATTCTGTGTGCTTCAAGACTAGGTAGTGGTTTTGGATAATAAATTGCTGTACTTATATTTTTTGAATTTAAGTAATTTATTAATTTATCCCTATTTTCAGGAACTAAAAATGTAAAGTAGTTGAACACGGACTCTTTATAATCTAAAAATTTTATATCTTCTATTCCCTCTAATTTACTTATGTAATAATTTCCTATTTCAATACGGCTAGCTATCATCTGGTCTATCATCCTAAGTTTAATATCCAAAAACCTAGCTTGAACAGAATCTAGTCTGGAGTTGTACCCAAAAATTTCGTTTGAATACTTTATCCTTGAACCATGGCTTCTGAGCATTTTTGAATATTCAACAATTTCTAAATCGTCTGATACGATTGCTCCACCATCACCAAAGGCTCCTAAAATTTTAGTTGGAAAAAATGAGTAACATCCAGCATCTCCTATTGTTCCAAGAGGTTTACCTTCGTATTTTGCACCAAAAGCTTGAGCAACATCTTCAACAATGAATAAATTGTATTTATTTTTCAAATCTAAAATTTGACCCATCTCTGATGATTTTCCAAATAAGTGCACAGGCAATATTCCCACAACCTCTTCATTAATTTTGTCTTCAATAAGTTGAGTACTAATATTTCCAGTATCTAGTGATACATCGACAAATTCAGGATCCAATCCAGCCTTAACTATTGCTTCTGATGTTGCAAAAAAAGAAAAAGAAGGCACAATGACTTTTCCCTTAGTTATTTTATATTTATGTTTTAAACTTTCTAAAGCAATTACTAAAGCATCAGTACCATTACCAACACCTACTGTGGATTGAGTAGATAAGTATTTACTAAAATTACTTTCAAAATTTTGAACTGAAATTCCACCAATAAATTCTCCTTTGTCTAACTGCTCATCGAAAGCTTTAAGAAAATCTTTTTTTAAAGACTCCATTTCCTCTTTAAACGAAACTAAAGGTATATTTTCCATGGAGCTATATTAATACGAGATAATAGTTTATTTAAACTTAATAAACTGCTCACCAGTTCTTTTATCAAAATAGTAATTTAGGACAAAAAAGTATGTCAAATAACTAAAAACAGTTGCAACTGCTGCCCCGTTAAGATCATAAAGATTTATTAGTAATATATTTAATCCTAAATTAATAACAAATAAGCAAACAAGAGATTTTGTATGGTCAAAAGGATAATTCAATTGAAGCAATATATGCTCAAAGGAAAAAAAGTAGGACATTAAAAAAAATCCTATAATTACAATTAATAAACTACTAAACGCCTCTGATTTTATACCCTGAAGGAAAGATAGTCTTTCACCAAAAAAATAGGCAATTACAATTATTGATGTTGATGCTAGCCCTGATATTATAAAAGATATTTTAAATATATTTTTTTTATGATCCTTGAATCTGGTTTTGTCATTTACTAAATCTATAAATTTTGGAGTTGAAATTGTTCTTGTCACATTGAGAATTCCTATAAACCCCTCTCCAAGTGCAGAGGTAAAAGTATATAGCCCAACAAAGTTGTTCCCTAATAAAAAACTGATTACGATTAAATCTACTTTTAATGAAATGTCTGTAAGAAAACTTGTCACAAAAGCCTGCTTACTAAACGTTAAGTGTTTTCTAAAAATATTTGACTGTCGAAAAGTTTGAGTTGTTTTCTTTATGACCAAAAAAGAGATAAATACTTGAAGAACTAAAATTATTATTTCTGTCATCAAAAAAACAGAGCTTAAATTTTGTTCTAACAAATTATTATTTTTTAGGTTATTAATCGAAATAAAATACAAAGTCATTCTTGAAGGGCTAACAATTGCCATTTTTATATATTCTTCTTTACCGTTTAGATACCAATAAATTCCTCTATTCAATGCAAAGAGTATTGAGGCGTACTTTATATCAGTTATGCTTACAGAAAGATTTATAAGTAAATTAATTTGAATAAATTCAATAATCGAAAATATTACAAATGATGATATAAATATTAAAGTAAGGCCAGAGTATAGGTTGGCAAAATCTAAGTTGTTGTTTTGTTTTTCTGAAGATAATCTCAATATTGAGTAGTGTAAACCTAAAGTTCCAAGCTGAGACAATAAAAGAAGGACTACGTAATGAATATTAAACTTTCCTAAAAGATCGACTCCTCCATATTTTGTTAAATTAAAGTAAATATATAATCCTATCAATCCAGAGATAATAAAACTTGAGAGATTTATGATTGAATTTTTAGTGTTGTTCATAATTAAACTCTCTTCTACCAATCACTTGTTTATAAATTACAAACCATAATTTGATCATTTGAACTTTCACCAATAACTTTAAAACTATTATCTTCGTATATTTTTATCGCAGAATGATTTTTTTTATTTACTTTCAATTCAATTTTTTTGAAGTTATATTTTTCTTTACAAAGATGTAATGTTTTTTTAATTGTGGCATCACCAAAACCCATATTAGAGTATTTTTCCATTATAAAAATTCCAAACCTTGGATTCTTATATCCATCATCTAAACCTCGTAAAGTTACAAAACCGATAAAAGTGTTGTTATTTAAAATTTTTAAATAGACATCTTTACTTGATTTCGAAAAATCTTTTATAAATTGTTCTTTCGATTCAAAAGGATCAAAATACTTAAGATATTCAACATTTTCTTTAAATAGAACTTCACTTATTTTTTGGATTTCTGACTTTTTAATTTTCTTTAAACTTATCATTTTTACACTAACTATAGTTTATTCAATTGAATCTATGTCGTTGAAGATTCCTTTTGGTGGAATAAATGAAATAATTCCTCTAAAAATTCGTGACGTAAATTTATTCATTGCAAGCAAAATTAAAGTTTTTTGGATAAAGTTTACATATTCTTTTTTGTAAACAAATTGATTTCTTTTTTTTAAAATAACATCATAGTTATGTTTTGCAAAATAATTCTGTAAACAATTACGACTATAAAAAAATATGTGCTGTCCTTCTTCAGAATTAAAATAGAACCAATTCTTGTCTTCATTTTCGTAGATTACAGTGTTCAATAATAGAAATTTTGGTTCTAGTTTTAAAATATTTTCAAATTCTACTTTTGGTTCTTGAAAATGCTCAGCAACTTCACATAAATTAATAAAGTCAAATTTACCATCTAATTTACTCTGAAATTTTTTAGAGAAAATGTTTCTTTCATATTCATCATAATTAAATGCATTGATTTTATAATCTCTTAAATATCTTGTTAATAAACCAGTACTACCACCATAATCAAGTATATTTTTGAAATTGATTATCAAGTTTAGAGCTATTAAGATTCCATGATTATTTAATATTCTTTGTATTACTCCGGTATCCTTATACCCGATGCTGTTTTCATATGCTTCATCTAGCCAAAAAGCATTTTTCACAAATAATGAGCCACACTCCGCAATGAACAAAGGTTCAGTATATTTATTTAAAAAGGAAAGATTATATTTTATATCCAATATTTCAGAATCACATAATTTACAGCTATTGATTTCCACTTAAAACATTGTAACAATCATTATGAATGTAAAAAACAGCGAAATACAAAAGCTTTAGAGATATTGTTTTTCAATTTTTTTAATATATTGAATTACTGCATTTATACCAGATAGAAATGCTAAATTTTCATTGTGAAAATAACTTTTTGTAAAATCAAAATTATAATTACTCTGAAATATCAATTCACCATCATCGATTTTTGTAACCATCTTATGTGCAGAAATTTTTGGATTTGATTCTTTATTCTTAAAAGACCTATATATAGCGCCCAATCCCCTGTAGTTTTCTTTTGTAATATCAGCACAATGAAAATTAATTATTTTAAAATGATCAACAATTTCTTTTGGAAAAATTAAATTAGCTCTAAAAACTAAAATCAATTTTGGATTCAACTTGAAAAGAATTGAATTCAATTCTTTTTTGTCTGTAAAACTTTCTACTTTTTTAACTTTAATATTTTTTCGTCTTAGTTCATTAAAAATTGAAACAATATAAAAAATAATGTCTTTTTGTTTAGATTTTAGAAATAACTTAATTAATTTTTTTAAATTAAGACTTTTGTCTCTCAAAATTTTAATTTTGTTATCTGTCAGATGAAGCTCTTTGACTAATTTGTTTGATATTTTATCATTACCTATAATTATTAAAATTTCATTTATGTAAATATTTTCGTGCATATTCTTTATTATTTTTGAAAATACTCTTTATTAATGAATTTAGAAAATTTATACCAATACATTAAATCAATATTATCAGTTTATATTAGTAAGAGTGCTTTTCATTTTGTTACTCATTTTTTATTAAATCATAAATATAACTTTTTTAAGATATGAAAAAGTTTAAATTATAATTACTTATATGAATGATACTATTTTTATTGATGGAGACTGTACACTCTGTAATAGATTTGCAAGAATACTTTCAATTTTTGATAAAAAAAATGAATTTAAGATTTATCCACTCGATTCTACAAACAGTCAACTCAATACCGTTGTTCTTTACCGATATAATAAATTTTTCCTTAAGTACGAGGCTATTTCAGAGTGTATGAAACAATTGAATATAATGTTCAAAGTTGTTTTTTCAATTCTAGACAAATTACCGTTGAAACTAACCAACAAAATATATGACTATATAGCTAGGAATAGAAATAAGATTATGACTAATACATGCAAACCAATACCAGCTAATAAGCGAATAAATAAAAATAAAATTGATCTAGAAACTATAGAAAAAGCATATAAATTTTCAAAACAATAAAAAAATATATTTCTTAAAGATAATATTTATATTATTAATAGAAGGTTATTTTGATTATTTTTGATACATTTATATTTTTGACCAATGTTGTATTTATTTCTTATTTTATAAAAAAAAGGAATGTTAAATATTTATTTTTAGTTACCATAATAAATTCAGCCAGGCTTCTCTTAACATTTATAAATAATGGTCAACAATATTTTTTAAACCATTTTTTTAGTATGATCATTTTTTTAAGTTTATTTTACTTTTTATACAGCAGAAAAAACTTGGATATATTTTTTAATTTACATAATTATTTAAAAATAGTTATTTTATTTCTTTTCATAGTTTTTACATTTAAAGAAAATTTTTTATTTATGCATCCTGGGATTGCCGGATGGACTTATAAAGGAGAATTTGAAAAAAATAAAATGGTTGAGAATACAGAAATTATAGAAATTTCAAGTGAAAACCAAAAAGTCAAGGATGTTGTCTTAAATAATAATAAAAATACAAAAATTAATGGATTT
>MDSW01184406.1_pt1 | contig 22103 bp, 27 predicted proteins | sample 811171 | NCBI WGS metagenome assembly MDSW01 (sample SAMN05326641, study PRJNA326480) | marine metagenome | isolation source: seawater | place: Atlantic Ocean: North West | collected 2012 | reverse complement strand
TCTCGTAAGCAACCAAAAACACCACAATGCTTTCGCTTGCGGCGCTTCTGTCTGCGCTCTTGCCTCTCGGCTCCTGCGCAAGCCAACAACATAGCACCTTTTGCGCCTGAAAGCCACTCATTGACAGGAGGTCGCCGATCTGAAGACTTGCTTCCACTGCCGAAAACCATTGCCATGACTAGGTTCTGTGCAATGGGAAAGGGGGCATGCATGCCAACACGTTTCATGCAGCAGAACCAACGGTTCCGCCCTAGCTCCAAAGAGGACCAAGTCGTTCAAAAGGCTCGTGAACACTTCGAGAGAACTCTGATCTCCATCCGTGGCGAACTAGCTGGAAGCGTCGCCGCTCTGGAACATCCGCGTCACGACGAAGCCCTGAATTACGGCGAGATTTTTCTGCGGGACAACGTGCCCGTGATGATCTACCTCCTGCTGCAACGCCGCTTTCCAGTGGTGAAGCAATTTCTGAGCGTCTGCCTTGATCTGCAAAGCACCACCGTGCAGACCCGTGGAGTCTTCCCCACCAGCTTTGTCGAGGAGAACAACGAACTGATCGCTGACTACGGCCAACGATCCATCGGTCGCATCACCTCTGTAGATGCAAGTTTGTGGTGGCCAATTTTGTGCTGGATTTATGTCAAACGCAGTGGTGATCAAGACTTTGGCCGTAGTCAAAAAGTGCAAAGGGGTCTGCAACTGCTGCTCGATCTCGTGCTGCATCCCAGTTTTGAAGGCACGCCAGTGCTGTTCGTGCCGGACTGCGCCTTCATGATTGATCGACCGATGGACGTCTGGGGGGCCCCTCTCGAAGTGGAAGTGCTGCTCTTCGCAGCCCTGCGCAGCTGCATTGAATTGATGGAGTTGCATCACCGCCATGACAACAGCGCCCTCTTGGATCAACGACTCAGGTTGAGTCGTCAATGGATGCACGATCTACGCCAATACTTGTTGAAGCACTACTGGGTCACCAGCAAAACGATGCAAGTGTTGCGACGTCGACCGACTGAGCAATACGGCGAAAATCAACATCAGAACGAATTCAACGTTCAACCTCAAGTCATTCCCGACTGGTTGCAGGACTGGCTGGAGAACAGAGGCGGTTATCTGATCGGGAACATGCGGACCGGACGACCCGATTTCCGCTTTTACAGCCTTGGCAATTCCCTGGCCTCCCTCTTCGGCCTTCTCACAGCGCCTCAACAGAGAGCCCTCTTCCGTTTGGTCCAGCACAACCGGCAGGATCTAATGGCTCAGATGCCGATGCGCATTTGTCATCCACCAATGGACAGTGTCGAATGGCAGAACAAAACAGGCTCAGATCCCAAAAACTGGCCTTGGAGTTATCACAACGGTGGCCACTGGCCAAGTCTGCTGTGGTTCTTTGGTGCTTCAATTCTTCTACACGAACGGCTTAATCCCCATGCCGATGTGCTGTTGATGGGTCAGATGAAAACCCTGATTGAGGAGTGCTACTGGAGCCAACTGAACCAACTACCGCGTCAACAATGGGCGGAATATTTCGATGGCCCCACTGGCACTTGGGTCGGTCAACAGTCACGCACCTATCAGACCTGGACCATCGTTGGCTTTCTGCTGATGCATCATTTTCTGCGTGTCAACCCTGACGATGTGTTGATGCTGCACCTGGACCCAGAGATTGACGCAACACCATAAAAAAACTCCCAATCCAAGAGGAAAAGGAGTTTTTTGTAAACCGGATATCGAAAACCTTGAGGGATTTTCAATCAATCAGAACAATCCGAGGGTCAGAGATTTGTCGATCGGCAATGCTGCTCCAATGCCTAAATAAATTGTTGTGACAGTTCCGAATAAGAAAACTGCCATGGCTACTGGACGACGGAAGGGATTTTGGAACTTATTAAAGCTTTCAATGAAAGGAATCAGCATTAAACCAAGGGGAACCATGGTTTGAAGTGCAATCCCCAGGAGTTTGTTGGGAACAACACGCAAAATTTGAAAGACCGGATATAAGTACCACTCAGGCAGAATCTCGAGTGGCGTTGCAAAGGGATCCGCCTTATCGCCGAGCATGGCAGGGTCTAAGACCGCCAATCCCACGACACATGCAATTGTGCCGAGAATAACGACTGGGAAAATGTAGAGAAGATCGTTAGGCCAAGCAGGTTCACCGTAATAGTTGTGACCCATGCCCTTGGCGAGCTTTGCCCGCATCTTGGGATCGCTGAGATCAGGCTTCTTGAGAATGTGCATGTGAATTCCTGAAAATTAAGAGCGGATGGTTGAAAGAGAGATCACAACGGACCGGAGATGCCTTGCTTTCGGATCATCAGGAAGTGCATCAGCATGAACACCGCCAACAGCCATGGCATCACAAAGGTATGCAAGCTGTAAAAACGGGTCAGTGTGGATTGACCAACGCTCTCTCCACCGCGCAGCAGTTCAACCATGAAATCGCCGACCACGGGAATTGCAGCTGGAACACCAGAAACGATCTTCACAGCCCAGTAACCCACTTGATCCCAGGGAAGGGAGTAACCGGTGACACCGAATGAGACCGTAATCACAGCCATGGTGACCCCAGTGACCCAGGTGAGCTCGCGCGGACGCTTGAACCCACCGGTGAGGTAAACCCGGAACACATGCAGGATCAGCATCAGCACCATCATCGAGGCACTCCACCGATGCACAGAACGGATCAACCAACCGAAGCTGACGTCAGTCATCAGGTACTGGACCGAGGTGTAGGCCTCAGCAACCGTCGGCTTGTAATAGAAGGTCATCGCGAACCCTGTCGCGAACTGGATCAAGAAGCAGACGAGAGTGATCCCCCCAAGGCAATAAAAAATGTTGACGTGGGGGGGGACATATTTAGAGCTGATGTCATCAGCGATGTCCTGAATCTCAAGACGTTCCTGGAACCAGTCGTAAACCGGAGATGAGTTCGCCATGCACAAGCGGGCTCGAGTTGCGAAAGTCTACTGAGCACGCTTCTGCCCCCGCGCCGGAGGGACCGCTATGTATCCGTCTGTTAACGAATATTCAGATGCCTTGCGACGCCTGATGAGTTCCACGCTGCGGCTCCTGACAGGACTGCTTCTAAGCCTGCTGGTGATCGTGTCGCCCGTCAGCCAAAGCTGCTGGGCGCTTAGTGATGCTCAGCAGCTGATTGTCGAGAGCTGGCGTCTGGTCAATCAGGGGTATTGGGATGCAGACCAACTCGACCAGGTGCGTTGGCGTCGGCAGCGACAAAAAGCTCTTGAGAAAAAGATCAGCAGCAGCGAAGACGCCTACACCGCCATCGAAGAAATGCTGGCGACCCTTGACGACCCGTACACCCGACTGCTGAGACCCAGGGATTACCAAGCACTGAAAAACAGTACAAACGGAAACCTCAGCGGAGTGGGGCTGCAGCTTGGCCCCGGGCAGGATCCAACACATGTTGTGGTGATCTCTTCATTGGATGGATCTCCAGCCGCGGATGCGGAGTTGACCAGTGGCATGGAACTTCTCTCTGTTGACGATCAACCCGTTGAGCAGCTGGGTTTAGAGGGCACGGCTGATGCTTTGAGAGGGGAGGTGGGGACCCAGGTGGTTTTGACCTTGCAAGCCCCCGATAGCCCGGTCGAAGAGGTGACACTGGAACGGCGCAATGTGGATCTGCACCCTGTTCGCATTCGACGACTACGCAGTAACTCTCATACGCTCGGCTATATCCGAATCACACAATTTACGGAAGGAGTTCCTGAACAAGTTAAACAAGCGATTGATGAACTTCAAGCAAAAAGTATTGAAGGGCTCGTCCTTGATCTGCGCAACAATTCTGGCGGTCTAGTGAGTTCAGGCTTAGCAGTCGCCGATGACTTTCTAAGCGGAGATCCAATCGTCGAAACGCGGAATCGAAGCGGAATCATTGACACGATCCAATCCAATCTCGGCAATCTCTATGACGGTCCGATGCTTACGCTTGTCAACGAAGGGACTGCTAGTGCAAGTGAGATTCTCGCGGGAGCCCTTCAGGACAATGGTCGGTCAACTTTGATGGGGAGCCAAACCTTTGGCAAAGGATTGATTCAGACACTGACCAATTTGAGCGATGGCAGTGGATTAGCGGTGACCGTTGCTGGTTACGTCACTCCAAGTGGACGGAATATTCAAGGTGAAGGAATTGAACCGGAACGGATCCTGGAAGGAGCAGAACCACTCAATCCAGGGGCTGAAGGCGATTTCTGGATTTCACAAGCAGAAAACTGGCTGAACTCAGAGCTGGAACGTGCACCAGATGCTGATGAGGAATGAGCCTCCGTACCTATCACGATCCTCTGCACTGCGGAATCAGCCTCGATCGCGACGACTGCGTGGAATCCATGCTGATGGATCTGATCGATGCATCTCCCTTCCAGCGCTTACGTCGGGTGCGTCAACTGGGGCCAGCCTTTCTCACCTTCCACGGAGCTGAATCAAGTCGCTTCACCCACTCGTTAGGTGTCTTTCATCTCGCTCGAAAAGCTTTTCAAAATCTTGAGCTTCAGGATTCAACACTGAAACCCCATCGCGGGCTTTTATTTGCCGCAGCTCTCCTCCATGACATCGGGCATGGCCCGTTGAGTCATACGGGAGAAGAAATGTTCGGCTCAAAGCATGAAATCTGGTCGGCGCGTGTCATCCGCGAACATCCAGCCATTCGTGAACCGCTCGAAACCCATTCCACAGGAATGGCTGATGCCGTTGCGAACCTGCTCGAACAAGGCAGGAGCCCCCACCCGGTGATCAAACGCCTGGTGAGCAGTCAGCTCGATTGCGATCGACTCGATTACCTCATTCGCGACAGCTACAGCACAGGAACCCGTTACGGCAGCCTCGATCTAGAGCGAATCCTTGCGGCCCTCACAGTGGCACCTGATGGTGATTTAGCCATTCACCCGAAAGGGTTGATGGCAGTTGAGCACTACTTGGTCGTACGAAATCTCATGTATCGCAGCGTTTACAACCATCGGCTCAATGTGGTCTGCAACTGGTTGTTGGAACGATTGGTCCAAACAGCCCGCAGACTGGGACCAACACAGCTCTGGACCGATGCTGTGATGAGTCGCTGGCTTTGGGATCCGAATGCGGTCGATCTCGATCTTTTTCTGGCCAACGATGATGTCAGAACGGGTTATCACCTCCAACGCTGGCAAGCAGAGGCTCCTCAACCTGTCGCTGATCTATGCAGCCGCTTTCTGGATCGCCGCTTGCTGAAGGCCATTCCCGTTGAGCAGCTAAGCCGTGAGAACCAATTAAAAGCGCTCGCGATCGCTTGCCGTCTCGCCGAAACAAAGGGACTAGATGCCAATCTTTGCTGCGGTCTTCGTCAACAAGAACGTCGCGGTTATCACCCCTATCGCGGTGGATTGCGTCTCTGGGACGGCCATCAACTGCAGGCACTCGAACGTGCCTCTCCGCTGGTGGCCAGCCTGGCAGAACCAACGGCAAGCGCCTGGCTCATTCATCCCCGGGAGATCCACGTGGACCTACAAAAGACAATGAAGCGAGATGGAATGTGACCAGGGCGAACTGGGACCCGGGCGAACTGTGATCGTTCGTGATTGCAACACCGAACAGGTCAAATGCGCCCGTTCAATGGACTCACCTTCACCCTGATTGGGTTTTGGACACTGCAAGCTTCCCAAGCTCAGCGATACAACGACTGGAGTTACCGAATCGACGGCTTCAGCACTGGCTTGATGCCCTGCCGGGTCTGCTGCAAAACCTCACAAGCTCCGAAATCGATCTGGATTGTGGTGACTGGCCCTTGAATTGCTCAGACATCAAACAACTTGTCGCGGCAGCAGAAGGGGTTGGCTGCAGGATTGAACAGTTGAGTGGATCCATCCCCGAAACGATCGTTAGCGCATCTGCGCTGGGGCTCAACGCACGTCTGCATTCACGCGAATCATCGCGGAGTGGGAATCCAGCTGGGAAAGATCCTGATCCGAGCAGACTGCTGTTTCACCAAGGGACACTTCGTTCTGGAGATCACCTGCAAAGCGATGGAGACATTCTCCTGCTTGGGGATGTCAACCCAGGGGCAAAAATCACTGCTGCAGGCCATGTTCTGGTGTGGGGTCGCCTACGCGGTGTTGCCCATGCCGGGCGTGACGGAAACACGCAAGCCAAAATTGTCGCTTTGCAGCTCAGGCCACTACAACTCCGCATCGCCCAGGCCGTTGCACGAGGACCAGAGGAGGTGCCACAAGTCGGATTAGCGGAACAAGCCATCCTCCACAACGACGAAATTGTGATCGAGGCGGCGCCAGCACAAGCCTTCTCCACGCAGTGACTGTCGCTTGTCAGTGCAGAGATGCTGATTATTCTGGCGTGACCAAACTGAGTTGCCCGGTGTCGACGACACGAACAATCCTGATCTGCTCGGGCAAGGGCGGCGTCGGCAAGACCACCACGACCGCCAATTTAGGCATTGCTTTGGCCCGCCAGGGATGCAAAACGGTTGTTCTCGATGCGGACTTCGGGCTGCGAAATCTCGACCTCTTGCTTGGTCTCGAGAACAGGATCGTTTTTACAGCCCAAGAGGTTCTGGCTCAATCCTGCCGACTGGATCAAGCTCTCGTGAAACACAAGCAGGAGCCCAACCTCGCGCTGCTACCGGCCGGCAACCCACGCATGCTCGAGTGGCTGACTCCCAACGACATGCGATCCATCGTGAGCATGTTGGAAGAACGCTTTGATTACATCCTGATCGACTGTCCTGCCGGAATCGAAGATGGATTCAAAAATGCGTCGGGTGCAGCCAGGGAAGCGATGGTGATCACAACGCCAGAGGTGGCTGCAGTGAGAGATGCTGATCGCGTGATCGGTCTCCTGAACAGTCAGGGAATCACTCCTGTGCAGTTGGTGCTCAACAGGGTGCGGCCAAAGATGATGTCCAATCAGGAGATGCTCTCTGTTGATGACGTCACCGATATCCTCGCGCTGCCTTTGCTAGGCCTTGTCTTTGAAGATGAGCAAGTGATCGTTAGCACCAATCGCGGCGAACCTCTCACGCTTAGTTCCGGCACATCACCGGCAGCACAGGCTTACAACAACATTGCTCGAAGGCTTCAGGGGGAGGACATCCCACTGATGAATCCAGCCAAGGCGTCTCGGGGACTACGAGCCAAGATGCGCAAACTGATGCAAACCAGAATCTTCTGAAGCCGATGACATTGAAAGATCTCATTGACAAGCTTCTGGGCCGCCAAACCAGCAGTGCAAGCACTGCGAGGCAACGCTTGCAGCTTGTGCTGGCTCATGACCGCTGTGATCTCAATCCCGAGCTCTTGGAACAGATGCGGCGTGAAATTCTCGAAGTCGTTGCCCGTTATGTGGAGATCGACCTCGAGGAAGGGGATGTGAGCTTGGAGACTGAAGACCGAGTTACGGCCCTGGTCGCCAATCTCCCCATCCGTCGGAGCATCAGTCCAAACAATTAAGGGGAATCCTCAGAGCAATCGCTGCTCAACAATGTCTCGGGGTCAGGTGTTAACCAAGTCAGAACATCGTGTTTGTACATTTCTGCTCGAGGGACTCAGCAATCGTGCCATTGCCCAACGTCTGGTGATTAGTCATCGAACGGTTGAATGCCACATCAGCCGTGCCCTTGCCAAAACGGGCTGTTGCAGCAGGCTTGAGCTCGCACTGTGGTTACTGCAGTGGAATCAACAAAACCCAAAGCTGATGGGAGGGACCGTCGCCAGTACGATGGTTTCGTTGCCGGCTTAGCTCAGCGGTAGAGCAGCGCTTTTGTAAAGCGAAGGTCATCGGTTCAAATCCGTTAGCCGGCTTATTGAGCTCACCGTCCTGAGTCAATGTCTTTGGATGTTGCGAAGACCCAAACGATCAATCCGACACCAACCCAACCCAGACTTCGAAGCTCCAAGAGGGGGGTCAAAACATGCTCCAGCGGTTCGAGCAGCCAATGGAACAAAACCATGAACAGCACACACAAGCCGATCAAACTGATCACAGGTCAAGAGCCAGCTGGAAACATCACAGCACCCTGTCTCAACACCTGCCATTTCCCTGGGCCAGACCAAGCAAGCACGGTGCTCGCCAGGCCAGAGCAAACAGGCCAAGGCTGAGGACCGAGTTGATCTATGGCCGGGAACATCGCCGCAGCCTCCTCGGAGGATCGAGCCGCAGGCTGCCCCGCCGGATTCGCGCTACTGGTAGCCAGGGGACCGGTGAGTCGCAGCAGGGAACGTGTCAGTGAACACGCCGGGATCCGCACTCCCAAGGTTGTTCGACCTGGGTTGAGTTGATCAACGACCGAGCCATAAGCCGGAAGCACCAAAGTGAGCGCACCGGGCCAATGCTGTTCGGCAAGACCCCTCGCATCCGAATGACAAGACGGGGAGACCACACTCAATAAAGAGGTGGCGCAATCCGCCATCAAAATCAGCGGCTTATCGGGAGGCCGATGCTTCAGTGTCCAGATCTGATTTGCAAAACCAGGGAGTGTCGCGAGTCCTGGCACCGTGTCAGTTGGGATGATCCCCGCATGACCTGTTTTGAGCCTTTGCGCGAGGGACGGCGCGTCAAGAACACCAGGGACTTTGTTCATTAAATGTCCTGTTCTAAGGGGCGTCTTGCCATTGCAAATCTCACGATTCCTTGCAAATCGCGAACCGCCTCGACCTGCACCAACCCAACACCCCTGAGCCAATCCAAGACGGCGTCACTTTGATCGTGATGATGTTCCAAGAGCAGCCACCCGCCCGGGGCAAGCGCATGACCTGCTCGTGCGACGACACGACGGATGCTGTCCAAACCATCAGCTCCTCCATCTAAAGCCAAGTGCGGTTCGTGGTTCGACACCACAGGATCGAGACCAGCAATCAGAGACTCAGGGATGTAAGGAGGATTGCTCAAGACAAGGTCGAATTCTCCCCACCATGGCTTGAGCGGTTCCCACCAACTACCGAGATGCAATTGACAATGATTTGATGAGACAAGACGCACCAAATTTTGCTTCGCCAGGGCCAGCGCCTCCTCACTTCGATCCACGGCATGACCATGAGCCTGAGGAAAAGCATGGGCCAGAGCGATCGCAATCGCTCCGGAACCGGTCCCCAAATCAGCCCAACGCTGCACAGGACTTGCCCACTGGATGGATAGCGCCAGATCCACAAGTTGTTCCGTCTCCTGTCTTGGTATCAGTGCCGAAGGACTGACCTCAATCAGTAAGTCCCGCCAGGGACACAATCCAACAAGATGTTGAAGCGGCTTGTGATGCTCAAGATGAAGCATCCAAAAACGCTCTAATTCAGAAAATGTTGCTGTCAACGTGACACGGCGATCTGGATCGATCAGAAGACGCTGTAGATCGGTCCAAGCCAACCCGCCACCGAAATCGAGCAACCAATCGAGATCAACCGATCGCCCACCTCGCTTCAATTGACGGCGTCGCCAGGCCAAAAGCTGGGCACCCGCCGTGCTTTGGGTTGAACTCAACCTTCAACAGCACGCCATTGAAGCCCAGATTCACACACAACCTTGTTGTCAAGCTCAAGCTGAAGAAGACATTGGGCCACAGTGCCAGTAGGCCAGCCCAACCCATGGGCCAGATCCTCCAGGGAGGCACCATCGCCGAGCGCGCTGATCACAGCCAACTGATCACAACACTGGGGATGACGCAGTCCGAGGGGGGCATCGACAGTCGTGATGGTCTCGCTGGCTGATGGCTTCAGAGGCAAAGGGCCCTGCCCGAGATGACCAAGCAAGCTCTCGACCGAATTCAAGGGTGTGGCGATGCCGCCAAGCAAAGCGTTGCTACCACGGGCGGTCCATCGACGCGCATCCCCAGGGGCTGCCCAGAGCGAGCAACCTCGTTTCGCCGCCAAACGTGCTGTGATTAAGGCCCCACTACGTTCTGGACACTCCACCACAACCACGGTGGAGGCACATGCCACAAGCAAGCGATTGCGAGCAGCGAAATGGCCACGTTGAACAGAGCTCCCGGAGGGATATTCAGATAACACCAATCCGTTCTCCGCAACGCGACGCTGAAGTTGCTCGTGATGACGTGGGTAGACCCTGTCGAGAGGTGTGCCAAGCACAGCCACCGCTGCTCCACCAACAGCGAGACATCCGTGATGAGCAGCTGCATCAATTCCTTCCGCCAAACCGCTCAACACCGGCCAACCGGCTTGGGCTAAGGATCGCCCGAGTTCATCAGCCATCTGCAGGCCATGACGCGAAGCCGATCTGGTTCCAACCACCGCAACCACTTGGCGCTGATCCAAGCAGGCCAATAATTCGTTGCGACCGCGACAAAACAAATGCATCGGAGGGCGATCGATGTCATCCAACCCCTTCGGCCAGATGGGATCGAACGGGAGAACGGCGTCCCCCGGAACAGATAAATCAGGCGCTTCTCCTAATTGATGGCGATAAATCTCAACATGATCCAAAACGGTGGATGACCAGGGCAAGGCCTGTTTCAAACGCTCTTGCGTCCAAAGCCAAAGGTCATCAAGCCCAACGCCATGCTCGATCGCACAGGCTTCAAGCATGCGCATTCGCGCTGAGCCGATTCCGGGACAACGACTCCAAACCCACCACCAACCCCGCACAACACCTGAAAGTACATCTGTACTACTTTAAAGCATGCCTCGGGGCGGGCCGGCATGCAATCTGTTCAGCACCGACGCGAGCTCATTCGGCGGCCGCCGGAGAACTCGGTGACCAGACGCTGTCTGCTGGACAAGCACCAGCTCGACAAAGGACTCCGCGATCAACTCCTTGCCGCGCATCAATCGACAAAACCATGGCCAGCGCACGCCCACGCGCTCACCACAAACACTCTCCAACACGACCAAATCCCCATGGCCAAGACTTTTGAAGTAGTTGATTCGGAGTGAAACAACAGGCATTTCAACCCCTGTGCCAGCCAGATCTGCGTAGGCAAGACCCGCCTGGACCAAGGCCTCAACACGCGCTTCCTCGAACCAGGCGACATATGTTCCATGCCATACGACACCGGCATGGTCGGTGTGCTGTGGCAACACACGTTTTCTGAGTTGCCAGGGATTGTGCGTAACGCTCTCACTCAGCTTGGTGATCATCCCGAATCGCGCCCATAGGCTTTCAAAAAGACTGCCCCACCACTGTGTTCAGAAATCTGCTGATCGCCGACTCAGGCAAAGGGCATGTGGAAGAGATGGTCCGCATGTTGCAAGACATCCCGAGCTTGAAAAGTGCCCAAGTGAATTTGCTGCATGTGGTGTCTGAACAGAGCAAATCAGAAGCAGACACTCATCGAAGCGATGCCGATCAACTGCTCCAGGGTGCTGTCGAGCGGATGGGGCTTCATGCAGGCAATGTCAACCTGATGGTGCGTGATGGCGATACAAAGCAAACCGTCTTGAAAGTGGCGGAAGAGCTGAATTGCGACTTGATCGTGATGGGATCTCGAGGATTAGGCCGACTGCAGTCAATCCTTGCCAACAGTGCAAGCCAGTACGTGTTTCAGCTGTCAACCCGTCCAATGTTGCTGGTTAGGGACGATCTTTACGTGCACCACGTCAACCGAGTGATGGTGACGATTGACGGAACAGGAGTGGGAGAGGACGCTCTCAGAGTCGCGTGCGAGCTGGTCAGAGAAATCCCAGGCGGAAGCCTGACCGGAGTTCACATCACACGTCAGGACCTCACTCCGACACGAGGTGGACGAAACAAGGCCGATGAAATTCTCAATGCAGCGGTGCAACGGGCACGTGGATTTGGAGTGGAACTCAAACCCATTCATTCCACCGGGTTAGACATTGGACGCTCGGTTTGCCAGGCAGCAAAGGATGCCAACGCTGACCTGATGGTCATCGCATCACAGGATCGACGCCCACTTGTGGCAAGAGGACTGGTGGATCTGGACAAGCTGCTGGGCAGCTCAGTCAGCGATTACATCAGAGTCCATGCTCCTGCACCAGTGCTGCTGGTCCGTGAGCCAGAACGTCGCTGAGTTCAAACCTCCTTGCTGTTGGTCTGGATGTAAAGGATGATCAAGAAGATCGCCGGAACCAGAATGAACAGAAGGCTGGCGACGAATCCGAGATCGTTGGTTTCCATGGCCCCTGGAACAAGCCAGGCGAAGGTATCACCGCCACGTGCTCCTGAGCAGACTCCTCCTAGCGCTCTTCATCGGCGGTAGCAGCTTCATCCACTTCATCCGTCTCCACTTCGGGCACGGATGAAGCGGGCCAAGCTGTGGGTCCGGCAGGGAGAGGCGCCTGTCGTGCTGCTGCCAGACGAGCCTCTGCGTCTGGGAGGCGCATCTGAGGTCGCGTCAAAATCAAGACGGACCGCTCGACCAGGGACTGACAGGCCAACCGCCAATCCTGAGGACGCCGCTTGAGCTTCACATCTTCCACTGGAGTCCTGGCCGACAAAGCCTCAGCGTCGCTCTCATCAGGCACAGATACAAAGCAAGTGATGCACTGGCCGCAACCGCCGCAATTGCCCAGCTGGCCTTTCAGGCCGTAAAGCTCGACACCCTCGCGAAGAGCCACTTCACGCAAATTTTCTCCCGGGTAGCACTCCACGTCCCGACCCTCGCGAACAAAACGGATGACGGGCATCAGCGGCAGAGCGAAAGGTCACCACTATGGGATCAACGATTGCGTTTTGTGAATGCGGCATGGCTTGAACCGTGTCACTGCACGTTGCATCCCGCGACACAAGCAGCCATTGCCCCTGTTACAACCCTTACGATCGCCAGGTCTGGCTGCGCCTGCAGCCTTGTTCCCCGAACCTGACCCATGGGATTGCCCTGGTATCGGGTGCACACCGTCGTCATCAATGACCCGGGCCGCCTTTTGGCTGTGCACCTCATGCATACAGCCCTTGTCGCCGGCTGGGCCGGCTCCATGGCCCTCTACGAACTGGCCATTTTTGATCCGTCGGATCCCGTCCTGAACCCAATGTGGCGTCAGGGCATGTTTGTGATGCCCTTCATGTCCCGTCTCGGCGTGACCGGAAGCTGGGGTGGTTGGAGCATCACAGGTGAGACAGGCGTCGATCCAGGTTTCTGGAGTTTTGAGGGCGTCGCTGCGGCCCACATCATCTTCAGTGGCTTACTGATGCTCGCGGCCATTTGGCACTGGACTTATTGGGATCTGGAGATCTGGCAGGACCCCCGTACCGGCGAGCCTGCCCTGGACCTTCCCAAGATTTTCGGTATCCACCTGCTTCTCGCAGGCCTCGGTTGCTTTGGATTCGGAGCCTTTCACCTGACTGGTGTCTTCGGACCAGGAATGTGGATTTCAGATCCCTACGGCGTGACAGGCCACCTCGAAGCTGTTCAACCAGCTTGGGGGCCTGAGGGATTTAATCCCTTCAACCCCGGTGGAATCGTTGCTCACCACATTGCTGCAGGCATCGTTGGCATCATTGCTGGCATTTTTCACATCACGACCAGACCTCCCGAGCGCCTCTATAAAGCGCTTCGTATGGGAAATATCGAAACAGTTTTGGCTAGCGCCATCGCAGCGGTCTTCTTCTCTGCATTTGTGGTTGCCGGAACGATGTGGTATGGCTCTTCAGCCACCCCTGTCGAACTCTTCGGACCGACCCGATATCAGTGGGACCAGAGCTACTTCAAAACTGAGATCAACCGTCGCGTTCAAACCGCGATGGACGACGGCATGAGCCGTGAGCAGGCTTACGCGACAATTCCCGAAAAACTTGCTTTCTACGACTACGTCGGAAACAGCCCTGCCAAAGGAGGTCTGTTCCGGGTTGGTCCCATGGTGAATGGCGATGGTCTGGCCACCTCATGGCTTGGACATATCGTTTTCACTGATCGCGATGGCAATGAGTTACAAGTCAGGCGGCTGCCTAACTTCTTTGAGAACTTCCCTGTCGTCCTTCTGGATGATCAAGGAGTGGTCCGTGCAGACATTCCCTTCCGTCGTGCTGAAGCGAAATATTCCTTCGAGCAACAGGGAGTGAAAGCTCAAGTGTTTGGAGGAGCCCTCGATGGCCAAACCTTCACTGATCCTGCGGACGTAAAGAGATTGGCTCGCAAGGCCCAACTCGGTGAAGCGTTCGATTTCGATCGCGAGACCTACAACTCTGACGGTGTGTTCCGCAGCTCTCCCCGCGGTTGGTTCACATTTGGCCATGCAACGTTCGCGCTGCTCTTCTTCTTTGGCCACATTTGGCACGGTGCTCGCACCCTCTATCGGGATGTGTTTGCCGGCATTGATCCCGATCTCGGCGACCAAGTTGAATTCGGGATGTTCCAGAAACTGGGTGACAAGTCAACGCGTCGTCTCCCAGAGGGATACGTGCCTCCCGCCGGCACCCCCCTCAACTGATCCCTACTTAGGAGTCTTCCGATGGACAGCCTCGCTTACATCCTCATTCTCACCCTTGCGATCGCCACGTTGTTCTTTGCGATCGCCTTCCGAGATCCCCCAAAGATCGGCAAGTGACCCCAACAAGACCTCGCTAAAGCGGGGTCTTTTTTTTGGTCCACTGTCGTTGCGGTCGCAACGCAAACTCGATCTGAATCCATCAAACGACGAGTCTCACAGCAGTGAAGGGGATCCAGCCGATTAGAGGCTGAGACTTGTGTCCTGCACACCCTTCTCAAGACTCATATCACTGTCTACAGTTGGTGCACTTTTGAAATCGAAACGGGCGTGCAGTGCCCCTCCTGCCAGAACACAGACAGCCGGGTCCTTGAATCGCGGGCCGCTGATGGAGGACGCAGTGTTCGTCGTCGCCGTGAGTGCTTGAACTGCGACTTCCGTTTTACGACCTATGAACGGGTGGAAACGGTCCCAATCACGGTGATCAAACGCAATGGCACCCGTGAGATCTTCAGCCGCAACAAGTTGTTGCAGGGCCTTAACCGTGCTTGTGAAAAGACCGGTCTCGATCAGTCCCGGCTCGAAACTTTGGTCGAAGAGATCGAACTCAAGCTTCAGCAGCGCAGTGGTCGCGAAGTCGCCAGCGCTGAGATTGGTGAAATAGTTCTGACCCAACTCAAAGAGATCAGTGAGGTCGCCTATATCCGCTTTGCCTCCGTCTATCGCCAATTCCGCGGAATCAATGATTTTGTCTCCACATTGGAGACCATGAGTCATGATCCGGGCCATTTGGCGGCGGTGAGCTAAGCAGCGCGTCTCTGTAGAGTCACTGATTCTCCGTGGTTCGTCGGCGGGCGGTCTGCGTGAATCATTCGTACTGCCCACCTGAGGTAGACCGCCATAGCCCCATGTCTGCGACTCCCACTGAAGAACAAGTTCAGGAGATCACAACAGCTTCAACTGATGACGCGTCTGCTGAGGTCAGCGGCGGCGACATCAACAACGCCGAACAGGTCTTCGCTGAGGAGGATCTCAGCATTCCGGAAGAGGTCCCCAGCGCGGATGATCCCAGCAGCAGAGCCAACATCCGGAACCTCGATGAGGCTGGCTTCACCATCGATGAATTTGCGGCTCTTCTGAGCAAGTACGACTACAACTTCAAACCAGGGGATATCGTCAACGGCACAGTGTTCGCTCTTGAATCCAAGGGCGCGATGATCGATATCGGAGCAAAAACAGCCGCGTTCATGCCTCTACAGGAGGTGTCAATCAACAGAGTTGAAGGGCTCAGCGATGTGCTCCAGCCAGGAGAGATTCGCGAATTCTTCATCATGAGCGAGGAGAATGAAGATGGGCAATTAGCTCTCTCCGTTCGCCGCATCGAATATCAACGAGCATGGGAGAGGGTCCGTCAACTGCAAAAAGAAGACGCCACCATCTACTCCGAAGTATTTGCCACCAACCGCGGTGGTGCCTTGGTTCGTGTGGAAGGGCTACGCGGCTTCATTCCCGGGTCCCACATCAGCACACGTAAGCCCAAGGAAGAACTCGTCGCCGATTTCCTCCCGCTCAAATTCCTCGAGGTGGATGAAGAGCGAAACCGCCTTGTGCTCAGCCACCGCCGTGCTCTGGTGGAGCGGAAGATGAATCGTTTGGAAGTCGGGGAAGTTGTCGTTGGAACAGTCCGTGGGATCAAGCCTTATGGCGCCTTCATCGACATTGGCGGCGTTAGCGGTTTATTGCACATTTCCGAAATCAGCCACGAACACATCGAAACGCCTCATTCGGTCCTCAATGTGAATGACCAGATGAAGGTGATGATCATTGATCTTGATGCGGAACGTGGTCGCATCTCACTCTCTACAAAAGCGTTAGAGCCCGAACCCGGCGACATGCTCACTGACCCGCAAAAGGTCTTTGATAAAGCTGAGGAGATGGCTGCTCGCTACAAGCAGATGCTTCTTGAACAGGCAGAAGAAGGTGAAGATCCCTTGGGCGTGATGATGGTCTGACCCTGTTGGACGATGACCAATCTGTTGCTGAAGGGATATCCCATCGGCGCGATCGATGGGGTGCTGTTCGACAAGGACGGCACCCTTTCTCATAGTGAGCCGCACCTCCTGCATCTGGCTGAAGAACGCATTCAGATCGCGCTCCAACTCTGGAAGCAATCCGGCCAAGAACAATCCCAAACGACCGACTTGGACCAAAAGCTGCGTCGCGTTTGGGGGGTAACTCCAGCAGGGCTTGATCCTGCTAGTGCGCTCGCCATCGCCAGCAGACGGGACAATCTCACCTCAATGGCCACAGTCTTGTGCCTGCATGGATGCAACTGGCCAGAAGCGGTCGCGATCTCTACAACCAGTTTTGAAAGCGTGGATCAACGTCTGCTCTCCAAACCATCGATCAACGCCCTCTTGCCTGGCGTAGAACCCTTTCTGTCAATGCTTCAAAAGGCTGGGCTATGTCGAGCCATCATCAGCAATGACACGGAGGCTGGCATCAGCTCATTCCTTTGCGATCACGGGCTCACAAGGCTTTTTGATCGTTGCTGGAGTGCTGATCACAGTCCAAGTAAACCTGATCCTCTCGCCGTCATTCACCTCTGTCGCGACCTCAATCTCAATCCAAAACGCTGCGTCCTCATTGGTGACGCCGAAACCGATCTTCAAATGGCCAGCTCTGCAGGAGTTGGTCTTGTGCTGGGATTCGTCGGCGGCTGGGCTATCCCTCCTCGGTTACCAACTGCCCAGCATCAGTTCGACAACTGGCGTGATCTGACGGTGGGACCCGCCACGTAAAGTCCGCCGCAAAGGGCATCCTCATCGATGAGTCGTTACGTCTTCACGTCCGAATCCGTCACGGAGGGACATCCAGACAAGATCTGTGATCAGGTGAGTGATGCAGTGCTGGATGCACTGCTGGCCCAAGATCCGACCAGTCGTGTCGCCTGTGAAACGGTTGTCAACACTGGCCTATGCATGATCACAGGCGAGGTGACCTCCAAAGCCCAAGTGGATTTCATCCATCTTGTGCGTGATGTAATCCGTGAAATTGGCTACAGCGGTGCCCGTGCTGGTGGGTTCGATGCCAATAGCTGCGCAGTCTTAGTCGCTCTTGATCAGCAATCTCCAGACATCGCCCAAGGTGTGAACGAAGCCGACGACCATGCAGGTGATCCACTCGACAAAGTCGGGGCTGGCGATCAGGGGATCATGTTCGGCTACGCCTGCAATGAGACGCCAGAGCTCATGCCCCTTCCGATCAGCCTGGCTCACCGCCTCGCCCGTCGCCTTGCAGAGATCCGACACGACGGAACACTCGATTACTTACTGCCTGACGGAAAAACCCAGGTCAGCGTTGTGTATGAGCACAACAAACCAGTCGCGATCGACACCATTCTGATCTCCACGCAGCACACCGCCGAGGTGGCGGGGATCAGTGATGAACAAGGCATCCGCGAGCGCATCACCAATGATCTTTGGACTCATGTTGTTGAACCAGCGACGGCTGATCTAACTCTCAAGCCAGACCGCAAGTCCACCAAATATTTAGTCAACCCGACCGGCAAATTTGTCGTTGGGGGGCCTCAGGGTGATGCCGGTCTCACAGGGCGCAAAATCATTGTCGATACCTATGGCGGTTATGCCCGCCATGGTGGGGGTGCTTTCTCAGGTAAAGATCCCACCAAAGTGGATCGATCCGCCGCTTATGCAGCACGTTTTGTGGCGAAGTGCCTCGTTGCCTCGGGGCTGGCCGAGCGTGCCGAAGTCCAGCTCAGCTACGCCATCGGAGTCGCCAAACCAGTCTCAATTTTGGTGGAGGCATTTGGGACCGGAAAGGTCTCCAACGACGAGCTGACCTCCTTGGTTCAGGAACATTTCGATTTGCGCCCTGGCGCGATCATTGAAAATTTCTCACTGCGAAACATGCCCCAGCAGCGAGGTGGCCGTTTTTATCAAAATACGGCTGCTTATGGGCATTTCGGGAGAGACGATCTCAAGCTCCCTTGGGAAGATGTGAAGGCAAAGAGTGAAGAACTGCTCAAAGCCGAAGCCAAGCGAATTAAACAGGGCGCAAGCGTCTAAATCAGACGATGGAGCGCACACCTTTTGTGCTGGGGATCGACCTAGGCACAAGTGGTGTGCGCATTGCAGTCCTTCAACAGGGGGGAAGGCTTCAGTACCAGGCATCAACGCCCTATCGCCACGGGTTGACCAACCCAAAGGATTGGTGCGATGCCTGCCAAAAGCTGATTCAAGACATCCCCGCCGCTTTAAGCCAACGGCTCGTAGCGGTTGCTGTTGATGGAACCTCCGGCACCCTTTTGGCCTGTGATCAGCAAGGGGTTCCTCTGAGCCGAGCTTTGGCTTATTTCGAACCTTTCCCAGAACAGTCCGAGAGAATTGCTCGATTAGCACCAGAGGGAGGTCCTGCCGCCAGCAGCAGTGGCAGCCTGGCTCGTGCTTTACACCTCATCGATCAACACGGAGAATCTCTCTTATTACGCCACCAAGCCGACTGGATCAACGGCTGGCTGCTCAACGACTGGCATTGGGGAGAAGAGGGCAACAATCTCCGTCTGGGCTGGGATTTAGAGACTGAACACTGGCTCCCTAGCTTCTCCAAGGAGAGCTGGAGCGCTGCATTACCTCAGGTGCAACCCAGTGGCACGGCCCTCGGGCGAATCGCAAAGCAACAAGCCGAGACCCTTGGAATTCCAGACGATCTGCAAGTGGTCGCCGGCACCACCGATTCCAATGCTGCCGTCCTAGCCGCCGATCCAGGCCATGACGACGGAATCACAGTCTTGGGCACCACATTGGTGATCAAACGCTTTACATCACAACCGATCCACGGCATCGGGATCACGCGTCATCGCGTTGGTGGTCGCTGGCTTTGCGGCGGAGCTTCCAATACAGGCGGAGGCATCCTGCGACGCTTTTTTAACGATGATCAGCTCGAAGAATTAAGTCGCCAAATCGATCCGGAAAGTGACAGTGGTCTCAACTTCATGCCACTGCCTCAGCCTGGCGAACGTTTCCCAGTCGATGACCCACTGTTGCAACCAATTCTGGGACCACGACCCGTGAGCGATTCCCTCTACTTGCATGGCCTGCTGGAGGGCATCGCTGACATTGAGGCAAAAGGCTGGAAACGACTGAACGAGCTCGGGGCACCGACTCCTCAACGGGTGATCAGCATTGGTGGGGGTGCCCGCAATCCTCAGTGGCGTCGACTGCGAGAACGCCGTCTTGGCTGTCCAGTTGTGAGTTGCCGTGCCACTCCGGCAGCCGGAGTGGCACGGCTAGCACTTGCCACCCTCACCTGTTGAGCGAAGTTCCGCCGATCGTTTTTCTAGGGTCCGGAGAGGGAATCGATAACCGGCAAAAATTTTGTTGCAAGCCTGGCCGGGCCACGACTGAAATAAGTTGATCGCTCTATTGTCGCCGCCAAGAATCCTTGACATGGATCAGTAATGGTCGTCATCAAATCGAAGCGCGATTTCACCAGCCTGAATCGCGTCTCGTACGCCGCCAACGCAACCGCGAGATCTCAACAGGGGGGCGCGACCACTCGCTACTACCAAGAAGCCGCACAGGGACAATTTCTCCCTAGAACCGGCAAAGCCGCATCGACCAATGCTGAATATAAAGAGAATCAATGTTCCACTATGGGCATTGGCATTGGCCCACGCGATCACGCGGAATGCCCCTTCGCGGTCTCCTCGGGTGAATTTGCCTCAACAGGTTCCGACGCCCTAGAAAGCACAATTTTTGCCGCCTACAAGCAAGTTTTCGGCAACCTGAGGCCGACGGACAACCAGCGTTGCACTGAATTGGAATCCAAGCTGAGCAATGGCGAGATCAGCGTGAGGGATTTCGTAGCCGGTCTCGCCAAATCAGATGTCTACAAAGCCAATTATTTTTCAACAGTCTCCCCGATACGTGGAGTTGAACTGAATCTGAAGCATTTGCTCGGGCGCCCTCCGATCGATCAGGCCGAAGTGAGTGCATGCATCAGCCTGATCGCAGAGCAAGGATTTGATGCACTGGTTGACAAGGTCACCAGCTCCGGTGAATACCTTGAGGTATTTGGCAACGACACAGTTCCCTATTTGCGGGCTTGGACCTCAGCTGCGGGTGCTTACTGCTCCACTTTCGTCAACCTTGGCCGAGTCACCCCGGCCAACGCAGCTTCCGACACGATCATCGAAGGACGAAGCCAGCTTGTGATGGAGTTCACAAACGCTCGAAGCATCACCTCGACTGGTGGCTTCGATGTCTCAGGATTCCAGTATTCAAAGGCTGTAAGGGATCCGAGTTCAGCCTCATTCCAACGGATGTTCCAACCCAAAACCGCCAAAACCTGGACTTAATTCAAACCAAATTTCTGGCTCAGAACTCTCTTCTGGGCCAAGTTTTAAAATTTGATTTTCAGCATCGCGACACATCTAGTCCGATGCTTTTTTTTGCCCATTCCCGTTGACTCGTTCAATGATGCCGACCAAGCCTCAAGAAGTGCTTTCTGTTGTGCTGTTTGTGGCGCTCTCCTGCTACGTGGCATTCAGTGCCTTCAGGCTCGGTGCACTTGTATTGCAACGCTTCACCTGAGCTGACATCAGGCTGCTCACACCTCAACCAACCTTCCACCTCACCAGACACACCATGTCTGCAGACCCTCTGACTCCTGCCGTGAGCGCTCGCATCTGCGCTCACATGAATGATGACCATGCCGATGCAGTGCTTGCCTATGCACGTCACTACGGCGGAGTGACCGCTCCGAAGCAGGCCCGCATGCTTGATGTGAAAGCGGAGTTCATGCTGTTACATGTTGACGGTACTGATGTGCATATCTCGTTCGATCACACCCTGACCGATAGCGAAGACGCCCATCGAACCCTCGTAGCGATGCTTAAAGCGATGCCAAAGTCTTAGTTGGAATCAACTCGACAGACTTCAGGGGGAATGCTTGGTTGAGTGATGACCCCTTGCTTTGAAACGGCTGTTGAAGCTGGGCTGCACTCTTTTGATCCAACCGAGTTGCCCCCTGTGTCTCCGAACGAAACCCGATCCTGATCGCCATCGCCTCTGCTCGTCCTGCAACACTGCCCTAAATCTTCCAATCGGGGGCTTGCAGGGACAAACCCCCTTGCCCTGGGTCGCTCTTGGGTTTTACGACGGCCCACTGCGGCGGCACATCCTCCGAATCCGACGAAACAGCTGCAAACGCAGTCTGCGGGCATTGACCCAAATGCTGAGCGATGTTTTCCCTCCATGCCCAGGTCGTTTACTCGTCCCTATCCCGAGCTGGAAGCGACGTCATGGCAACTCAATCCCGACTGAAATCGCGGCAGAGCTGGGTGAACCAACGGCTCCCATGTTGCAGCGAACCATGGCGAGCCTCAGCCAGCATCATCTCAATCGCAGCAGACGTTGCACCAACATGCGAGGCGTCTTTCGAACTGCAACCACAGCCGAGAAAAACCAAGCCATTTGGTTGGTCGATGACATCCTCACCACTGGAGCGACAGCCATCTCGGCAAAGATGGCTCTGCAGCACAAAGGACATCAGGTGGACGGGCTGATCTGTTTAGCCAGAACACCCAGGGCACGAAAGCAATCGAATTGCAGGCCCGGTCGGTGATTTAAGATTGTGTGGTCGCAACCGCGACGCGCCGGGATAGCTCAGTTGGTAGAGCAGGCGACTGAAAATCGCCGTGTCCCCAGTTCAAATCTGGGTCCTGGCATCACTTGATGCCGAATCTGTCGT
>MDSW01010247.1_pt1 | contig 22109 bp, 26 predicted proteins | sample 811171 | NCBI WGS metagenome assembly MDSW01 (sample SAMN05326641, study PRJNA326480) | marine metagenome | isolation source: seawater | place: Atlantic Ocean: North West | collected 2012 | reverse complement strand
GAATGGATGGCCGAAAAGGGTCAGCGCAATCTGGTTAGAGTTGGTTTCTCGGGCAAATTGAAAACAACCCTCCAAATGATTTCAATAATCGCGCTTCTCTTAAATACAGAGGATAATCCGAAATGGATATGGGATTTGGGGTTTATTGGAATCCATATAGCGGCACTGATAAGTGTTTATTCTATGCTTATTTACTTCAAAAGAGCATGGAAACCACTAATTAAAGGGTAAACGGTTCTTGACTGTTTTATACTAGTGATTAGAATATCGGCCTTTCCATCGATGGGAATGTAAAGCCAGAAATAAAATTATAAGGATTTTGTTTAAAACTGCGGGAATAGCTCAGTTGGTAGAGCGGTACCTTGCCAAGGTACAGGTCGCCGGTTCGAACCCGGTTTCCCGCTCCAGTTTCAGGTTCAGGAGCAACAGGCCAACCCGCCGCTCCCGCTCCCTGTAAGGCTCGGTGGCAGAGTGGTTATGCAGCGGACTGCAACTCCGTGTACGCCGGTTCGATTCCGACCCGAGCCTCCACTATTTTTTCCCGGCTAGGCGCACTGTAACTGTCACCTGTTCTGCAGGGCGCCTGTGGCAGCGGTCTGAACAGCCCGCGCCGGGAGGAAACCTGACCTACTTCACGAATCTTCCACCCGCGTCTTGCCAGGCTCACCAGGCGCGGTAGTCTCTGCCAGCATCGCGGTCAAAAGCGTCCGGGGCGCAATGCCTTTTTACTGTGCACCGGCAGACAGTATGAAAAACCTCACCCGCACAAGACTCTGGTTCATCGTCTCCGCCATCTGGGCGCTGGGCGTGCTCCTCGCTCACCTGGGCGATATCCGGCACGGCTACCAGGCCTGGCAGGAGGTGCGCGTCATGCCGCTGGCCGAGGATGTGCAGCAGCGCTGGCGCGCCTGCTTCGAGCAGAGCGGCTACGCCGGTGGCAGTTATTACGACTACCTGTTCGTCGCCGAGGAGCGTTGCCTGGAGCGGCAGGTCGATCTCGATGAAGCCCAGCTGCGTTTCTGTGTGATGAATGATTACCCGGTCTGTACACACCTGCTGCCCGCCGAGTTGCCGCGACGCTCCTACTGGTCCACCCGGTATTCGCTGGTTTTCCTGGATATCGTGTTGTGGTCCGTCACCCTGCCCATTGCGCTGTTGTTTCTGCCGGCACTGCTGCGCGCCGCGCGCAAGGCCTACGTCATGCTGAAAGCCGCGCTGCCAGGCGCGGAATAGGTGAGGAACAGGCGGCAAAACCTGACCGGTATCACAGTTTAGGGATATCCCACTTGCCCGATTTTCCCGGCGCGCTAAAGTGGCTCGCGAAAGGGGCAAATCTGGTATTGGGGAAGTGCTGAGAGTCAATCATATCGCCGGCGTCATCTTTGTCGTCGGTATCCTGGTCACCTGTCTGATCGCACCGGCGGTGTCTGCCGGTCCGATGTTCGAGCAGCAGGCGAAATCACAGGAGACGTCACAGGAGACGTCACAGGGTCAGCCCGGTGAGTTGCTGGCGCTGTACGCATTTTCCGCCGACAACGCGACGGCCGGGTATGACGGCGCCGGGCATGTCGTTGCCGGCGCGCCGGACGCCTGGCCCGAAATACGCCACTGCCTGCACTCCAGGCTCTACCACACCATCATGGAACTGCCGGCCTTCCCGCATGAACAGGCGAAGTTCTCCGAACTGTTCCTCGGTCCGTTGCTGGCCGGTGTCGATGTCAGCCCCGACGGCTATGCGCTGGTGGGTTACGCCAGCAACGCGCGAATCTACCAGCCCCGCGAGTGGCGCTTCAAGCGGTAGAAGCCGCCTGGCGCCACTTCCTGCGCTAGCGCGCTCGCGCTAGAATCGGCGGGACCGCCGGCCGCGCCCGGCCCAGAAGGACCGCCCCATGCCAACACCCCTCCGCCCGCTGGTCGTCGCCCTGTGCCTGCTCCTGCTATCGGCGTGTGCCGGCCTGACCAAGGACATGGACCCGCCCAAGGTCACCCTGGAGAGCTTCAACGCGCTGCCCTCGGAGGGCGGCGCGCCGCGCTTCGACATCAAGCTGCGTATCATCAACCCCAACGACGCGGTGCTGGATATCGCCGGCATCAGCTATGATATCGAGCTGATGGGGCGCGACCTGGTCAGCGGGGTTACCAATGACGTGCCCAGGATCGGCGCCTACAGCGAGGAAGTGGTGAACCTGCAGGCCAGTCTGCAGTTGTTCGAGCTGCTGCGGCTGTTCGCCAGCCTCGGCACCTCCGGCGAGGGGCCGCTGGACTACCGCTTCAGCGCGAAGATCGATTTCAAGGGACTGGTGCCGACGCAGCGCGTGGAGGAAAGCGGCGAAATCAACCTGCGTTAGCCGTCTCAGCCGAGCAGCGCCTGGCCGAAAATGGCCAGGATGATCAGCGGGCAGACAAATTTGACGTGCCAGGGCCACACCTTCCAGAACAGGCCCTGTGCCACCTCCGGGTTGCCCTTGCGCAGTTCCTGCAGCAGCTTGTCGCGGTGCCACAGCCAGCCCGCGTAGAGGCAGAAGACGAACCCGAGCAGCGGCTGGCTGTAGCGGGTGGTAAAGGACACGGTCAGGCCGAACAGCGTCTCGAAGTTGAGCAGGATAACGGCGCTGGCCGCGGCGATGAGGCCGCCGATGACGAACACGGCCTTTTTCCTGCCCACATTGTGTTCCTCGATGGTGTAGGCCACCGGCACCTCCAGCATGGAGATGGAGGAGGTCAGCGCGGCGATGCTCATCAGGAAGAAGAACACCATGGAGACGATGACGCCGGCGATGCCCATGGTGGAAAACAGTTCCGGCAGCACCGTGAACAGCAGGCTGTCGCCGGAGATCAGCTCGCCGCTGTCGGTGAAAATCTGCACGCCGTTGTGCAGCGCGACGTACATCGCCGGCAGCACCAGGAAGCCGGCCAGCACCGCGATGAGGATGTCCACCAGGGTCACCAGGCTGCCCACCACCGGCAGGTTCTCGCGGTCGGTCAGGTAGGAGCCGTAGATCAGCATGGTGCCCACGCCCAGCGACAGCGAGAAGAACGCCGAGCCGAGCGCGGCGATAATCAGTCCGGGCTTGAGCGCGGCGCCGAAGTCCGGCAGGAGGTACACCTTCAGGCCATCCATTGCGCCCTCCAGTGTCATCACGTAGAGCACCAGGCAGAGCAGGGTGGCCAGCAACAGCGGCATGAGCCGCGATGACCAGCGCTCGATGCCGCGCTGCACGCCCTCGGAGATAATGCCGATGGTCAGCAACATGAACAAGGCCATGAACAGCAGGTTACGGCCCATGCCAAAGCGGGTCAGCCAGTCGGCGAGGCCGTCCAGGCCCAGCAACTGGCAGGCCGAGGCGAGGAAGAACGCGATGATCCAGCCGGCGACGATGGCGTAGAAGGCGAGGATCAGGCTGGCGACGATGAAACCGTAGATTCCCGTGACGGTGCCGAAGCGGGCGGTGCCCCGGCCCGGGGAGATCAGGCGCAGGGCGCTCACGGCGTTGGCGTGAGCGTGGCGACCGATGATCAGTTCCGCCATCAGCGTGGGGTAGGCGAGGGTCAGCGCCAGCAGCAGGTAGACGAACAGGAACGCCGCGCCGCCGTTGTCTGCGGCCTGCGTGGGAAAGCCCCACACGTTGCCCAGGCCCACGGCGCTGCCCGCCGCGGCCATGACAAAGCCGAAGCGGGAACTGAATTCACCCCTGTTTGTGGCCATCGAGATTCGCGCCCCTGTCTTTTATCGCTTTGTTTATCGGCCCGCCGGCTGGCGCCCAGTGTAGCACGGAGGGGCGGCCGCGGAGCCGGCCGTTGTGCTATGATGCCGCGCCGTCCGGCCTGTTCCGTGCGAGTGTGGTGGAATTGGTATACACAAGAGACTTAAAATCTCTCGGCTTCACGGCCATGCGGGTTCAAGTCCCGCCACTCGCACCAATTATTCCTGTCCTGTGCGTCGCGGCAATGGCCGCGGCGGTCTCCCGCGGTACGCCCGCGTCACTGGCGTAGTCACGCCAGCGCAGCACCGCTTCACGTACCTGCTCGACAATCGCGTCGGCGCGCCCGCGTTGCAGCGCCGCGTTCCTTGCGCAGGCACGGAAGTCCTCCAGGGTGAAGCCGTCGCGTTTCGCGTTCAGGCTCATCTGGTGCACGCTGGTCCAGTCACCCCTGGGGTTGTAGCTGTACGTGACATCGAAGGCGGGGGACAGCGACCAGTCGCCGGCGCGGTCCATCAGGAAGGCGATGTTCTTGGTGTGGTCATCCTGGTTGCGCGCGATGATATTGAACGCCATGCGCCGGAACTGTTCCTCGACACTGTCCATGCCCATGTCCAGCTTGCGGATGACCTGCAAGGCCTGCTCGTAGGAGTACGCGCCGGCCTGGCGGAAATCGTAATGGGCCATGGCGCACAGCGATTGCATATGCAGTTTGCGGCCCGACTCGTCCCGGTCGAAGCGCCGGGTCATGAAATGGCAGCGGCCGTTCTCGCGCAGCAGGCGGCAGGGCTGCATGTCGATGCCCGCGGCGCACGCCATGTGGTGGTAGGCGTATTCGATGAGGCCGTAGCCCGCCGGGTCGTCCAGTTCGCGGTCGCGGTTGCCGGACACGCCGTCGAACTTCAGCAGCCACTGGCTGAAGCTCGCTTCCGCCGGCGCCTGGCCCGAGCGCACCTCGTCGGTGTCAGGGTTCCAGGCGATGATCGCCTTGGCACGGGCGCCGCCGGCGGAGGTCCCCACCTGCAGGATGTCCTGCAGCGCCGACGCGCGTTGCGGAGGCGCGAAGGAGCCCTGCAGGCGGTTGCGCCGGCTGAGTATCTCGCTGGCCAGTTGCACCAGGGCCTGCACGTCCACCGGCTCGGCGCGACTGTCACGCGGGCCGCGCGCGGGCACGTATTCCAGTGCCCCCATGCCGCGACTGCCGGTGTAGCACAGGCGTTCCACCGGGTTGAAGCTGTCCGGCTGGCGACCCTCGCGCGCCAGCCAGGCGTCGATCAGCGCGTTGCCGAAATCGTCCGGCAATGAGTCCGCGAGCAGCCCGGGCAGCCCGTGAAAAGTGGCGCGGGGCAGGGCGGGAAAGCGGTAGATGTCCCGCGCCAGCGGCATGCGCAGCGGAGCGACCTCGATGCCGCTGGCGGCAAACGCCGGTTCGTATTCGAAGCTGGCCAGGCCCGCGCGCTCATCCCAGCTCACCGCGCCGATCGCGCGGCCCCACAGGCGTACCTCGGCAATGGTCAACTGTCGTCACCCCAGGACCAGGGTTGCTGCGCCGGCGCCTGCTCCGCGGGTTCGGAGGACGCGCGGCGCCGCTCCCGGCCGCCCAGCTTGAGTTGTTGCAGGGGGCTGGTCGCGGGCGACGGCACCAGGGCGTCGAGCCTGTCGAGCAGGTCCAGGGCGCGCAACAGGCGCACGAAGTTGGTCAGCTGGGTGGACTGGCCGTGCTCGATGCGGTGCAGCGTACTGGGCGATACGCCGGCCTCCCGCGCCAGGGCTGCCTGGGTCAGGTTCCTGTTCAGGCGATAGCGGGCCAGGCGTCGACCCAGTTCCGCCAGGGTGGCCTCGTCGGTCAGGGCAGTGGCAAACTCCATGCTAAGCACTCCAGGCTATCAAAAATGACAAATTATGACCTGTCAGTGGCCTAATATAGCAAAATAGCAGGTTAATGGCCGTAGAGATTTAGGAAATTAAATTATCATAAATGATGATTTAAGACGATAAAGCGATTTTATTACTCGAATATGACAAATTATTGGAGATCTCGCTGACGGCGCACACGAGGCCGGACCTGGCCTGAGCCGCCGGGGTCGGCGTTCAGTTGCCGAAGCGGTAGGTGAAGCTGGCTCCCCAGGTGCGTGCCTGGCCGGGGAGGCGCACCCAGGTGTTGGCGTTCTGGGTGGTGGCCGTCCAGTAGTACTCGTCGGTCAGGTTGCGCGCCCACAGGGAAAGCTCCCAGCGCTGGTCCAGGCTGTACAGGCTCACGCCGGCATTGAGTACCGCGAAGTCGTCGATGGCGGCCTGCCCGGTGGCCTCCAGGTCGCCGTGGGCATCGTCCTGGTAGCGGCCATTGAGCTGCATACCGAAACCGAGCCGCTCGCTCAGCGGGCGGTTGTACAGCAGGGTCAGGCTGCCGACGACCTCGGGGCTGTAGACGAACTCCGCGCCGTCGTAATCGATGGGTTCGCCGGCGCCGTCGATGCCCTGGAAATCCTCCACCTCGGTGTGCAGCAAGGTGGCGGCGGCGATGGCGGTGAGCGAGCGGCTCAGGCTCCAGCTCAGCTCCGTGTCCAGGCCGTAGGCGTGGGAGTCGGGAATGTTCGCCAGCCGTCCCAGCACGGTGAACACCGGGTCGGCGAAGTAGACGGACAACTGCTTGTCGTCGTAATCGTAATAAAAGGCCGCCGCATTCAATTGCATGCGCTGGTCGAGCAGGGTGGCTTTCACGCCGAGCTCATAGGACAGCAGCTGTTCCTGCCCCACCGGCGCGTTCTGCGTGGAGATGTTCGCCGCGTTCACCGGGGTGGTGCCGGCCTTGGCGCCCTGGGCGACGGATGCGTAGAGCAGGGTGCCGGGACGGGCGAACCAGTCCAGCGCCAGGCGCCAGGCGACGTTGTCCTCGTCGGTATCGGACTCGACCAGGATGAACTGCCCGGCATCCGGGTCGAAGGTGTTGCAGTCGCCTTCACCGATTTCATCTGCGAGGCTGCCGTAGCTCTGGAAAAACAGGGCGCGCAGGGTGACGTTGACGGTGGGCAGCATGTTGCCGTTGAAGTCGCGCGAGCAGCCGCTGTAGTCCAGCGAGTCCTCAGTGTAACGCAGCCCGGTGGTGAGGCTCAGCTGTTCCGTGAGCGCCGTGGTCACGCTGCCGAACACGCTCCAGGAGTCCGCTTCCAGTTCCGCCTCGTCGCGGAAGGCGCGGAAGGCCTGGGCGGCCTCGGTCTGGGTGTAACCGCCGCTGTTGAAGTCGCTGTCCAGCAGCGGGACGGTCACCGCGCGAATCAGGCCGACGTTGGCGTTCTCGCCCAGCAGTGTGCGGTTGGAATCGAGTATGTCGTCGTTGGCGTAGTAGGCGCCGGCCAGCCAGTTCAGGCGCTCCGTTTCGCCCTCCACGCGCAGCTCCTGGGAAAAACTCTCGATGGAACCGTGTACGTCCTGCAGCAGGATCTCGTAGGGCACACCGCCGAAATCGACCAGCGCGTCGCGCTGCAAATCCTGGTAACCAGTGAGTGAGACCAGGCGCAGGTCCGTGTCGAGTTCCCAGGCGATACGCAGCTTGAAGGCGTCGAGCTGGCTGTCTTCCCGGGGGTCGCCGGACAGCCCCAGCCCGCTGCCGATGTCCTGGCTGCGCAGGGCCTCGGGCGCCCAGTCCGCCTGTTGCGCATCGTCCGGCGCGTTCGCCGCCAGGTAGTCGGCCAGTCCAGGGGCGTTGAACGGGCTGTCCGCGGTGGACACGCTCAGGCCCGTGCCCTGGGCGACCAGGGTGTCGGAGTCGTTGCGCCAGCCGTTGTAGGCCAGGTCGATGGCCAGCCTGTCACCGGGTGTGAAGGCGAGGGCGGCGCGCAGGCCCTGGCGGTCCACCTCGCCGAGTTTGTCGCCACTGCTGTTGGACTCCTGCCAGCCCTCGCCGGCATTCTCGCTGCGCAGGCTCAGGCGCGCGCTGAGGTCGTCGCTGAGGGGCCCGCTGAGCATGCCCTCGACGTTGACGGTATCGAAATTGCCCACCTCCGCGCGCAGCATGCCCTGGAGTTCCTCGCTGGGCTTGTTGGTGACCAGGTTGATCAGGCCGGCGGTGGTGTTGCGCCCGAACAGGGTGCCCTGGGGGCCTTTCAGTACTTCCACGCGCTGCATGTCGAACACCGGCCCGGCGTTCATCAGCGGGTAGGGGTAGGCGACCTCGTCCACGTAGGTACCCACCGTGGAGGTGGCGGAGAGGTTGATGGTATTGAAGCCGACGCCGCGCAGGGTGTAGACCGGCGTGCCCTGGTAACTGCGCGAGACGTTGAAACTGGGCACGACCATGGCCAGGCTCTCCACGCTGTCGATGCGCAGCCGCTCCAGCTGCGCCCCGGTAAACGCCTGGATATCCATGCCCACGTCGTTGGCCGTCTGTTCGATACGCCGGGCGGTGACGATGACCATTTCCAGCGGGCGGGCGCTGTCGCGTTCGTCGGCGTGGGTGACGTGGGCCGGGGTGGCGAGTAAGACTGCGGCGGACAGCAGCGCGAGCTGCGCGCGGGGAATCAGCATCATTTTATTATCCTTGTTCGTGCGTGTTCGGGGGGCGAGCCCCGGCAGCCGGTTGCGGCCACCTCGCGTCATAGCATAGCGCAAGCGCCGGGCCGCGCTAAACACTGGCCGGGGCGTGTGTGCTGGCATACACTGCTCCCTGGCCGCGCCGCGGTCCTTGCCACAGACATGCAGACACGGAAACAGGAGCAGCTTTGAAACAGGCGCTGATCACCATGCTGTCCATGCAGGACAGGATGAACACCCGCATCCACGAGAACTGGATCGAGCAGGATTTCGAGTGGTACCGGGCCATCTGGATCGAGTGCGGCGAGCTCATCGAGCACTACGGCTACAAGTGGTGGAAAAAGCAGGAACCGGACATGGAACAGGTGCGCCTGGAGGTCATCGATATCTGGCACTTCGGCCTCTCCGCCCTGTTTCGCAAGGACCTGCCGCTGGACACCCTCGCGGCGCAGATCGAGCAGGACGTCGCCAGCTACCAGCCGGACGGCGCCGGTGTGCGCGAAGCCACCGAGGCGCTGGCGCTGCACAGCCTGCAGACACGCGGCTTCTCGCCGGCGCGCTTCTGGGCGCTGATGCAGGCCTCGGGGCTGGACTTCGACGCGCTGTACAGCGCCTACGTGGGCAAGAACGTGCTCAATTTCTTCCGCCAGGATCACGGCTACCAGGAGGGCACCTACCGCAAGACCTGGGGCGGGCGCGAGGACAACGAACACCTGGTGGAACTGGTCGCGCCGCTGGACAAGGGCGCGGCGGACTTCGCCGACCAGGTCTACGCCGCGCTCAAGGGCCGCTACGTCGAACTGGTGCGCGGGAGCTAGGGCATGCAGGGCGATGACGGCAGGCTCTCCACCACCGCCCTGGCGCGCAAGCTCGACATTCCTGTACAGCAGCTGTTTGCCACCCTCAAGGACTACGGCTGGATCCGCCGCGCCGGCGAGAGCTGGGCGCTGACCCCCAAGGGGGAATTCGAGGGCGGCACCTACCGCAAGAGCCAGCGCTACGGCTCCTACATCGTGTGGCCGGAACACCTGGACCAGCACCCGCTGCTGTCGGCCATCGAATCCAACCAGCGTGTCAACGCCGCGGGCATGGTCCGTTACTACCCGCGCCTGCACGCGCGCCAGATCAACCGCGCACTGGCCGAGCTGGGCCTGCAGCACCACAGTATCCTGGGCTGGGAGCTGACCGAACTGGGGCGCTCACTCGGCGGCCAGCAGGAAGAGAGCCGTTCCAGCGGCGCGTTCTATGTTACCTGGCCGCATGAAATCGTCGACCACCCCGTGGTGCACCGGGAACTGGGACGCCAGTCCGACCAGGTGGAGCCCCCGGCGCCTGCGCCGGGGGACGCGACGGAGGATGACCTGTTCGCGCAGGCGCAGGCCGCGCCCGTGGACTGTCGCGGCATCGACGGCCACGAACTGGCAACGCCCCTGCAGACGCGCGTGTGCAACTGGCTGTACCTGGCCCAACTCGCCCACGCCTACCGCCGCGCCCTGCCTGTCGAGGACCTGGTGTACGCGGATTTTTACCTGCCGGCGGGGACTATCTATATCGATTGCTGGGAGCGGGATGTCCCGGCCCACGAACTGTCCGGCAAATTGCACAAGCGCGAGATCTACCGCGACATGAATCTGCGCCATCTGGAAATCAACGCCGGTGACGAGGAGCGCCTGGACGAGGTGCTGGGTCGCGGCCTGCTCGCGTTCGGTATTCGCTGCTAGTTCGCGCGGCGCTGCAGGAGCACGCCGCATTCCATGTGCTCGGTGTAGGGGAACTGGTCGAACAGGGCGAAACTGCTCACGCGGTGACTGGCGTCCAGGTGTTCCAGGTTTTGCGCCAGGGTAACGGGGTTGCAGGAAATGTAGAGGATGTGCTCGAACGCGGCGGCCATGCGCAGCGTGTCCTCGTCCAGGCCGGCGCGCGGCGGGTCGACGAACAGCGTATCCAGAGCGTAGTCGCGCAGCGGTTGCGGCAGCGCCGCCAGACGGCGGAATTCGCGCTCGCCGTGCATCGCCTGGGTCACTTCCTCCGCCGACAGCCGCACCAGTTGCACGTTGCCGATGCCGTTGTCGGCGAGGTTTTCCCGCGCCGCCTGCGCCGAGCGCTTGGACAGCTCGGTGGCGATGACGTGGTCGAAGTGGTGCGACAGCGGCAGGGTGAAGTTGCCGTTGCCGCAGTACAGCTCCAGCAGGTCGCCGCCGCGGATGTCCGCGGCGCGCGCGCAGGCCCACTCGATCATGTGGATGTTCACCGCGGCATTGGGTTGGGTGAAGGACTGTTCGTACTGGCGGTAGCGGTACTGCCGGCCCTCGATCGGCAGCTCCTCGCTGATCCAGTCGCGGCCCAGCACGCGCTTCTGCCGCCGGCTGCGCCCGACCAGGGCGATGTCGCCGAAGTCCGGCGCCAGCGCCGCGCGCAAGGCCTGCGCGGCCGCCTCCCAGTCCTCCTGCAACGGGCGGTGGTAAACCAGGGTCAGCAGCAGTTCGCCGTGCAGGGTCGCCATGAACTCGACCTGGAACAGCTTGCGCCGCAGCAGCGGTTCGCCGCGCAGGTACTCGCGCAATACCGGCATCAGCGCCTGTATGGACCCGGCGGCGACAGGGAAACTGTCTATGGGCACCGGCGTTTTCGGCTCCTCGCGGCGGAACATGACGTAGTCCAGCGCGTCGCCGTCGTGCCACACGCGGAACTCGGCGCGCATGCGGTAGCCGCTCGGGGTGGAGGCGAACACCTGCGGCGCGGGCGGCGCGAAGGGCGCCAGCAGCGCCGACACCGCCGCGACCTTGTCGCGCAGCAGGATGTCGTAGCGCTCGGGCTGTACCGCGGACAGCGGCATCAGTCCAGCCTGCCGCGATCGCGCGCATCCCACAGCGCGGCCGCCGCGCGCCGCGCGCCGTCCAGGTCGCCGTCCTGTCCCAGCAGCAGGAGCGCCGCGGCGGTGGTGCCCAGCACCGCCTCGCGGCCGTAATCGTCCTGCGCGCTGCCGCGCCACAACTCGCGCAGGGGCTCGGTCGCGGGCCGCTCGACGCTGTCCACGCGCCCGCTGCGGCTACGCGGCAACAGCACCTCGCGGCACTGGCCGTCGCGCAGCAGTTGCAGTTTCGTGTCCGCCTGGGGCTTGATTTCTACCTCGCCGCTGTCGCCCTTGAACACCAGGGCGCGGGGCTGGCCGAGCAGGCGGTCGGCCTCCTGGTGAATGCGCCCGTAAGCGGGGTGAAAGATGCTCTGCGCGCTGGCCGGCGCGGCCAGGGGGTTGATCATGCGCGCCAGCGTGTTCACCGGAGAGCGCAGGCCGAGCAGGGGTTTGAGCTGCATGATGTCCTGCAGGGCGGGCAGGAAAGTGTCCAGCGGCAGGTAGCACAGGCCCTGCGCGTCCAGCGCCGCGGCGGCCGCCTGCCAGTCGGCCGCCACCGGCAGGCCGAGTTCGCGCATCGCCTGCTGCGTGTACAGCCGCCCGGGCGTGTGCCCGGCGCTGCCGTGCACGAAGACGCGGCGGCCGCTGCCGGCGAGCAACAGCAGCGCCAGCAGAAACCACGGGTGCTGGTGTTTCTTGCCGGCGTAGCTGGACCAGTCCAGGTCCGCCTCCAGGTCCGGCGGCGGTGCAATGAGCGTGTCGCGGCAGGCCTGCACGAAGCCGGCCATCTCCTCGCCGGTCTCCTCCTTGACCCGCAGCAGCATGAGAAAGGCGCCCAGCTGCACGGGCTCGGTCTGCCCGCGCAGGACCATGCCCAGGGCCGCGCGGGCCTCGTCCTGGCGCAGTGAGCGGCTGCCGGTCTTGCCCTTGCCGAGGATGCGCACGTAGCCGGCGAAGGGGTGTTCGGCGGGAGTGTCGGTGGATTCGTTCACAGGTGCTGTCGTGGTCTCGCGCTAGAGGCAGTTGTCGGGTTTGGGCAGGCCGGCGATCTTGCTGCCGATTTTCGCCGGCGAGCCGGGAAACAGGGACATCAGGTAGATACTCTTGCCCTTGTCGGCGCCGAGCTTCAGTGCACAGTATTTTACCAGCGGACGCATCGCCGGGGAGGCGTCGAACTCGCGGTAGTACTCACGCAGCAGTGCGATGACCTCCCAGTGCGCGTCATCCAGCGACAGTCCCTCGGCAGCGGCGATCTGTGCGGCCACGTCCTCGTCCCAGTCGGCGAGATTGCGCAGGAAGCCCTCGCTGTCGAACGCCCCGGGTGGCAGCACGTCTCAGTACCAGGCCAGTTGCTTGGGGAAGCGTTCGGTGAGCGCGACGAAGGCGTCCATGTCCACCCGGCTGGCGCAGTCAGTCTCCGCCGTCACCCCGGCGGCGCGGGCGTCGTCCTCCAGCAGATACAACTGTGCGCCGGATTGCGCCAGGCTCTCCAGCGCGTCGCGGTCGCAGGCCGCGTACACGCCGTTGCCCAGCAGCAGCACGGCGTCCCCGGCGCGCAGCACGCGCAGGCAGTCGGCAAAGGCGGCGCTGGCGGGGGAGGCAGCGAGGGTGTGCAGGACCACGTTCAGAACCCCAGCAGCAGGTCGCAGTCCTGCAGCAGTTGCGCCATGCCGTCGGCGTCCAGCGCCTGGGCCGGCAGGGGCGCCTGCGTCACGTCCAGCGCGTAGCGCGCCGCCGCCTGCGCGTCCACGTAGACGTGTTCGATGTCGTACAGGGGCAGGGCGGCGAGCTGCTTGCCGCGGGTTTTCACGCCCAGCGCCGCGCCGTCCTGCTGCGGCAACAATTGCAGCACGCCGTCCCCCATGAACAGCAGGTCCACGGGCTGATCGAAGGCCGCCGCCGCCAGGGCGGCGTCCAGGCCGGCGCGTGCCGGGCCCGCGCCGTAGGGCGCGTGGCGCATGACGAACAGCAGTCGCTTGCTGGCAGTTTCACCCATGCTCAACCCCCGAAGGTAATCACCCGGTCGGACGCGGCGCAGGCGTCGATGAGCTGGCCCAGCCCGGAGATGCTGAAGGCCGGGTGCACGGTGACGGCGTCACGCTCGTGGCGCGCCGCCTCCCCGGCGTCCAGCATGCCGCGGCGCAGGGCGGAGGTCACGCACAGGACCAGGTCCAGCGCGTGGCGCTCGGCCAGGGCCGCCCAGGCGGCGATGGGGCTGTCCTCGTCCTGCGGGTACACCGCGGTGGCCGCGCCGCTGGCGGCGCCGTTGTCGAGGAAGAATACGCGATGGATGCGGTGTCCGCGCGCCAGCACGGCCTCGGCGAAGCGCGCGGCGCTGAGCACGCCGCTGCCCTCGGCGGGGCTGGACAGGACCAGCAGCGAGTAGATCAAGGCTGGCGTCCCCTAAACGAAAAACCCCGGCGACAGCCGGGGTTGATCGGTGCTGGAACGCCGCTCAGTCATCGCCGCCCAGGGCGGTGAGCAGGTGCAGCAGGTGGATGAACAGGTTGTAGATGCTCAGGTAGAGCCCCACGGTGGCGCGGATGTAGTTGGTCTCACCGCCGTTGATAATGCGGCTGGTGTCGAACAGGATGAGCCCGGACATGATCATCACGATGGCCGCTGAAATGGTCAGCGACAACGCCGGGATGTTGAGGAAAATATTGGCGATGGCCGCGACGACCGCCACCAGCAGGCCGACCATGAGGAAACCGCCCATGTAGGAGAAGTCCTTGCGCGTGGTCAGCGCGTAGGCCGACAGGCCGAAGAAGACGATGGCGGTGCCGCCCAGCGCCTGCATGACCAGGGCCGGCCCCTGGGGCATGGACAGGTAGTAGTTGAGCATGGGGCCGATCGCGGCGCCCATGACGCCGGTGAAGGCGAAGATCGCCAGCAGCCCCTTGCTGCTGTCGGCCATCTTGTTGACCACGAACAGCAGGCCGAAGCCGACCAGGCTGAGCACCAGGCCGACGCCGTGGCTGAGGTTCATGGCGATGGAGAGGCCGGCGGTGAGCGCGCTGAACAACAGCGTCATGCCCAGCAGCATGTAGGTGTTCTTGAGCACCTTGTTGGTGCTCAGTACCGACTCGACGGCCAATGAGTCCGCGCGATATAAGGTTTTGTCCTGCATGATGAAACGCCCTCCGGGGTGTCGTTCACAGTTACCGATTGATAGACAGATGATAAGGGCGAAAATTCCAAAAACCAAGGGTAATCAGCGCGGCTTTGGCCACACCTAATACGTGGGAATTCAGGGGCTTATGAACATTTTGTAATGTACGCGGGGCACCGGTTGGCGCGCGGTGCTTGCCCGCCGCGTCGAGCCGCGTAATATCAGGCACCTAACTTCCAATAACAGGTCAATGACATGCCCGTATTTCGCACCGCGCTGGAGGGACTGGCCCTCGCGCTGACGTTCACATTACTGCTGGCCGCCTGCTCCGACGGCAGTGACAATCCCCCCGGGCGCGCGCTGCTGCCGCTGCCCAACCCGCAGCTATCGCTGCCGCCGGACGTGGGCAGCCCCAACCTGCTGGCGCAGAACTTCGACCTGGGCGAGGTCGGCTACCGGCAGCTCGAGTTCTTCTTCGAGGGCACGGCGAGCAGCTTTCGCAACGTGAACGTATTCGGCGTGGACGGAAGCTGGACAGCGGAGCCGGCGGAACAGGCCCAGTACCGCTCGCGCATCATTGTCTACCGGCCGATCGATCCCGCCGATTTCAACGGCAAGGTGCTGGTGGAGTGGCTGAACGTGACCGCCGGTTTCGAGACGCCGCCGAGTTTCGGCACCGGCCAGCTCGAGATGCGCCGCGGCGGTTCTGTCTGGGTGGGCGTGTCGGCGCAACTCGTCGGTATCGAGGGTTCCGACCGCGGCCTCATTCCCCTGCACCTAAAGGCGGTGAATCCCGAGCGTTACGGCTCGCTCATGCACCCCGGCGACAGCTTTTCCTACGATATCTTCTCCCAGGCGGGCCAGGCCATCCGCCAGCCCCAGGGTATCGATCCGCTGGACGGGCTGGACGCGCAGTACCTGATCGCCTACGGCGAATCGCAGTCGGCGGGGCGGCTGGTGACCTATATCAACGCCATTCACCCGCTGTACGAAGCCTTTGACGGCTACATGGTGCACAGCCGCGGCGACGGCGCCTCCAGCCTGTCGCAGGAGCCGCAGGTGGCGATCAGCACGCCCAACGGCGCGCGCATCCGCACCGACCTCGACGTGCCGGTGATGACCTTCGAGACGGAAACCGACGTGGTGCCGCTGGGGTTTGCGCTGGCGCGCCAGCCGGACACCGACCTTATCCGCACCTGGGAGGTGGCCGGTACCGCCCACGGCGATTACTACACCTTCATCTCCGGACGCGACGATACCGTCGGCGACCCGGTCTTCGCTTCCGTTATCGAGGAGGATTCCATCCTCGGCTTCATCTCCTGCGACCAGCCGATGAACAACGGCCCGCATCACTACGTGTTCAACACGGCGGTGCGCGCGCTCAATGCCTGGGTGGAGAACGGCACGCCGCCGCCGCAGTCGCCGCAGCTGGCGCTGAACGACGACGCCTCGGACTTCCAGTTCGATGAACTGGGCAATGTGCTCGGCGGTATCCGCACCCCCTACGTGGACGCGCCCTCGGCGGTGTTGCGCGGTGAACGCAATACCGGCGACGGCTTCTGCGGCCTGTTCGGCACGACGCGCCTGTTCTCCGCGGCTGAAATGGCGAGCCTGTACGTGGACCAGGCGGGCTTCGTCGAGGCGGTGACCACGGCTACCGAGGCCGCCGTGGATGCGGGTTTCCTGCTGCCAGAGGACGCCGCGGCGATCACCACCTGGGCGCCCACGCAGTGGGAGTGGCAGGTGCCGGGGGGCTGAGCGGGGAGGTTTGCCCGGGCAATAAAAAAGGCAAGCCCTGCAGGGCTTGCCTTTCTTGTTTGGGTAGAGAGGGACTTACAGGGCGACGATATTCTCGGCCTGCGGACCTTTCTGACCCTGGGTGACGGTGAACTCAACCGCCTGACCTTCGATCAGGGTCTTGAAGCCTGAACCGACGATGGCGCTGAAGTGAGCGAAGACGTCCGGCCCGGAGCTCTGCTCGATAAAACCAAAACCCTTGGATTCGTTGAACCACTTGACGGTGCCTTTAACAGTCTCTGACATAACTTTGTACCTGTAGATAAATATATAAAGCCTCTGGGAGGCGTGTGTAGCAAAAATAGACAGAAATTTACGAGCTACAGGACGAAGGACTACAAAGAGACGACGAAATGAAGGCAATAAATGGAGCTATTTTTGTCGGCACGACAGTACAGGTGTGGCGGCAGGAAGTCAACCAGTAAATGCAGGTGCCGACGCGGGTGCCGCAGGCCCTGGTGCGCCTGCGCAGCCGGCCCTCAGGCCGCCGTGAGAATGATGGGCTTGCCGCGCGTGATCACCAGGGAGTGTTCGAACTGTGCCGAGAGATTGCCGCGCGGGGCGGACAGGGTCCACCCGTCATCCTCCTCGCGGACCAGCCGGGCGCGGGTGGAGAGGAACGGCTCGATGGCGATAACCTGTCCCTCTTGCAGCACACGCCGGTCGCGGGGGTTGTAATAGCCGCAGATCCCTTCGGGTTCCTCGTGCAGGGCGCCGCCGACGCCGTGACCGCACAGGTTCTCGATCACGCGGAATCGCCGCTTCTTCGCCACCTTCTCGATAGTGGCGCCAATGCCGTTCAGCGGCCTGCCCGCGCGCGCATATTTGCAGGCCTCGGCAAGGGCCAGCCGAGTGGAATGAATCAGCCGGTTTTTCAGCGCGTTGCCCGGCGGCACGACGAACGTGCCGCCGGTGTCGGCAAAGTAACCGTCCTTTTCCGCAGAAACGTCGATGTTCACCACGTCCCCCGGCGCCAGCACCTGGTCCCCGGGTATGCCGTGGGCCGCGACCTCGTTCACGCTGATGCATGTATGACCCGGGAAGCCGTAGGTGAGCATGGGGGCGGAGCGCGCCCCGTGCTGCTCGAGCATCTGCCTGCCCACCTGGTCCAGTTCGGCCGTGGTCATGCCGGGCTCTGTCCGGCGCATCATCTCATGCAGGGTGATGGCGACGATCCTGCCCACTTCCCGCAGCGCTGTCAGGTCCTTGTCAGTTTCTATGGTCATGGGTTGTGGCTCGCAACGTGCGGGGATTGAATTGAAGGGTGCAGTGTATGCCAGGCGGGGTGGTGGAAGCGAGGGTCGAGGGGGTTGTGCCTGACGGGGTCCTCGGTCGGTAGAATACGTCTGCCTGGTGCCTGGTGCCTGGTGCCTGGTGCCTGGTGCCTGGTGCCTGGTGCCTGGTGCGTGGTGCCTGGTGCCTGGTCCAATCCGGGAGAGGCAACATGGAACCGCTCACAGCATTTGCCTAACCTGCAATGCGATGCATCATGGCCACCTTTTTCCCTTCCTTGAAGTATCCCTTAATGCGTTCGATCAGAAAACCCGGTGCAGCTTCTGTTTCTATTGGCCGGAATTGCACCTGAGCGTAGAAATCGAACAGATGATCACCGGGAATGCAGTATGCTTCAGTTTCCGCCAGGACGGGCACGATGAAGTTCAACAGGCCGGAACCGATACCCTGTCGCACTCTGTCCGGGAGCATGTACATTCCGCGCAATACCTGAACGCTATCGCGGTTTTCAATGCGAACCGCGCCGCAGATCGCGCCACGCTGCTCGGCGACAAATACCCGGTCATCGCCTGATACGGGGCGCTTGTAGCTAGTCAGCTGATAGAAAGTGTTGACCCTGGATCGCTCGGCAACTGGTAGTTCTCGATAGTTCAATTTGCACTAGTCCTGATCAGCGATTGGTAAGGGCCCGCTTTCGCCGAGGCGACGCCAGTCCAATCAAGCCGGTTACGAACAAGCCTAGTGTTGCCGGTACAGGGATGTTGGCAATCTGGAGGTTCAGTTGGGTCGGTCCTGCGATGCCAATCTCCTCATAGAACAGGTCGCCTTCCGTGCTCTGGAAATAGCTGACACCGATGGCAAACAGGCCCCCCGCAGAGTTTATCTGATCGAGGGCGTAACTGCTCAGTTCAAGATCGTAGACGCCGGGGCTGGAACTGGTGGTCAGTCGCTCAGACCCCAGCAAGTTCCCTGAGCTTATATCGTTGTGAAAGTCCGCCGCGAAGGCGGTGGGTAGAAGACCCTCAGCCAGGCTCGCCAACGCTGTGGCAGAGGTCAGGGTATAGTCGAAAAGGTTAATGGTGCCGTCAACACCAGTCAGCGCATCGATCGTGAAGGATACCGTTGCGCTGTTGACGGTCCCGGTCACCGGGGCCAGGTCGAATATAAGGTAGCCCCAGGTTTGCGTGGTGATCAATGAGCCCAAAATGCCGCAGGGTCTTATCTCGGTAGAAAGATTGTCGAGGCCGCTGCTATGACTGGCCGATTCCGTTCCATTGCAAAAAAATCCTACGCGCCGGTAGACAACTTCCCCGGAATCGAACTCGTTCAAGGTGATAAGGCCGGCCTGTGCCATGGGGACCTGGCAGCAGGCGATGAGAATCGAAAGGTAGAATATTTTTTTGAGCGACATGCCGGCCTCCCTCTGGTCTTTTTATCTGGCGTTCAGGGTTGGGGTACAGCATTCACATTGTAGGCGAAAACTGGACGCAGGCTATAAACACTACTCAGTGACGGCGGTGCTTGAGGAGTGAGGTATATCTGGAGGCGGGCACAGGGGGGTAGATTGCTGCCAAAAAATAAAGCCCTAAGAAAATCTATTTCCCAGGGCTATGTATGGCGGTGGGCCAGCGAATCGAACTTGGTCTTTTCTGGCCAATTCTGTGAAACAAGAAATCCCCTGAAACCACTATAAATATAGTCTTATATGAACTTTACGCGTCCATGTGTGTTTCTGTGATACGTGCTAAAGTATGGACCGAAGTATGGACTCAGGTATGGACCGGGGTTCGAAGGTCGGAGAGGGATTTGAAGTGAAGCACAAGCTGAATGTGAAGGCGGTACAGGCGGCGAAAGGGCCGAAGTGGTTCAGCGATGGCGGCGGACTTTATCTGAAGGTGACGAAGGGCGGCGGGAAAAGCTGGGTGTTCCGTTGGCGGGACCGAGACACAAGTAAGCTGCGCGATATGGGGATTGGCCCTTATCCTGACTACACATTGGCCGAGGCCCGAGATACAGCCTCAATCTGTCGAAGGCTGGTCATTGCAGGCTTGGACCCTATTGAGGAGCGCGATAGGGAGAGGGCAGAGCAAGCCGCTGAAATGGCGGCAGCGTCTAAGGTGATGACATTTTCCAAGGCGGCAAAGGCATACATTGACGCCAAGGTCGAGCCGGAGTCAAAGTCCGACAAGCACGTTGCCCAGTGGCGGAGTTCACTGGAGCAATATGCATACCCGGTGCTGGGTAAAATGGACGTGGCCGACATCGACGTGCCGCACGTCATGAAGGTACTGAGCCCGATATGGTCAGTAAAGAGTGAGACTGCCAGCCGGGTGCGGCTCCGGACAGAGCACGTCCTGAACTGGGCGGCGGTACAGGGGTACCGGGACAGGTTCAACCCGGCACAGTGGCGGGGCGTCCTGTCGCACCTGTTACCAGCGAAGGAAAAGATAGCCCCGGTGGTCCATCACAAGGCCCTGCACTATAGCGAGGTGCCCGCCTTCCTGACCCGGCTCCGCAAGAAGGGGGGCATGGGTGCCAAGGCCCTGGAGTTTGCCATCCTGTGCGCCTCCCGGTCGGGTGAGGTACGGGGCGCGAAATGGTCGGAGTTCGACCTGTCCGCCCGCGTCTGGAAAATCCCCAAAGGCAGGATGAAGGCGAAGCGAGAGCACAAGGTACCGCTGACCGATGCCGCCGTTGCTCTGCTAGAAGCATTACCGGAGTCTGACAACGCACTGGTTTTCCCGGCGGCGAGAGGAGGGCAGTTATCGGATATGACCCTCAATAAAATCTGTCGTGATATGGAGGTGGAGGCGGTGCCGCACGGCTTCAGGTCGAGCTTCAAAGACTGGTGCCGAGAGAAGGCGGACATGCGCAAAGACAAGAGCAAAGAGGAGGACCGGATTCCATACCCCGACGAACTGTCCGAACTGGCCCTTGCCCATGTCAACAGTGACGCGACCCGCGCCGCCTACGCCCGGTCGGACTTGCTGGACCTGCGCCGGGACCTTATGCGGGACTGGGCCGCGTACTGCAACCAAACCGGCGGCAAGGTGGTGCCGATCAAGGGTGCCGCCTGACCGTTGTCCTACTTGGGGATAATTGCTGAAAAGTGGTGAATGTGGTATAAAGACGGACATTCCCTGAGGGGAATACAACGTTACACACCTAGGAGAGCAGTGTGACAGTGGACTAACTGGTCCGCGTCAGGTGCTCTTTTTTTGTGCCCGCGACACGGACCCGAGATAGAGAGGGAACGTGTCATGAGCACTGCCGACCGCCTCGTGCCGCCTGTTGAGGTAGCACGCCTAATTGGGTACTCCCGGAGCAAGCTGGACCACATGGTCCGCGACGGCGAGTTTCCCCAACCCATCCGCATTAACTCCCGCTGCGTCCGTTGGCGCGAGTCCGTTGTTCAGCAATGGATTGACCAGCTTGAGGCCGACTGCGCCAACAACCCTGTCCCCGTGGTTTGCGGGAAGGGGGCGACGTCATGATTACCCAGCGCGCGCTGTATATGAGGGTAAAGCGGAAGCTCGCCGCCAAGGGAGAGGCGCTTAGAACCCTACGGGGAACTCGGCATGAAAAGGACCTTGGGCAGCTTTACATCACTGATCTGTACACAGGCACAGTGGTGGCGACCCATGTAGACCTGGAGTCACTTGGTCGAGAGCTTGGAGTGCTGGGCGAGACTGAAAAAGTGTCTGGCTAAACGAAAACCCCGGCTGGAGGGCCGGGGTATTCCACGACGCTGGGGAGCATCAAATGAGCGTGAAAGCACTAACGTGGGCAAGATCAAAGAGCCTGTCACCACACCTTATGTCGGTGCTTTTGTTACTGGCGGACAGGGCCAATCGCCGCCATGAGGTTTGGGTAAACAACAGGACGCTAGCCGAGACGTTGAAAAGGGATATGAGATCAGTACGGCGGAACATTGAGGCGCTTGAGGCACAGGGCTTGTTGAAGCGTGAACCACGGAAAGGGAGAGGAGGCAGGCAGACCAGCAACCTTGTGACACTGTTGTTACCGGAGCCATCAGCCGAAGATGCACAGGCCGCTGAGATTGCCGAACTCGAAAAGTGGGACGAGGACAATCAGGCAATGGTTGCGGCCTTCAATAAGGACGTCAGCAACGCGGACATTACAGCGCCGGAATTCTGGAAACGATGGGGCAAGGTGTTGGTTTTGCGAGACCCTGAGAAAGTTCTCGCCGATGCAAAAGAGGCCGCAGAATTGAAAGTCCCCCCCGGACAATGGTGACCGTTAGTAGGGACATACATGTCCGGGGGCTCATGGAAAAGGGGACACTGATGTCCGGGGGGACGGACACAGATGTCCGGGGCATTACATTGAAACCATATAGAAACCAGAGAAAACCTGAAACCACAACCAGCGTGTCCTGCGGACGACGCAGAGAAAAGATTTTCTCTCTCCTTATGGTTTTAGAAAAGAATCCGCGCCGATGCGTTTGTCAATGTGGCGGTACAAAGTCGCACTTTCGGCAAGTTGTTCCCCCGGTGGCTTTTTGAATGTCTCAGACTTTGCACATGGCCACGCTTCGACAGATCACGGCGCACCAGCAAGTCTACCGGGGAATTCTGCGTGAGCAGTTAGCCCGCCACGGCGATGCACAGGGCGTGGTGTTCGCCCGCCAGAAGGTAAAGGCCAACGTGATGGCTCTGCCGCCGTTGGACCGGGCGCAACTGATACCGGCGTTCATGTTGGCGGAGTTCGAGGAGCTACGCGGCCCCGTGGTCTGGGTTTGACAAACTAAACATAAACCTATGCTGTTGATTTGCACTTAAAACTGACCCAGGATTTGCATCTAATATTGACCCACCCTGGTCGCCAGATTATGGCGTAGTTTTAGGTTTCTTGCTGCCTT
>MDSW01134960.1_pt1 | contig 22112 bp, 17 predicted proteins | sample 811171 | NCBI WGS metagenome assembly MDSW01 (sample SAMN05326641, study PRJNA326480) | marine metagenome | isolation source: seawater | place: Atlantic Ocean: North West | collected 2012 | reverse complement strand
GAAGCGGGTACATAAACGGACCAGTACTGAGCTCCAACATTCCCTTTACGCAATCTGGGAATATCTGTGTGGATCGACGGCTGGGACTTCGAAATGTCCATTTTTGTAAACGAAGAAGAAGCGTCTTTGCGCAAGGTATAGGGCAAGTCATTATGTCCATCGAACACAAAGGTGCTGTTATGTATCCTCTGAGCACGCTCGGAAACCGGGACCTGAACAAGTTGCTGCCCACTGGCCAGAACCTGCCCAAAAAACAAAATGATGAGAGACACACGAAATTGACAGCAGCAGTTCATTTTTCAAATCCTATCTTCATCCTAACCACCCGGGTTGTATGCAGCATCCAATTCCCCGGCCTCAGCCATTGCCTGGAATGCCTGAAGCGAAATCTGGATCCCGTCTTGAATCGAGGTAAGAGGCATATTGGGAAATGCGGCAAGAGAAGCCTCGGCATCCAGATCATTCACAAATGGCATTCCCTGAGCGCCCTGTGCAATCCCAATATCCAAATCCATCACACCCAGGTCCGCCGCAACAGACCTTATTGTCTCAATGAATGCTTCTGTGTGAATCGTGATTCCACGCAAATTAAAAACTCCGTATCCATCAAAAGGGGCCAAAGCTGCTTCCGCAAAGCCCGCTCCCACATCTCCCACAAAGTGAAAATGTTCACGACCTTGGTAAGGCATACGGAATGACTTACCCGCCGCGGCACATTTCAGCATGGCAGTCGGTGCCGAGGTCATACCCAAATCCCGTCCGGGTCCATAACAGGTTGAGAGTCTAATACAAACGGTGGAAATCCCGGTCTCTCGATGAAAGGCCTGTCCCATCCCTTCATTACATACTTTCCAATACCCATAAAGATTTGCCGGACTGTACGGGACGTCTGCCATAACCGTTTCACTCGGATACATATCACGTGGACCGTAGACTGCCGAACTACTCGCCAAAACCAATCGTTCTAACTTGTCTCCCAACTGGTAAGCCGCCTGGACAACATTACGAGTCCCGACCACGTTGACTTCCATTCCCTGAAGCGGATGGGCCATGCAATCCGGAGTCTGGAGTGCCGCCAAATGAATAATCAATTCAGGCTCAATGGATGAAATGGCATCCTGCACCTGTTCCAGCACTGTAATATCCCCCTCAATGAATTCCAAGCGGTCGTGATACTCAGGTTCCAGACGACTCAAGTTTTTTTTGCGACTCATCCCCACCACATGCTGCACACCATGGTCCAACAAATACTGTACGGTCGCAGCGCCAATACATCCCGTCGGCCCAGTTACAAATGCAGTTGTCATCACAGCCCTCTATTCTTTAATTTCAAAACGATCCTGTCGGTTAATTAGGAATACCGTGGTTTAGAACCGTCAATTTCCTGACTCCAAACATCAATCCCACCAGCCATACTTTGCGCTTGTGCAAAACCCTGTTGACGCAACCATTGAGCAACTTGCAAACTACGTCCTCCATGGTGGCAATGAATGACTATGTGGCGTTCCTTCTGTGACTCCAACTCGTCAATTCGACCCTGAATTTCACTCATGGGAAGCAACTCAGCTCCCTCAATGCTGACATAGTCCCATTCGTTTTGCTCGCGACAATCCATGAAATAAAAATCCGCCTCTGAATCCAGAAGCGCCTTTGTTTCAGCAACGGAAATCTCTAATCCTAATTCGCTCATGACTGCATCCTCAATTTTCAATCCTTCAACGACTACATAATTTCACTCAAACTGTTATGTTCTATCTATGGCCAGCACGCAATCCATTGACGCCGAAAAAGCTCGTGAGTTTGCTGTGAAAACAGTGCGAAAACTACGCGAAGCAAACTTTATTTCCTATTGGGCTGGCGGATGTGTGCGCGATCATCACTTACAAGTCAGGCCTAAAGACTTCGATGTCGCAACCAATGCGCTGCCGAACGAGATTCAAGAGCTCTTCGGTAAGAAACGTACGCTGGCCATCGGAGCTTCTTTCGGGGTGATTACACTGATTGGTTCCAAAGAGCAAGGGAACATTGAAATCGCCACTTTCCGTGAAGACGAGTCTTACACCGATGGACGCCGACCCGACAAGATTAGCTTTAGTACTCCTGAAGCAGATGCTCATCGTCGTGACTTTACAATCAATGGTATGTTCCTTGATCCTGAGACCATGGAAACTCTGGACTATGTGGGTGGTCTGACAGATCTGAAAGCACGTCAAATTCAGGCTATCGGTGATCCGGCTGAACGTTTTGAAGAAGACAAACTCAGAATTTTCCGTGCCATTCGTTTCGCAACGACGCTTAACTTCCAGATCGAACGGAACACCCTCGATGCTGTCTGTCGTCATGTCGACAACTTAAATCAAGTATCGCGTGAACGGATACTTGTTGAATTGGAAAAAACGCTTTCCTCTCAACACCGTCTGCGGGGGATCGACCTGCTGTGTGAAACTGGTATTCTTCCGTATGTTCTGCCGAAAACGAATGCTGAGGCTAAAGCCATCCTTCTGCTAAAGTCAGTATTAGCTCAGTTGCCGGCAAACAAACTCGCACTCACTTTTGCAGCCATCTACCATATTCTTTCACCAGAACTCACCGCCACAGATATTCGTCGTACCATCAAGTCCATGAAAACTTCCAATGAAGTGGCTGAGAGTGCGTTCTGGATACTGCAACATATCACGCAGCTGATTTCAGCCTCTACCGAGTTCTGGCCAAAAGTGCAGCGTACACTCGTCCACCCACTTGCAAGCGACACGTTAGCGCTTGCCAAAGCAATCGTTTTAACTGCAAAAACGGACCCTTCCGGAATTCAATTCTGTGAAGAAAAGCTGGCACTTAGCCCGGAGAACTTGAATCCGCCCGAACTATTGAGTGGAGCCGATCTTATTGAATTGGGCATGACGCCGGGGCCCGCATTCTCTAAAGTGCTTAAACAGGTAAGGGATCAGCAACTGCAGGGTAAAGTCAATTCGATCGAGCAGGCTCTCGAACTCGCTAAAACAACTTATCAATCTATGGGGCAGTAAAGAACCTTACTATGGAATCTATTGATTACATTAAACTTCTCTCCCGCTGGGCCCATATTCTTCCCTCCATTATTTTGGTTGGTGGAGCTATCTTCATGAACACGGTTTTGATTCCGGCATTACGTGAAAATAGTGATGCCACGCAAGTTAAAGCAAAGATCAAACGCACCTGGGCTAAGGTCATCATGATTTGTGCGGGGATTATTATCATCAGCGGTTTTTATAATGCCTTTCTAGCCTATCAAGGCGATCTTCATCCGATGTATACTGGTGCATTCGTTATAAAACTTGTGTTAGTAGCAGTTGTCTTCTATGTCAGTTCGCTACTTACAGGCCGCAGTGAAGAAGCCCTTAAATTCCAACAAAATGAAGTGCTCTGGGGAAAAATCAACATGCTTGCAGCAATTGCGATAGTCCTTTGTGCCGGGGTTATGAAAGTTGCTCCACGGGACCTGCCTTCCAAGACAGATACCCCCGCAACGACAACACCAACAGTCGCGCCACCCACCCCCGCTGCTGCTCCCTTTGCCAACGAATAAGGATCCTCAACCATGGACAAAAAAGCTAAGAAACGCCTTGCGGTCATTCGCAAGAAACAGAAAGACCTGCAACACAAAATCATGTGTGTCAAACAGCAGAACGACGAGCCTGGAGAATTGGAAGCTCTGGAAACAGAGCTAGCAAAAATCACCTCCGAAGCGGAAACGCTGAAGAATGCGTGACCGGTAATTTACTTGAGGTGTCAATATTATCCGGCTTTGTTTGCCCGATAGACGGCGATATCATCTACACCATCACCGTCAAAGTCCCCAACGATAGGGGTGTCTCCGGGAGCACCATGCTGAAAAACTTCATCCACGGAATTGAAGTCCCGGTCGCCATCCAGATCAATCTTCCAGACACCATCCCGGTAAATTCCCAGATCATCAATACCATCACCATCAAAGTCTCCGACGATTGGCAGATCATCAGGCGTACCTAACTGAAAAGTTTCATCCCCGTTGGAGATGCGGCCGTCACCATTACGATCTAATTTCCAGGTTCCATCCCGGTAGGTACCAATGTTTACAACGCCATCCCCATTCCAATCACCAGCAATCGCAATCTCATTCTGACGACCATATTGGAATACATGGTCCACAACATCAGCACGAACCTGTCCTGCTGATGACTTCTGGAGTAAGCGGCGACGAGAAGCAACCGATTCTTTCGGTGGTACATTCTTGGGGAGTATCTTTTGGATTTTATTGGCAGCATCAGGTAACCCCGGTTCCTGCTCAACAATTGCATCATCGCCTGGCCACTGGAGGCCAAAAATTCCAATATCGTCTTTACCGTCACCATCCCAGTCGCCAACAACAGGTTGATCTTCGTGATTCCCCATTCGGGCCCACAAATCCTCTTCATCCCATTTTCCGTTGCCATTAATATCAATGAACCAATAACCATCAACGAAAATGGCGACATCCGTAATTCCATCTCCGTTAAAGTCACCGGCCAACGGTTGGGCATTGGCATCTCCAAGTACAACGTGTTGTAAATCAATTGGGTCACCCCAAATAGATAAGGCTTCCCAATGTCCCGAATTCATTGTTGCCGGATTCCAACGGGCATCTACATTAACGATCTCCGTCGACACCATACTCAACTGACCAACGTTAGCGGGACGTAATTCACCACGCGGATTTCCTCCGTCAATAACACTCAAATGCCATACATTTGCCGTTAATCGCATGGTATTCTGCGCCGGGTAAATGGTGATCTGACGACGGTCATTCATATTTTGTCTCGCCGAATCATCGGTCTGCCCCTTAATTCCTGCAGGTGCCTTCACCGTCCCAACACTTGACTCCGGAGAATCTCCCCAGTCCTCATTTTCCGGGTTCCGCTCGTCAGGAACGGAGATCGGAATAATTTCGGCCTGATACTCGCTAAACAGATAATCTGTCGCAATCTGGCCAGCAGGGAGATCGATGCTGTGAATCGTATCCGCGGCCGAATCTACATTGCCCTGACTTGAACCGACGTAGTCCGGACCGTCGTAATAGCCTTCGGGCTGAATTTGCTGAAGCGTATATTTCCCTGGTTCCAGCCCTCGAAAGGTAAACTCACCACGGTGATTGGTAATTACCTCTATTTGCTCACCACTTCGATGATTTGTCAGAATCATCGTCACACCTGAAATCCTCAGATCCTCACTATCAAGTTTACCGTCACCTCTAAAGCGAACAGCTTCCTCAGTATGAACAACGTACGCGTCTCCATCACGGAAGACGATCCCCGAGAGTGCTGCCGGACGAATTTCGGTGAAGTTGTACTCAACAGCCTCATCACCTGCAAGCAGTTCGATTGGGCCCAGACTATCGATCCCGTCCGAAACACCTTGAGAAACACCATTGACCGTTCCGGGGAAATCCGGTCCATCTAAAAACCCTGCGGGAGTTGTTTCATTTAGCCAGCATGCGCCAGGAGTGACTTCTTCAAACACATAAACACCGGCATTGTCCGTGACCGTCGTCCTTATCAATTCCCCATCGTTACACACGAGTTGTACGGTCACATTACCCAGCGGGCCGTAACTATCCGAGGACACAACGCCACGTACTTTGGCCCAGTCTGTCTCGGCAAAATCAACACCCCGGACTTCACTTCCACCGGACGATATGACAATGCCGGAGACAACATTTGGATTCAGTACCGTTCCGGCGACTTGTCCGTTTAATTCCCCTGCAAACGCAACACTATCAATCACCCCGCCTGGTTGGACTTCTCTGACTTCGTAGGTACCGACTTCGAGGCTTCTAAAACCATACGCACCACTTGCGTCAGTCGTTGTGATTTTTCCTGTGGGAACATAGCCGGCTGATTCGAGTTTCCAGAGTTCGATTTGTACATTTTCAAGAGGAGGATCCTGTTCGTCGCGTTGTTGGTTGTTATCGATATCTAAAAATACTGAGCCGGTAATACCGACCGGTAACGGTACCTGAGTGACCGACAGAAACGCGGCCGCTGTTCGGTCTCGCATTCCATGGGCATCGTCTTCAGGAAGATCTAATGAGGAGATCTGTAAAGCTGCGTCGTATCGATTACGAAAGACCCCCATAGACCCGGCGTCCAAATAGCTTTCGGCGGCAAACTCTGCTACGATCCGAACTCCCTGAAATTCGATCCCCGAAGTGATCGGATCAATACCCTCATTTTTATCAGCAGCCGAACCATTAAGAGCGATTTCCACTTCGTCGACATCAAGTTCTAAAACAACTCGATCGCCTGCAACAAAGTTCTGAAAATCCAAAATAAGGGTACTACTTCCATCCTGCACGGTAGCGGTAACCGTAGCGGCTGGATCTTGGGTCGTCAGTTGCGCAATTGTGAACGGAAAGGCCTGATCAGCTCCAATACCCTGCCCATGAACATCAAAGATGATATCACCTGAATCAAATCCAATCTTATTGTGATCACCATGAATAATCATTCGCGTCAACTCAGTGTTGGGAACTCCATGAGCAAATGTAATCTCGAGCGTATCCCCACTGGCATCCGAACCAAAATCATTCTCGGTATAGACAACCCCAAGTTGCAATACATCCGCAGCAAGCAGGCAGCGTGCTTCCAGCAATTCGTATCCACCAAGTTGCGCAGCAATGAGCTGGCGACGCGATTGGGGATCGCGGCGAAGTATTGATTTCAATGTGGTCGTGAATTTTTTCATTGGATATTTACTTAGGGGAGGCCGATGACTTCTCACTAACTCGTACTCGCACAGGATTTACCGGTCCCAAGGGCCAGGTCCTAACCGAAGTATCAAAACTGCCGGATACAACAATGCCTCCCAAGCCATCTGCCCGAGAGATATAGTCCAGTGACGTGACGCTGCCGGTATGCCCCTGAAAGACCTTCCGAACAGTCTGTTTTTTCAAATTCCAAATCGCGATCTGATTGTCCGTTCCTCCCACGGCAACTTCATCATTTCGACAGTCTGCCAGAGCAAATGGGACAACACCTCCCAATGGAATACGAAAACTTGCAACAGCATCTTCTAAGTTCGCAACGAACATCGTTCGATCATCCGAGATGCTAACAAGTAATGAGTCATCAGCGACAAAATGCATATCTCTGATCCGCCTTCGATGGGCCGTTATCTCACCAACTTGTCGCCCCGTATCTACCGACCAAATCCGAAGTAACCCATCCCTACCGCCAGAGGCCACAACTTTTCCGGACCGGGAAAAGGCTACAGCGCGAACATCATCCGTTTGAGTATCGATGGAGTGAATAACATCACCGGATTGTATTTCGATCAGCCTTAGGTCTTTTGAGAATCCGGCAATCGCAACCACTTTGCCATTGGGCGAAATGGCTACTCGCGAAATGGCAAAATCAACAGAAGCAACTTTGCGTTTCAACTCGCCACTGGCAACATCAATTAGATGGACGTTACCATCATCTCCGGCAGTTAAAACATGAGTTGTCTTTGGGATAAAGGCTGAACTGCGTATCCAGCCTGAATGGCCTTCGTGTTGTCTGATTTGTACGCCGCTGACCAGATCCCATACGCGGACGACGTGATCATCTCCAGCAGTTACCAGCAACTTACCATTCGGGTGCAGGCTAACTGTACTGATAACCGGTTGATCATTGTCAACGGAGACAGCTTTTGAAAATCCGTCATCTGCGCTGGCTGAAATCACCAACATCAATAACGTCGCTATATATAGCAGCGTGCGTATTTTCTTCACTTTGATCGCTTCCATGCGGCAACATAAAGTGAGGTAAACGGTACCTCTTTTTAGGTATCGACGTAATCAACCAAGGTGACAAATAATCACCTGACAGCTAGGAACGTAGCAGTTAGCCGGTTGTATGGATTAGGTAGTTTATGCCACCTAATAAGTGAAGTTTCACAACGCTGAGAGTTAAATAAGCCGTTGTTTAGATTTCTCGGAGTTCTGGTCCGGTATAAACCTGGCGTGGACGACAAATTCGCTTTGTAGGCGAAGCATGTAATTCCTGCCAGTGTGCAATCCAGCCAGGAAGTCGTCCCATAGCAAATAAGACAGTGAAAAGCTCAACCGGAATACCAATCGCTCGGTAAATCACGCCCGAATAGAAGTCGACATTCGGGTACAGTTTACGAGCTACAAAATACTCATCTTCCAGTGCCACCTTTTCCAATGACTGCGCGATTTCAAAGAGAGGATCATCGAGATCAAGTTTTTCCAGAAGAACGTCACAGGCACCTTTGATAATACGTGCGCGTGGATCATAGTTTTTGTAAACACGGTGACCAAATCCCATCAATCGGAAACCATTTTGTTTATCTTTGGCCATGTCTACATATTTAGCCACATCCCCACCGTCAGCAGCAATGTCCGTCAGCATGTTAACACAAGCTTCGTTAGCACCACCATGAAGCGGACCCCATAAAGCACAAACACCAGCCGCAATCGAAGCATACAAGTTTGTATTCGCAGAACCTACAACACGAACCGTGGAAGTACTACAGTTCTGTTCGTGATCTAGATGAACAATCAATAACAAGTTCAACGCTGCGACGAAGTCTGCATCAATTTCGTAGTCGCCCTGCGCATCAGCAAACATCATAGTCAGAAAATTCTCAACATATCCCAACTCTGGATTAGGCGCGACGAAAGGCTGATCGGTACGATGACGATGAATATAAGCTGCAATCGTCGGCAACGTTGCAATCAAACGTTGCGTGGAGCTCTGAACCTGAGCACGATCGAGTGGATCAACCTGATCCTGGTGATGTGTCGATAACGCATTCACACAGGATGCTAACATCGCCATCGGATGTGCTTCCCGCGGAAAGGTCCTGATTAGCTCGCCCATCCCTGCGGGTAATTGCATGTCTGCGATCACTGACTGACGAAAAGATCCTCGTTCTTCATCCGAAGGCAGTTCACCGTTTAACAAAAGTAGTGTCGAATCAATGAAGTCGCAATTCTTACAGATATCTTCAATCGCATAACCGCGATAACGAAGAATTCCCTTTTCACCATCGAGAAAAGTAATAGCGCTTCGTGTCGAGCCTGTGTTGACGAAACCCTCATCCAGTGTGATCAATCCAGTAAGACCACGCAGCTTGCTTATATCAAGCCCTTGTTCATTCTCAGTGCCTACGACTACGGGTAATTCGAGTTCGTGTTCACCCACCGAAAGCTTTGCAACATCCGACATACAGTGCATTCCTTGGCGTATTAACGATGATAGATCAGTCTGATCTAGTAGCAGGTATGTTAAGTATCTATCCAATATAACATTTTGAAACCAGTTTAATAGCAGACGCCTAGTCATGTTTTTAATAGAAAAAGCCCCTCTATAAGTCAGACTTACAGCGAGGCTTTGATTTTGTCTCCGAAGTGTAACGCTACACCCCGGTCTATGGCTTCTTTTCTTCCAGACGATTCCAGACTGGTACGTGATTCCCAACCTGCTTAATGTATTTCTGAATCGCATCGTTACGGCGCTGGTTCGTAATCATCTGCTCGATATCACCCTGTACCTCCGTAAACTTTTCCTTACCGGCCTGACGGTAATTGTAAATGCGAATGATATAGAATCCCTTGTCGTCCTCAATGATCGGACTCATGCGGTTGACCGGTATATCGAAAGCAACCGTTTCTACCTTTTCACTGACAAGATCTCCTTTTTCAATATTCTCGTACCTGCCTCCCTGCTTTGCCTTCGGGCCTTCAGATTGCGAGATAGCGACTTTCTCAAACGGGGCTCCCTGAAGCACACTGTTACCCAAAGTACATATTTTTTGATATGCCTGCTGCTTCGTCTCATGGTTTTTGAACTGCACGGTTAACTGCTGAAAACTCACTGCTTCGTTGATTTGATAATCCTCGCTATTCTCCAGATAATAATCGAGCATATCCTGATGAGTAATTTCGTATTGGAGCTTCACATCCAGTGAAATCGCCTGTCGTCCAAAATTAGTTTCTGCAAAGGTATTCTTGGCCTGTTCCAGCGAGCTACCAAATTTCCGTAAGATGGCGTCCAACTCTCGCAGAGACTCGACATCATGTTCCACCATCAACGTACATAGCTGAGCAATTTGGATATCTTTGGCTCGCAGACGTTTCATCTCCTGCTTGTCTGCGGATTTGACCAGCAAAAGAGTCTCGTCAATAGATGTAAGAAATGCATTATCAACGATCTCTGTCGCCCGCTCTTCGAATTGTTCCAGTTCCTCCGGCTTCATAGATCGCTTGAATGCCAAATAGAGAAGTTTGGAATCAATCGCCTGTGATAACAAATTTTTAAGGAGCATTTCCTTTTGAGCATCAATTTGCTTTTTGAGTTTGGCCAATTCTTCCGGAGGACTGTCCTTAAACATCAACCACATCACTATTTCCACCTGAGGAATTAAGTCGCCTGCAAGAATGTATTCAGGACCTACTGTCGCCAGAACGGTCGTCGGTTCATAAACATCATTGATCGTATCGTTTGCTGAAGTTACCTGCCGAGTTGCTGCAGTCGTATTGTTGGGGAGAATTGCTACTTGCGGAGCACCGGACGCCGGCACAAATCTAGGTCTCAGAACGGGTTGATCGAAGTTCTGACTATTGTTTGCCGGCTGAGCTGATTCTGGGACACCCTTCACGGTAGGATCCACTGGTGCAAGCGGCTGTGCCAGCAATGTATCAAAATTTGATGCAAATAAAATCGCGACCACGACGATAGACAAGATGACCTGATGCTTCATTATCTTCGAATAATACCTGTATTTGACGAATGGAGGTTAAAAAGATTCCCGGGAAATGCGGTTCCTCTTTTTTTACCGCTGCCTGTTTGTTCTTTATCAATCAATCGGGGACGGGCAGCTGTGCAATTCTAGGAATTATTCACTGCGGGCTGCAACACCGATTTGACAAAGTCAATCAGACTATGATCACTCTTCATTCCAGCTGGAATCGTCATATAAGCACTCTTCTGATCAACAATCCGCAGCGCACCATTGGTATTGCGTGACAACTGTTCGATCCGCTGGCGATCAACATACTGAATTCGCAGAAACCGGTCTTCGAGACTAATCGAAGTGAGTTGCCAAATCGCAGCTTCCAGTCTGATCTCGGCAAGTTGGAGGAGTTGTTGAACGCTTTGAGGCACACGGCCAAAACGATCCACTAACTCCTCTTCGAGCTGATGGACTTGCTGAAAATCGTCTAACTTCGCCAAACGCCGATAAAAATCTATCTTCGCTCGAATATCGGTTACATAATCTTCCGGTAGAAACGCATCGACCGGTAAATCAATCTCAACATCAATTGCCAGTTTCGGAGGTTGTTTTTTGATCTGACGAACCGCATTTTCAAGCAAGGAGCAATAAAACTCGTATCCAACGGTCGCGATGTGTCCGGACTGCTGACTTCCTAACAAATTACCCGCTCCGCGAATCTCCAAATCCCGCATCGCAATCGCAAAGCCCGCCCCCATTTCCGAATATTCCTCGATGGCGCGCAGCCTTCGCGCTGCATCCGGGGTGATATGTTTGTGCTGATCGATTAATAGGTAGCAATAAGCGCGATGCTTATAGCGTCCAACCCGCCCACGAAGCTGATGTAAATCTGCCAAACCGTACCGATCGGCCTGATCGATAAAGATTGTGTTTGCATTTGGAATGTCCAATCCACTTTCAACGATCGTGGTCGCCAATAGAATGTCAAAGTCATGATTGATGAACCCGACCATCACGCGTTCCAATTCGGATTCTTTCATCTGACCATGTCCGATTTCAAGACGCGCTTCGGGAACTAATTCACGAAGCTTTCGAGCCAATCGTTCAATGTCATTCACCCGATTATGGACAAAGTAAACCTGACCTCCGCGATTCATTTCACGGTGGATCGCAGCTTGAATAATTTCATCCTGAGATCGTAAAACCCGCGTTTCAACGGGCACCCGCTCTTCCGGCGCTGTGAGCAGATTAGAGATATCACGTACGCCTACCAATGACATGTGAAGGGTTCGAGGAATTGGTGTCGCCGATAACGTCAGAACATCGACATTGTTACTAACATTTTTTAATCGTTCTTTAATCTCAACACCAAATCGTTGTTCCTCATCGATAATAACCAGACCGAGATTTTGGAAGCGAACATCTTTGGAAGCGATACGGTGAGTACCAATAACGATATCGATTTTCCCACTTGCAATGCCGGCTAAAGCTTCTCGTTGTTCGGCAGGAGAAACAAATCGACTCAAACGCGCTACGTCGATTGGAAACTGTGCCATCCTGGACCTAAACGTTTGGTAATGCTGTTCGGCTAAAACCGTCGTCGGGACGAGGACGGCCACCTGATAACCGCTATCAACCGCTTTAAAAGCTGCTCGCATTGCGACTTCTGTTTTCCCAAATCCAACGTCACCGCAAAGCAGGCGATCCATTGGTCGCGTACCATGCATATCGTCTTTAATATCCGAAATACTCTCGAGTTGATCAGTGGTTTCATCGTAGGGAAATGACGCGTCAAATTCGTTCTGCCAAACCGAGTCCGACTGAAAAGTGATACCGGGTCTTGCCATACGTGTGGCCTGCAGTTCGACTAACTCTGCGGCCATATCCTGAACCGCTGTCGCCGCCGCCTTCTTCTGGTTTTGCCACGTCTTGCCGCCGATTCGAGCAAGTGCTGGCCGAACCTTACGCCCCCCGATATACTTTTGCACCAAATCAATGCGAGTCGCTGGTACATAGATTCTGGTATGGCCGTGGAATTCGACCACCAGATGCTCTTCCATGTATCCCTCTTTTTCCAGCAATTCCATCCCTCGATAGCGTCCAATACCATGAGCCAAGTGGACGACCAGCTCGCCATTCTTCAACTCAGTAAAACTATTGAGCGGTTTCCCTTTTTGACGTAACTGGCGACGACGCAACTGAGTGCGTCGAAACAGTTCGCCCACCGACAGCACCACGGTCTTTTGTGAAACCCAGTGAAACCCCTGCTTGAGATAACCTAACTCAAAGCGAATGCGTTCACGGGAGGCAGCGCGTGTATCCTGCAGAATCTCCTGCATTCGGTGGATTTCAGCCTCTGTCGGGCAAACGATGACAAGCTGATGATCATTCCCGATTCGCTCCACTTGCAGCGAAATGCTATCGACATCCCCGGAGAAACGATCCACCGACTCAAATGCCAACTTCAGGTCATGTTGCAATTCGCCAGCCGCTAATGCACTCAGTAACAGATAGCCGCCCTGAGTAAGACTTTGAATCACTTCTTGTATCTGGTGACATCGCTGAAAATCATCGGCTCGCTTCAAATATTCACGAGCCTGAATATCTAAATCTGCCATCTCCACAATCGTGACATTACTACCTCGAGGTAAGTAATTAGCCAGATGATCTTCACCACGATAATACGACTGGATGGAAGTCAATTCGATCCGATTAAGAGATTCAATGGAGCGTTGTGTCCGAACGTCAAACCGCCGAAGTGATTCCAGTTCTTCATCCCAAAATTCCAGACGCACTGGCTGCTCCCATTCCGGCGCGTAGATATCGAGGATTCCACCTCGTCGGGAAAACTCGCCGGGCAATTCAACGGCTGAGGTCGCATGGAAGCCGTTTTCGACCAGCCATGTTTGCAGGTTTTCAATATCAAAAATATCCCCAACCTGCAGGCAGCGGGTAGCTGCTACCAGAGACTGTTTCGTAGGCACCGGCTGCAACAATGCCTGTACACTCGTCACGATGGAGCATGGCTTCACTTCTCGTCGGTCATATTCAAGTAACCGTTTGAGAATACGGATACGTTCCCCGTGTTGATCATCATTTCCATAGGATTCACGAGAAGATCCGTTCTCGAGTACCGGAAATGCGAAGACTTCCTGATCCGTGAACAATGCAAGATCATCACGGAAATCATCAATCTGCTTACCCTCGGGAAGCACGATCAGATTCACCGGAAATCCACCGGTATTGATAGCTGCAGAAACCAGCGCGCAGGACGACCCCCAAACTCCATCAACACTGGCCCCCTGCCCCTCCTGTAGAACGGCAACCGTATCCATGAAGTCTGTCTGATTTGCCAACAAGCGAGTCAAATCAAGCATCAAACTTAGGTCAGTATTATCTGGGTAAGGCAATGACTTTTCATTACTCACCCGAGGTGGTTAATCCATCGACAAATGGCTGATGCATCCTCACAGGATTGCATGCTGCAAACTCTACGTCGACGTTCTTTTCAATTCCTTGAGCCTACCAGCTTCTTCCATCTGCTTGTAGTAAGGATCTAATGGAAAACATCCTGAAATCATGCCATTTCGTGGTGCTGTCGTGCAATCACTAAAAGTGCGGCATATCAATTTACGATGCATTACTCCCTGTTCAAGCGTATCTGCTGGCAAATTCCAGTATGACAGTACCATTCGGCCCAGCCCAACAACATCAACCCAACCTTGTCGCACAACGGCTTGGGCGACATGCGGTAGATATTCCTGAAGATAGGTATAACCTGTACCCACGAGAGGAATTCCAGGCACCGCTTGTTTGCATCGTCTGACAGCATCGATTTGTCGAAAGACTCCGACAAGCGGATCCTCTGGCGGAAGATAACCATCACTTGGGGGAAACGAAGCAGGACGCATGAAGTGTGGATTGTAATAGGGACTGGCACACGAAAGATTAACCGCAGCAACCCCCATATCTCTCAATTCAGTCACTAGACGAATCGGCTCGGTGAGATCGAGTTCTAGCGGATTGTCTTCCCGGCATCCAAAGCCAAATTGATAGGGCAACAAAGACTCAAAATCCATCGGCACACCCACGTCTTGGCTACTGATAAAAGGCGGAGCATCAAAAAAGCTTAGCCGTACAAGTACCAAGAGCCCCGGGCACCGCTGCTGGATCTGTTCAATGATCGTTTTCAACAAACGCGTCCGTCCCTCATAGTTACCGCCAAAGCGACCGGGACGAATCCGCGCGCTGAGGAACTCATGCAGCAAATACCCATGACAACACTTTACGTCAACGAATTTGTAACCAGCCCGTTGAGCCAACTTAGCCGCATTTACGTACGACTGAATCAGTTTCTCCAATTGCGCATCCGTCCAGACAATGGATGCGTCTTTAGGATCGATACCAAACTTGGCATCTAACAACGGATGATGATAAGCAATTCGGGGTTCTAACTGTTTACTGTTCGGCCTGCAAAATCTTCCCGAATGAGTCAACTGCAAACCGACGAGCAAATCACTGGTCGTCCCGAACTTTTCCTGATGGGCGGTCAGCAATTCATCCAGCAAGGCTTTGATTCCTGTGGCATTTTGAGCCACTGCCATCGTTTGATGGGGATTCGCCCGACCATCCGGTTGGACGGCCGCTGCTTCGCCACCCCAAATCAACTTCGCTCCGCTAAGACCAAAATTCCTCCAACGACGCAGGGTTCGGTCGGTCGGAGAACCATCCGTATTGGCATCCCACCCTTCCATCGGATGGATACACCAACGATTTCCAACGGCGAAACCGCCAATATCAACCGGCGTTGCCAAGGGGGATCCATCGCTTGCCGACTGTATCTGATCATCACATGGCAATTCAAATCCCAGTTCCGCAAACCGTTCGCGCAATGCGGCCGGTTGTTTGTACTGAGCGATACGGCGGTAACGGTTTTTTGCAGCCATCGTTTTAATTTATTTTTGGAAGATTACAACTCAACCATTCTTTAACCGTCACTTGTATCAGCAACGGGGGTTAAAGGAGCAAATGCCAAACGAAACTTCCGTTCCTGTTGATCGATAAACTTTACCGTCGCCGTGCGTTTGGGACCTTTGCCTGTAATTGCCTTTATGACACCAGTACCATATTCGTCATGATGAACCTGCATACCGGGCTGAAAGGCAACTGCCTTCTTTTTACCCTTCACCTTTTTACCTATTAATTGAGCTGCCGTCTTTAACTGGGCAGCCATATCCTCCAAAGGAGCGGGAATCGAGCTGGCTAATTCTTCACTTTGGTCATAGCCCGAAAGAGACTGATCCACGTCAAAATCTGAGTTTATATCATCCATAAAATCAGGTTCTAACTCATACTCGCTGCCCAACCCGCCAAGACCAACAGTGGAAAGGCCGCCCGTTGGAATATGACATTCCATTTCGTCCCGTGGCAACTCGTATAAAAACTGGCTCGGAGAAGCAATTCTTGTTTGCCCGCGAAATGTTCGACGTTGACAATAGCTAAGTTGCAACTGTTGCTCGGCCCGAGTAATTCCCACGAACAATAAACGACGTTCCTCTTCTTCAGCCGCCGGATCTTCCAAACTACGTTCATGAGGCAGTATGCCGTGTTCAACACCAACAATAAAGACACTTGGAAACTCCAGTCCTTTTGAAGCGTGCATTGTCATTAGAGTTACGCGGTCTGGATCTGCATCGAGATCATCCACATCACTGACGAGTGCTACGTGCTCTAAAAAAGCTTCCAGTGTTGACTCTTGCATTTCCCGTTCGAACTCCCGGGCAGCATTAATCAATTCATCAACGTTCCCACGCCGATCTTCATCGGCTTTAGCGTCCTGTGCATCCACATAATCACCGTATCCAGTCTCTTCAACGACTTCGACCAGTAAATCGGAAACCGGCATATGAATCGATGTTGTTAGGACATCGATTAAAGTAACAAATTTATTGATTGCCGTAGCCGCTCGTTTCGAAAGAGACTCAATCAGGCCTGCTTCACGACAAGCTTCAAGCATCGTCAATTGATAACGTTGAGCATGATTAATAACATGCTGCAGAGACGTTTTCCCGATTCCTCTAGCCGGCAGATTGACCACTCGATTAAAGGCAACGTCATTCGAAGGATTGTTGATCAGCTGAAGATAGCAAAGCAGATCCTTAACCTCTTTACGCTGAAAGAACTCCAAACCACGCACCACCTGATAAGGGATGCCCTGCTTCATCATGGCATATTCGAGAGGTCGCGAAAATGCATTCACGCGATAGAAGATGGCGTAATCCCGTAGTGATCGCTTGCCACCTTCCACTTCGCTTGCAATCCTTGCGGCGATGGCATCAGACTCATCATTGGGGTGGGGAAAACATACAAGCCTGACAGGCTCTCCTTCATCGTTTTCTGTAAACAATTGCTTTTGTTTACGCTGTTTGTTATTCGCAATCAGATCGTCAGCCGCACGCAGGATACGTTTGGTACTACGATAATTCTGCTCCAAACGGACAACCTTGGCCTCCGGATAGTCCTTTTCAAACTCAAGAATGTTCGAAATACTAGCTCCACGCCAGGCATAAATTGACTGATCCGGATCACCTGTGACCGATAGATTTTCATTGGACAGGGAAAGAGCGCGAACGATGGCATACTGAGCCAGGTTTGTATCCTGATACTCATCGACCATGATGTACTTATATCGTTGATCGAGATCATGACGCAACTCAGCGTTGTCTCGTAACATCACCGCGACATGCAATAATAAATCGTCGAAGTCGACTGAATTTGCTCGAAGCAGAAAACGCTCGTAGACGGGATATACCTGCCGGGTGATTTCCGAAACACCACTAAACTTACTACCGCTTTCCCGCTCATATTCCTCAGAAGTACGGAGATTACTTTTGGCATTACTAATCTCCCACAAGACGGTATCGATCGACGCATGAGACAAGTCTACTTTTGCTTCGTCAACCGCTGACTGCAAAGCTTTCTTGGAATCTTTCGTATCCAGAATAGAGAAATTATCGGCCAGCCCTACAAGATTACCGTATTGTCGTAAAAGCCGGGCACAGAAACCGTGAAAGGTTCCCATCCATAAGTGCTGCCCAGGAACAAGTCGGTCAATCCGCAACTTCATTTCATCGGCGGCTTTGTTGGTAAACGTTAACGCCAGAATATTACGAGCCTGAATCCCCTGAGTAAGCATGTAGGCAATTCGATGCGTCACCACTCTTGTCTTACCACTTCCCGGACCTGCAAGCATTAACAGAGGGCCGTCAATGTGAGTTGCTGCTTCACGCTGTGTATCAGTCAACGAAGACAGAATATCTGCTTGCATGATTAAAGGCTTCTCTTCCATGAAGGCACATTGACGTTACTTGCCACATTATAAAGGCATCTGACGAGCGGGGCGAGTCGCCAGTTTGCCAAACACTCCATAGATTGTGCTATCAGGTTAATATTTTTTTGAAAATTAATTGGTAATTGAGAACCGGTTTCGAGTATATTTTGTCTTTCCGATTTGTAGCAGTAATTGCACATACGAAAAGTAATCCTGTTAACCAAGGATGGTTAGCAAAGTCACCACAGGGAGGTATCAATGACTCGCATTCCACTTAGCGCTGCCGACGAACAACGTCGCTTAATGAAACAACGGCTGGAACTCAGTACAGCTGAAATAGGATTAACGGTTAGGACCACGAATTGTCTTGAAGAAAAAGGCATCTTTACAGTTCGTGATCTGCTCCACGCCACACCCGCTGATTTACTAAGCATTTCAAACTTTGGTGGAAAAACATTGGAAGAAGTTTATGCCGCTCTCGAAGAAATTGGCTTCTTTCGAACTGCTGGAAAACGTCAGGTAGCTGAAGCTGCGGCTTAGGGCACTTTTCGTAGAATCTTCACGGCTGTGATGTCCGCGCATCATGGTCGTTTTTTGTTGGATACAACAACTTGAGTTACACTGGAAGGATTCAAACCTTCGGAGAATATCTTAGTATGCGTGTCATCGTTTTTGCTTTTTTATTTAGTTGTACTCTGGTCGCCGGGGCGGGCGATTGGCCTCAGGGCCTTGGCCCTCACCGTACCGGCGTTGCCCTGGAAGAAGTCACTGTCAAAGCCTGGCCCAATTCTGGCCCCGAGAAACAGTGGAGCCATGAACTTGGAATGGGATATGCTGGTCCTGTTGTTTCAGGTGACCACGTGGTCATCTTCCATCGTATTGAGAGCGCTGAACGTCTGGAAGCCCTGCATCGCGAGACCGGCAAAGTCGTTTGGTCTCATGACTTCAAAGCATTCTACAAAGGAGGCTACAATGCCGATCAGGGCCCAAGAAGTACGCCTGTCATTGCCGGCGGAAATGTCTATGTCTATGGAGCTGCCGGCGACCTACACGCTGTCAAGCTAGATACCGGTAAGGTCGTATGGAGCCGGGCGCTCAATGACGATTACCAAGCTCCGGATGGCTACTTTGGGGCGGGTAGCAGTCCGATTGTTTTGGGAGAAAGATTATTAGTCAATGTTGGAGCGGACAATGCCGGCATCGTTGCCGTCGATACAAAGACGGGGAAGACACTTTGGAAAGCGACTGATGAAAAAGCAAGTTATTCTTCACCTTCAACCATCAAGCTTAACAACAAAATTCAGGCCTTGTTTATCACACGAATGAAAGCACTTGCGATAGATCCTGCATCAGGAGAAGTCTTTTTCGAAATCCCCTTTGGAAAACAAGGGCCAACGGTAAATGGAGCTACCCCACTGGCCTTCGGCAACAAAGTCTTTCTCTCAGCAAGCTACGGAATTGGAGCTGAGCTTCTACAAATTTCGAATGATGGAAAAAACATCACTCGTCAATGGGAAGGCGATGACATCCTTTCCAGTCAGTACTCTACCTGCCTGCTGCATAACAATCACTTGTTTGGTACGCACGGTCGCGAAGACATCGGCGTGGCTGCTTTGCGGTGTGTCGCTGCTGACACGGGGAAAGTTGTTTGGGAAGAGTCCGGGTTTGGTGTAGCGCACTGCATTCTAATTCAAAACAACATCCTCGCTTTAAATACTGAAGGGGAGCTATTCTTAGTAAAAGCAGATACCAAGTCATATCAGGAAATCGCTCGTACCACAGTTGCTCGTGGAACCACCCGAAGTTTCCCCGCTTTTTCTAATGGACAATTGTTCTTTCGCAGTAACAATGGTCGGACAGGAACACTTACTGCATTGGACTTGAAGTAACTTAACTTGAACTCTGTTATTCCACAGCCTCATTAGGAAGGCACCAGATCTTGGCTCGTCCACTTATCCGTTTAATTGGAAAGAAACGTGGTAGTCACCACAGTGTTTCCCATCGGGTTGGCATGTGGGGCGATATTGCCTTTAGCGTTACCTTGCTCGTGCTGGGAATTTTGGCAAGTATCGCATTGATTTCACAGGCACTACGATCCGGCCCTGAAATCTCTGTCGATATCTGGCTCATGGCCTTGGTGGTGCTTACCTTCATCGTTTTCGGCGCTCAGGGACTTATTCGCAGTTTGCTTCGAAGTCGCATGGGAGATGGATTAAGATTCTCATTCCAGCAAAACGTTACTAAATTTGACTTCTCGCAACGAATGCGGGGACGATTCAAATTGCCTCATGTGCCTCTTTTTGACACGATTCTGACAAGTCGCGGAAGCGTCCAAAAGTGGCGACTCCCTCTGACCACTGGCCAGCCCGTGAAGACCTTGGCCGTGATTATCTTCTTTTCAATTTGGATCTGTATTTCACTCGTCCTGGTGTATTACTCAATCTCTCAATATCTGAGCCGGGAAAATGAACTGCATTTCAGCTGGTGGTTACCCATTCTTTCTCTACCACCATCCATCGGTCTTTCGGTTTGGGCGGGCAAATTTTTAAAAACACAGCTGCGAGGTCGGATCACCATTGACCCGCTCAAACTGGAAATCTCAGAGCAACCGCTACACCCGGGACATACATACGATGTGACAGCGATTCAGGGCGGCCTGCTTCATGTCCGCTCTCTACGTATCTTTCTGGTCTGCGAGGAAGTGACAAGTTACCATCAAGGAACGGATGTGCGCACCGAGTCTCACGAAGTAATCCGTGAACGAGTCTTTCAGGACAAGCGTTTTGAAATCAAACCTAATAGCCCTCTAGAGGAAACTTTCCCGATCAAGATCCCTGCCAAGGCAATGCATAGTTTTCAGGGGCACTACAACAGTCTGCAATGGAAACTGGTTTCCATTGGTCGTTACCGTGACATGCCCGAAATTCAACGCAGTTACGCATTGATCGTGCATCCTCCATCACCTCACAGTCTTCCGAAAGGGGATAGGTGATGAAATTCGATCCTCTTATCAGTATCAAACTTAATCACGCAAATCGGGAATACCAACCAGGTGACCTTTTGGAATGCGAATATCAGGTTGATGCCATAAAACGGGAAGAACTAAAAAGTGTGGAAGTAGCTACGATGTGGTACACCTCAGGCAAAGGGGATGAAGAGGAAGCAATCCATTACTATGAAAGGCAAACGGCCCGCACTTCCTACGGTGAAATAGATTTACGTGAGTTATCACACTTCTCCACCGAACTCCCACTTAGCCCACTTAGTTATATCGGCACCAATCTCAACATCACTTGGTGTGTAAGAGTGCGAATTGTAGTACAGGCCACTGACCAATCTCCCAAAGAATTCAAATACTCGCAGCCCTTCCAGTTACATGCCTACCAAGCCAGCTAGCAACGGGCAGCAAATTAATCCGTTCGAAACCAGATGGATTCGCCCTATCGCCCTAGACTATATCTCGTCTGAAAATCAGTATGTTTCGAGATTGCTGGATCTCGTCTTAAGTAGTGACAAACCAATGCAAATCGTTGGTATGCATGGTATTGGCAAGACAACGCTTGCTTTTTCGCTATGCCGGGAAGCGATCCACCGGGGCACTGAAGCTCAACATTTCCGCTGTGGCCGGCAACCCTTCCATGAAATCCGTAAGTCGATTGAGACGCCGGCCAAATTGACTGTTCTGGACGAATACGAACAATTCTCAATGTGGAACAAATTTCGTAGTCGAAGAATGGCCGCTAGAAGTCCAGGCAAAGTTCTGGTTATTACCCATCAAAATCAGAGGTTTCCGACGTTAGTCCATTTGAAGCCCAATCCTGAGGCCATGAAATCCGTCGTGAAGCGGCTACAACTCAAGCATGACTACGGTGAAGTGATCCATCCCTCTGATGTGGAGACGTTGATGGCGGAACATGAAAACGACTGTCGTGAAGTCTTGTTCGCCTGCTACGATTTGTTTCATCAACGATATAAAAAAAACCGATAGTGAATGGCTAGTTCACTATCGGTTAACGCGAATCCTCGTCAACCTAATTGAGAAGGCTAACAG
>MDSW01049256.1_pt1 | contig 22115 bp, 5 predicted proteins | sample 811171 | NCBI WGS metagenome assembly MDSW01 (sample SAMN05326641, study PRJNA326480) | marine metagenome | isolation source: seawater | place: Atlantic Ocean: North West | collected 2012 | reverse complement strand
TATGAACCACGCGACGGAGACCGTCTTGTACCCAGACTTGATCATATCATACGACACGAAGGGCAACGCGATGACGATCAGTGCGCAGACGAGCACCCACAACGTCTTCAAAACCTTCCGAAACACCGTTCCGAGCGTGCGCTCGGACGTCATCGCGCCGGACGACGTCCCCATCGCTCCTTGCGCGACGCTCATCTCGCGCGAACGCGCCTACCGGCGAAGGGCGAACTCGAAGACGCGACGCGACGCAGGAACCCTTCACCGCCCGTCGTCGCGACGACGACGTCGACGACCGCCTCGGTCGACGCCTCGCACCGTACCGAACGAGACGGTGCGGCGTCCGCGAGCGCCCGCGCCCGCGACTCCGCGCTCGTGGACGTCGCGCGCGACTCGTCGATCGCGGAACAATGAAGACGCGCAACGGCCGACCGGCGTCGCCCGACGACGTCACCGCGCGACGCACGGTGCGACGAGCGAGGGCGCGAGCGACGACGGCGATGGAAGACGTCGAGTCTCGACTCGATCGAGGGTTGATGGGGACGTCGAACGAGGACACGAGCGTGGACAGGCTGGCGTTTCGGTACGTGTTCGTGCCTTGGGACGAGACGCGGGCGATGGAGGAGCGCGTCATGGTGATCCCGGTCGGTCAGGAGATGGAGTGCCTGTTGAACGAGCTTCGCGCGCACTTTCGATCGGCGGGGGCGCGAGACGGCGCGCACGCCAAGGACGAGGCCAAGCAAAAGGAAATCTTGCGGGCGCAGCTCGAGGGAAACGCCGGCGGCGACCGGGGTCCGTTGTCGGATGATTTAATGGCGGCGGCGATGTCCATGCAGATGGCGCAACCGGTGCCTCTGCTTCCGGGATCGAAGAAGACTGGACACGTGCACGTGAACATGTACGTGGATGATCGAGGAATCTCGAAGGGATTGCCGACGAATACGCGCGCGAGTATGCTCAGCGCCGAAGCCGGGTCTCCGCAACAAGTGCTCGGCGACGCCTTCATCGCGCGCATATTCGACGACGACGACGGTTTCAAAAGGTTAGATTTCACCCTGGACGAGTGCTCGAGCGACGCCGCGTGGATGAAGAAGGCGAAAGCGCTCGCCACCGATAGACAAGCCAACGTGGGAGACGTGCAACGCACGATGGCAGAGTTGAGCGGGAAGGGTGTGGTAGATTTAGACGCGGAAGCGGCGCCAAAGGCACCGACAGATCCAACACAACTCCCTGGTCCGCACCAGGATTTCGAGTGGAGTCAAGACGACGACGAAGTGACGCTCAAGGTGCGCGTTCCCGCGCACACCGCCAAGACGGATGTCTCGTGCGTCTTCGGACCCGGTTCTCAGAAAATGTCGCTTCAAATCAAGACTCTGAGCGAGATGGAGGGCAAATCCATGCGCGTGGTCGATAACGAGGGCGATGTCGACCTGCTCTTTCAAGAGATCATCCCGGATGAGTGTTCGTGGTCGCTCGTCACGAATAGCGGAGAACGCGCCTTCGAGGCGTCTCTCGCGAAGAGACAACAACTTCGATGGTTATCATTTTTGCGACGAGGCGGTCCGCCAGAGACGACGTATTGACGCGATAGAGTCACGAAGATTCATTTTTTATTTCAAAACACACCTCTTCCTCTCACGTCGCGACGCGTTCGTCTCTCTCCCCCGCCAGTCGACGACGAATGAATGAGACGAGCACCACATGACTTCACGGCGCGCGGCCGCGTCTCGTCCGTCCGCGCGTCGTTCGAACGCGCGCGAACGAACGTCTCGTGCGCCCCACTCGTCTCGTTCGACGGATGACGAACACTGATCGCGGCGCGGCGCCACCGAACCCCGCCGCCGCCGCGTGCAACGCTCCCACTAAAAACGCCGCCCTGCGCGAGCGCATCGCCGAGCTCGTCCTTCTCGGACGCGTGAACGACATCGACGGCTTCGTCGCCAAGTTTGTTCCTCGCGACTGCGACGACGAGGACGTGTCCGAGTTCTCCAAATCGCTCCACGAGGATGCCGAGCGTTGGGCCTTGTTGCGCTCGGAAATCGAGCGCGTCGACGCGGGGGCACCCGGCGCGCGTCTCATCGCCGGCGACGAGGTGAAACGAGCGGAATTTAGATTTGAAATGCCGCGCGCTGAGGGTGGCGAGGACGACTCCGAATTCATCATCGACAGAGAGGTGGCGTTCGTCGATTACGCCGCCGCCGGCGAGCCCGCCGATTGGCGCGCCGAGGGGTGACCGACGCTCGACGCGCGAGAGACGAATGGCGGCTTAGGTCGTACCCTAGTAAACATATTATTAACGCACCTCGCGCGGCTGGCGACTCTTCTCGCTTCGCCACTCCCGTCTCCCGTCTCGTCCCGTCGTCGTCGTCTCAAAGTGGATACACGACGTCGACTCGTCGCCACACGGCGACGCGCTCGCTCGCGCGTCGAGCGTCGAACGCGTCGAACTAGGCGTCGTTCTCGATCGAGTCATCGCGCGCGTGAACCGGCTCGCGCGCGTCTCTCGACGATTCGTATTCAGGCGTCATCGACTGCGCGGTGTCTCGAGGTTTCATGAAATCTTAGACTTAGAGTTTAGATTACCGTTTTTAGTCTATCACCCATCTTAGTACTTCTTGCCCTTCGGCGCGGCGCCCGCTTGGGCTTCCGCAGCCTTGCGAACCGCATCCAAGGTGCCTCGCCTCGACTTCGCCGACATGCCGAGCTTGGACGTACCCGTGAGAGTGTACCCAGAGGAGGTGGCCTCCGTGGAGGAGAACGCGATGCCGGACTCGCGTCCGAGACCACCGCTGCTCGCTTGGGACGGAATCGTGATCGCCAACGCCGACTTCGCCGCCATGGTCGCCGCCGCCGTGAACGCGACGAGCGCCGAGCGGCGGGAAGCGGACTCGTTATCCGCCGCCGCGACGGTCGCGCTTCGTCGCGCGCGTCGCGCGCGCACCGGCGCAGCCTGTTCGACGCACACGCACGACACGGTCAGTATCAATCCATCGCGCGCGCGTCAGTCACCACACACACGCCACCCGTCGTCCCATCCATCCTCATCGACGTTTCACCGCGTCTCGTTCGTTCCGATCCATTCACCGATCCATCCATCCATTCATCATCGATCGTCGCCCTCCATCCGCGCGTGCGTCCCGCGTCCGATCATCTCGCGCGTATTCGCTTACGTACCGCGCGAAGGGCAGTGGTGTGAGAGGTCGTCGCGAACATCGTCGTCGTCGTCGTCGTCGTGTGTCGCGCGCGCGCGAGGACGCGCCCGTCCCCACGCATCCACCGGCGCGCCCCGATCGCGTATCTCCACCCTCGAGGTCTCGATTCACGAATCACGACTCATCGATGTGTCCCCACACACGCGACGCGCGATCATTCGATCGAGATCGCGAGACGACCACGGTGAGGGGGCTCGAGAGGGTTTAGGTTTCGTCTGTGTGTCGTACATGGACGATGTGCGTACGCGTGTATGGACATGTCATGATGCTTGGACGGACTCTCTCGTTCGTAGTCGAGGGTGTGGGAAGACCATCTTTTATCCTTTTTTCGTACAGGACGACACCTCGAGGGTCGAGAGAGGGTTCGGGCGGGGCGTGAAGTCTCGCGCGGGTGGATGGATGGATGGGTGGATGGATGGAATGAATGAATGAATGGATGCGTGACTCGAGAGACGTGGACGCGCGCGAGGGGGCGAAGGAACGAACGAAGGCGCGCGGGATGTCCACGGCGGCGGCGCGCGCGTTGGCGGCGGTGGTGGACGCGGGACGTGCTGGTGCGTATCGAGACCGCGGGTGGGAGCGCGAGCGTCGAGGATTGGATGCATGGATGCATGCATGGATGCATGAATGGACGCGCGCGGCGGCGATTCGCGCGATGAGACGACGTGGGAAGACTGACGATGAGACGACGCGATGTTTCGAATCGCGACGTAGCGTCCAAGAGCGCGGCCAAGGGACGCGTGTTGTGCCAGTTGGAGGAGGACATCGACGTCGATCGATGCGGGGACGGGGAGGAGTCGAGCGCGTTGGAGGTGTCGCCGATTACGGTGTACGAGACAGCCTACGTCGAGGCGCAGTTGCGAATGATCGCGGTGAACGATAATTTCATCTGTTACGGCATTCGAAATGGACTCATACGCGTGTTTTCGAGAAAATCCGGTAACGTGCGATCGTTACTTCGCGGTCACTCGGATTCCATCTCTACTTTAAAGTTTCTCTCAAACACGGATGTGTTGCTTTCGGTGGACGTGCAGGGTCGAGTCATCGTGCGAAAATTGACTTTACAGGGGGGCGGTTCCGACGACGAACCCGAGTCTTCCGTCGACGATACCGCTGCATGGACGATCGAATCTCAAAACTTGGTTGATTTCGATTTCCAAGTGAACACGCCGGACGGTCACTTACCGCCCGCCGCGTGCTGGTTGCCGCTCGACTCTCGCAGACCGGGCACGTGCGAGTTCGCGCTCAGCGCGGCGACATGCGTGGTGTGCTATGAATGCTCTTTGATGGCGAAGGGTGATGCGACCGCCATGCAGATCGATCTCGAAGCTCCACCGGCGTTGCGTGGTTTGCAGGTGATCGAGTTCGACGCTCCGGTGTCGTGCGTTGACAGCGCTCCGGTGGGGCGTAAACTCGTCGCCGCGAGTGAGGGTCGAGCGTACGTTCTCGTGAAAGAAGAGGGTGAAATCGAGTTTGAGTGCACGGATACGCTCTCTTGGGGCGCTGAAACCGCCATCTTCGCGTCGGCTGAACGCGTCATTCTTGGAAACGCGAACAACACCGAGCTCATCGTCGTTGACGTGACGCAAGAGCCACCGCACGCGGTGCAAAGAATCGTCTTCAAGTCCGACAGCGACAAGCTCTTCAACGTGTGCTTACAGCACAACCCGGAAACGGGGATTGTTCTCCTGTCCAACACACGCTCGAACTCTGTGTACGCCTTGCACTTTGACCAGACGTTCGACTATTTCGCGCGGTTCGAGACGTCGCATCCCATTTTAAGCTTTGATGCGCACACGGAGCGAGATGCCGATGGTGGGGCGATGATGCAATTGTTCTGCTTACAAACGCAAGCCATTCAAACGCTCACGATGTCGGTCGATGCGTGCGTGCCGCCGGAGGGCGCTGTCGAAGCGGCCGGATTCATGGGTACGCCCAAGCATAAGACCCTCGAGATGTCGTCGTCGGCGACCCTACTCACTCCGGACATGTTTGGTGGCGCTGAACTCGCAGGTGACGACGAAGAAGAGGATGAAATCGTGGCCGTGGCTCCCCCTAAAAAAGAAGCTGTCGCTCCCGCCATGGCAGAAGAGGTTGTCGAGGAATCTGAGGGTGAAAGTGAAGACGATAAGGATGAAGAGTTCGAGTCGGCGAACATGAGCGAGAGCGGTACCGGCGGCGTGGTCGCTCAAAGGGGTGTGGAAATGATGGATATGAAGCAGATCAGAGCCATCGTCCGTGACGAATTACGTGAACTTCTCGACGAAGTGAAGGCTGAGCGTCGTCAAGCGGCGGAAGAGCGCAAGGCGGACATGGAACGCGTGCGCAAGGCGAACGAAACCGCGGCGGCCAACCTAAAGAGAGATGTCACCAACGCCATTGCAACCCTCTTGCAGCAGCATTCCAAGGAAAATGCGAAGACATTAGAAAACGGTATTGGACGTGCTCAGTCTTCGGCCGCTACGAGCGCGCAAACTGCTATGAAATCAATCGTTGGACCGGCCGCCGACGCCGCTGTTCGCGCGCAAATGGAAACATCCGTGGTGCCAAAGATGGAACAGGCGTGTAAGACCATGTTTGTCCAGATCAAGCAGACTTTCGAGCAAGGCATGAGGGATTTGAACACGGAACTTCTCGCCGCGAGAGAATCCGCAGCCATTTCTCAAGCCACGCCCTTCGTCTCTGGTTTGAAGCAAGCCACGAGTGAGGTCCGACAAGCGGCGACGGCGCTCATGACGGACATCCCCAACCAAGTTTCCCAGGCGTTGGCCAAAACTTCAGCTCCAGCGCACGCGCCTGCGGCTATGGCTCCACCGTCCGGGATGTCAAAGAGTGCCCCGCAAGGGAAAACGCTCGCGCAGATCGAGCAAAGGCTTGATCCGACGGTGGAGATTGGCCAGCTGTTGCAGGCGAACCAAATCGATCGCGCTTTCAACGTGGCTCTCAGTTCGAGCAAAGTAGAGGTCGTCATGTGGTTGGTGAGCCAAGTCGCGAGCGATAGAATTTTCGGTCAAACGCCTTGTCCGCTATCCCAAGGCGTGCTGCTGTCGTTGGTGCAACAGATGTCGACTGATTTATCGACGCCAGACGCTCCAAAGAAGCTCGATTGGATTCGAGACTCTTGTCTCGCCATCGATCCCGCCGATCCCGTGTTGCGTCAGCACATGCGTCCGGTGCTCAGCACGGTGCACCAGGCGCTGATGGCCGCCGCCAACTCACCCAGAAGCGCGCCCGAGGTTCGCGCCGGAACGCGGTTGTGTATTCACGTCGTCAACAGCATGCTTTCTTCCTTGTGATTTGATACCAGCGTTGTTACTTAGTCTCCGTCACCCGCGTGAATCACACGATCACACAGTGTGTCCTCACATCGAAGACCGCGCGTCGTACTCGTCACAACACTCGCATCGTTCGCGTACACTGCACGTTCGGCGCCTAAACTTCATCTGTACTCTTGCTCTCTCACTCCCCTGACAATGTCACGCGACGCGTCGTGCATGGGAATGCTTCCACGTCGCGTGACCGCTGACCAGAAGCTCTTACCAAAGGTTTTCACCGCGAGTGACGTGCGTCAAACCTCGAGTGCTTGGAAATTACTGGAGAATTCGTGCGACACGGCGGAAAACCGTGCATCGACCGCTCTGGTCGACGCGTCAACAGGTCGTGTCAGCGTCCATTTTTCCTTTAGGGCACTTCGTTCAGAAGCGAGGATACTTGCGCACACACTCGAATGCACGTATGCAATCAAAAAAGGTGACTCTGTCGGTGTTCTCATGGAAAATTGTGCGGCATCCATCATTTCTGCGTACGCAATCTCCGCGTTGGGTGCGCGACGCGTGGACATTAATCCATCTCTTACGGCGCGTGAAACGGCGTCGTGCTTGGCTCAAGCGGACGTTCGCGTCGTCATCGCCACCGATCCGTACGCGAACAAACTTGCTCACAGCCTTTTGGAAAAAGCGTTGAAATATTCTGCACTCAACGACGTGGAAGACAGAATTTCTATCCTGTATGCGGCTTCTCCGGGCGGAGACTTGGCTTTGCCGCGCTACGACGATGACATTCGTGATTTCATGGACGCCATGGTCGAGTCGACGCGCGTGAGCTTTGACTTACATTCGTGGGCCGAGGGCTCAGACTCCGCGCACAGTGTAACCGATGGGTTTGATACTTTTTCCTCGGATTCGGAGGAATCGAGTTTACCGTTACTTCAGCAACTCATTCGCGGCGATGCGCTCAAGTGGAAACCAAACTTTGGCGATGACATTTTGCTCGACTCAGAATTTCAAGGACTCTTCACGAGTGGTACCGGTGGTGATCCAAAACTCGTATTTCACACGCAGAGGGAAGTCATCGCGCACGCTAAGTCTGTCGCGGAGTGCTGCAAATTATCTAGAAAGGATGTTTGGTTACACGTTGCCCCCATCGCTCATGCGATGGACTCATTTGCACTTTACGCATGCGTCTTCGCTGGCGCAACTCAAGTGACGATGGGAAGCACCGCTTTCAACGCTCAAAAGACAATTGAAACTATAAAAAGAGAGGGAGTCACCGCAATGGCTCTGACTCGAACGCATCTCCAGATTCTCCTCCACGAGCCATCTTTTGCACAAGCTGCGCACAAGCTACGAATAATTTCCGTCGGTGGATCCATCATTCCCGCCGAGCTAGTTCAGCGGTTTCAGAACGCGTGCCCAACATGTACCTATTTCACCGACTACGGGTGCACCGAAGCGTGCGGCAAAATTGCGACGAGCTTGGGAGAGACATCCCCCGACGCAGAGTCTCTGTCCCGAGCCGGATATCCTATGCCCTTGTTTGATGTGAGCGTGGTCAAAGACACAACAACCATGAGCTCCGTGGAATGGGACGATGAAGACATTGGTGAAGTCCTCGTTCGCGGGCTGACGTTGGGACCGAAAGACAGTGAATGCTGGTATTGCACTGGTGACTTGGCCACCGTTAACGCGGGCGGCTCGTTAAACATCGTTGATCGCATCAGCGATTTGATCATCGTCGGAGGCGAGAACGTTCGAGCGAGTGAAGTGGAATCAGTACTAATGAAATACGATGGTATCGCAGAGTGTGCGGTCTTTTCTCAGCCCGATGACCTTTTGGGTCAGGTGGTGTACGCCGCGTTTGTATCTCTGCCGGGAATGGCGCCGGCGGTGCGTGATGTTTTGAAATTTTGCTCGTCTCGTCTGGCAGATTTTAAGCGTCCACAAAAACTCTTCAACGTGGATTCTCTTCCAAAAACAACCACCGGTAAAATTCTCAAGCGTGAATTGAGAAACCGATGTTCATCGTCACGTAATTCTTTGGTTCAAATAAAGAGCATGGATGAGCTCGTTGACGTTGTTTATGAAGAATTTTCACTCGCAACAAATCAGAACGCTGACAGGAACACCTCGTTTGCGTCGTTAGGCATCCACTCGGTACAAGCTGTTCAATTTGCAAGATCGCTTGCCGATCGACTGGGATGTGATGTACCATCGGTGTTGATGTTTGATCATCCAAGTCTCGGCGGTGTCATCGACGCTTTACACCAGACCATCTACAAAGATCAAACTCTATCGTCTCCGGAAAGACGCGCTAAACTGTTTCGGAAACAAACAGGCTGCAAAGTTTACGTCATGGATTATTCCGTAAACGCCCCTCAGAGAAGCATCGATTCCCAGTGTCAGCTGCCGATGACGCGTTTCGACGTCGAACATCGGTTCGCGTGCGCGTCCGATCTCCCGTCGTCTCCGCTGGGATCTGTGAGCGTACGCTTTGCCAACACCATTCAGAGTGTTTACATGGAAGATGCAGACCTTTCAGGGATCAACACAGTTGAAGCTTCGTTCATCGATCCTCAACATCGGCTATTGATTCAGGAGATTCTTGGCTCACAGTGGAAACATCTTATACCCGATTCTTCAGTCAACGGAGTCTTTGTCGGCTGCATGTGGAACGAGGATTTCCGTGAATTGCTATCATCGTTTCCAGTCGTTTGGACTCTTCCCAATGCCGCGCTCGCGACTGGTTCCGGCTTGGACTTTCTCGCTGGACGCATCGCGTTTGTATGCGATTGGACTGGACCAGCGATCGGAGTGAACACCGCGTGTTCATCCTCTCTGGTGACCTGTGGACTCGGTCACGGATCTTTGTTCAAGTCGCAGTGTGATGTAGCGGTATGTGCAGGTACAAACTTAATCATATCTCGATGCACGCACTCTATGATTTGTAGGCTGAATGCTCTCGCGTCAGATGGTCGGTGTAAAACGCTCGACGCGGCGGCGGATGGTTACGGGCGCGCAGAGGCAGTCGCTACGTGTTACCTTTCATCCCGTGACACTGGGCAAGAAGCTTTAGTCGACGTCGCCATGAATCAAGATGGGCGAGCGTCGTCTTTGCTCGCGCCTCGGAGCTCGGCGCAAACAGCCGTGATTGTCGAAGCGTGTTTTTCGAGAGTCGATCGAGTGGAGGCGTACGAATTACACGGCACTGGAACGCAGTTGGGAGACCCAATCGAAATCGGTGCGTTGTACGATGCTTCATCGTGGACGCGCGCGGATTCTGCGCTCGTGACCGTTGGAAGCGTCAAGTCTTCGATCGGTCACGCCGAAGGAGCGGCGGGCCTGATTGGTTTTCTCGGCCTCTTGGTCGAATTGCGTCGACGCAAAGTTGAGCCCATCACGCACATGACATGTTTAAACCCTTACATCGTAGAAATATCAGCCAACCATCCGCAATTCCACTTTTCGTACGGTAGAACATCGAAGCAAGCAGTCGGCGCGGGGTGCGTTGCGCACGCCGGCGTGAGCTCCTTTGGAATGAGCGGTACAAACTCAAGCGCATTAATGCAAAGGTCTCTTGGATCACACGCGATGGCGATCGATCGGACAATTCTTTACAGTGAGATGAAACAGTGTTCGATCCAACCTCGTGCATACAGGAGTGTACAACGTTTCCACAGAACGAATGAAGAGGCAAATTTTCATATTAGCGTGAGACGCCACGACGGCGCACAACTTCATCTTTCAACTTTTGTGGACGCGAAACATCAAGCTTGTACAACAATTCTCGCGACTACGGCTGGGTTGCAAAACGTCAATCTAGTATCACCACTGGTTCTGGACTCGTACGGTTTGGTTGAATTCGATATCTCCCTTGGCATGCGCACGGGTCGGCTGCGAGCGTTGGCTGAGGACAAATCGGCGATGTACGCGCAATCTGAGATCGCATGCGTCGGAAGGCGCGAGCCTGTGCCTTTGATAACACACAATATACTTTTCAACGCCACGCAAAAGCGGGGGCTGGCCGTGAAAGCTTCGTCCAAGCCATGTTCCGAAGATCGCGTGAGGGCACTCGAAAGTATATTTCAGCTTCGTGCGATTCACTTGCAAGGGCACACTACTGTGTCGGTTCGCTTTTGTTGGCATTTAAATCGTGCGGCATCTGATACGATTACCCCGCGCATCGCTCTTTCTGACAAATCTGGAGTCATCGAAAACGTTGCTAGTTTATCTGGACTCGGCGTGAGGCGAGCTCGAAGACTCGCTCACCATCACAGTGGACGCCCGTTCTTGTACGAGACAAGTTGGATTGCCACTTATTGTCACCACAACTTTCAATCAAAAGCATTCTGTCATCTGCCGGTCATCAGGGCGAGACATTCTTGCGATGCGACGAGCAGCAGCCTGATGAACGTGCAAGCATCGATGAGGAGTGTAAAACGTATATCTGGTATGTGTGTGGAACATTCGTCGTTTTCTGATGACGGTCATGGAATAAGAGCGTTACTCCGCACTGCCGCACAGGAGCTACCAAACATGCGATTTGCGAGCTCACAGTGTGAGTACACTCAGTCGCAACACTTGACCGAGAACGCGGCCTGGAAACTGGATCTGGATGCACCGGCGGGGTCCATGTGTGAAACAAAAACCATGAATCGGACTCCATACGAACCGCGTCTTCATCCAGTCCGGCAGACCCATCCTCGGATACCCAGGCGAGAGACATCGCGTTCCGTTTTGATCTCTGGAGGCACGGGGGGAATTGGCTACGCAACGGCAAAAAGCATTGAGTCAAAGAAAGGAGTAATACATACTTACCTTCTCGGACGCACGGGCCGAATGGCCTTTGATGCTCGAATCGAGCGAGGCGAAATTCAAGTGATGCCACATGATCACGTCGTGACCGCGTGCAAGTGTGAACCTGCGAAACGTGAAAGTATTCGGTACGTTATACAATCGTTGACTTCTCCTCTGAGTCACGTTTTACACGCGAGTGGTATGATTCAAGATGACTTTATATTGAACCAGCATCGTTCTGGCGTAAAGAGAGTTTTTGCAGCAAAAGTTGACGCTTTCCGGAATATCGACAGCGCCATGGGGTTATTGAATGCTGTTCAAAGTTCCGTGTCGTGTAGCTCCATCGCGTCCCTGTTTGGATCGATTGGGCAAAGTAACTATAGTGCCGCGAACGCCATCGTCGACTGCCTCGTGCACAAAAAGCGCGCTCATGAAGGTGCGGCGCAGGCGAGCGTGCAGTGGGGTGCATGGCGCGAAATAGGGATGGCATCTCGTGAGAACGCGTACATCAGACACACTGAAGCAATTGGCTACGGTTCTCTCGACCCATGCATCGGTCTCAGCATCATCGGTCACTTGTTTGCTGGCTGGGCGACGTCGATTGCGGTGAGTCCATTCGACTGGTTGAAAGTATCGAATACGATGCCTAGATCGAGCCTGCTGCGTCACGTTTTGCCAGTTCCGACATGCGAAGCTACTTCGAACGTCATCAGTGAGGATCAGGTACAGGTTCGAGTCCGTCGATTGATCAAAACGCTGTTTGGCGGCGATGCGAATGATTACACTTCAACTGCTTCGTTGGGTTTGGACTCTCTGCTTGCGAATGACTTGAAGATGGAGATTGATAGTGAATTCGGTATAAGCTCACCGGCGACACTGGCGTATGATTTTCCAACAATCAAGACGCTATCGGATTACATCGTGTCCGCGCTGCACGTCACGCCAGCGAGGGCAGACGTACCGCAAGCTTCCACTGTCGCGTCAACTCGTCGTTGTCGCAAAATGATTGCGGGTCACCAATTACAAACTAGCGCGCAAAACGATTTACCCATGGACGCCATCTCAAGAGCACACCGATGGAGATGGGACAATGATCGCTGTCTGGACGTTACAAACATGTTCTTCCCGCTCTTGAGTGGCTTTTTTGATCAATGTACGATGTTTGACGCTGCGTTATTTGGTATTCCGGAGGTGGAAGCTCTCCTTCTAGATCCACAGCAGCGAATGTTATTAGAAGCGTCGTATCCTCTCGCAAATGAAATGAGCGCACGCAATTCGTGCAGTGTTTTTGTCGGCATCACGTCATCTGAATACAAGCGAGTAATACAAAATGTTATACCGCTTCACCACAGCATGGGTACTGGAAACTTACCGAGTGTTGCCGCAGGACGGATCAGTTACACGTTTTCATTGAACGGCGCATCCTTGAGTGTTGACACCGCGTGCTCTGCTTCGCTCGTCGCTTGCTCGCTCGCGTGGAACGCTCTCGATGATCAACCTGATCAAGTCATTGCGCTCGCGTGCGGCGTCGTACTCATGATTTCGGCCAAAGGCACAATTGATCGTCATTACGCGAGCATGTTATCGCTAGACTGCAGATGCAAAACTCTGGACGAAAGCGCTGATGGTTTTATTGAAGGCGAAGCTGCTGGCGTCATGACTCTGGAGGCAATGACGTCTTCTGTGCGAGGAGTTTTCGTATCCGGTGCAGCCGTAAATCAGGATGGTAGAAGTGCGTCACTGACGGCGCCGAACGGGCCTTCACAGCAAGCCGTCGTGCGCTCAGCGCTCTCTCAGGCACGCCTTTCGAGGAGTGATGTCTCAGGTGTTTCCATGCACGGTACGGGGACGGCACTGGGAGATCCAATCGAATTGACGGCGGCACTCTCAGCTCTGAGTGATGCGCTGTCTTTATCTGCTACGAAATCACACATTGCTCACACTGAAACCGCGGCTGGTCTCGTATCAATGGTTTATGCTTACAAAACGATCGTCTCGTGCACTTTACAACCCATTCTACACTTGCGGACTGTGAATCTTCATTGTACTTCAGTACTCAATGTAGGTGCGCGGGCAGTCATCCCAAGACAAGCCACATACAGTCACGGGGATAATTTAGGTGTTTCAGCGTTTGCCTTCCAAGGCACGAACGCGCACGCCATACAGAGCTCAAACTTTCATTGTGAACACAATCACCACAAAAGTTCATTATTTGAGCGAACAGAAACGTGGCCCTTAAATTCTCTTCATCCGCAACTGCACGTTGTGAAGCATGCCAATGTTGACAAAATACAGGTTTACGGTAAGATTGACCCACGTTCGCACGATCATTTGCTCGATCACGTCGTGAACGATCAAGCTTTATATCCTGGTGCCGGCTTTCAAGAGATATGTGCCGCAGCCGGTCGGTTGGCCTTAAAATTGGACGTTACTATAGTCGATTCAATATTTCCCGCGCCTCTATCCATGAGTAAAGATGCGGTGACGACGTTTGAGGTGACGCTTCAGAGTGGGAAAGTGATCTTGTCGTCGAAAATCGTATCTCACACGCAAGCTCGCGTGATGCAACTTCACGCTCAGAGACGAGTACAAGCAAAGCTAAGGTGTGACTTTGGCCTGGATTCAGACGCGACGGCCACGTGCTTCGCACTGTTACCCAGATCACGCGATGAACACCTCGGTTACAAGGCTCACCCCGCGATGTTGGACAACGCTCTACAATTGGCCGCCGTTATAGATATGGGAAACACTCAAATCAAAGTACCGTTCGGCTCGGGGGCATACTTCTCCACCTCAAAGCCATTGTGTTCATCTGCGATGGCGGCGGTTTCTGGCAAAAATCACATGATACGCGAGGCACAATTCATCGATTTGCGAGTGAAGACTCTTCGTCGCGCAGCGCCGAAAACTCGTTCCAAAGCTGGAATCTTCAAGCATGCGTACGAACTGAAGCAGTTTGTGCGCGCTGTGAACAGCGCGCAGGGGGCCAGTGATAGAAAATCTAGATCGACGCAATCACTCGCAGAGAATTGTTTCAGTCGAAGCGTTGTCGGAACGGTTGAAACCATGCAGAGTGTAATGTGTCACATCGAGTCAGTGGCGTTAGAGGGCGGCTCGGATTCGACCTCAGAGGCTGGACGCGCCGTTTTACGTACGGCGGCGCAAGAGATGCGACACGTACAATTCGAGAGTACATGGCTGAACATTTTACGCGCTAAAGACGCCAACAATCTGCCGTTTGTGCACGTCCCAGGTGCCTTGCACGAGGTGCGTATTGATGCTTTCGTCGTTTCGGAGACGAGATTGCGACACGCGCCAAATCCAGTGGAAAAAGGGCACACGAGGTGTGGAATCACCCATTTCTCGCACACTGAAAACAATCGTAAAGGCTTCGTGATCATCACCGGAGGCCTAGGAGCGGTTGGTATGGAGGCTATGCATAGATTCGGCCGTGACAAGTGGTCCGTCGCACTTCTTTCAAGAAAGGGTCGGGCCAATACTCTGATCGATTGGCGAGAATCACTCGTCGTTGCTTCTAAACGCGATTCATCGGACCCAGAGCTTACATTTAACGATCCAATCTGGTGTGTAGATCAATCTGCATACTGCGTCTTACACGCCGCGGGAGTGGTGCAAGATTCGTTGTTGCCAAACCAAACCGTCAGAACGATTCTTGAGACCATAGCTGCAAAGAGGATTCGCCGTGCAAGTCAAATAAAACGCGTAAATGGAATATTGAAGTGCTCATCGATCGCGTCGATGACTGGGAATCCTGGACAGGCGAATTACGCCGCTGCAAACGCAATGCTAGACGCCGAGTCAAGAAATCGACGTCGTGTCGGCGCGCCTGAAACTAGCGTGCAATGGGGTGGATGGGCAGATATAGGCATGGCGGCGCGGGATGTCCTCATAGTGCGAAGACTTGAGCGCATCGGTGCCGGAGCCTTGGATCCGCGCACCGGCGTTGAAATAATTCGAGCCGCGTTCACACTACCGATTCGCCGAGATCTCGCCGTGAGTCCCTTTAACTGGCAACGCATCTCGAAAGCATTACCAGCTTTTGAAGTGTTCAAGGACGTCGTCAGAGCCCATTCTCGCAACCAGCATCAAACCGCATCTGCGTCGACGCCAAAACTCTCCAAGTCATCGTCGCAGAGAACAGTTCAAGAGGTACAGTCAACAGTCCTCTCCATCATCCATCAACTCATAGGGCGTGATATTCCCGTCAACGCACCGCTCATGGAAGCCGGTTTAGACTCCCACGCGGCGTCTGAATTGAAAAATGAGCTCGATGGCGTGTTTGGTATTGAAGTGCCAGTCACGGTGGCGTACGATTACCCGACGATTGAGACCTTGAGTGCCTTTATCTCGCACGATACTCAGAATATTAGCTCTGTTGACTCAAACGTATCGGTGAGTAAATCAAAGCAGTATTCAGACGTGTTTGCGCACATATCAAGCGCCCAACTTCTCGTTCCGGAGCATAGCGGTGATGGCATCACGCGTATCCCAGCGCATCGCTGGGACGCAAACTGGTGGTGGGAGAGAGAACAACTTCTCATTCCATCATTCAGTGGCTTCTTGATCGGATATGAATTGTTTGACGCAACGCTCTTCGGTATCGCCAGTGTCGAGACGTTACTGATGGACGTGCAGCAACGATCAATCTTGGAAGGCGTCGCCGTGACGAGATTCGGCGCACGAGACATGAAAGAAGACGGAATCGAGGGCGACTCATGCGGAGTCTACGTCGCTATATCATCGATGCAGTACCAAGTTGAGGTTCTCGACCACTTTTGGCACAACACGACGAATCCGTGGATCGCTACGGGTAACACACTTAGCGTCGCCGCGGGTAGAGTATCATTTTTGTTTGGTTTGAGAGGGCCATGCTTTTCCATGGACACCGCGTGTTCGTCTTCCATTGTCGCGACACACCTTACGGTAGAGGGTCTCAGTCAGGGTGACTGCACTTCGGCTCAAATCTGTGGCGTGATTTCCATTTTAGGACCGGGCGTCACGAGTATCTTCTACAGTAGTGGAATGTTGTCACCGTCCGGTCGATGTAAGACGTTGGACGCAGCGGCGGATGGGTACGTGCGTGGCGAGGCGCGAGGGGTCTTTTTAGTGCACCGCATGGATGATAGCTCGAGAACGTCAGGGGTGGCGATTATTGGAAGCTCAATCAATCAAGATGGAAGATCAAGCTCGCTGACGGCTCCAAACGGGCCTTCGCAACAAGCCGTGATGCGACACGCGTTGAAGGCGTCGGGCGTGAGTGGTGCTGAAGTCGAAAAGCTCCAAATGCACGGAACGGGAACCCCTCTGGGAGACCCGATCGAAGTCGGAGCGACAGCCGCGGTACTTCGTAGACAAAACATGGACCCCTTGGTACTCGAAGCCATGAAGTCTGCCGTCGGACACACTGAAACAGCGAGCGGCATGGTGGCGCTGATGCAACCCAGCATTTCGTTGGTACATAATGTCGTACAAAAGGTACTTCACTTGAGATCCTTGAATCCACACATCGCATCGATAATCGGAAAGAATGAGTTCGTCTCGGTGCCGCGCCAAGAATTGGCGCGTCGCGCGAAATTAGCCGGAGTGAGTTCGTTTGCGTTTCAAGGAACGAATGCCAACACGATCCAAAACGTTCACAACGATGAAGACGTTTCCATGCACTCCACCACGAGTCTCGCATTCGAGAACGAGCGCTTCTATCCTCTCCCGATTTTACACCCCCAGCTGGGCTCCTTCTCGATGAGACGCGGAAGTGCGTCGTATTTCGTCGCGCGCATAGATTCGCGCGTGCACACCCATTTGCTCCATCACTGTGTCCTCGACATGGTACTCTACCCCGGGGCCGGGTTTCAAGAGCTCGCCGGTGGTTTGGCGCGCGCTCTGGAGGTCTCAAACTTCGTGGTGTTAAATTCCAGCGTGCCCGTGCCATTACAGATGTCTACGACGCGAAGCACGTCGTTTGGGGCAAAAATTCTTTCGACGAATGGCCGTCTAGACATGCAAAACGGCATCGGAAATGCAGTGTTCATGAATTGCCTCATTCGCCCGGGTGTGAAAAACGTCTACGAGCCGACGACACACTTTACTTTCGGTGAGAAAGCGCATCACCGCTGTGTGTTCGGTTGGATTCGCGCGCTTGACACTGACCAACACATAGATTACGTCGTCAATCCTGGATGCTTAGACAATTCATTGCAACTCGGAGCTGTCATGAACGCTGGCTCTTCGGAACAATTGAAGATTCCCGTGGGAGCTCGAGCGTATGCTTCTAAAAAAATATCAAACAAGAAACGGATTTTGTCGGCGCGAGCGCTCGGATTCACGAGCAGTTATTGGCTCGAACGCGTGAACGTCTTCGGCCTTGAACTCAAAGCCATGCGACGCGGACACGCGAAAGAAGTCATCAAAGGACACAGGACACTGTATGAACTTTTCTGGCTCGCGAGTCATCCGTGTGCTCCGAGTACGATTCAAAAGACGAGAGTATTGGTGTCCTCGGCGAGTGAAGCCGTGCTCGCCACCATGAGTTCTGTCCAATGCAACACGGCGTCTGGAATCAACATCAATAGCATACGAACGGAAAACAACGACGCGATTCATGGACTCGCCAGAACAGTGGGCCAAGAGATAAAGCAACTTCGTACAGAGAGTATCCGTTTCGATAACACACGAACTCGTTACGTCGAAGGCGGGAAAGCGTCTCTGCAGTTTGTTGGCGAGTCTTACGAGGTCATCGTGACTGGCAACATGACGTTTGAGTCTCGGCTACACTTCGCGAGCCGCACCGTCGCGAAAAAGTTTTTTCGATCGTTGCGTCCTGTATTGACGAGACCGCACAAACCAAATCGCAACGTGCTCATCACCGGAGGTTTGGGCGCGATTGGCAAAGGATACAGCGAACACGTAGACACAGACGCCGAAAATCGAGCGAATTTACAACTACTCGGTCGGAGCGGTCGAAGTAAAACATTCGACGGAGCGACTCTCACGAACGTGTTCGTGTGTAAGTGCGACTCGAGCTTTACTGAAGACGTGCGATCGACGTTGATTTACGATTACGATGAAATTCTGCACGCGTCGGGCATCTTGAAGGACATGTCACTCCGTAAACACACGGAGCGCACAGTGCGCGTAGTCGTCGGCGCGAAAGTAGATTCTTGGTACAAGGTGGAGAAATACACCTCGAGTACAGTAGTGAGGCGTGTCGTTCAATGTTCCTCCGTCGCCGCGCTAACTGGCTCTAGTGGACAGTCGAATTACTCTGCCGCAAACGCGTGTTTGGATTCCATTGCGTGCTCGAGACGCACGCAAGGATACTCTATGAGCTCAATCCAGTGGGGAGCATGGTCAAATGAGGGCATGGCGAATGAAAGAGTGCTAAAAAGGGTCGAATCCATGGGTTTAGGTATCGTCACGCCGCAGCTAGGAATGCAAGTCTTAAGTCGCGTCATGTCGCATCGGGCCATCGCCAACGTCGTCGCGACGCCGTACGACTTTAAGAAATTCGTAGAATATTTCCCCACCATTCCGAGAATATTCCGTGATCTCGCGGTGAAGCGAAAGAAGAGGGGAAAATCATCGACGAAGAAAACAAAAGCAAGGAAACACGCGGGGGATCGATCGATTTCTGATATTCGCGCGAAAATCAAGAGCATCGCGGATCGAGTCATAGGCCGAGAGGTTTCGTTCGAAGAACCACTCATGGATGCCGGATTGGACTCGCTAAGCGGCCAAGAGATGAAATCTCAGATTGAAGAAGAGTTCGAGGTTGAACTTCCGGTCACGGCGGCGTTTGATTTCCCGTCGGTAGCCGCCCTGGCAGATTACGTCTTCGGGGAAGTGGGTAGTAACAGCTGCGCGGAAGAAGTCGCGGAAGAAAATGACTCTGGGATGACGATTGCCTACGTCAAAGCGCGCGTGCAGGAGATAACTAGTAGCGTAATTGGTCGCGATGTAGAAGAAAATGAACCTCTCATGGATGCGGGTCTTGATAGCCTTTCGGGTCAGGAGATGAAACAAAGAATCGAAGATGAGTTTGAGATAGACCTCCCGCCGACTGCGGCGTTCGATTTCCCAACCGTGCGCGACTTGGCCGCATTCGTCGCTGACGAAATCGGGGCAGTTACAGTTACGAAGAAGAGATCATATCCTACGAATGTTGCGGCGGCACCTCCAGCACGAGCTGTCGTTATTCGAAACTTTGACATTGTCGCACCACGTCCACCCGACGCAGACGGTATTCGCTGCGTTCCGTTTCATCGGTGGAACCACGACTTTTATCAGGAGGCAGTGCAAGAGCATCACTCTAATCGCGCGATCGGTTACAATTTGCACATTGCACCCTTCAGCGGATTTGTTTCAAATTATCTCCTCTTTGATTCACACGCCTTCGGGATTTCTACGCTCGAAGCGCTCTACATGGACGTACAGCAGCGATCATTGCTGGAGGGGACTCTGCAATCGACCTCCGGTGGTGCTCATTCACACGGCGACGCTCTCGATGCCGCGACATCATGTACTGGAGTTTATGTGGGAATCGCGTCCTGCGATTACGCTGACGAAGTGCTGCGTCGGTACGAGCACGCGCTCCATCCTTACTTGGTGAGCGGTACATCGCTCAACGTCGCCGCGGGTCGGATTTCCTACGTCTTCAATTTCAGAGGACCATCTGTCAGTGTCGATACGGCTTGTTCAAGTTCAATCGTCACGACCCACACTGCGGCGTCTGGTATGAAGAGCGGCGAGATGGCGCGCGCTCTCTCGTGCGGAGTGCAAGCCATTCTTAGTGAACACATCACCGGTGTGTTTCATTCCTCGGGCATGATCGCACCCGATGGACGATGTAAAACACTAGATTCCTGTGCGGATGGCTACGTGCGCGCTGAAGCTCGGGGAGTTCTCGCGATGGAGACGTTGAGTGAAGATGAAATGATGAACGTGAATGATGTCGTCGTCGCAGGTACGGCGGTAAATCAAGATGGTCGAAGCTCGTCATTAACGGCCCCGAATGGGCCTACGCAAAAAGTGGTCATTCGCACAGCAGCGACTATAGCCGGCGTGACGTCTAGCAGCGTCGGCGTACTTCAATTACACGGCACGGGCACCGCGCTCGGCGACCCGATTGAGGTTGGCGCCGCCATGAGCGCGTTGGAACGGGCTGTGGAAGACTGCGCACCCGTGCTCGAAGCGGTGAAATCGCACGTCGGCCACGCGGAAACGGCGGCGGGTATCGTCTCGATAATCCACGAGACGCAGAAACTCGTCAAGTCAAGAACCTCGCTGATTCTCCACTTGCGTTTGATGTCGCCACATCTTGAGGGTGTTTTCCCAAAAACTTCAACGGCTGTTGCGCACGCGCCGAGACAATTCTGTACGAACGATTCCACATTGACATCCATTTCTGGCTTTGCGTTTCAGGGAACGAATGCGAATGCGATACTGCGCCTTGTCTCCAGGGATATTTTGTTGCGAGGTCAATACAGAGCGCTCTTCTCGAGATCTCGATTTTGGCCACTTCCAAAATTATATGCGCATCTTCGAACGTTCAACGGCTCGCATGACGATCGAATGGATTTCTCAGTTTGTGTCGATCCGCGACTGCATGGTCATTTGCTCGGCTACGAGTCCAGAGAGTCCCGAGAGTCGTTGTTCCCGAGCTCGGGCTTTCTAGAATTGGCAAACGCGGCTTCGAGACTGTTTTCATGCGAATCTGTAGCGTGTGATGCGGCTGTATTCACAGCCTTGCCTTTGGTCACAAATGGTATCCAGTCGTTTACAATCGCGATCAACGCACAGTCGAGTTCGGTCGAGATATTCCGCGATGAACGCATCTCGCACATGCGATGCTTGCTCGCGTGCACGTTCACTCGCGGCGGCGACGATAGTATCTCTCGACGAGCACGATGGATGCCGCGAAAGAAACAGACGAGCATCTCGAGTGTTCTCTTACGTGTGAATGAGTGCAGAATGAAAGCATATCTAGAGTACAGAATAAATCCGTGCTGCCTTGAGAGCGCGTTGTCCGCTCAAACGACAAGTCACGGACCGGGTGTTTTACGAGCGTGCAAAACGTACAGGACTACCGAGGACAGTTCTTCACGATGCTTTTCTCATCAAGGAGCCACATGCGATGGGAACTTTCTTTTAAACACCTCTCGTATCTTTGGAGCCGTCTTCAAGAGACCGTTTGACCGAGCGGTCGGGTCGAAAACGACCGCATCGACTAAAGGCGACTCGAGAGCTCCGAAAAAACCGACCGGACGCACCTTGTCGCTCGAATCCATCCAACACAAGGTCAAATCTGAATGTGCGCGGATAGTTGGCTCAGAAAACGTCTCAGGCACCGAACTCCTCTCAGAGATGGGTATGGATTCGCTCTCCGCCGCGGAGCTCCGAGCGGCGATACAAAACGATTTCGCTCTCACGCTGCCCCTCGCCGCCGCCTTCGAATGTCCGACGGCGGATGCGCTCGCGGCGTACGTCCACCGCGAGATTTCGAAACGAAGTGAAGGAGTCGACCAGCGCGACGCCGAGCGAGCGGGGGTTCGCGCCGAGTCGTCGTCGTCGTCGACGACGCGGCTCGTCTCCGCCGTCTTGTTCATCCTCATCCTCATTCTTGTTCTTCTTGGGCGAAAATGATTCACACTACGGAACCTGTGTTTCCACGAAACGAACACGCCGACGTGGCTGCGCCACTACTCGTCGCACGATGTTCACCGTCAACGCGCCCACGTACGCGAGCCTTCGGGCGTTCAAGCCGAACCAGGTGCGTGAAGACTTTATTGCGATGCGCGAGTCGACGGTCGTCGCGCCC
>MDSW01182632.1_pt1 | contig 22127 bp, 22 predicted proteins | sample 811171 | NCBI WGS metagenome assembly MDSW01 (sample SAMN05326641, study PRJNA326480) | marine metagenome | isolation source: seawater | place: Atlantic Ocean: North West | collected 2012 | reverse complement strand
GGGCAGCCTGATCACTCTACCGGCCCTGGCGGAACAACCCCGGATCAAGCACCGCCACAGCTTTCAGACCGAAGTGACCCGCAGTACCGATGCCGGGCGCAGCATGACCCGGCGCACCGAACAGGTGGCCAGCGAGAACCGGTTCCAGCGCCAGACCCAGGTGCAAACCGGCGCCGGTAAAAGCGCCAGCCGCTCGGTGAGCGGTGAGTATGACCCGGAGACCCGCACCTATACCCGGCAGCTGGAAGGCACCCGGTTCAATGGCGATGAGTACAGCGCCCAGCGCCAGACCCAAAAGACAGAGAATGGCCTGGTTCGCACCCGCACCCGCACCAATGCCGACGGTGAAACCGCCTCCGGCACCCTGACTCGGGAGCGGGACCGGGAGCAGCAGACCCTGACCCAGCAAATCGAGGCCACCGGCTTTGACGGCCAGACCTACACCGCCACCCGAACCCGTAGCCGCCTTCAGGCGGGCGAAGAACCGGCTGGTGAGTAACAGGCGGGCCCTGCTATAGTCGCCAGCTATGACCAGTGCCGCGATTCCACTCAACCTCGACAGCTTCCTGGCCAGCATTGAGCGCCGTGCTTATCGCATGGCGCTGCTGGCAACCGGGAATCACAGTGACGCCCTGGACCTGGTGCAGGACACCATGTTGAAGCTGAGTCAGAACTACGGCGATGCGGACGCCGCCAGCTGGCCACCCTTGTTCCAACGCATTTTGCAAAACCGGATTCTGGACTGGCACCGGCAACAACAACGTCGACGGCGCTTGTTTGTGTTCACCCGCCCCCTGGACGAGGATGCGGAGGCTGAAGCGGAAAGTCAGCTGGAGCAGTTACCCGAGCCCCGGGACCACAATCCGGCCCAGCTGCTGGAACTGGCCCGGGACACGGAAGCGGCCCTCGGCGCCATTGGCCGCCTGCCCCTCCGCCAGCAACAGGCGTTTCTGTTGCGGGCCTGGGAGGGCCTGGATGTACGGGCGACGGCGGCCGCCATGGAATGTAGCGAGGGCGCGGTGAAGTCCCATTATTTTCGGGCCCTGCACAACCTGCGTCAGTGGCTGCAAACCCCGGCGGAACCCAAGGAGGTAAGCCTATGAGCGAGGCGCATGACAAACTGGCGAGGACGCTGGCGAAAACCCTGGATCAAAGCCTGGAGCAACTGGATCAGGACACGCTGCAACAATTGCGGGCCGCCCGGGAACAGGCCCAGGCCACCCGTAGGCGCCTCTGGCGTCCGGCGCTGGCCAGTGCCGCCGCCCTGGTGTTACTGGTGAGCGGAAGCTGGTTCCTGAGCCAGCAGCAACACCCCGGCGGCCAGCAACCAAGCCTGGCGGACAGCTATCTCAGCGAAGATCCGCAGATGCTGGCGGACTGGGAGATGCTGGCAGCCATTGGTGAGTCACCGGATGCCTAGGTACGGACTGCAAGCCTGTCTCCTGCTATTGGGATTTTGCACCGGGGCCCTGGCTCAGGAACCGGCGCCACCGGCGGCATTCTGGGACTATTACCTGAATTACAGTGACCGCGACGGCCAGGTTTTCGACCCCCTGGACCTGGCGCAAACCCAACGCCTGGCCCGGGATAACCCGGAGCCGGAACAACAGCCGGCTCCCCACCGGGCCGCAGCAGGGTCAACCCAACAAGAGGAATCATCACCATGAAACACTGGGTAATCACAATCTGCCTGGTGCTGGGCATCACCACCCTGGGCAATGGGGCCCTGGCCGAACCTTCCAGCTGGCAACAATTACCGGCGGAAACCCGGGCGCTGCTCCAGAACATGGCCGGACAATGGGACTCCCTGGATCCGGAGCAGCAGAAAAACCTGCTGGCCGCCGTGCGCCGTTATCAGCGCCTGCCGCCGGAACAGCAGCAACAACTGCAGGCGCGGTTCCAACGCTGGCAGGAGCTGGCGCCGGAAACCCGCGAACAACTGCGCCAGCGTTTCCAAACCTTTCGCCAACTGCCGCCGGAACAGCAGCAGCAGATCCGTGACCGCTACCGCTGGTTTCAATCTTTGCCCACGGAAGAGCAACAGCAACTCCGCGCCGGCTGGCAATCCCTGTCGGTGGATGAGCGTCAGGAATTACGGGAACGCTTGCGGGGCGCCTCCCTGGAACAAAGACGGGAAATGCGCGATCGCCTGAAACAACGTCTGCGCCAGCGCCGCTAAGTGAGTATCAGCATGCATAAGCCTCCGATCCCCCTGGTTGCTGCTCTCCTGATGGTGCTGGCCACGGGCCAGGCCCGGGGGGCACCGCAATGGGAGTTTGCAGTGAGCGCGGAACGGGCCGAACAGGCGTTTGCCTCGGAATACGATGCGGCGGAAGCCACCATCGATACCATTACCTTTACCCCCGGGTTGTCCGCCGGCAACTGGCAGTTCAGTTTGACCATGCCCTGGCAATCCATCGACGGCAGTTATTTTGTCAACAATCTCTACCCCAACCTGGCCCGCACCTGCGATGCGCTCAACGAGCTGTCGTCGCTAGAGAAACTGATTCTGGTGCGCAACACCGGTTTCACCGTCCAGGATCTACAGTATTGCAGCGACACCGGCGGCCGGGTCACCGCCAGCGGCCAGGACTCGGTCAGTGGCTGGAACGACTTTGAACTGTTCGCCAACTATTACCTGCCCCCGGTGAATGAGTTTGTGTCCGGCTCTCTGGGCCTGGGCTATCAGTTTGACAATGGCGACGCAACCGAGGGCCTGGGTAACGGCGCCCAACTGGCCATGGTGGAAACCGCCTGGCTGTTCCGCTCCACCCACGCCAGCCTGCTGACCACCCTGGGTTATCGCTTTGTGGTCAGTGAGCCCAGCCACTATGACATGCAGGATCACGGCTACGCCGCCCTGGATGCCCGCTGGCATATCTGGCGGCAACTGGATTTGGGAATAGAGTATTCGTATCAGCAAACCGACAATGACCTGTTCTCCGACTACGACTATTTTACCTACTTTGTCGGCGTGCAGTTTGGCGGCCACTGGAACGCCCGGGTTTTCACCGTGGACTACGGCGATGAAGCCGGCTTTCCCGAGCAGGAAATCGGCGCCAGCCTCGCTTACTACTTTTGAATCCGGCGGCTTCTGGGGAGAGAGCCTTCCCGTTGCGCCAGCATGGACTGCCCATCACCGCAGTCAGCGGCAGATTGGCCCTGGGTTGGACGCCATGGCACAATAGCAACGGCATTCGGTATACAGGGCCCGGCATGAAAAAAATAGCCTTCTTCAACGTCAAGGGCGGTGTGGGTAAGACCACCTCCGCGGTGAACATTGCCTGGCTGGCGGCGCAGGGGGGGATGCCCACCCTGCTCTGGGATCTGGACCCCCAGAGTTGTGCGTCCTGGTATCTGGGCATTGACGATGATGCGGTGGATAAAAAGTCCATCAATATCTTTAAGGGGAAAACGCCGGTGGGGCGGCTGCGACTGCACACGGCCCACTCCCGCCTGTCGGTGATTCCGGCGGATCTGAGCCTGCGCAAACTGGAATTGTTACTGGCGCAGGAAGCCAAGTCCGATCAATTACTGGCGCGGCTGACGGATCATCTCAGTGAACGGCAGCAGCTGATTGTCTACGACTGCGCGCCCGCCTATTCGCAACTGTCGGAGAGCCTGTTTGCCAGCTGTGACCTGCTGGCGGTACCGCTGTTGCCATCACCCCTGTCGGTGCGTTCCTACCAGCAGCTGACGGCGTTTCTGCAGAAAAAGAAACGCTGGAAAAAACTGCAAACACTGCCGTTTTTTACCATGGTGGACCGGCGGCGCAAAATCCACAACGATGTCATAGAGCACGCCAAGAGCATCATAGGGGATGATGACCCGGTCATCATCCCCTATGCCAGTGAGTACGAAAAAATGGGCATCCACCGGGCGCCCATTCATGCCTTTGCGCCCTCCAGCAAGAGCGCAAAGGCTTACGAAGCCCTCTGGCAGCGGCTACAACACCAACTGGTAAAGACTACAGTTCGTAGTTGAAACCACCCTGCAGGGTATAGGCATCGATATCGTCGTAACCCAGGGTGAACTGTGCGGAAATATAGGTGGAGAAGCCATTCTTCATAACGAACACCGAGTTCAGATCCAATTGATAGAACAGGCTGTCCTCACCATCCGGTCGCAGCTCAAACTCACTGAAGTTGGTGCTGTCCTGCACCAGGCTGAAGGCCACCGGTGAGTAATCCTGGCTGCCCTCGCTGATCACGCTGACCACCACCCCGGGCACCATCACCCCCCAGTCGTAACTCAGGGCGTAACTGGTGTCCACACCCAGATGGAAATTCACCTGATCCAGTTCCTGCTTGCCCACGTTCATTAACCAGGGATTGCTGCCGGTTTCACTGTAGGCATCCACTTCGGCGGACAGATAATCGATGCGCAGAAACGGCCGGCTGGTGAGCGCCCCCTGCACATAGCTGTATTGGAACTGCGTGCTGAGGAACAACATGTCAGCGTCGGTCTCGCCAGCGATCACATCCGGCGTCGGCAGGCTCACCGTGCGCTCGGTTTCAATATCGCCGGTGGTATAGCCCAGAATCACATCCACCCCAAAGGCATCCCGGTACCAGGACCCATAGCCGGACAGCGTGTTGGTGGAGGATTCCAGCTCGCCGGCGCCGGATTCGTAATCCACATCATACTGGGTCATATCCAGCGCCAGCCCCAGATCCAGATCCGGTCGCAGCCGATAGTTCAGACCCAGCATCAGGCTGGTGATGTCCGCGTCATAGCCGGACTCGCGATCGGTCTGGTCGTGTTCGGTGTTGCCGAATTTCACCGAGCCGAACCAGGCCAGGGGCGGCGCACTCTCCCCGGCGACACCCCCCACGTAGGAATTCAACAGCAGGGTGTCGGGGCCGGCGGTGGCCACTCCCTCCTCCTGCCGCAGCTGGCGGCGGATGCCGTACAGCCGGTCCGCCTGCCCGCGCATGATCTCCGCCAGCATGCGGCGCTGCATCAGGATTTCTTCCGGAGTGATATCCCCCAGCAGTTGGCGTATCTCGTCAGCGGTATAGCTCACTTCGGACTGACCCAACAGGCGGCTGCACTCATCGGCCAGTTCCTGGGTCAGGGACTCCTGGTTAGAGCCTTCCTCACACAGGGTTTCCAGCATGCGGGCAGTCACTCTTTCCGACTCGGTGTCGGCCAGTGTTTCCAGCGGCCCCTCGTCCCCCGTGGCGGGCAGAGGGTTGACGGTGACCGTCACCGTACCGGTGTCACCATAGGCCTGGCCATCATCATCCCAGATAAAATAATCGAACTGATCGGTGCCTTCGTAACCCGGGTCCGGGGTATAGGTGATGGTACCGTTCTGATTAACGATGGCACTGCCGTAGAATGGACCGTTCTCAGACAGGATAATGGTCGGCAGGCCCTCGGCGTTGAAGTCGTCATTAGCGGCCACATCAATGTCCACGATGCTGTCGGTAAAGACCTGGGCCTGATCATCCACCGCCGTTGCTATCGCATATACCTCCGTGGAAACGGCTGCGGACAACAGCAATAACGGAACCCCGTGAGTCTTGTAGTTCATTTCAACTTCCCCCATTGTTTACTGATTTTGCGGCATTTTACTGAGCATCCCCTGACGGAGACAGGTAATTTGCCGTATTGTAGCGTGCAAAATTGCAACTTATGGCCCCATCCGACGGAATGCCCCTGGAGCCCCTGATGACCAAAGCCACCGCCAACACTGTCCTCTGCGCCTGGGAGCTGGGGGGCCAGTTGGGCCATATTGCCCGCCTGTCCCATCTGACCCAGACCCTGGAGCAGCGGGGTTACCAATGCTTTGCCGCCCTGCGGGATCTGTCCCGGGCTTTGCCTTTTTTTCATGGCCAGCAAACCCGGCTGCTGCAGGCGCCGGTGTGGTTACCGAAAGTCACCACCCAACGTCCCATTCAAAGCCTGGCGGATATGCTGCTGCTGTCAGGCTATCTGCAGACGGATGATCTGCTGGCACTGATGCAGGCCTGGCGCAATCTGCTGGCTCTGGTGAATCCTGAGGTGCTGATCTACGACTATTCCCCCACCGCGGCGCTGGCGGCACTCTACCACCAGCGCCGAAAAATTCTGGTGGGGCCCGGCTTTGCCCAGCCGGTGCCGCCCCACCCCCTGCGCAACTGGCACCCCCACGGCTTGTACCCGGAGCGGGTGACTCAGCAGGAACAGCGGGTGGTCACCACCATTAACCAGGCCCTGGCGCGACTGGGGCAACCCGGCATTGCCCGCATTTCGGATTTGTTTGTGGCGCACCACACCGTGATCACCACGGCCCCGGAATTCGACCTGTACGCCGATCTGCGGCTGGATGCCGTGTACCATTGCGGTGAGGGCGGTGGCAGTCACCACCCGCCGGTGCGCTTCAGCGGCGACAGCCGGCCCCGGATACTGGCCTACCTGAAACCCGGTCACCCCCGGTTTCAATGGCTGCTGGAGGCCCTGGCCCAGGTCCGCGCCGACGTGTTCGTGGTTTGCCCCCGGGCCAATCCGGCACAGCTGGAGCCCCTGGTATCCGAGCACTTTGGTTTCAGCGTACAGCCGGTCAATCTGCAAACCGCCATGGCGGCGGCGGATCTGTTTGTGGGCCACGGCAATGCCGGCACCACCCAGGAAAGCCTGCTGGCGGGTACACCGGTGCTGGCCTTGCCGATTCAACTGGAACAGTTACTGGTGGGGCAGACCCTGGAGCAGCTGGGCGTCGGGCGGCTGGTGCAGCAGCCGGAATCTGTCAGCCAGCTGAGCGGATTGCTGGAGCACATGCTGGCGGACCATGGCTTACAACAGAACAGCCAACGGTTCGCCGCTCAGCACCGGGCGCTGGGGCAAGGCTCCCTGGGGGACAAAGTTGCCGATCTCTGTTCTGCCCCCAGTGGATGATTGACCCGCCGGGCCGCGGTCAATGGGCCGGGGGCGTTTCCCCCTGAGCCTCTGCCTGCTGCTTGCGCAGGTTCTCGGCGAAGGCCGCCTCGAAATTGATGGGCTGCAGCAGGAACTGGGGGAAGGTCCCCCGTGACACCACGTCGGATACGGTTTCCCGTGCGTAGGGGAACAGGATGTTGGCGCAAACCCCCTTCAGGATGGCCTCCTTCTGAATCCCCTCCACGCCTTTTAACAAAAACAATCCTGCCTGGGCCACTTCCACAATAAAGGCGGTGGCGTCGCCATTTTTGACGGTGACCGTGGTGGTCAACACCACCTCGTGCAGATCGGTTTCGATCTCGGTGGCGGAGTTGTTGACATCCAGATTCACTTCCGGCTTCCACTGTTCCCGAAACATCATCGGCGTTTTCGGCGCCTCGTAGGATAAATCCTTGAGGTAGATGCGTTGTAATTGAAACTGTTGCTGGGCCTGTTGCCCGGCGGCTTGCTCGGTCATATTATTCCCCTGAAATAGTCTTGTATCGTGGCCAGGCCCTATGCCTGCAGCAGGGCATCCAGTTGCCCCTGACGCTCCAGCGCATAAAGTTCATCACAGCCCCCCACATGGGTCTCCCCAATCCAGATCTGCGGCACCGTGTGGGCCCCGGCTTTCTGCTCCATTTCCTTGCGCAGGTCCGGCTTGCCGCTGACGTCAATGTCGGTGAACGGAGCCCCCTTGCTTTTCAACAGATGTTTGGCCCGAATACAGAACGGGCACCAGGGGGTGCTGTAAATCAGAATGTCCGCCATGATAAAACCTGTGCCTGATGGGTTTACTTGCCCTTAACCAGGGGCAAGCCTTCGGATTTCCAGGTGGTGATGCCACCGGTCAAACGCTGCACCCGCTTAAAGCCGGCGCCGTGCAGAATCTTGCCGGCAGCCCCCGCATGCTGACCCATCTTACACACCAGTACCACAGGCTTGTCCTGGTACGGGTTGAGTTCGGCCAGATTGTCCTTCAGTTTGCTGAACGGAATATTACGGGAACCGGTAATATGTCCTTCACGGTAATCTTTCTGCTCCCGGACATCCAGTACCAGCGCATCATCGCGGTTGATCAGGTTGGTGAGCTGTTGCGGGGAGACCGTCTTGCCGCCGCGACGGGATTCCAACACAAAGAACAACACCAGCAACACCACGAAACTGCCCACCAGCAGCGGGTGGTTGATTGCAAATTCAAGCAGACGTTCCATTTAAACTTCCCAAGATTCAATAAGTTACCAAGCCCCGTCCGGTGCTGGCGCCAAAGTTGGTGCAGAGTATACCTGAAACCGGCAAAGCCCGACCAGCGGCGCCGCCTCATGCGTCCCCGGGCAAATTCGGGTAACATAATCGTTCACCTCTATCATTCACCGAGATGCAGCCGGGAAGTTGAACTCATGAGCCAGACACGCACACCCCACGTTCTGATCATTCTGGATGGATTCGGCCAGCGCACCGATGCCGAGTTTAACGCCATTGCCCACGCCAACACCCCCACCTGGGACAAACTACTGAGTGAGCGCCCACACACTCTCATCTCCGCCTCTGCCATGGATGTGGGGCTGCCGGAGGGTCAAATGGGCAACTCCGAGGTGGGGCATATGAACCTGGGGGCCGGCCGCATCGTCTACCAGGACTTCACCCGCATTACCAAGGATATCGAAGACGGCACCTTTTACGGCAATCCGGTGCTGGTGAGCGCGGTGGAAAAGGCCCAGGAGCAAAAGGGTGCGGTGCACATTCTGGGGCTGCTGTCCCCCGGTGGGGTGCACAGCCACGAAGACCATATCATTGCCATGATCGAGCTGGCGGCCCGGCGCGGCGCCAAACAGGTATACGTCCACGCCTTTTTGGACGGGCGCGATATGCCCCCCAAATCCGCGCAAAAGAGCCTGGAAAAGGTGCAGGCCAAACTCAGCGAGCTGGGGGTGGGCTGCATTGCCAGCCTGGTGGGGCGCTACTACGCCATGGACCGGGACAACCGTTGGGATCGGGTTTCCGCCGCCTACCACCTGCTGGTGCAGGGCGCTGCGGACTACACCAGCGCCAACCCGGTGGACGGTCTGCTGGCGGCCTATGAACGGGACGAGACCGATGAATTCGTCAAACCCACAGTGATCGCCGGTGCGGGCGAGTCCCCCGCCACCATCAACGACGGGGATGCGGTGGTGTTTATGAACTTCCGAGCCGATCGCGCCCGCCAGCTGAGCCAGGCGTTCGTGGACCCGGACTTCGATGGCTTTGAATGCAAAAAAGTGCCGGCCCTGGCGGACTTTGTCACCCTGACCCAGTATTCCGCCGACCTCAACGCCCACTGTGCCTATCCGCCGGAGGATCTGGTGAACGTACTGGGGGACTATCTGGCGCAACAGCATAAAACCCAGCTGCGCATTGCCGAGACCGAAAAGTATGCCCATGTCACCTTCTTTTTTAATGGCGGCCGGGAACAGCCCTTCGAAGGCGAAGAACGTATTCTGGTGCCATCCCCGGACGTGGCCACCTACGACCTGCAACCGGAGATGAGCGCGCCGGAGGTGACCGACAAACTGGTGGAAGCCATCAACAGTGGCAAATTCGACGTGCTGATCTGTAACTATGCCAATGGCGATATGGTGGGCCATACCGGCAAGTTCGACGCCGCCGTAAAAGCCGTGGAAACCCTGGATCAATGTCTGGCCCGGGTCACCGAAGCGGTGGATGCCAACGGCGGTGATATGCTGATTACCGCGGACCATGGCAACTGCGAGCAGATGGAGGATCCCAACAGCGGCCAGCCGCACACCGCCCATACCACCGAGCTGGTGCCACTGGTCTATGTGGGGCCGGATTCGGTGTCATTACAGGCAGAAGGCGGGCGGCTCAGCGACATCGCCCCCACCATCCTCAAACTGATGGATCTGCCCCAGCCGCCGGAGATGACCGGCAAACCCCTGCTCTGAGCGCCGCCATGGCGCCACTGCGACTACTGCGCACGACCCTGATCGGCCTGGCCCTGTGCCAGGCCGTCAGCGTTATGGCGGCAGTGGACCCGGTGGCCACCAAACAGGAACTGAAGCAGATCCAGCAGCGCATCGAGGCGCTGCAATCCACCATCAAACGCACCCAGGCCCGCCGCAGTGAAACCGAACAGGCCCTGCAACGGGCCGAGAAGGCCATCAGCGATACCCGCCGCAAACTGGCCGGGGTGAATGCGGACATCAAGGGGTCCGAAGCCAAACTGGCGCAGCTGCGCCAGACCCAGGCACAGCTGGATCAGGCCAAAAAAGCCCAACGTGCCGCCCTCAAGCAGGATATCAACGCCGCCTACCGGGCCGGCCGCCAGGAATACGTCAAGCTGCTGCTGAATCAGGAGCAGCCGGACAAACTGGCGCGGCTGATGAAATATTACGATTACTTCCACCAGGCGCGCATGGAGCGGATTCAGGCCTTTAATGCCACTCTGCGTGAGATCCGCGCCAACGAGGCGAAAATCAATGAAGGGGTGGGCCAGCTCAGCCGGCTCAAACAGACCCTGGAAACAGAGCGCCGACAGTTGCAGGCGGCTCAGGATGAACGCAAACAGGCCCTGGCCAAACTGGACACCCGGCTGCAGGATAACACCAGTCGTGTGGGGGACCTGAAATCCAGCCGCGAGGAACTGGAACAGGTGCTGCATCAAGTGCAGGCCACCCTCAGCGATCTGCCCGGTAACGTGGGCAAGCAACCCTTTTCCAAGCGTCAGGGGGAGCTGGCCTGGCCCACCCGGGGCCAGCTGGTGGAGCGGTTTGGCACCCGGCGCGGCAGCGGTGGCCTGCGCTGGAAAGGCGTATTGATCAGTACCGATGAGGGCAGCCCGGTCAAGGCGGTGCATCACGGCCGGGTGGTATTCTCCGACTGGATGCGCGGCTACGGCATGCTCACCATCGTGGATCACGGCGACGGTTATCTCACCTTATACGGGCATAACGAAACCCTGCTCAGGAGCCCCGGCGACTGGGTGGATGCCGGCGAGGTGATTGCCTACAGTGGCCGCAGCGGAGGCCAGAACCGGGCCTCCCTGTACTTTGAAATCCGCCGCAATGGCAAGCCGGTCAACCCCTCCCGCTGGTGCCGGGGTTGACCCTGGTGACCCGGGCGCCAGGCAGAGCCTGTAGACACTAGTGCAGCGAGCTGCAAATCGCGCTACTCTTAAAAAGTTATCCTTATGATTTTGCAGTGAAACCGCCCGCCCGTCCCGATGTCATAGGGCCTGTTCGCACTCGCTAAATGCGATTTACACCGGTGCTCCGCGGGGTACCGTTTTAATTACAGGAGTACACCATGGGTTTTCCTTCTCTGTCACACCGGCATCCCGCCTGGGCCCGGGGCCTGCTGTTGGCCCTGCTGGCGTTCAGTCCGCTGGGGTTTTCAGCGCAGCCGGCAGCCTCCGGCGCGGACACCGAGGCGGGATCACAGGCAGCGGCCGCCAGTGATGAGGAACAACCCAAGGGACTGCTGCCCATTAACGAACTGCGCACATTCGCGGACGTGTTTGACCGCATCAAACAGGCCTATGTGGAAGAGGTGGATGACAAAACCCTGCTGGAAAATGCGATCCAGGGCATGCTCACCGAACTGGATCCCCACTCCGCCTATCTCAAGCCGGAGGCTTATCAGGACCTGCAGATCAACACCACCGGTGAATTCGGCGGCCTGGGTATCGAAGTGGGCATGGAGGACGGCTTTGTCAAAGTCATTACCCCCATCGACGACACCCCGGCGCAGAAAGCCGGCGTTGAAGCCGGTGACCTGATCATCAAGCTGGACAGCACCCCGGTGAAAGGTATGAGCCTGGCGGAGGCGGTGAAGCTGATGCGCGGCAAGCCCGGCTCCGAAATCGTTCTCACCATCATCCGCGCCGGGGTGGATAAACCGCTGGAAATCCCGGTGATCCGGGCCGTGATTCAGGTGCAGAGCGTCAAGGGCCGCCTGCTGGACCCGGGCTATGGCTATGTGCGCCTGTCCCAGTTTCAGATCAATACCGGGGCCGACATGCTCAAACTGCTGGATAAGCTGGAACGGCAAAACGGCGCGGAACTGAAGGGACTGGTGCTGGATCTGCGCAACAATCCCGGTGGCGTGCTACAGGCGGCGGTGGATGTGAGCGACGCCTTTATCAATGACGGTCTGGTGGTGTACACCCAAGGCCGGCTGCCGGATTCGGAAATGAAATTCCGCGCCTCCCCCGGTGCGCGGCTGGATGGGGTCCCCATCGTGGTACTGGTAAACGGCGGCTCTGCTTCCGCCTCGGAAATTGTGGCCGGCGCCCTGCAGGATCATCAGCGGGCAGTGATCATGGGTACCTCAACCTTTGGCAAGGGTTCGGTGCAGACGGTGCTGCCTCTGCATAACAACCGTGCCCTAAAGCTCACCACCGCCCGCTACTACACCCCCAGCGGCCGTTCCATTCAGGCCCAGGGCATCGTGCCGGATATCAAGGTGGAGAACGCCCAGCTGACCCGTGTTGAGGAAATGGACCGGGTGAAGGAGCGTGATCTCAGCGGGCATTTGGAAAACCCGGAGGGCGAGGAGTCGCCGGGGGACGGCGACGCCACAACGGCGTTGTCCGACAGCGACTATCAGCTGCACGAGGCGCTGAATCTGCTGAAAGCCCTCAATGTGCTGAACCGGCCCAAACTGAAAGCGGTGGCCGAGGCCCCCGCTGATCAGGGCTGAAACCGGCGCAGTCATGGTGTCAGCCTCCCGCCACCGCCGGTGGCGGGCCTTAAAGCCGGAACCGGCTCACAGAATCTTCGGGCCGGTGGCATTTCCCACCCCCTTCCCGCCCTCAGTGCACTAAACTGTGGTTATCGCGGAAAGTTGTCGACTATTCATGTTACAGGTTTTATTTTCATTGCTGTTCTTGCTGGCGTTGGCACCGGGGCTGCAGGCTGCCCCAAGCGAACTGCCTTCAGCCGCGGATGCACCGGTGGAGCGCCCCCGGATCGCCATCATACTGGATGACCTGGGCTACAATCGGCCCGCCGGTGAACGCGCGCTTCAGCTGCCCGGCCAGGTGACCTACGCCATTATCCCCTTTACACCCTATGCCGCCACCATGGCCCGGGCTGCCCACGGCGGTGAGCGCGAGGTGATTCTACACCTGCCCATGGCCAGCCAGGACCCCGAGCGACGGCTGGACCGGGGCGGCCTCACCGATGACATGGATGAGGCTGAGGTACGGTCGCGGGTGCAACAGGCGCTGCGGGCGGTGCCCCATATCGCCGGCCTCAACAATCATATGGGCAGCCAGATCACCGCGGACGTACAGATCATGCACTGGCTGATGCAGGAGGTGCAGGAGACGCCCCTGTATTTTATTGACAGCATGACCAGTTCCCTGTCGGTAGCCAACCAATCGGCGCTGCATTATCAGATTCCCTCCCTGAAACGGGATGTGTTTCTGGACAATGTGCAGACGCCGGAAGCCGTGGACCAGATGTTTCAGTCGCTACTGCGAATTGCCCGTCGGCGGGGTCACGCCATCGCCATCGGTCATCCTTACCCCACCACCCTGGCCTACCTGGAGCAGGCCCTGCCCCGGCTGCAGCAACAGGGCGTCGAACTGGTGGCTGCCTCGGAACTGGTGCAACAATATGGCCAGCCGGTGTATGAACCGGTGGACCTCAAGCAGCTGATGCGACAGATCGTGGCCATGCCCGCCCCCCGTAGCAGTCGGTTAAACTTCTCCGAAACCGCATTCCCCTGAGGTTGACCGGCCCGCCACACGCAGGACTCGAACTGGCGGCCGGCTTCCGCTACCATCAGGGCACTATTCTTCAATCCGGGTAACCCATGGCTGTAACCTCACAGGAACTGGCCCAACAACTGCTGGATGCCCAGGTCCGCTTCCTGCTGGCCGAGCTGCAACCGGAATCCCTGCAACAGATTCTGGCGCAGGAAGTACCGTTTCTGTTCCGGGAATTCAGCAAGCTGCGACTGCGGGAATCCGTAGCGGAGGAAAAGGTGGCCGCCACTGCCCTGCGTTATGCCACCGAAATGGAAATCGAGGGCGGAATTCCCGAACTGATTGGCGAGATCGCCAATATTATTTACGAGCATCCGGAAAACGAAACCACCCGGGTGGGCGACGTTCTGCCCCAGGCCCTGGCGGAAGCCTATCTGGAAAAGATTTTCGAAACCGGCAGTATTCTGGATCAGCTCATCACTAATGTCCGCGCCAGCGCCCCGTTCCGGGAGTTTCTCTCCGACGTCGTATTCACCGTGGCCAAGGGTTATGCCCTGGAACAAAACCAACTGGTGCGGATGGCGCCGGTGGCCAACGGCCTGCGCCGGTTTCGGGACTGGCTGGACACTCAGGCCCCGGGCCTGAGCGAAAACGTCCACAGTCTGGGCAAGCAGGTATCCCGGGCTGGCGTGGATCAGTCCATCAAAATGGTGGACGATATGCTGGACAATGATTTATATCGGGATACCGCCCTCAACGCGGTACTGGACCTCTGGGATCAGATTAAAACCTGGGAGCTGGCCAGTTTCCGACGCTACTTCAGCGAGATGGACCTGCAGGATATGATGGCGCTGGGCTATGAATTCTGGCTTGAGTTCCGCCACACCGATTACCTGAAATCCTGCATTGATGCCGGCTGCCGGTTGTTCTTCGATAAATATGGCGAGGAAACCCTGGGCACCATTCTGGCGGACATCGGTGTCACCGAAGCCATGGTGGTCTCCGAATTACAGAACTACGCACCGGACCTGGCGCGGCTGCTGCTGGACCACAACATCGCCGAACCCATTTTGCGGCGTCACTTGCAGCGGTTTTATTTCAGTGTGGAAACTCTGGCGCTGCTGTCCCCTAGCTGTCAGCAGGACGGGGATTGACAGCCTGCGGTTTCAGTAGTTTTTCATGGCCCGGTGGAGGATACCGGCATCCAGGTATTCCTCCCCGTAGGCCTCAAAGCCAAAATGTTCGTAAAAATTAATACGATCGATCTGGGCTTCCAGCATGATCCGCTCCTGCCCCTGACGCTCAATAAAGCCAAGAGCGGTTTGCAACAGACGTGATCCAATTCCCTCATTGCGACGTGACTGCGCCACCGCGAAGCGACCGATCTTGGCGTGTTCCGGCAACCACAGAATCCGCAACACGCCTACCACATTGCCATCCTGTACACTCACCATATGAGTGGCGTTGGGGTCGCGGCCGTCGAACTCATCTTCCAGCGACACCCCCTGCTCCTGCATAAACACCTGACGCCGCAAATCACAACCTTTGCGATACCAGGCGCTGTCATAAGGGGCAATAATGTGTTGTTCCGCCAGCTCCGCCATGGTGTCAGTCCAATCGCATTTCGATGCCCTGTCCGGCCATAAATTCCTTGGCCTCGCGAATGCTGTATTCGCCGAAATGGAAAATACTGGCGGCCAGCACCGCGTCCGCCTTGCCCTGGGTAACGCCATCAGCCAGATGCTGCAGATTGCCCACTCCGCCGGAGGCAATCACCGGCACATGCACCGCTTCGCTGATGGCCCGGGTCAGATCCAGATCGAAGCCGTTCTTGGTGCCATCCCGGTCCATACTGGTAAGCAAAATCTCGCCGGCCCCCAGGTCTACCATTTTAAGGGCCCATTGAATGGCATCCAGACCAGTTGGCTTGCGGCCGCCATGGGTGAAAATCTCCCAGCGTTTGGGTTCGCCGTCGGCACTGACCTGCTTGGCGTCAATGGCCACCACGATGCACTGGGAACCGAAGCGGGCGGCGGCCTCCCCCACGAATTCAGGATTGAATACCGCCGCGGTGTTGATACTCACTTTATCGGCCCCGGCGTTTAACAGGGTGCGGATGTCTTCCAGCTTGCGAATGCCACCCCCCACGGTGAGGGGGATAAACACCTGGCTCGCCATTTTTTCCACGGTGTGCACCATGGTGTCCCGGTCTTCATGGCTGGCGGTGATATCCAGAAAGGTGATTTCGTCGGCGCCCTGTTCATCATAACGGCGGGCCACTTCCACCGGATCGCCGGCGTCGCGGATATCCACAAACTGCACGCCTTTGACCACGCGGCCGTTGTCCACGTCCAGGCAGGGAATAATGCGTTTGGCTAGAGGCATGGGCTGGGCCCTCCTATTGACCGTCCGCCAGTTGTTGAGCGGCTTTCAGATCCAGGGTGCCTTCGTAGATGGCGCGGCCGGTGATGGCTCCCTCGATACCGCTGCCGGCCACCGCCAGCAGTTGTTTCACGTCGTCGATATTGGTGACGCCACCGGAGGCGATGACCGGTATATCGATGGCCCGGGCCAGCGCCACGGTGGCATCGATATTGACCCCCTGCATCATACCGTCACGGCTGATATCGGTGTAGACGATGGCGCTGACGCCGTCATTTTCGAATTGTCTGGCGCAATCCACCGCCTGCATTTGCGAAACCTCAGCCCAGCCGTCGGTAGCCACCCGCCCGTTCTTGGCATCAATGCCCACAATGATGTGGCCGGGGAAACGTTCGCAGGCGGCTTTGACAAAGGCCGGCTCCTTCACTGCCTTGGTACCGATGATCACATAATCCACGCCGCAATCCAGATAGGTTTGAATGGTCTCCAGGCTGCGAATGCCACCGCCGATTTGCACCGGCAGATCAGGATACTTGCGGGCAATGGCCTGTACCACGGCGCCGTTCACCGGCTCCCCCTCAAAGGCACCGTTCAAATCCACCAGATGCAGGCGCCGGGCTCCCTGCTGCACCCACTGCTCCGCCATGGCCACGGGATCATCGGAGAACACCGTGGAGTCGTCCATCAGGCCCTGACGCAGGCGCACACATTTGCCATCTTTAAGGTCGATGGCGGGGATGATTAACATGGCGTTGCTCTCTGATTCAGCTGGTTTGTTTGAGCCCGGGCAGGCATGCAGATTTCCCGCCCCGAGGACAGGACGGCGCGGTTGGAAACTCTCACACCGTGCCGTCCCAGTGCATAAAATTCCGCAGCAATTGCAGGCCGGACTTCTGGCTTTTCTCCGGGTGGAACTGGGCGGCAAACACATTATCCCGCCCCAGCGTCGCCACAAAAGGCACGCCATATTCCCCCCGCCCGGTCACCAGGGAATCATCGTCCACCGTCACATAGTAACTGTGCACGAAATAAAAGCGGGCGTTGTCGGGAATCCCCTGCCACAGAGGGTGGGGCCGTTCCTGGTGCACCTGGTTCCAACCCATATGGGGCACTTTGAGTTTCTCGCCGCTGGTATCCACCAGATTATCACCGAAAAAATTCACCCTGCCGGGGAACAGGTTGAGGCAGTCCACACCGCCATTTTCCTCGCTGCGGGTCATCAGGCTTTGCATGCCCACGCAGATACCCAGCAGGGGCTTGCTGCGGGCGGCCTCGCGCACCACCTCATCCAGGCCCAGGCGCAGAATTTCCGCCATGCAGTCACGGATGGCGCCCACACCGGGGAACACCACCCGATCGGCGGACAGGATGTTTTCAGCCGCATGGGTCACCCGGACTTCCACGCCCGGGGCCACGTGCTCCAGCGCCTTGGCGGCGCTGTGTAAATTGCCCATGCCGTAATCGATCACGGCCACAGAGGTTCGGCTCATAATGCTACTTCCAATGCCGGCCTACAGAGACCCTTTGGTGGAGGGCATGACGCCGGCCATGCGGGCGTCCGGCTCCACCGCCATGCGCAGGGCACGGCCAAAGGCCTTGAAGATGGTTTCCGCCTGATGGTGGGCGTTTTTGCCCTTGAGATTGTCGATATGCAGGGTGATCATGGCGTGATTCACCAGCCCCTGAAAAAACTCCCCGAACAGGTCCACATCAAAACTGCCGATCCGGCCCCGGGTATAGTCCACGTTCTGGAACAGGCCAGGCCGGCCGGACAAATCCACCACCACCCGGGACAGGGCCTCGTCCAGCGGCACGTAAGCGTGACCATAGCGGCGGATACCTTTCTTGTCGCCCCAGGCCTTTGCCAGAGCCTGTCCCAGGGTGATGCCCACGTCCTCCACCGTGTGGTGATCATCGATATGCAGGTCCCCCTGGGCATTGATTTCAATATCAATCAGGCCGTGCCGCGCCACCTGGTCAATCATATGCTCCAGAAATGGCACACCGAGCGCCAGCTGACACTGGCCGGAGCCGTCCAGGTTGACGCTGACAGTGATCTGGGTCTCCAGCGTATTGCGCTCCACGCGGGCGGTACGTTGGCTCATGGGTACTCCACTGAGGTTCCGGGAAAGCGGGGGATTATAACGCGAAGACGGCCAAATTCCTAAGCCGAGGGATCACCCAGCGCCCGGGCCTGGGCGGGCGTCAGCCAGCGTTCCACCACGCTATAGAGAGTGTCCTTGCGCAGTGGCTTGGCCAGGTAGTCGTCCATCCCGGCGTCCAGGCATTTCTGTCGGTCCCCCTCCATGGCGTGGGCGGTAATGGCGATGATGGGAAGAGGCCGGCCCTGGAGCCAGTCACGAATGGCTTTGGTGGCCTCGTAGCCGTCCATCCCCGGCATCTGACAATCCATGAAGATCAGGCCATAGTCCTGGCTCTGCACCGCCTCCACCGCCTGCATCCCGTCTTCGGCCACATCGAAACTGAACCCCATCTTCCGCAGATAACCGCAGGCCACCCGCCGGTTCACTTCGTTGTCGTCCACCACCAGTACCCGGGGCAATGCCGGTACCGAATGGATAGGTCGGGTCACCACCGGCTCCAGTTCCTGCCCCCGGTCCAACATGCAATCCGCCAGCTGCTGTTGGTTAAAGGGCACATAGATGTGAGGCAGGGGCCGCTGGCCATAGCGCAGGGACGGCACCCGGATCTGAATGATGCGCGGGGCATCGTCCCGTCCCAGGTGGGGATTTAGCTGTTGCCAGAAGCGGTCACTGATTTCCTGGGCCATAAAAATCCAGTGATAGTCCTGGCGGTAGAGCACTTCGTCCAGATTGCGAATGATGCGGGTTTCCTTGGGCTCCCAGTGAAATTCCAGGCCCCACTGCTGGCAGGCCATCTGCAACACCATTTGGGTGGCCGGCAGATCCCCAATCAGCAACAGAGCGGCGCCGGCGTGGCGCTGCTGAAATTCAGCGCGCAGCCGCTCGTTCAGCGATTCCTGTCCCGGGGGTACCGCCACCGGCAGCTCCAGATAGAAAGAGGAACCCACGCCTTTAATGGAACGCACCCCCAGTTTGCCGCCCATCGCCTCCAGCAACCCCTTGCACAGCGCCAGACCCAGCCCGGGGCCTCCGAAGCGGCGGGGGCTGGACAGGTCCTCCTGCACGAAGGGGTTAAATAAATCCGCCTGCCGTTCCGGGGCGATACCCACACCGGTGTCTTTCACCTCCACATAAAGCCGGTTACCGGGCAGCAGCTCCGACCACAACAGGATGGAGCCATGCTCGGTGAATTTCACGGCGTTGGACAGCAGGCCGGTAAGCACCTGACGCAATTTGGTGACATCCGCCACCACCCGCTGGGGCAGGCTGGCCTCCGCCACCACCCCCAGGTCCAGCCCCCGCTGATAGGCGTCCACCGCCACCAGGTTGACGGCGGAGTTAAACAGTTCGTACACATTGAATTCGGTTTCCTGAAAACGCATCTCGCCACTTTCCAGACGGGAGAAGTCCATCACGTCGTCCACCAGAGACAGCAGGTGCCGTCCGGAGCGCTTGGCCAGTTGCAAAGCCTCCCCCTGTTCTGTGTTCAGGCCACTCTCCTCGAACATGTCCAGCATTCCCAGAATCCCGTTCATGGGCGTGCGAATTTCGTGACTGACAATGGCCATGAAACGGCTTTTATCCTCGGCGGTGCGCAAAGCCAGATCCCGTGCCCGTGCCATATCCTCAGCGGCCCGCACGATCTCATTAATATCCACCACCACGCCCCGCAGCCCGGTCACCTGCAGGCCATCAATCACCACGCTGAGCAGGGCCTTGACCCAAATCCAGTTACCATTGCCGTGGCGGATTTTGAATTCCACGTAAGTATCACTGGCTTCCGTCACCGCATGCTGAAACGCATCCATTACCGCCTGCTGCTGATCGGGATGCACATAGTCCCGCCAGGCATACTGCATCTTCAGAACCCGGCCCGAATTATAACCGAGCACATGCTCCACCCGCCCGGACACCAGCATCACCTGAACCGGGTCCAGTCTGGCTTCCCACACCACACAGTCGATGGAATTAATGATGGACTGGTAGCGCTCCTTGGACTCCATCAGATCGTCCAGATTTTTTTTCAGATTGCGCCGCATATCATCCAGCGAGCCCGCCAGTTGCGCCAACTCATCATTGGAGCGCAGGCTGATACGCCGGTTGAGATTGCCCTTGGAAAGATCCCGGGCCCAGGCGGACAGGCGGGCGATGGGAGCCCCCACCTGGCGGGACATGACAAAGGCCACCACCAGAATCAGCAGCGACACAATCAGCCCGATGGCCACCGCCCGCTCCCGAATTTCGGCAATGCCCCGTAACGCGTCGTCCGCGTCCCGCACCAGAATCAGGCTCCAGCCGGTCTCACTGATATTGGCAAAACTTTCCGCCGGCATGTTCACCAGCAGTAACTGGCGCTCCCCCTTGCGTACATACCGGTGCCCCGGCCGCTGCAAAAGATTGCTCAACAGCTGGGGGCTGTCCGCCACCCACCATTTACCCCCAAACACCCGTGTCGGGTCATCGGAGGACGGCCCCACTTCGTCGAACAAGAGAAAATCCGGGCCCGCCAGCAAATACCCTTCCCGATCAATCAGTACCGCGAAGCCTTCCCGGTTCTGTTGCGCGGCACCCACATGAATACTGGCCACCTGAGTCAGCAATTCGCGCCAGTCAAGGCTGGCTTTCAGCACCCCGATCCAGCGGTCGGGCTGATCCTTACTGAAAATCGGCACCACAATACCCACGCCGTAGCCCCCTAGCACCGGGTCCAGCCGCAATGGGCTGAGGAAAGGTTGCCGGGTGGTCCGGGCCTCCCGGAACCAGCCGGAATCCTGCACCGAGACCCCCACCAGATCCGGATCTCCGGCGGCCGCGATAAAGCCATCCACGTCCACCGCCACCAGATTGTTATACACCCCGTAGGCCCGCTGATAATCGTACAAAGTATTGGACAGGATGCCCTCGGGATCGACGCGTTCCACCAGTTGGGTCACATCCAGCTCAGCCCAGGAGCGCACGTTCTCGCGACTGAAACCAAAAATCAGATCAATCTGGGACATGGCCAGTAACGAGGTCGCCTGCAACCGTTCGCCCACCTGATCGATGACGGTTTCGCGGGATTTTAAATAGGCGAGCGTACCCAGGATCATCAGCGGTACCAGAGATACCACCAGCATGACCAACAGCAACTTGTTCTGGATGGTGGGAGCAAACCGCAGGCGCGTTTTCTGTCTATCCATATTTTATCTTTGAGGAACCGGGGCTTAGTCTGTCCTTGGCCTTTCGCCGGGTGGGTGCAAGCAGGTACACTGCCCACCGTTGCATTCATTATAGTGTAAAAATCGGCCGGTCCCGGCAATTTGACTGGCCACATCCGCCAACTACCAGACTATTGATTTTGAGCAAAAAAAATCCCTACTTAGCAGTGCCCGACGCGCCTCCGGGTCCGGCGGAAAGCCAGCTGTTTCAGCGCCGGGTACTGGCCTGGTTCGACCACTTCGGCCGCCATAACCTGCCCTGGCAGCGCGACATCACCCCCTACCGCGTGTGGGTGTCGGAAATCATGCTGCAGCAGACTCAGGTCACCACCGTCATCCCCTACTACCAGCGGTTTATGCAACGCTTTCCCACAGTGGCAGCACTGGCCGCCAGCCCCCAGGATGATGTGCTGCAGCACTGGGCCGGGCTGGGCTATTACGCCCGAGCCCGCAACCTGCACCGCTGCGCTCAAGTGGTGGTGGCGGAGCATGGAGGCCAGTTCCCCCGGGATCTGGATGCCCTCACCGCCCTGCCCGGCATCGGCCGCTCCACCGCCGGCGCCATTGCCAGCATCAGCATGGGTATTCCGGCGCCGATTCTGGATGGCAATGTGAAACGGGTACTGACCCGGGTTCACGCCGTGGAAGGCTGGCCGGGTACCACCACGGTGGCCAATCGCCTGTGGCAGATCGCTGAACACTACACCCCCCGCCAGCGCTGCGCCCACTTCACCCAGGCCATGATGGATCTGGGGGCCCCCGTCTGCCCCCGCGGCAACCCCGCCTGCACCCTCTGCCCCCTGGTGGACCTGTGCCAGGCCGCCGCCCAGG
>MDSW01221327.1_pt1 | contig 22136 bp, 15 predicted proteins | sample 811171 | NCBI WGS metagenome assembly MDSW01 (sample SAMN05326641, study PRJNA326480) | marine metagenome | isolation source: seawater | place: Atlantic Ocean: North West | collected 2012 | reverse complement strand
GTATCGGCCGTCTCGCCGGATTGACTGATGGCGACGACGACTGTGCCGTCCTCGATGATTGGATTGCGATACCGGAACTCACTGGCGAAATCGGCACGGCTCGGGATCTTGGCAAGATCCTCGACAAGATGCGCGGCAATCATGCCTGCATGAAGGGCCGTCCCCTGGCCGAGGAACACGACCCGCCCGGTTCGACCGAATTCACGGGCGAACTCAGCGAGCCCGCCGAGTACGACACGACCTTCCGAAGCCGCCAATCGACCCTTGAGACATCGACGTACGGCACCCGGCTGCTCATGAATTTCCTTGAGCATGTAATGGGGATACTTGCCAAGCTCAATCTGTTCGAGATCGACCTCAAGCTCCCGCATCTGGGGCGTGATGGTGACGTTCTCAAGATCGGATGTCCGGAAGGAGTCGGTCGTCAGTCGAGCGATCGTATCGTCATCCAGTTCGATGGCACGATTGGTATGAGCGACGATTGCACTGGCGTCAGATGCAACGATGTATTCATTGCTTCCAACACCGATCATCAAGGGCGAGCCCTTTCTCGCAGCAATCAGGACTCCAGGCTCTTCGGCACACATCACGGCGATGGCATAGGCACCGGTGACTTCCTTCAGAGCCTGTCTCACGCTGGCCTCGATGTCACCCTTGTAGAAGTGACCGATGAGGTGAGCAAGAACCTCCGTATCGGTGTCCGAGGTGAAGACGTGCCCATGGTCGGAGAGATAGGTCTTCAGGGCCTCGTAGTTCTCGATGATGCCGTTATGGACGATCACGATGCCATGGCCGCGTTCCGCGTCATCACGATGAGGATGGGCATTTCGATCACTGGGTTCACCGTGGGTGGCCCAACGGGTGTGAGCGATGCCCATGCAGCCACTGAAGCGGTCATCTGATTCGACCTGCTCTTCGAGGACCCTCACCCGGCCAGCCGTCTTGGCCAGCTGGAGGCCGCCATTCAGAAGCGCGATCCCGGCCGAATCGTATCCACGGTATTCCAGCCGCTTCAGACCTTCCAAGAGCAGGTCTCGAGCGGGCTTCTCACCGATATAGGCAACGATTCCACACATGAATACGAGGGAAGTCTATCCGAGGAATTGCCTCAGTCGACGTAGGATGTCCACATGGGTGATCTTTGGGCTCAGGAACGAGCAGAACGATTGGCACAGGCCAGACCCCTGGCAGACCGCATGCGTCCAGCGAGGCTGGAGGATGTTATCGGCCAGGAGGACGTCATCGGCCCCGGAACACTGCTCAGACGCATGATCCAGGCCGATCGAATGGGCTCCGTGGTCCTCTGGGGCCCACCGGGCACCGGCAAGACCACAATCGCTTCTCTGATCGCCAACCACACCGGCAGACCGTTCATCTCAGCCAATGCCACAATGATCGGGGTTCGTGAGATCCGGGACCTCATCGACGAGTCTCGACGACAGCTTGAAAACGGGAAGCCCGCCACCCTTCTGTTCCTGGATGAGATCCACCGCTTCTCAAGCAACCAGCAGGATGTTCTGCTCGGAGATGTCGAGCGAGGCGTGATCACCCTGATTGGCGCTACGACTGAAAACCCCTGGTACGCGGTCAATGCGGCACTCGCCAGTCGATCCACCGTCTTCCGACTCGAAGCACTGTGCGAGGAGGACATTGCCACCATCCTGCATCGTGCTGTTCGAGAAGACGCCCTGATCAAATCAAGAGAACCGGTGATTGATGATGCTGCCATGTCCGAATGGGCCAGGCTGTCCGATGGCGATGTTCGACGCGCGCTCAATGCACTGGAGATTGCCGTACTTGGGCATGATCACAACAGTCCGATCAAGATTGGTGCGGATGAAGCCCGGCACTCCATCCAGTCGAAGGCCTTGAAGTATGACCGCGCTGGCGATGCCCATTACGACCACATCAGTGCGTTGATCAAGTCGATCAGAGGTTCCGATCCGGATGCCGCCATCCATTGGCTTGCCGTCATGCTGTCTTCCGGTGAAGACCCGCGGTTCATCTGCCGCAGACTGGCCATTCTCGCCTCCGAAGACATCGGCCTGGCATCTCCACAGGCACTCCAGATGGCGTCTGCGGCATGGCTGATTACGGAGCGGATCGGAATGCCTGAATGCCAGCTCACGCTCTCCGAACTGGTGATCTACCTGGCCAGCTGCCCCAAATCCAATTCCAGCGCGCAGGCGATCTGGACAGCGATGTCGGACGTTCAGAACAACAGAAGTCTTGACGTTCCCCAACATCTCAGAAGCGGGAAGGACATCAGCGAGAACACCGAAAAGGCCGACTACGTGAATCCGCATCTTGATCCGGAAGCCGGGCATTCACAGGACTATCTGGGCGTGCCAAAGGTCTACTACGAACCGGGAAACATCGGCTTCGAATCGGAAATCACACGTCGGTTGCAGGAGGAGCCTCCAGTTGACCCCGCATGAGGCCAAGGCCAGGTTGCGGTCAACCGTTGCCGGCACTGTTCAGCAGATGACCGAAGCAGCTCGTCAGGAAGCTTCGAGTTCGATCTGTCAACAACTGGAGGAAGTGACTCGGGATGTCAGCGGGACCGTCCTGGGCTTTCTGCCGATGGCAGGTGAAATCGATCTCGAACCCTTCCTCGAGAAACGCCTTGGACTCGGCATCGCCGTACCCCTTGTCGACTGGGCTTCACGCAGGATGCGACCGGTCACGCTGGAGGGTCTCGGACAGGACGATCTCGTACCTGATCGACATGGACTTCGAAGACCGGCACAGTCCATCCCGGTTGCACTCGAGGACATTTCAGTGGTCGTCGTTCCCGGACTGGCCTTCAACCGCAGAGGTCACCGGCTGGGTCGGGGAGGCGGTTACTACGATCGGTTCCTGCCGGAGCTCTCACCCATGACCCGCACGATCGGCATCTGCTTTGATGAACAGGTCGTGGACGACATTCCCCTGGATGACTGGGACCGTCCTGTCGACGAGGTGCTGACCAGCACAGGTCACTTTCGTTCTCGCTGATTCGGATTGAATGATCCGTTCAACGATGAACGTCGACCGTACTCACCCCTTCGGCCATCACGGCATAGATCATGTCGATCTCGCCATCCCGAAGCCTCACACAGCCCATGGAGGAATCTGTGCCGATACTGTCGGGCTCGATCGTTCCATGGATACCGAAACCACGCTCACCGGAGTTGGTTTCATCCAGGCCACGAAGGCCCATCCAGAATTCTCCAATCGGATTCTCTGGATCATCGGCCGGGAAGAACTGCCCAGTACGTGGATTGGTCCAGGTCGGATTGACGAGCTTGCTGCCCTTGCGAACCTGGAAACGACCCACTGGGGTTGAACTCATGGCGCCCAGGCCGACCTCGTAGGATCTCACGAACGTACGCTCAGACCCCTCGCCGAGATAGAGATCCATCCTGTGGGTCCCCTTGTCGATCACTGCGTGGAAGGGCCCCTTGACGAGCTTGATCTTCTGGCCGATCTGGATGTGCTCCGGTCGCTTCATGCCATTGATCTTCTGCAGGAGCCGCCAGTCGATTTCCAGATTTTCACTGCTGACGATTCGCGAGAGGGAATCCCCCGGCTTGACTTCATACTCCATGGCCCAGGGATCATTTGGATACACCTTCGGGCTGAACACGAGTTCCGCATTGATCATGCCCAGCAGTTGCCTGGCATCCGCAGCGTTGACTGGATCAAAGGCTCCGCTGACAACCGCCTGGGTCAGCAAGGCTCGTGCTTCCACCAGCCGCCCTTCCCCGATCAGCCCTTCAGCCAGTCCAAGGGGGCCGCCTCGACCCGATTCGGACGCGATGTCTTCGCGGGGCATCCGGGAGTCGACGATCTCCTCGAAGTCGTCTGTTGTGGCTGGCTGTTCAGTCGTTCCTGACATGGTGGCATCGTCCAGGACACGGATCTCCTCCACAGAGTCAGGTACCTGACTTGCAGTCGCTTCGGGAATCCAACGGGCTGAAACATCCACAAGCTCGTCTTCAACCAGAGGCTGAAGGACCGGCCGAGCGGCCTCCGGCTCCGAAGGTGTCGTTCTGAAGGCTGGAGTCGATTGAGTGCCCGCTGCCGCGATCTGGCTGGATCCTGACTCCGGCGAACTCTCTTCGCCGTCGATCACAAGCCATGTCACGAGTCCTGCGATGAGAATCAGGAAGAACACCATCGCAGGCCCCCGCCTTCGGCGTTTCCGGCGATAGACATAACGACCCCGGACCGGACTGGACTGCATTTGGCTTGGAAGGGCCATTCAAGACCTCCTGAAAAGTAATTGGCCAAGTCTATACCGACCCGCCCACCTCTGGTTTCATCGACCCTGAACCCTGTGGATCAACAGGGGAGAGCGATCGCGCAAGGCTCAGGAACAGCTCCAGAAGCTGGAGACCAGCTGCCGGCCCGGTCTAGAACATCAATTGGAGTTGGCTTCGAATCAAGAACTGAGCGTGGTGGTTGTCAGGATCAGTCCTCCAACCCGCCTGGTCAACCGTCATCAGGCCGGTAATCGGATCGAACGACACTCCGAAATCAGTCGTCCACTTCACGTCCTGGCCGTCGATGTACCAGTTGACTCCGACCGTGAGGATCGAAACCCCCTGGGTGTCGAAGCCAGCGGCTTCAGGATCATTGAGCTGCTGATTGAACGGTCCACCGATCTGGTATCTCGTATACAGCTCCCACTTGGGATCGATGTACACACTGCCCTGCACCACGACACCCCAGTAGTCGATGCTGTCGACATCTCCGGATGCATCAGGATTGACCTGGTGCTCGTAGATGAACGAAGCGAATGCGGAGGCCCCGCCAAAGTCCATCGAGAGATCAGCCGTCACGCCGTACAACTCCCCTTTCGGGCTCGTCGAGACCTGATTGCGCTCCTGCTGCTGACCGTGTCCGGCAATTCCGAACATCATGCCGAACTCCTCGTGGGTCGGGCTGGTGAACTGCCTGAACTGTTCCCACTCACCGGCAAGCAACCATTCAAGTCGACCGGTTGCAGCCCATTCCGTATCCGCACGGTATGCCGCCCATGGTGGAACGAGAACATCCGTGTTTCGGAAGAAGAACACGGCGGAACTTCCGTTCGTGAAGGCAACCTGGGATCGCACTGGACCAAACACCATGTCGAGCTCGACACCCTGCGAGCGACCAAGTCCGAGTCGCATGTCGAGCAGTGAGCGGTCGACTGCAAGCTGCAGGCCCTCGTAGACCAGGAACTCCCTCGTGAAAGGAAGCTTGAAGATGCCTGCCTTGACCGCGATGTTGTCGGTCAGACGTTGTCGAATCCAGCCCTCATAGAGCCTCGTTCCGAATTCCTGGACATCCGCAACATAGCTGTAGGGATCCTTTCGGCCGAATCCCATCTCGATGAAGAAGTCCGTGTCACTGAATACGTAACCACCCAGATTGAAGCGTGTCGTCGTATTCTCGAATCCGTACCGGGTACTGTCCTGCTGAAGCGCAGCGCCTTCGTTGCCATCGAGGATGTTGACCATCAGTCGCGTCTGGACAAGTGCCCCAATGTTCAGCCGAAACCGACCATCGGCACTGGCCAGGAAGAATCCATCAGACCAACCTGCCATGAGGCCGCTGCCCATGAGATTGGTTCTGGTATCGGCATCAGCGAGGACATCCTGGACAAGCTCCTTGATCTCCTCGGAACGCTGTTCCGTCAACCAGTCACGGGTCGCCTCGGCATGGATGATGTCGATCTCCTCACGCATCATCTCGTTCTGCGCCTTGACAGCCTGAAGCTCTCGACGAATATCTTCGAGATCACTGACTGGAATCAGCACTGTGGTATCCGATGCTGCCTTGGAATCTGCAGACTGCTCCGCACCCACAACGGGTGAGGCAAGTAACGCCGCACAGAAGAGCGAAGCGGAACACAGAAGAGATCGAATCAGGCCAGCGTTGTTCACCGACATCCAGGGCACTCCGGGCGAGAAGCAGATCGGTCAGGCTCAGTGTATCCAGCATGGCGCCTGAAGGCGATTTCGGCTCGACGTGGCATCCGAGGAACGGGGTTCTCCCAAGGCCTGTGTGCCGGGATCTCAGCTCGAGACATCTTGATGGCAGCCCATGGGAGACATCTGGATTCCACAAAAAGAAAGACACCGGCCGACCCCGTAGGGTCGGCCGGCGCGAACATCGAGAGTTGCAGCTGGGCTGCCAGCTAACTCAGAAGAAGAGCTGCAGCTGCGTACGGAGCAGCCACTCACCACCGTTGTCACCCGAAGGCAACCAGTTGGTGTAGCCGTAACCAGAACCGAGTGCAACAACCTGGCTGAAGGACCAGCTCCAGTCGAGACTCAGCTTGGCGTTATTGCCAGCCATGTAGTAGTTAACACCGAATGACATGATGTTCAGGTCATCGTTGCTTCCGTAGATCTGCGAGTACGCAGGATCGAGCCACTGATAGCGGCCGTAGAGCTCGATGTCATCGGTCAGGTAGGCACCACCGGAAATTTCCATGCCCCATGGGTTGTTGCTGGCAGACTCTCGGCTGTCACCAACGCTGATGGAGTACATGAAGTTCCAGCCACCGCCCTGCACGGACAGATCACCAGTGACCTGCCAGTTGCTGCGACCGCTGTATGGGAACAGGCTGTCATCGGAATCGAGGTATGCAGCACCGACACCAGCCATGATGCCCATTTCCTCACCTGCAGGTGAAGAGATCTGGTTGAACTGGTCCCAAGTACCTGCGAACAGGACTTCTGCACGACCGGAGAATGCGTACTCTGCGGCGTTTGTCCAGTATGCGGACTGCTCAGCCACTGCGAAGTTCGAAGAGGCGTTGGAGTACATGGCGTTGACGCGGAAATTGTCCGTGTCCCACTTGACCTTGATACCGTTGGTCAGGTTGGTGGTTGCCCAGAAGTAGGTGTAGAGCGAACGCTCGATGGTCTGCTGATACTCAGCGTTGACCATGAAACCACGCATCACGTCGTACTTCTGACGTCCGATCTGGACGCTGAACTCGTCGTTGAGCTTGATGCCACCGTATGCCCACTCGAGGACACCATCAGAGATGCCTGGGCTTGGAGTAGCAGCTGCAACACCAGTTGGGCTCGCGAATGCACCAGCAAGCTGAGTGCTGATGTTCTGAGTGCTGGTGTTGTATGGCGACCAGTTGAGTCGCATGTTGTAGTAGTAATCCTCTGCGATGACACCGGAAAGGTTGATCGCAGCACGGGTGGTTTCGAAACCGTTGTTGGTGTGGTTACCGTAGTTGAACGGGAAACCGAAACCTTCACTCATTGCACCTGGCTCGGAGTATGCAACCTGGCCGTTGGGCAGGACGTAGTAGCCGCCGACTGCACCAGGGAGGTTGGCATTGACACCGGCGACCGTACCGTAAGGAACAGCACCAGGAATGCTCGGAACGACACCACCAGCTGGTGGGACGACCGTGCCGTCATAGTTGGTTCCGGAACCGGTGATGGCACCGTTGTACGAAAGCACAGGAACGTTGAACGGAGCGATGTTCGGATAGATCGTCGAGGCGCCTGGGTTATTTGGCCAGTTTGGGGATGGCGAAATAGCGTTTGGCTGCCCAGCGAAGAAGTTGTTCAGAGCGTCAGCGAAAGCTGCACCCTGAAGCGGGGTGTTGCGGGTCTCGTTGCGGCTGAGTACCCAGCGATTCTGCAGGAGACCGTTGATGCGAAGCATCCACTTGCCGTCTGAGCTGGAAATGACGAAACCGTCATCGTAGCCAGCGGACATGTTGGAGCCCTGGAGGCTGGCGCGTGTGTCAGCATCTGCAAGAACGTCCTGGACGATCTCACGGATCTCTTCTGCACGCTGCTCAGTGAGCCAGTCTGCATCCTGTTGTGAAGAAAGTTCTGCGATCTTTGCTTCGGCAGCCTCAAGCCGCGCCTGCATGTTCATATCGGCAGACGGTGTAGCCGCAAATGCGGTACCCGCCAGCATGATTGTGGTGGCGCCAGTAAGGACACCTACCTTCGTCGTCAGACTCATCTGTCGACACTCCTAATCTCTCGAACGCGTTGGCCGACTCCAGCCCTTGCGCTCTCTCTGTTCGTGCCTCACCCGCGACACCCCGGGCCAACACGGCCCGGCACGAGTGGGATCTTCGCCTATCGGCCATCCTCGGCCGATTTGTTGAAGGCGAGATCATACCCAGTTCGCCAAATCCCGCTACACCGGCTGGCCCAAACGCTCAAAATCTCTGTTCTCCAGGAACGTCCGAAAACCGTAATCTGGGCTTAAAGCTCTGCAAAAACGGTGTTTATAGGCCTCTTGCCGAGAATTCTTCAGACTTCTTTCGTGACAACTAATCCACGCCGGTGATGAGAGCTGCCCCAAATCCCCACTCAAGACCCGCTCAAAGGGCTCTGAGAGGCCCCAAAGGGTGTTTTTGATTGTGAAGATTCCTGAAAATTGTCTCTGAAGGGGTCAGGAAGGGGGAAAAAAATTCAGAGCTTTCGCATCCGCCACGACCATTGGCCAAATGCAATCAATGCTTTCCAGCGAGACTGCCTGGCAAGGGGAAACTGGCGAGGCCCACCAAAGGCGGTTTCCTGCCGCCATCGCCAGTAATCACGGCGAAAACGGCCACGATGGCCTGCAGCGAGCCAAAACAGCCCCAGGCACCCTTCCAGAATCATTCTTGGTGATCTCATGGGGCCCTTTCCTGAAGATGACCGGCAACCGTTCGCGGACTCCTATATATGGCTTGTCGGGTTCTTCGTCCATCCCGCGATCGCCAAACACTCGATCAGCTGGCTCATTCACGGCATGGCATGGGGTCTGTCGGCATTCGAGCGGCGACCTGTTGCAGGAACAACGACATGCTGATGCGCCATGTGACTTCAAGTGTGCATGCAGTCACACCCGTGTCGAGCGTGTCATTCGGCTGCAACAGACGAAGCGATCGGGATCAAATTGAGCGGATGTGACTTGAGCAGTTGTTCATGATGCGTTTACACTCGAACACAACACGTTGCTGTTACATCAAATCACAGGCGTCGATCGATGCTCCGACACGATCGGCGTCTGTTCTTTTTGAATGTTGATACTGATCAGTTCTTCGCCGGGATTCCGGACGCAGACTCATCCTCGACCGGACTGAATCGGCTGCCGACCAGGCCGATCTTGCGATTCACGATGGATCGCGACGGCAGCATTGGCTGAATGGCGATGAGAATGATCGTTGCACCGACTGAGCCAGCCCAGAGCCACTGCGTCCAGCCGAAGTAGACGAAGACGGACGTCATCAGCAGGAGGCCGAGACTGATCGGGATCATGCCTTCCCATGCAAGTTTCATGAGCTGATCGAATCGGAATCGTGGAATGGTCCAGCGAATCATCATCCCGAAGAAGATCAGCAGGAAGCACTTGCCGAGCACGATGCCGAATTGCAGCAGGATCAGGAAAATGCCACCCGTCTGAGGAAGATCCCAGCCCGTGATTGGATTGATCGACCAACCGCCGAGGAACAGGGTCGTGAAGAAGGCCGCACCGATCACCAGATGGACATACTCGCCCATGAAGAAAAGGGCCCATTTCATCGAGGAATACTCGGTATGCCAGCCTCCGACGAGTTCCTGCTCGGCTTCCGCGAGATCGAACGGAGCCCGATTGGCTTCCGCGAGCAGACAGATGAAGAAGACGATGGCTGCCAAAGGCTGTTGCACGATGAACCATTGACCTTCCAGCTGCCTGGCGACGATTTCCTGAGGAAGGAGTGTGCCCGCCGTCAGAATGACGCAGAGCAGGGCAAGGCCCATCGGGATCTCGTAGGAGATCATCTGGGCAGATGCTCGGAGGCCGCCCAGGAACGAGAACTTGTTATTGGACGCCCAACCGCCCAGGCCGACTCCATACACGCCAAGGGATCCAGTGGCGATCAGATAGACGACTCCGATGTTGATGTCGGCACCCATGATGGAAACGGTCTCACCATTTCCCAGCACCAGATAACCGCCCCATGGAATCACCACGAAGCCGATCAAGGCAGGAATGACCGTGATGGCAGGTGCCAGGATGAAGAGGAAACGGTCCACACCGCGAGGCATGAACTCTTCCTTGACGAACAACTTGAGGCCATCGGCCAGCGGCTGCAGAAGACCCATGGGACCGACACGGTTTGGACCGATTCGATCCTGGACCCAGGAAGCCACTCGTCGCTCAAGAAGGATCAGGTAGGCCGCCGCTCCAAGACAAAGGTGCAGCACCACGAGGATGACTGCAACGGATGTCAGGAATTGTGGGAGCCAGGGGGGCAGCATTGGACACCTAGTGTAGCGAGGCCGGAGGCAGCAGACTATCGACTTGTTGTCGCCAACATCTCCGGAAAGGCATCCTGCAAGGCGTGAACGGACCAGGTTCCGGCCCGAAGTGCACTGATGGCCCGGACGGCTGCCAGGGCTCCGGTCCCGGTCGTGATGATCGGCACTCGGTTCAACACCGCCATGGCCCGGATCCGACCCTCATCGGTGGCAGCACCGGTTCTGGTCGGCGTGTTGATGATCAGATCGATCTCGCCATTGGCCAGAAGATCGAGAATATTGGGGCGAACGCCTTCTGAAATCTTGCGGATGAGATCCGTCTCGACGCTGTGACGAAGCAGCATGTCGCGGGTGCCAGAAGTCGTGCAGACCGTGAAGCCCATCGAGACCAGCGAGCGGGCGACCTCGATACAGATCTCCTTGTCGGAATCCCGGACACTCAGGAAGACTCGGCCCGCAACCGGCAGGGGCAGCCCCGCAGCCATCTTGGCCTTGGCGAGCGCCATGGCGGCCGAGCGGTCCATGCCCATGACCTCACCCGTCGATCTCATCTCCGGCCCGAGAACCACATCCACGCCGGGGAACTTCTCGAATGGGAAGACCGGCTCCTTCACAGCAGTGAATTCACCTGCGGATTCCTCCTCGACACCCATGCCGTCCAGAGAGGCCCCCATCATGACTTTCGCAGCAATGCGAGACCAGGGCCTGCCGGTTCCCTTCGCCACGAAAGGAACTGTTCTGGATGCCCGGGGATTGACCTCAAGAACGAAGATGTCGTCGTCCTTGATCGCCATCTGGACGTTCATCAGACCTCGAACGCCCATGTGTTCGGCCAACTGCCGGGCCTTCTGACAGATCTGCTCCCGCATGGCAGGTCGCAGGGATGCCGGAGGCAGTGTGCATGCCGAGTCCCCGGAGTGGACGCCAGCCTGCTCGATGTGCTCCATGACCCCGCAGACAACCGCTCGGGGTGGATCATCCGACAACGCCAGCTGGCGGCTGCTTGTTTCCTGGTTCGGAGTGAAATCCGCAACGACGTCGACATCGACCTCAACGGCTTCAGACAGGAACCGGTCGATCAGGATCGGTGCGTTCCTGAGACCAGAAACGTCGACCGCCGTTCGCATGTAGTTATCCAGCGACTCTTCATCAAAGCAGATTTCCATGCCTCGGCCACCCAGGACGTAGCTTGGGCGGACCAGAACGGGATATCCGATCGTGTCGGCGATGCCACGGGCTTCATCCAGTGAATGGGCGATGCCATTGGCCGGCTGCATCAGCTCGAGATCCTGAAGGATCCGCTTGAAGCGATCTCGGTCTTCAGCGGCATCGATCGACTCGAGCCCGGTACCGATGATGGGGACGCCAGCCGCGGCCAGCCCATGAGCCAGATTCAGCGGCGTCTGACCACCGAACTGGACAATCACGCCAACAACGCCACCGGTCCGATCCGGGACCTCGGTGCCGCCTCCGTTGAGCCGTTCCAGAATGTCCAGAGTGTCCTCGAGCGTCAGGGGCTCGAAAAACAGCAGATCGCTGGTGTCGTAATCCGTACTGACCGTCTCCGGATTGGAGTTGATCATGACGGATTCGAAATCCATCTCTTCACAGGCGAATGCAGCCTGGCAACAGCAGTAATCGAACTCGATCCCCTGCCCGACCCGGTTGGGGCCGCCACCCAGAATGACGATCTTGGGCCGTTCACTGATGCGAATTTCGTCATCCACGACCGTCTGACCCTGCCGTGTATGGGGATGCTCGTAGGTCGAGTAGTAGTACGGCGTGAGGGCCTCGAACTCTGCTGCACACGTATCCACGAGCTTGAAGACCGGCTTGATCCCGAGGGATTGCCGATGTGATCGCACCGAAAGAATCGCCGGCGTGCTGACTTCACCCTTGTAGAGACAAGCCAGCTGCGGATCGGAGTACCCCATTCTCTTGGCCTGCGACAGCACGTCCGCCGGCACATCTTCGAGGCGGCTGTAGGACGCGAGGGTGTCTTCGAACTCCACCAGTTGACGGAACTGCTCAAGGAACCAGGGGTCGATTCCCGTGAGATCCTGAATCCGTTCCAGAGTCCAGCCCATCTTCATGGCGTAGCGGACGTAGTACAGCCTCCCCTGACAGGGCACACTCAGCTTCCGAGTGACCGTGTCCTCATCGATCGGCCATGTTGCCGAAGCGTCGGCACGACGAGCCTCCAGCCAGAGATCCTGTTCATCAAGCCCGAATCCAAATCGCTTGACCTCCATGGAACGAATGGCCTTCTGGAAACTTTCCTTGAAGGTCCGCCCGATGCTCATGGCCTCGCCAACCGACTTCATCTGGGTGGTCAGCGTCTCATCCGCCTCGGGGAACTTCTCGAAGGTCCATCGTGGCATCTTCGTGACGACGTAGTCGATGGATGGTTCGAAACAGGCCGAGGTCGTGCCTGTGATGTCATTTCGGAGTTCATCGAGGGTGTAGCCGACGGCCAGTTTCGTGGCGATTCGAGCGATCGGAAAACCTGTGGCCTTCGACGCCAGCGCCGATGATCGTGATACGCGTGGGTTCATTTCCACGACCACCATCCGGCCATCCGTAGGACTGACGGCGAACTGGACATTGGCGCCACCGGTATCCACACCGACGGCTCGAAGAATCGCGAAGGAGGCATCACGCATCCTCTGATACTCGCGATCGGACAGGGTCATGATGGGTGCGACCGTGATCGAATCACCGGTATGCACACCCATGGGGTCGATGTTCTCGATGCCACAGACAACGACACAGTTGTCGTTGCGATCCCGGACGACTTCGAGCTCGTATTCCTTCCAGCCCAGTACGGACTCGTCGATCTGAACCTGACCGATGCGAGAGGCCGACAATCCGATGCGAACCTGGTTGTCGAATTCCTCACGGTTGTAGGCAATTCCTCCGCCACTGCCACCGAGCGTGAAAGCAGGACGGATGATGGCGGGCAGACCGATTTCCTCGAGGAACGAGTCGGCTTCCTCCATGGTGGTCACCACGGCGGCCTTTGGCATCTCGAGCCCGCAGTCCTCGACCACGACACGGAACGCCTTTCGATCCTCTGCACGATGAATGACTTCTCGCGTCGCACCGATCATCTCGACATCGAATTCGGCAAGGGTCCCGTTCTCTTCCAGTTCGGTAGCGCAGTTCAGCGCCGTCTGGCCTCCCAGCGTGGGGAGCAGCACATCGACCGGTGTGCCGAGATCACGTTCCTTCTTCAGGATTCGTCGAACAGCCTCGGCGGTGATCGGCTCGATGTAGGTCCGATCGGAGAAGGCCGGATCGGTCATGATCGTCGCGGGGTTGGAATTGACCAGAACAACCCGGTATCCATCTTCCTGCAATGCCTTGCAGGCCTGTGTACCGGAATAGTCGAACTCGCAGCCCTGGCCAATGACAATCGGGCCCGAGCCGAGCAGCAAGACGGTCTGGATGTCCTCTCGGCGTGGCATAGTGTTCCAGCAGATCCGGGAGGGGATCTGGAGCAGGCTACCTCATGTGGCTGTCGCCCACAATCATGACAGGACGACCCGTGGATATGTCATTGACAAGATGGACATCTGGCGGCACGCTCCCCATGTGAATACGGCGACCACTCTGGCAATCTGGGCAGGCGGCGCTCTGGCCTTCGTGGCACTCTGGCAGATCTTCCTGACGCGAAGGCTCCGCCGAGGCACCGAAGCGGATCCTTCCGTGGCATTCGCTCTGGTGGTCCTCCGGCTCTATGCCAGGGTGTTCCATCGACTGACCGTGGAAGGTCGCGAGCATCTGAAGAACCTGGAGGGCCCGCTGGTCGTGGTGTGCAACCATGGATCCCCACTGGATCCCTTCCTGGTTCAGGTCGCCCTGCCTCGGATCGCCCGTTGGATGATGGCTGCCGACATGATGCCACCGGATTCCGACATGCTCTGGCGATTTGCCCGGGTCATTGCCATTGATCGGTACCGAAACTCACCGGTGGCCTTCATGACGGCAATGCGAACGCTTCGAGCGGGCCATGTGGTGGGCATCTTCCCGGAAGGCCGAATCGGTCTTCCAACCGATCGGATCCTTCCATTTCAGGAGGGAGTGGGTGAACTGGTTGTCCGGGGGAAGGCCCGGGTCCTGCTGGCGAGCATCACCGGGACCTCCGATACGGACGAGATCCTGCCTGCCTTCCTGATACCCAGTCGGGCGAAGCTCACCTTCATCGATGTCCTCGAGTGGCCTCGGGGAACAGACCCCGCCTTGATCACGGAAGACCTTCGCAAGAAGCTGATCAAGCAAACCGGTTATGAGGCGGTCGATGTGCTCCCCGACTTGCCGGATCCGATCGATCCCTTCCTGGCATGATGTCACCCGGTACCATGCAGACATGATCAGCCGGATTTCCGGGCGATTGCTTGAGGCACGGGACGGGCACGCACTCCTCGAGTGCGACCATCTTGTCTACGAGATTCTCGTGCCAGGCGCCGATATTCCCTCCCTGAACACGAAACTGGGAAACCCGGTCGTGTTTCATACGCTGCATTACCACGAGTCCCATGGCCAGGGAACGTCCTTCGTTCCGAGGCTCATCGGATTTCAGACCGAACGGGATCGCGCTTTCTTCGACCTGTTCACAACCGTGAAGAACATCGGCAACCGCAAGGCCCTTCGAGCCCTCCAGCTCCCCTTTGACAGGGTCGCTGCCGCGATTGCCAGCAAGGATTCGGCGCTTCTGACCTCGCTGCCTGAAATTGGAAAGCGAACCGCAGAGACCATCATTGCCGAGCTCAGTGGCAAGGTCGATGATTTCATCGAGGATGCACCAGCAGCTGCACCGATCGAGGATGAGGCCATGGCGTTGATCCGCGATACCGTTGCCATGCTGACCGCATTGGGCGAAAGCCGGTCTGAAGCCCAGTCGCTGGCTCAACGAGCGTTGGCAGTCGAACCCGAGATCACGACACCTGACGCGTTGCTTTCGGCAGTCTTCCGACTGCGAGAAACGATCCGCTAAGATCGATTTTCATTTGATACGAGGTGCTTCTTGGAATACGCGATGATCATGGCCGGAGGTGCCGGCAAGCGACTCTGGCCGATGAGCCGGCGAGAACAACCCAAGCAATTGATCCCGTTCATCGACGGTCGTTGCCTGCTTGAAATCGCCATGGATCGACTGGAAGGCGTGGTCCCTTCGGAACGTCAGCTCGTGTGTACGGGCGAAGCCTTCCGAAAGCCGATTCTGGACAAGCTCAAGGGATTTGAAGATGACCAGTTGCTCGGCGAGCCGGAGGGGCGTGACACCGTCAATGCGATCGGTCTCACTGCTGCCGTTCTGCAGAAGCGGGATCCGGAGGCCATCTTCGCCGTACTGACGGCGGACCACCTGATTGAACCGCAGGATCGTTTCAAGGCTGCGCTGAGAACCGGCTTCGAACTGGTCGCGTCGGACCCTCGAAGACTGGTTACCTTCGGGATCACGCCGACCTATCCCGCAACAGGGTATGGCTACGTGGAACTCGGAGAGAACGTCGACGGTTTCGCCGATGCGAGGACAACCGTTCAATTCGTCGAGAAACCCGATGAAGGAACGGCAGAGCGGTACCTGCAGGCTGGCAATTTCCTCTGGAACAGCGGCATGTTCGTCTTTTCCGCCAGCGGATTCATGGAGGCCCTGCAGACCTGTGTTCCGGAGTCCGCAGAAGGCCTGACGACAATCGCCGATGCATGGGACAGTCCGGATCGAACACAGACGCTCGAGCGGATCTACCCGACACTGCCCAAGATCAGTGTCGATTACGCGATCATGGAACCGGCATCACGGGATGATGATCGACCCGTCTGCACCGTACCCATGGATATCCAGTGGCTTGATGTTGGAAGCTGGACCTCCTACGGAGAGACACTGCCTGAAGATGCGGATGCCTGCCGAAGCAATGTCCGATCAGTTCATGTGGATGGCCACAATGTCCTGGCTGTCAGCGAGGATCCCGACCATGTGATCACCACGGTGGGATGCCGGGACCTGGTCATCATCCACACGGATCGAGTCACGATGGTCTGTCCCGCATCGGAAGCACAACGTGTGAAGGACCTGGCGGACGCTGCCGGGGACGATCTCCTCTAGCGCCATGCTGATTCTGGCCATCGACCTCGGCGACAAACGCACCGGCCTGGCCGTCGGGGATTCCACCACCGGAACCGTCATGCCTGTTGAGGTGCTGGAAGTGCCCAGAGGTCCGGCCCTCCTCGAGTCTCTGCAGAACGCAGTGAGAGATCATGGTCCTGAGCGGCTGGTGATCGGACTGCCGTTGAACATGGATGGATCCGAAGGCGAACGTGCAGGGATCTGCCGAGCGTTCGGTGAGGCCCTCGGTTCACTGGTCGAGCTTCCTGTTTGTTTTCAGGACGAACGACTGAGTTCCGAGGAAGCCAACCGCAGAATGGCTCGTTCAGGGCGGACTCACGGGGCGAAAAAGAAGCTTCGGGATGCTCTGGCCGCCTGTGTGGTCCTCGAGGACTACCTGAGAGGCTGATTCGAAAAATCATCTCCAAAGCTGTGAGATCGGGCCGGACCCGGTCGCAGGCCATGTACGGGATGCCTCCAAGGCGTTCCGTTGCTTCAACCACAGCAGCTTCCTGGAGAACACCATGTCCACCCCTTCCATGCTTCGCCGAACGATCCTCTCATCCACCACGCTGGGGCTCTCCCTGGCGATCGCTTCCATGGCATCCGCCCAGGAACGCGAGTGGGTGTCATTCGACAACAGTCCCGCCGATACGCCCCCGACGATCAACCTGCTCATTGATCAAAGCGGGATGGCGGGTTCCGTCTTCGACGTCAAGGTTCACGGACTCTGGCTCGAAACGAAAACCGACCCCGCATCCGGCGAGACGTTTCAGGCGGTGACCCTGCCTGGCAGCGCCTCGGGAACAGATGCCATGGGGCTCCCTGAACTGCCCAGCATTCCCCTCTACCTGGCCGTCCCGACCAGGCAGGCCGACTACAGCTTCGAGTCCAACGTACTCAACAGGGTCGTCATGGAAAACGTACGAGTCTCCCCGGCTCAGCCCAAGGACGACGAGGATCGCAACGACCAGAACGCTGATGACGCCCCCTTCTTCTTTGACCAGGGGTTCTACCAGCAGACCCAGACTCCCTGGCCGGAGGGTGAGGCTCGCCCGATCGGTGAAACGCATTCGAACCACGGTATCCCGACACAGGCTGTCACCATGCAGTGTGTCCGAACCGTTCCAGCAGCCAGACAACTGATCGTGAACACGCATTTTCAGTTCCGGGCGAATCATCCGGGCAGCTCAATCGAACCGGTGGAGATGAATCGCCGATTCGCCGCCCGATTTGATCTTCAATATCACAACGCCCCGATGTGGTGGCAGCTGCAGTTGTCCCGCCTGAATGCGGGAGCCAACGAAGGCTGTTATCTGATTGTGACCGCTCAGAAGTACATCAATGAGTTGATGCCATTGATCGAGCAGAAGACCGAACGCGGCCTTCGCGTCACCGTCGTGACAACCGAAAGTCTCGGCAGTGGTTTCGATCATCATGACGTCAAGAACGCGATCAACGACTGGTATGACGAGTGCGACAGCATCTTCGATGCCTATGTCCTTCTGGTCGGCGATGTCGACGAGATGCCGATGCACATCGATCCGGTCAACGAACTGCCTTCGGACCACTACTACGTGTGCCTCAATGACGAACTGTATCCATCCTGTGAAATCGGTCGCTACTCGGTCGACTCCGAAGAGGATCTCCAGGAGCAGATCTCCAAGACCATCGCCTATTCCGAGAACCCCTTGCTGGTATCCAGCCACTACGAGCGTTCGCTTCTGGCAGCTCACAAGCAGGAATCCAAGTCCTACGTGGAATGCATCGAGGACATCGCAGCAACGTCCTACTGGGGCTACAACCCAAGCTTCAAGCTGTTTTCAGGCCGCGAACTGGACTCTGAAGTCGTCAACGTGCTCGACGAGATCAATGACACGCATTACGGCCTTGTGATGTATCGCGGCCATGGCTGGAAACTCAAATGGGGCAGCCACTGGAACATCTACAACGAATCACTCTGGGATACGGACGTCCAAAGCCTCAGCAACGGCCGGTACACCCCCATCGTCGTTGCCGTCGCCTGCGGAAACAACGCGATCGATCTGGAAGACGATGCCATCAGTGAACGATGGATGGAGGGATCGCAGAATGGCGCTGTCGCACACATCGGCTCCATTCGTTCAAGCAAGACGACTCCGAACCACGAGTTCGCCAAGTCCTTCCAGAAGTACTACTGGTGTGGATACAGTCTGTGCATCAGCGAGATGATGCAGGATGCCTGGCTGACCGCACGCATGAATGTCTCCAATCAGTCGAATGCCGAGAAGAACATCTACATGTCACAGCTTCTGGGCGACCCGGAACTGCGTCCACGGCAGCAGTCGCCATGGCAGATCGTCTTCCGTCAGGTTCCAGACTGGTTGAATCCGGGCCTGAATGACATCGATCTGGTCCTGGATCTGGATCGAACACAGAATCCGGAGGACGTACTCGTCTCGGTCACGGTCAATGACGAGCCTGCCGAACTGGCACGCGTCGCACATGATGGAACCGTCCGCTTCCAACTGGACATTCCTGAAGACGCGAAGGTGGTCATCCGTGGATTCAGCGAGCTCGGCAACGGTGTCGATGGTCGATACGAAATTCCCGTGGGTCAGGAGGACTGCCCTGCCGACCTTGACGGCAACAATGAAGTTGACGTCGATGATCTTCTGCAGATCATTTCAGGATGGGACACCCCGGACGCTGATGTCACCGGCGACGGTGTCACAAACATCGACGACCTGCTCGGAGCACTCTCAGACTTCGGCCTCTGCTCCTGAACAATTGAATACATGTGGTTCTGCGAGGCGCCTGGCTCCGGCCAGGCGTCTCGTGTTCTTCAGATCGAAGACCGGGCGGCTTCGGGATCCAGATACCACTTCAGCACACCCGAATCCGCCTGAAGCCCCGCCGCTGGAAAGTTCATCGCCGACGGAGTCGCCTTGAGACTCTCCCGGATCGCTTCGCCGGTTTCGGAACCCTGTGCAAGAACAGCAATCATGCGAGCGGAATTGATGGCTGGAAACGTCATGCTCACCCAATGTGGATAGACATCCTGACCATTGCTGTTCGTGAATCTGGCTCGCCTGGCCGTCTCCATGATCGCATCCGTTCCGGGGAACAGGCCTCCAACTCGGCCATTGCTGCCCAGATCGAGAATGACGCAGTCCAGTTGTCCTGAACCATGGGAACGACCGTCGACTTCCTCGCGAAGACGTGCCTCCATGTACTCATCGGCCGCCTCATCCGTACTGGGAATGGGGTGCACCTGAGGCAATGGAATGCCCGCAGGCTGAATCAGTGTTTCTCTCAATCGCCAGTAGCAGGACAAAGGATCGTTCCTTGGGACACATCGATCATCGGCGATCCAGAGATGAGTCCGGTCCCACGGAAACCGTCGAAGATCCGGATCGAACATCATTCGTCTGCAGAGTGGATCAAGTCCATCACTGCCACTGATCGCAAGATGAAAACTGCCAAAGCGATGCGTACAGTCCAGCGCCTGCACAAGCAGATCCGCCGTCAGGAGATCCAGAACATCCTCTCCTCGTTCCGGAATCTCGACCAGCCCTGGAAGGGGCGGACGTTCAACAGGCACACCACCTTCAAGCGGATAGCCTCCTCCCAGATCATCTTGTGATTCTGATCCTGCCACCAGGTCCCTTCTCCCTGTCATGACGCAGCCTTCGAGATCCTAAGATACGACAGACCAGTCCGATTGGTGGACTTCCCCGAGGATCCGATCATGATTCTGCACATCCTCTGCATGTTTGCATCAACAGTGCTCATCCAGAGCAGTGAACCGACTCCCGATTCCGGTCTGGACAGTCGAATCGACCCGAAGAGGATCACCCTGCTTGAACCGACCCGACCAGCAGGGACGCTCCAGAATCCACCGCCTCCCGTCCATCGGATTGCAACGGACGGCATGGCCACACCCCTGTCACAGATCCAGAGACTTCAGGCAAAGCGCGGCCTTGAACGTGGCATTCAATGGCTGATGTCACATCAGGACCCCGGTGGTGGCTGGGGTGGTGGCACCTCGTCATCTCCTACGAATGATCCTGATGCACCACCCACACCGACATCGGCTGCGATCACGGGACTCGGCATCATGGCCGTTGCGCAGAGTGGACTCGTCGATCGCGATCGTCTCGATCCTGCCATACAGAGGCTGCGAATGGCGAGACGACAGGATTTCGGAATTGATGACGGCCCTCTGGCCAACTACGTGCTGGCCGCCATCACCAGTGGACTGGCCAGTCTTGAGGATCCCGCGTTTGAGGATCTGATTGCCGATGGTGTCGAGGCACTCAGAAAGAATCAATGGGACGCCAATGAAGGCCTGACGATGGCACAGGACTGGTATGGAGGTGCCGGGTACGGCAACCGGGGAAGACCAGACCTCTCGAATACTCAGATGATGCTCGACGCGCTCTATGACGCTGGAGTGGAATCGAATGACATCGCATTTCAAAGAGCTGTCGTGTTTCTGACACGATGCCAGAATCTCAACGCTACCAATGCTGCTGCCTGGGCTGGCGACGATGGTGGGTTTGTCTACACACCGGCGAATGGTGGAGAGTCCCTTGCCTCCGAAGCCGCCGGCAACGGTCGCAGAGGTGACCAGAATCTGGAACCTGGACAACCGGTCCGCCTCAGGAGCTATGGATCCATGACCTATGCCGGTTTCAAGAGCCTGCTGTATGCCGGCCTTGGTCCGGAGGATCCCAGAGTGCACGCAGCCCTTGAATGGCTGAGTCGCTACTGGACACTGGACGAAAACCCGGGACTGGGCCAACAAGGCTACTACTACTACCTCTACACCATGGCACGTGCGTTGTACGCTTCTCGTCGCGATGTGATCGTGGGGCCGGATGGCGTTGAACACGACTGGCGTGCCGAAATGATGTCGGCCATTCTTTCGCGGCAGAACCCGGATGGTTCATGGATCAATCGACAGGATCGATGGCTCGAGGGCAACCCTGACCTGGCCACCATCTACTCACTGCTGGCGATCGAGGAAACTCTCAAGCCAAGGCCCATGAATACGGAGCAGATTTCACCATGATCGCCGCCATCGCGCTTGCAACCTGCCTGGGAATGGTCGATGGAAGCACCTCATCCAATCGACCAGCAGTCATTCTGGAATACACGGATTCGATCACGGATACCTTCACGGGTCCGGTCTACGTCGCATTCACGCGATCCAGTCGAAGACCGCCATCCACTTCCATGAACTGGTTTGCACCGGAACCGCTCTACCGCATCGACGTCGTGAACTGGAACCCTGGTGAACCTCTTGAACTGGACAGCGACGCAACCGGTTTTCCTGCGATGCTCGGCGAACTCGACGACGGCGCCTGGCGTCTACAGGCCATCATGAGAATGGACCCCGACCTGTCCTCACTTGCAGAAGGGCATGCTGCCTTGAGTGAGATCATCACGGTGAACAACGGTCAAGCTGACGCCTGGCCAGCCAGGCTCACAATCGACCAGCTTCAGGAGAGGCGACCACCCTATCAACCCGAGGGCGCTGAATTCCTGAGTCATCGCAGTGAACTGCTCAGCACTTTTCATGGTCGTGACATCACCATGCGGGCCATGGCCTTCTTTCCAAAGGCATTCGATCCTGAAGCGGATCGCAACTGGCCGGTGTTGTACGTCATCGGAGGTTTCCCGGGCGCCATCCGGGAAGCTGGCATGTCTCAGATGATGTGGGGCGATCCGGACAGAGATCAGGAACTCGTGATCATCTACATCGAAGGCGAATGTGGCAGTGGTCATCATGTCTT
>MDSW01211400.1_pt1 | contig 22137 bp, 12 predicted proteins | sample 811171 | NCBI WGS metagenome assembly MDSW01 (sample SAMN05326641, study PRJNA326480) | marine metagenome | isolation source: seawater | place: Atlantic Ocean: North West | collected 2012 | reverse complement strand
GTCTGCATCATGACGACCTGCGGCGCCGCGGTTTGGCAGCGCTGCTTGGCCTCGTTGTAGTCCTGGCAGATGGCGCAGCACGGGCAGAGGAAGTGCGAGAGGCAGTCGGGGACGGTGCCATCGTTCATGCCATACTTCTCCCTGAGCTTCTTGCGCGTGACGAACGTGCTGTAGCAGGAGTTCATCCCGAGGAAGGACGCGAGGACGAAGAGAGCACACCCGGGGCCGGCACCGTCGCAGGGCTGCTTGACGACGCCGGTCTCGACCATCGCCTCGGTGGCGCCGACGACGCAGCACGAGCACCAGCACGTGGCGCAGCAGGATTCGCCCATGCTGAAGAGGCCGTTCTGGTACTCGGGGCCCATCGGGTGGGCGGCGCCCATGGGGGCCATAGGAACGGGGGCTTGCATGTTGATCGGGTGCTTCGGGATGCGACGAAGGGTGGGCGGCGCGGCGGGGAGTGCGCGCGAGGGCGCGAGCGACGGGGTGTTGCTCGTGATCTTGATCGCGTGCGCGCGAATTCAACACGCGGGGCTTAACCGCCCACGGGGCGGACGCCGTCAGCCAATCAGGAGGCGGGATTTGAAACCGAGCCGCCTTCGTCCGCGTTCGAGAATTCCCGGGGACCGAATAAGATTTTCCGACGTGTCGCGGGATCGGTTCGGCAACCCTGAAAAATCACGTCGTCCGAACGCTTCCTCGGGAGACGAGGCGTTTTCTCGACTCGCCGCGGGGCGCGGATTGGCCCTCGCGCGTCCGCGCCGCTCGCGCCCGCCGCGTCGCCCCCCCGACCTTCCCCCCGCTCACCCGGATGCGCGACCGTCTCGACGCCTCCCTCCGCGCGTCGCGCGCCGAGCTCCGCGTCCGCCGCGCGGGGGAGGAGGCGGACGATCCGTCCCTCGTCGGTCGCGCGCGCTCGCCGTCGCCTCCCCCCGTCTCCTCCTCGTCCTCCCCCTCCTCGTCCTCCTCCGACGATTCGAGCGACGACTGGGAGGACGACGCGATCATCGAGGAGGACGCGCGCCTCGCGCGCCTCGCGCGCCTCCGGAACCGCCGCGACTGCGCCGCGCGCGCGCGCGCGGAGCACGCGACGCTGGCCGAGATTCGACGCGCGCGCGACGATCGCGCCGCGCTCGACGCGAGCCTCGACGCCGCCCGGCGCGAACTCGAGCGTCGGTGCACGCTCGCGTGGGGGGACGACGCAGACGTCGCGCGCGCGGAGCGCGCGGCGCGAGCCGCCGCCGAGACCCTCGACGCGGCGAGCGACGCGGCGCGGCACGCCGAAGCCGAAGCCGAGGCCGAGGCCGAAGCCGAGGCGGCGGCGGGCGCCGACGCCGCGGCGCGATGGCGCGACCACGAGCGACGGTGGGCGGCGTTCGAGCGACGGTGCCGAGGCGAATCCTCCGCGGAGAGCGAGGCGGAGGCCGATCGCGACCGCGGTTCTTCCTCGCATCGACCGCGACCGCGACCCCCGGTTCGCGTGCGCGACGTTCCGTGGCCGCCCGCGTCGATGGCGGAGGCGCTCGCGATCGCCGTCGCGTCGGCGGCGGCGGCGTCGCGACGCGCCGGGGCGGACGACGCCTCCGGACGGACGAACGCTCGTCACCGCGGGGGCGTCGCGTCCGCGCGGCGCCGCGCGTTCAAGCGTCTGTCTCTGCGTTGGCACCCGGATAAGTTCCTCGCGCGGTTCGGGCGGCGGCTGGCGAGCGACGCGGACGAAGGCGCCGACGCGGGGCTCGAGCCGGGGGAGACGCACGCGGGGGCCATCGCGAGGCGAGTGCGGGAGATCGCGGCGGAGCTCAACGACGCGAGGGCGGCGATGGAAGCGCGCGGCGGAGAAGACGCGTGAAGAGGGTTCGGGTTTGTCCCGGGGGGTGAGTCGAGGCGCGGACGAGACGTGGACAAGACGTGGACGCGCGGACCGCGGAGGGGGGGTTGAAACGAACGAGACGCGAGGGAAAAAAAAAACGCGCGCGGCGCGGTGATGGTGCGTGCTCTCCGGTCATTATTGTAGCGCGCGTTACGTTCGGTCGGTCGCGCTTTTCGACCCGCGCCGCTGTGCGCCTCTCCTTTCCTTTGAAAGGGACCACGGCCGGGGACCACCTTTCAGCGCTCGATCGCTCCGCGCCTCTCGATGCGTCCTCGCGCGCGATCGGCGCGCGTTCGAGCGGGTTTCGGTTTCAAGCGCCTTTCAACCGCGCGCCGGTCTTGAAACCGAAACCGAACCCGGCGCCTCGATCGAGACGCGCGGAGACCAACGGAGCGGAACGAGTGACGGACGTGCGGGCACGCGGATCGCGCCCTCGGAGATATTTTCCCCGCGGATCTGCCTTTTCGGTCAAAAGTGCCACCGAAACGCGGGAATTCCCACCGGTGGGGCGGGGGAATATCGGAGTCGAGACCGAATCGACCGGTCGCGACTCCAGGATCGAGACGCGCGCGTTGAAACCAGACGCATATCCAAAGCGCCGCAGATTTTCGAGACGACGCGGAAAATCTGCGCCCAACTGGCACTTTTTGCGATCGATTACCGTCCGACGAGCGTCGAAAAATCTACCTGTCGATTGGCATTTTTTTCCACACTGTCGCGCGTACGATAGACCCCCGACGGCGGTTGCAAAAGCGTGGGAAATCGAAATATCCAGCGCGCGTTCCAGCTCACTTTTGCACCCAGTCGATAGGGTAAGATAGGAAGACGCGGGAACCGTCTCAGGCCACTCCTCCCTCGCGCGCACACCCGCGAGAGACGGCGCGACCGCGAACACCCGCGACGCGCGACCCCGGTTCCTCCGTCAGGGACCGCAGCCAGTCACCCGCCCGCGCGCGCGCTCCGAGGGGCCCGCGCGCGGAGGCGGAGGCGCGCACGCCGGCGTTCATTCCGACGACGGCGCGCGCGCGAAATCTTAAAGGCACCGGCGTTCGGAACGCGATGGGCGCCACCGGTCTCGACGCCCTCGTCGGCGCGGCGACGGAGGGAATGCGCAAGACCAAGTCCGCGGAGGAGATGTCCGAGGAGGAGAAGGAGCCCGTCGCCGCGGTCGCGGAGAACGGGCACCTCTCGGACTCCGCCGTCGCCCCGACGAGGGAGAGGAAGAAGGGTGCGTCCCGCGCAAACGAACCGAGGCGACCGCAGACAAAACGAATCGACGTTTGGGGGACGCCGCGCGCGCCCCGGGCGCGCACCGCGAACGCTCCGCCCGCGCGACGAGCTGACCCCGCGCTCCCCTCGCGTTTCTCCCCGACAGGCGTCCCGTGGACCGAGGACGAGCACAGGCTCTTCCTCCTCGGCCTGCAGAAGCTCGGCAAGGTGCGAGGCGGGAAAAGAGATTTCCCACCCATGTTCGACGCGGCGCGACTTGCCGTTTTATTCCGCCCGCCGGCGCGCGCGCCCGCGCCGCGCCGGCGACCGCGCCCCGTCCGCGCGCGTCGCCGGAGGCGTATCGCGCGCGATTCCACCGCCGATACGCCGCGCCCGCGCCCGGAAGGGGGTCACGCCCTCGCCCGCGGACCCTCGGCACCCCCGTTCCCGGGCACGTGGCACAGGGCCGCGTGCTCTCTGCGTCGCGTATCGCGCTTCCCGCCAGCGCGGCACATTGCGAGGCGCGAAATCGCGACCACCACGCGGTTCAAACGAGAAGCGAAAAAACGTTTCGCGCGCCGACGCGCCCCGCTGCCCCGCGCTCCCCCCCGGCCCCCCCCCCCTCTTCCTCCCCTCCAGGGTGACTGGCGCGGCATCTCCCGCCACTTCGTGCAGTCGCGCACGCCCACGCAGGTGGCGTCGCACGCGCAGAAGTACTTCATCCGCCAGAACAACATGAACAAGCGCAAGAGACGCTCCTCGCTCTTCGACATCGTCAACGAACCCGCCCCCGAGGACGCCGCCACCGCCAAGACCCGACCCGTCGTGGGCTCCGCCCCCGCCGGCGCCGGCGGCCTCTCCATGGCCATGGCGACCGCCGGCGCGGGGTACAACCCCACGGGAATGCCTCCCCCGGGGACGTTCAGCTCGCACGGGCGCGCGCCCCCGCCCCTCGCGGGCGCGGCGGCGCCGCCCCCGCTCGACGTCGGCGTCGCTGGCGAGGCGGCGGCGGCGACGATCGCGTCGCTGTCCATGGCGGGGAGCCCCGCGGCGACGGCGGGGTACCAGGCCGCGGCGGCGCGGCAGGCGGCGGCCTCGGCCCCCGGGCGGGTCGCGGCGCACGTTCCGGTCCCCGCGCCGAGCGCCGCCGCGCCGCAGCCCGGGTCGACGGAGGCGGCGGCGCTCGCGCAGGTCAACGCCGCCAAGGGATTCGCGGCGATGATGGCGCAGATGGGGGCCATGGGCGGCATGGGAGGCTTCCCCGCGCCCGCGAACTGGATGGTCTCGTACCACCAGTTCCTCGCGCAGATGCAGGCCGCGACCGCGGCGCACGCGCAGCAGCAGCGGAACGCGGGCGCGGGGGGGTTCCCCGGGATGGGCGCGGGGATGCCCCCGGCGGGGGTGACGCTCCCGCCGATGCCGGGGATGGGGTGGGGGGCGGGGCTGGGCGTGATGCCGGGCGCGATGCCGGGCGCCGCGCCCGCGATGGGCGCGATGGCGAACCCCGCCGCCGCGTCCCTGTTCCGGCCCACCGCCGTGCACGCCACGAGCGCCCAGGGCGCCGCCGAAGCCGCGCCCGCCGCCGAGCGCCCGACGAACGCCGCCGAGCGAGAGAAGATGGTCACCGCCGCGTGATCTCGCCTCCCGCCCGCGGAAGCCTCGGAAGCCCCTCCGAAAGCCTCCGGCGCACGGAAACCGCCTGTATACCTTCAAACGAGACGCGCCGCCTTCGAGAAGAGGCGCCGTCGATGTACCATGTTTTGTTCCCTAAAATGCAAAGCGCGCGACGGGAGGAGTCGGGGCGCGCGGCGCGGAGCGAGAGACGGCGCCGAAGAACGTCGCCTCCGCCTCCGCCGTCGCGCGCTCGCGCGTCCCCTTCCACACGAAGCAGCACGCACGATCGCATTGACGTCACACGCAACACGCACGCACGCAGCACGCACATTTAGTCTTCTAGACGTTTGTTTTAGTACTACCGCATGAACGCACGCGCGACGCCGCGCGCCCGCCCCCCTTCCCGAGAGAACGCCGCCGTCGCGTCCGTCTGTCACAGGACGCGCCCGTCCCGACTGGCTTCCGATCGATCGGTCGGGGTGGAAAAATCTGAACCCAGGTCATCGGATGAACGGATTTTCTCGATGATAAAGATTCGCTTCACCGATATTTTTTTTGGATTTTCATCCTTTCAGCCGATATTCTTCCGATCGGGTCGGGTGGCGATGTCGCGGTCGAGGATGGGGTCGATCTCGATGAGATCTGAGTCTCTCAGCCTTTTGCGAGAAAAAGGAAAAAGGGATCTTTTTGCTCCAGAGCCAGAGACCGGTTGACCGAGGTTTACGAGGTCGTATCATAACCTAAAATCGAAATGATTTCGCCCAATCGTGTGGAAATCAGTCAGAGGCCCACGAAACCCCGCCCCTTTTACCTTTGTGTCCGTTTGTTCGTGTCCGTTTTCGGGGGGCGGTGCATTTTTTGCGACGGTGGTGGCTCAGTTTTTCGGTTCTGCCGTCGTTGTTCGCCCCGTCTCTCGGGGTTGGTCTCGCCTCGGGCGGCGCACTCGTCCCCGCGCGTCGCCGCTTCGAGCGGACGCGCACTCGAGGGATGAGCTACGGCGGCGGATACCCGCGGTCTCCCGGCGCGGGCGGCTCGCCCGCGCCCGCGTTCTCGCCCTCCTTCTCCGTTCCTCGCGACGGCGGGGGGAATGTTGGCGGGGGAGCCGTTGCGGTGCCGATGTCGCCGTCGACGCCCCCTCGCGGTTCCCCCGGCGCGGTCGCCGCGCCGAACGCCGCGCCCGGGTATCCCGGGCGCGGCGCGTTGGACGAGGGCCACGCGCGCGGCGACTTCGTCGTGCGCACGTGGCAGCCCGCCCCCGCGCCCGACGCGGTCGCCGTGGACGCGCTCATGCTCGGCCCGCTCGCGCCGGACGCGGGCCCCGGCGCGCCCCCGGCCCCCGCGGACCCCGCGCGCGCGGACGACGGCCTGATCGTCCGCCAGCGCCCGAAGGCGCGCGGGGATAACATCGCGCGCCGCAAGCAGAGGGCGATGCGGGAGGACGACCCGCACGCGTGGTTCGACGCCGCGGACGGCGGCCCGCGGTGCGCGGCGGATCCCGTCCCCCCCGGCGCCGAGCGCGCCCGCCCCGCGCGCTGGTTCGACCCCGAGGCGCCCTACCTCCAGACCGTCCCCTCGACCGACATCCACGCCGGCGGCGGCGGCGTGAGGGACCCCGCCCGCGCCATGACCGCGCTCGCGAACGGCGCCACCGGCGTGGGCATCATCGGCGCCCCGGAGACGCACCGCCTCGAGGTTCGGGTGTCTCGCCTGGAGTTCGCGAGGCACCCGCTCATGGGCCGCGAGGACCACCTGGCGTCCGCGCTCGAGGAGGCGTTCCGGTCGTACAAGCGCCGCGAAGCCGCCGGTCTGGTGGAGCTGTACGAGGCCAAGTCGCACGCCGCGAACGCGCGCGCCGGGGCGCTCAGGCGGGAGATGGCCGCGGGGAGCGCCCCTCATCTCGCCGGGGCGTCCCCGGCGGAGCGCCTTGCCGCGCTCGAGGAGGAGGCGGAGGAGTCGAGGCGCCTCGCCATCGACGAGGGCGAGCGCGCCGCCGCCGCGGTGCAGCACATGATCGACCTCGACGCGGCGATCGAGGAGGAGCGGAGGAGCCTCGGGGCGCGGTCGACGAGCATCCGGTTCGGGCTGAGACCCGAGCCGACGCTCTCGGCGGCGGGCGCGCCGGACCAGGGCCCGAACGTGCCCAAGCCCGAGCAGGCGAGGAGGGCGCGCGCCGCCCAGGCGCGCTTCTGCGTCGCGCTCGAGGTGAACGGGCGCGTCGTCCCGGGCGCGTCCGAGGCGAGGCACTTCAGGGGCGTCGGCGCGTTTTCGCTCGACGTCGCGCACGCGTTTTCCCTCGTCGTCTCCCGCTGGCCCGAGTCGGTGAGGGTGCTCGTGCTCGAGAAGGGCCACGTCGTGGACGCGCTCGTCGCGGCGGTGCCGGTGGCGATCCCGGGCGCGAGCCCGGACGAGCCCCTCGCGGACGCGCACCCGAGGCAGTACCAGTTCAGCGCGGAGGAACCGTTCGCGCCCAAGTGGTCGAACGACGGAGCGAAGGAATACGCGGGCGGGTCGCTGTTCGTCGCGTGCGCGTGGACGCCCAGGGACGAGGCGCGCGGGTTCCAGACGCACGACGACGTGGAGAGCCGCCGGAGGGAGCTCGCGCCGCCGCCGCCCCCGAGCTCCGCGGCGAGGCGCGCCGCCGCCGCCGCCAAGGTGGGGTACGCGGACGCCGCGGGGGGGTTCGGGCGCGGCGCCAAGGCATACGCGGGTCCCGGGGCGCCCGGCGGCGTAGAGGACGCGACGACGATCCCGGGAGGAGTTTCGGGCGCCGGGACCACCAGCCCCGGCGGGTTCGCCTCCCACCGAACCACCGCGAGCCTCCGCGCGAGCCTCGACCCTCTCAATCCCGACGACGCGGCGCTATTGGAGACGATCGCGACGCGCGACGCGGTGCGCGCCGCCGGTCGCGGCGGGTTCAGGCTCAACGTCAACGACGAGCTCGCGCTCGGTCACGCGACCAAGGCGACGAAGCGGCAACAGCTCCTGAAGCTCCGCGCGCGGGGCGAGCACAAGCTCGAGATGCCGGAGGGGGGCGTCCCGCTCACGGAGCGCGACATTCCGGACCACCTGCTCGACCAGACGGTGGAGGACCAGCGGGAGCACAAGCTGCTCTCCGCGCAGCTTCCGGGCCTGAAGGAGGCGGACGCGAGAGCCGCGCGCATCGCCGACTTTTTGCAACGGGTGAAGATGAACGTCGCGAAGGGTCGGCGGCGCGCCAAGCAGGGCGCCAAGGCGGGCCGCGGGCCCGTGCACACGGACGACGTCGTCAAGGACGCGCCCCTTCCGGACATCACGTTCGACCTGACGGGCCTGTTCGACTTCCTCAAGCCCGTGCGCAAACTCCGCCCCGTCCGCCGCCGCGCCGCGCCCGCGGAGTCCCACCCGGACCGATGCGAGCTCGTCGTCAACATCCAGAAGGCGTTCAACCTGCCCCAGCGCGCGAACCCCGCGCCGAGCGCGTACGGCCAGGACCCCGCGGACGTCCGCCGGTCGTACGGCTCGCGCCAGATGTCGCGCGGCGGGTACGGTCAACAGGGCGGCGACGGCGGCGGATTCCCGGGACCCGGGGGGTTCCCGGGGGAGTCTCCCGAACTCGCGGCGTTCGTGGAGGTGACGTTTCAGGGGGTCACCAGCCGCACGCGGCTCGCGAGCGGCGCGAGCCCGAGCTGGCAGGAGTCGCTCGTCCTCCCCTTCCGCCCGCCCGGCGGGGACTTCTCCCCCGCCGCGCTCCAGGGGTGCGAGGACGTCGTCTCCATCGTCGTCTTCGACGAGCGCGTCGAGCCCGCGGAGCAGACGTACGGCGCGCGCGGCGCCGCGGCGTCCGGGTCCAGCACGAGCAAAGCCTACCTGGGCTGCGTCGACGTGCCCGTCGCGGCGCTGTACCGCGCGGACGGGGGCAAGCTCGAGGGCGTGCTGCCGATCGACCAGCCCCCCGTCTTGCTGGGGTACCAGCCCGGGCGCGGGAGCGGGAACGGCGTCCAGTCGAAGCCCGCGCTCTCGGTGTACATTCAGTTTAACCCCGCGCTGGCGAAGCCCGAGCCGACGCCCACGGACGCGGGCCCCGGGGAGGACGACGCGACGCTCCGCCACGCGAAGAACTGGGAGAAGGAGTGCCGCGCGGTGGGCAGGCACGCGAAGCAGCGGCCGTACCGCGCGCTGGCGACGGACGCGATGGGGCGGAGCGTGCTTCTGCCGCGATACTGCGCCCCCGCGACGCTCCCGCCCGGGTTCGAGGGCGCCGTCGCGGACGACGCGACGCTGCGGCAGCTCCTGAGGTTCGTGCACCTGGTGCCGCACGTCACGGACATGGACGCGTTCAACCTCCCGCCGGGGATGGACATCTGGACGACGAGCGCGGAGTTTTTGGACATGTGCGCGGGGGACTCGGAGGAGCACGCGCTCCTGATGCTGGGCTTTTTGCGGCAGCTCGGCGTGGAGGCGTACGTCGTCTTGGGCGTCTCCGCGGTGGACTCGGACGCGGCGATGGTGTTCACGCCCGGCGGGCAGGGACGAAGACCGGGGCGCGACGGGCAGCCTCACTCGTACTGCGCTCTGTTGGAGGACGCGATGATCTGGGACCCGATGGCGGGGACGATGTTCGGGGTGTACGACTCCGCCGCGGGGGCGCTGATGGGCGAGATCGCCGTCGCGTTCGACGGCGACAACGTCTGGGGGAACGTCCAGCTCGCCGCGAGGCCGCACGAGATGGGGTGGAACTTCAACGACCACGCCGCGTGGCGGCCGTTCTTCTCCCAGGCCACCTTACCGCCTCGGCCGCTCCCGACGGTGCAGACGACGGTGACGTACGAATCCTTCCCGCCGGCGTTTTACGAGAAGCTCGCCTCCGCGGTGGAGCGCGAGGCGATGGACGCCATCGTCAAGAGCAGGGCGAGGCAGCACACGCCGTTCAACCGCCGCGCGAGCCGGGCGCTGAAGGAACTGCTGAGGGACCTCGAGGGCCACGTGCTGATGTCCCCGGAGGAGGCGGCGCAGGGCGTCGCCGTGCCGGGCTCGGCGGGCGGGCGCGCCAGCCTGACCGAACTCCACCGGGGCGCGCTCGGCGGGATCCTCGAGGGGTACGCCGTGACGGGGTGCCCGATACACCTCCCCTTCGGCGACGCGAGCGCGATCCGAGCCGCCGTGGAGCGGACGTGCATCGCGGAGACGCAGAGAACGGACGTCGAGTTCGCCGTCGCCACGCACGTGGAGCCCTTCGGGTGCACGTTCGTGTGCAGCACCTGGGTCTACGTCGCCAGGCTCACCAAGAGACAGTGAACGACCAAGAGAGGCGAAGAAAGCGAGACGTGTACGTCGTTGACTATAAAAGTGGGTATACAGCATCCCGCGTCGCGACGAGCGCGCGCGAACGCAGAAGCGCCCTTCCCTCGAGCACTCTCCCGGCGCTCGTCGCTCGCGACCATCCGGGCGCGGCACTCGCCTCGTCGCTCAATCCGCGTGCGGCCTCGGTCGTTCGCTCGCGCGCCTCCGCTCTTCCTCCCTCCTCCTCCTCATCTCCGCCCCCTCCGCCCTCGCGCTCCGGGACACCCACACGTCCGCGAGGAAGATGAGCGCCGCGCCGACCGCGACCGGCGCGAGCAGCACGAGCGCCAGCGCGCCGACGTCGCCGAACCCGGAGGCGGATCTCGCCCGCCGCAAAGCCTCCTCCGCCGCGAGGGGGGCGCGGAAGAGCAAGCCGCCGAGGCGCCCCACGAGACTGTTCGGGGCGCGGTAGAAGGGCATCGGGGCGACGTCCACGTACGTCGTCCGCGCGAACGCCGCGAGGGCCTCCACCGTGCGCAGCCCCGAGCCGTACTCCCTCGCGCGGCCGTCGCGGAAGTAGTAGATGCTCGGGTAGCCCTCCACGCCCAGGCGCTTCACCAGCGCGCGGCACTTCGGGCCGTTCACCTTCGCCACGCGAACCGCGTCGTCCTTGAGCGTCCGCGCGAGCTCCGTCCACACGGGCTGGAGCTGTTTGCAGTGCCTGATGAAGGAGGAAAAAGAAAGGGGGTTGGAGAAGGGGGGGGGTGTGAGATGGGGTGGGGGGTCGCGAGGGATCGGAGGACGCGGTTGCGGGATCTGGCCGGGCGCGTCTCTAGGTTTGGGCGGGGCACGCACGAGCACCAGTCCGCGTACACCTCCACGAGCGTCGGGCCTTTCGCCACCTCGGCGTCGAACGTGACGTCCGTGAGCTCGATGACCCTGCCGGGTGCGATCGCGCCCGCGGGCGCGACCGCGCACGCCAGCGCCAGCGCCAGCGCCAGCGCGGTGAGGCCGCGAGGAGGCATCGGGGTGTGCGCTCCGCAAGCGCGAGCGAGCTGGTAAAATCATCGACCGATGAGCTGGTTTGGTTTTCAGCGGCGATTCCGTCGGACGAACCGAACGACGACCGGGCGGTCATCGGGCGGCGCCGCGGGGGCTGCTGACGCATCAGCGTCCCGTTGGTCTCGCGCAGTTTCGCCATGCGCGCGGGCGGTGGACGCGCGGACGAGCGCGGTCGCGACCGCCGTCCTCGCGACGGCGGCGGTCGCGACCGGCGCGACGGCGGGCGGGACGGCGGGCGCGAGCGCCGCGACGGCGACCGCGGCGGTCGCGCCCCGCACGGGCGGCGGCGCCCGCGCCCGCTCAGGCGCAAGGGCCTCTTCGACTGGTACAAGTTCCGCATCAGCCACGCGTTCGTGTTCGGCAACTCGCTCGCGATCCTGCTCGTGCTCTCCATCTGGACGTTCCCGAGCTACGTCGCGTACCGCGACCGCCCCCAGTTCGTCTCCCAGCAGTGCCTCGTGCGCTCGACGAGCAACGCCACGGGGTGCGTCGTCGTGGAGTTTCTGTACGAGTCCGACGCCGTCTGCGACCGACCCGTCGACGCCGCCGCGCCCGGGGTGGACTGCGGCGCCATATGCGTCGCGAGCGAGCGCCAGGTGAGCGAGGGCATCGACGCGACGACGGAGGCGGAGCGTGAGCTGTACGTCGGCGCGTACGCGACGGGCGCGGAGGTTCCCTGCTTCTACCCCAAGGGCGCCGCCGCGGATGAGACGTTTCCGTCGGCGGTGACGTTCAGGCGGCCGTATAATCCCAACGACGAGCTCTTCTCCGCCATCGTCTGGTTGCTGCCCTTCCTGCTCGCGCTGTCCGTGTCCGTGGCATGCATGCTCCGAGCGCCGAAGGAGGTGGAGGAGCTGGAGGACAGCGAGATGCTGACGGGGCTGTTCGAGGAGGTGATGACGGGGCGGGATCGGCAGAGGCGATTCGCGGAGGAGCAGGAGCAGAAGCTCAAGTCCGTCGTCGCGAGGGTGGAGCGGGAGCAGGAGAAGCGGCTGGACGTCGTGCAGCAGGTGGAGGGGGCGAAGCGGGACCTCATGTACTCGCAGGACGAGCTCAAGCACGCGGTGAGCGAGAACATGAGGAACCTCGAGAGCAAGCTCGTGAGCGAGATGGCGAGCCGACTGGCGAAGATTCCGTTGCCGGAGAAGCTCAAGAGGAAGATCGTAGACGGGGAGAGAGGAGGGAGGGAGAGGGCGCGCGCGCTCGACGGCGAGCGCCCGGACTCCGCGGCGAGCATATACGACGAGCACAGGAGGCACGCGGAGAGGAGGGAGAGCGCGCTGGAGGACGACATCGAGAACCAGAGAAACGCGTTCCGGCGAAGGCTCGACGAGCGGCGAGGGAGGGACGGGCGCGAGAGAGACCCGAGTCGCAAGCGAAGCAAGAGCAGAAACAGGCGGGGGTGAGGAGACGGGAGACGAGAACGAGACGAGCCGTCTTTTTTCGACGCACCCGAGAGAGAAAGAGGTGGCATGATACGTCACCGCTCGCGCGCCGGCTCGCGCTCGCGCGTCGCGCGCTCTTCTTCGACGCCCCCTTCGTCAGTTGAACCTGAGTCCGAATTTGCTCGCGCCGCCTCTGTGCTGTCCCCTGGAATCCGCCAACCCGCTCCCGGCGCCGACGAGGAAACTCTTCTTCGACTCCACCTGCGTCCCGCTCGCGGCGAACCCGCTCCCGCCCCTCTGCAGCTTGACGACGCCCTTGATCCGCCGCCCGTCCCACTCCTTCTCCCTCGCCAACACCTTGTCGTACGCCTCCTCGCTCACCGCCGCGCCCGACGGTTTCAGGACGACGACCCGGCTCGCGTCCGTCAGCGTCTCCCGCGTCACCGGGCACATGTACCGCCACCGGGAAGCGGCGTCCTCCGCGGCGCTCGGCGGGAGCTTCGTCCACTTCACGTCCGTGAGGTCTTTCATGCGCAGCTTCTTACCCGTCGTCGGGCAGATCGTGTGCGTCTCGGGCTTGCGGTCCAGCCGGATCGCCGCGTCGGGGGTCTTGCTCGGGAGCCAGAACGCGTTGAGCTCCTTGGCGCGTCGCGCCTTCTCGTCCGTCGCGGCGCGAACCTGGGCGGCGGAGACCGAGGCGCGCCGCGCGTCCGACTCGTCGTCGTCGTCGGAAACGTCGGCATCGGCGGCGTCGGATCCGCCCGGGGGGTCCGCGGCGATGGCTTGGTTGGCGGCGCGGTGGAAGCGCTCGACGGCTTCCTCGCGCGCCTCCGCCGCCTTGGCGTCCGCCTCGCCCGCGTCCCTCGCGAGCTGGTCCTCCCACGCGCGGAGCTTGCGCGCGATGTCCTTCTTCTGGCGGAGCAAGCACCGCAGGATGTGCTCGCGGTCGTACAGGACGCCCTCGGGGGTCACCACCGGGTCGGTCGCGTGCGTCAGGCTCAGCGCGCACGCGTCGAACGCCTTCACCGTCTCCTTCCCGAGGCGCTCCGTGATCGTGCCGAACCCCAGGGCCTTCTTCTCGTGGTACGTCAGGCTCTCCGAGCCCATCGTCCCGGCGTTCTTGCTGTGGCGGCTTCCCGTACCCATCGCGAAGGGTCGGGCGCTCGATGCGAGGGGGGGGAAGCGGGAGTGGGGGGAGGGCGCGGCGCGCGAGTGCCAACGAACGACGCCGAGAATCGTCGTCTCGACGCAGAAGCAAAGGTTCCGCCTCGTTGTATAGTCGGTCGTCGATATCGCGGTGACTGACTGCAACACTGGCCCGATCGCCGTTGCGCCGCGAGCGCGCGCGCTGATGATCAAACAAAATGCACGTCGGCCTCGTCAGCCCTCGTGGGTTCAGTCCCCTCCACGTTTCCGCGCGCGTCCCTCCCCCGCGGGTGGCTCGAGGCGATGTCCGGGAGCAACAAGCGCCCTCGGACGGCGTCGGCGGCGCCGCCGCCCACGACGCGGGTGCGCGCGCGACGCTCGAACGCCCCGCTCGCGCCCCCGCCGAGGAGGCCCCCGCCGCCTTTCGCGCGTCTTTTCCGAGCGCGCGAAAGAATTCCCTTCCCGTCGTCGCCCGCGCGTCTCTCCCGCCCGCGCGTCTCTCACCCCACCCCCTCCCCGAAACCCCGCCTTCTCTCATCATCAGGAGGACATCGCCTCCCTGATCCAGCGCCTGGCGAACCAGGCCCGCCTCCGCGGCAACGACGCGACGACGGTCGCGGCGCTCGTCGCGCCCCTGGACGAGATCCAGACGTGGGCGTCCCTGTACGACCCCGCGAATCAGAGCGCGTTCACGCTCCTCTGCCTCCTCGCCGGCGAGGCCGCGGGCGCGTCCGTCGGCGCCCCCCGCCGCGGCCGCCCCCCGCGCGACCCCGCCGCCGCTTTGCGCGCTTCGGGCTCGAAGAGGCACTGCGAGGTGGCCGAGTGCGACAAGATGGACGTCGGCGGCGGGCGGTGCACCGGCCACGGCGGCGGGAAGCGCTGCGCGGTGGACGGGTGCGAGTCCGGCGCGCGCGCCGGCGGGCGGTGCATCTCCCACGGCGGCGGCAAGCGATGCGCCCACGAGGGGTGCGAGCACGGCGCCGCGAGCGGCACGGATAAGTGCGTGACGCACGGCGGCGGGTTGCGTTGCGTCGAGTCCGGGTGCGATCGCCCCCGCGCGTTGCGCCAGCTGTGCGCGACGCACGCCGGCGTCAACACGCGGAAGATGTGCGAGGAGGCCGGGTGCCGCGGGAAGGACCTCGGCGAGGGGCGGTGTAAGGCGCACGGGGGCCGGAGCGTGTGCGACGAGCCCGGGTGCGAGAACCTCGCGAAGGCTCGCGGGCGGTGTCCTCGCCACGACCCGAGTCGGCGTCGGTGCGCGCGGCCCGACTGCGACCGCCCCGCGGTGGCTCGGGGTTTGTGCAAACCCCACGGCGCGTTGCCTCGCCGCTCGTGCGAGGAGCCCGGGTGCGACGCGCTTCCCGCGAGCACGGGCAAGCGGTGTCGCGCGCACGGCGGCGGGAAGCGGTGTAAGGTGCCCGACTGCGAGAAGGCGGACGCGGGCGGCGGCGCGTGCGTCGCGCACGGCGGCGGTCGGCGGTGCGATTTCCCCGGGTGCGCGAAGGGCGCCACCGGTCGGACGTCTCGGTGCGTCGCGCACGGGGGCGGGCGGCGGTGCGAGCACCCCTCCGGGTGCGAGCTCCCGGCGCACGTGCGCGGGGTGTGTTCGAAGCACGGCGGCGTGAAGAAGTGCAGGGCGGAGGGGTGCGAGAAGTGGGACGCGGGGCGCGGGTTTTGTCGCTCGCACGGCGGCGGGAAGCGGTGCGCGGTGGAGGGCTGCGACACCCCGGGGCGTCTGCGCGGGTTGTGCGTCAAGCACGGCGGCGGGAAGGCGTGCGCGGCGGATGGGTGCGAGCGCGCGTGTAAGGCCCGGGGGTTGTGCGCGGAGCACGGCGGCGCGAAGACGTGTAAGGTGCCCAACTGCGAGAAGCTCGACCGCGGGCGCGGGTTCTGCTCCAAGCACGGGAACCTCCTCGGCGTCGGGCCGGGGGCGTGCGAGGTGGACGCGTGCGATAAGCGAGCGGTGAGCGGGGGGAGGTGCGCGGAACACGGCGACGGGAAGAGGTGCGCGGCGAAGGGGTGCCAGAAGATGGCCAAGGTGGAGGGGAAGTGCCGGATCCACGCGGAGGAGGGGGGGGGCGGGGAGGGGGTTTAGGTTTAGGGGGAGGGCGACGGAGGAACGCGACGGACGAACGCGCCGAACCACCCGAGGGACCCGGGAGCGACCGCGTGACGCGACGGAAGGGGCGACGGCCGTCGTTTGGACCGCGAGGAGACGGCGCGCGAGACGCGAAGAGAACATTCGCGCGAGACGACGGGGTCGACGTCGCGTCCGGATCGCGGACTCCTACATTTCTCGCGAATCGAATAATACGAAGTATTTTTAATAGACTCTTTTCGTACTTGGTCCGTCAGACGCTTCTCGCCTTCACCTTCCCGGGCTCGTCGACCTTCGCGCGCTTCTCCCCCCCTTCCCCCTCGCCCGCCCCGGACCCACCGCTGATTCGATACCTGGGCGCGGCGCCCATCTGCACGAAATCCGTCCGCCAACCCCCCGCCTCGACCTCGGCGACGAACCGCGACGCTTCGCCCCTCGCGTACTCGAGCGCCTTCGACGCCGTCTCGTCGCGCAACCCGTTCCCACCTCCCCTCTCCTCCCTCTCCTCCTCGATCAGACTCGCGGCCTTCGCGCACGCGAGCGCGGCCTCGATGACGTCCCGCGGCGTCGCCTCCGCGTCGAGGAGCGCCGAGACGGCGCGCGTCTCGGCGTCCCACCCGAGCGCGAAAAACGCGACCGCGCCCCCCGCGCCCGTCGTCGTCGCTCCCTCCGCCGAACGCGCGAGGACGCGGTCGAGGTCGCGCCAGTCGCTCGCCGCCTGCGTGACGCTCGCGCCCAGGATGGGCGTCCCCGGCGGGTTCCGTCGCCTGTACACCCCCTCGCTCGCGCCCGCGGCGTCGACGTCCGGGAGGGGGCGCTCGCCGCGGACGTACGCGCGCGCCAACCTCGAGAGCCTCGCGCGGTTGAGGGATTCGAACCGCAAACAATCCGCCGCCTTCCAGCAACACGCCGCGTGGCCGAAGACGACCAACCCGTACGCCGCGAACGCGGAGCCGTACCGCGCGACGTCCGCGACGAGCCGAGCGGAGGCGGACGCGGGGAGCGCCGCCGGGTCGACGATCATGATCCCCGCCGCCGCCGCCTCGGGCGCGAAGGCGCCGCCGACGGCGCGGAAGATGGCCACCCCGGCGGGCAGCGCGACGAGCGCGAGCCACCGCCCCTGCACCTCGAGCTTCGCGCGGACGTCGCCGAGGTTCTCGTTCCGGCCGAGGTGCTGCATGAAGGTGCCGTTCATGAGCGAGCCGCGCGCGGTCAGCGCGGCGCTCCGCACGAACGTCGCGGACGCGGCGAGGGGGAGGAAGGCGCCCGGGAACGCCGGGGTGATGAGCTCGAGCGCGCGCGCGGCGTCCTCCAGCAGATTCGACAGCGCCCACCACCGTTTCGGGTCCTCGTCGTACCTCTGCCCGCCCAGCGCGCCCGCGGCGAGGGTCGCGAACGACCCGACGCCGTCCTTCAGGACCCACTTCGTCGCCGCGGTCAGGGGTAACGCGCCGGGGGTGGAGCCCATGCCGAGGGCGACGAGGAGCGACTGCGCGGTGAGCACCTCGAGGACGTTGCGGAACACGAGGGAGCCCAGGTGCCAGCGGATGAAGGGCGCGTAGTCGGGGCTCACGCTCGCGGGGTACCCCGCGGGGAGGAAGATCGCGCGAAGGCGAGGGGAGGCGCGGGGGTCAAGGGCGGCGAGCGTGAAGGAGGGGGAGGCGGCCGAGCCCGAGGAGGAGGGGGAGGGGGAGGCGTCCGAGCCCGAGGAGGAGGGGGAGGCGTCCGAGCCCGAGTCGCGAGCGGGGGGCAGGCGGTCGAAGCCGCCGGACGCGGAGCGCGCCCACCGTCTCTGCTCCGCCCCGCCCGTGCTCACCTCCACGAGCAAATCGCCGCCCCCGGAGGCGGCGGCGCCGGGGGAGGCGGGTCGAGTCGCGCTCGAGTCGCGCGAGACGGGGGGCGAGGGGCGAGGGGAGGCGCGGGGTCGGCGAGGGCGGCCCGCGACGCGCGCGTCGCGGCGACGCCCGCCGCGAGGGGGGATAAGATGTCCGCCGAGGTGCCGTCTGGCGTCGCGCGCGTCCGACGCGCCGCGCGCCGCGCGCGGGGCGACGCGAAGCGCGGGGAGGCCCGCCGCGACGCGCATCGCACGACGGGCGGAGGGGCGGTCGGACGACGCGAGGGGGGCGTCCGCGGGGCGCGCGCGCGGAGTGACGCGGGCGACAGCGCGGAGGTGACACGTCGACGGAGGCGTGCTGCGCTCGACTGGCGGGAACTGATTTTTCATCATTGCACTGCCAACTTCCGTCGTCGTTCGTCACCGGCGCGCCCGCAGTGATGGGCACGACGAACGATGCCCGGCCGGTCGGTCGCACACGCGCGTGCGCGCGCCCCGCGTCGGCGCCCACCGCCGCATGCGCCTCGCCCGGTGCTCGGCCACCTCGCGCGCGGGCGCGACCTCTCGCGCGGGCGGGACGTCTCGCGCGGGCGGGCCCCGCGGACCCGACGCGCGTCGTGGGACGATGCCGAGGCGCACGTTCGACGTCTTCGACGTCTCCCGCCTCGACGAGCTCACGGCGGCGGGTCGAGACGTCCGCGTCGTGCACATGGTCCGGCACGCCCAGGTGCGGCGGCGCGACGCGTCCCGCCGCTCGTCACCCCGCCGTCGTCCCGCTCTCGTTCACGCGCGTCCGTCCCCCCCCCCGTCCCATCGTCCCCCGTCGTCGTCGCAGGGCACGCACAACGTGGACGCCTCGTACCGCGACCCCAAGAATCACGACGCGCGGCTCACCCCGTTCGGCGAGCAGCAGTGCGCCGCCCTCGCCGCCTCCTCCGCGCGCGCCGTCGCCGGCGCCACCCTCGTCGTCACTTCCCCCATGACCCGGTGCGTGCAGACCGCCCTGCTCTCCTTCCCGTGCCACGTCGCGGCGGCGACCCCGTTCGTCGCGCACGAGAGCCTCAGGGAGACGGTCAACTTCGCGTGCGACGCGCGAAGAAACGTCTCGGAGCTCCGCCGCGACTTCCCGAGCGTCGATTTCTCCCTCCTCGCCGCCGACGCGGACCCGATCTGGGCGCGGTACGAGGCGGCGCTCGACCGCGCGCCGGCGGGGGTCGTCCCCGGCGGCGCGGCGGCGTTCGACGACCACCGCGAGAGCGCAAATCTCCGCCGCGTCGCCGATCGGGGTCACGCCTTCTTCGCGTGGCTCGAGACGCGCCCGGAGCGCGACGTCGCGGCGAGTTCGCACAGCGCGTTCCTGCGGTGCGTGCTGTCGTGGGGGCACCCCGGGGGCGTGCGCGGCGCCCCGGAGCAGAGGCCCGAACTCTTCGAAGAACCGTCGGACGAAGACGCGAAGACGCGTCGGGGCTCGGACGAGGGGAAGGCGGTGGTGGCGTACGGGGGGGACGACGCGTTCGAGGCGCGCATGCGGGAGGAGTGGGGAAACTGCGAGATGCGCACGTTCCTCGTCGCGTACTGACTGACTGTATGTATACCTTCTGAAGGTACGGTAGTATTTCGGCGTCTCGTCCGTCCCGCCTCGAGCGCGACGCGTCGTCAGTCCTTCTCGTCCCCCTCCTGTTTTTTCGCTCGCGACTCGGCCTTTGCCTCCCCCTTCGCGTCGTTCTTCCCCTCGAGGAACTCGTCCGCCTCGTCGAACGTGCTCCCCGAGTGGTCCCAGTAGCACCAGCTCCCGTCGAGGTAGTGCTTCATCCGCCCCTCCTTCGCCTCGAGGTACCCCTGGTTGAAGAGGTTCGCCTTGACGATGCACGGGATCCTCCCGTCGATCCGCACCCCCAGCCGCTCCATCGTCGCCACCTTCCGCGGGTTGTTCGTCATGAGCTGGATGGACTTGATCCCCATCTCCTCCAGGATGTTGATCACCGCGGTGTACTCCCTCGTGTCGTCCGGCAACCCCAGCGCGCGGTTCGCGTCCACCGTGTCCAGCCCCTGCGTGTCCTGCAGCGCGTACGCCGCAATCTTGTTCGCCAGACCGATCCCGCGGCCCTCCTGGTGCAGGTAGATGACCATGCCGTCGTGCTCCTGGATGTAATCCATCGCGAGCTGCAGCTGCTGCTTGCAGTCGCACTTCATCGACCCGAGGGTCTCGGAGGTGAAGCACGCGTCGTGGACGCGCACGGGCACGCCCTCCCGCCCCTCGATGTCGCCGTGGCAAATGGCCAGGGGCTCCGTCGGGTGGCCGCCGTCGACGCTGTGGCGGTACCCGCGGACGCGGTAGAACCCGCGGTCGGTCGGGAGCCTCGTCTCCGCGACGAAGTCCGTCTGGCCGACGGAGAACTCGTCAAAGCTCGCCGCGTTCGTGGAGGGCTCGGGGAGGGAGGCGGCGTCCGCGTCGAGCGGCGACACGCGAGGCTGCGGCTCGGGGACGCCGCCCGAAGACGACGAGCGCCGCGAGACGCCGACGCCGCGGCGGAGAGCGACGGATCGAGGCGAGCGGACGGGGCGCGCGCGCCGCGCGACGGAAGAGGCCGCGGGAGCGCGGGCGGAGACCCGCGTCGCCGAGACCGCGACCGAGACGCGCGCCATGGTGCGGGAACGGGAACCGCGGGGGAGGGAGGCGCGTTCGACGCCCGCGAGTTAATCCGGCCGATCGATCGGCTGCCGAGCTGGCGTTCGTGCGTCCGCGACGCCGACCTCGACGACCGAGAACCCCGAGCGCGACGCCCGACGGCGGCGATACCCCGAACGCGCGTGCGACGAACGCGAGCGAGCGCGCGCGAGGTGAGCGCGACGGGCGAGCGAGCGTCCGCGGATGCGCGGCGCGGCGCGGTGACGGGGAGTGGCCGGTGCGCGGAAGACCTGGCAGGAGATAAGAGCGGCGGACGCAGCGGCGACACGTCGGCACGCCGCCGGAGTTTAGGTTATCCTCAAGAATATGCGTCGCAGATTTTGTGACGGTGCAGTGAACATATGTTCAAAATTCCGGCGCGCCGCCAAACTTTGCTCGGCTCATCTTCGGGAGAAACGCCTCCCTTAGACTAAATGCGCACTGACCGCCTTTGTAGCTCAGTTGGCTAGAGCGTTGGTCTTGTAAACCAAAGGTCCCGTGTTCAAGTCACGGCGGGGGCATTTTTTAGTTTTTTATGCTTCCGGGACGTCGAGGACGACGTCCTCTTTCCAACGAGCCACTGTACGCGTCGAACGGCGAAGGGACGCGGCGGCGGCGGACGTCGAAGCGCGCGAGGGTGTGGGTTCGTTGTTTTCCTCTTCCACTATTCCTCGCGTTTGGTCTCCGATCCGATCGATCGGATTGGCTCGAACGCGGAACCGGTTCGTTTTCCCCGTTTTGACCGGGTCTTTTTTTTTGACCCGGTCTTCCCCGGTCGGCGCGCTCCCCGTTGTTGGCGCGAAAGCATCGGACAGAGCGAGGAGCGCGCCGCCCCGGCCCCTCCTTCGAGTCGTCGCGATGACGTCCTCGAGCTCGATCGCCCCGCCTCGCGGGACGATTGTGACGCTGATGATACTCGCGATCGCGTGCGGGACGTGCGGTGCGTCGCGCGAAGAGACGCGTTCGCGCGCGGGGGCGCGACGACATTTCGCTTTCAAAGCCGGAAGGCGCCTCTCCGCTCGTGCCGACCCCGAGCGATCGACTGAGCTTCCCCGTTCCCCGCCCCCTCCCCTCGCGCGCCCTCGCCCTCGACCGCGACGCAGACGCCGTCCCCGGGGGGACGACGGAATACAGCACCGTGCAGATCGCGAACGAGGAGTGGTCCCCGGGTGCGCGACCGCCCGCCGCGGCGCCCTCACTTTCCCGCCGACGGCGAACGCGCGAAAAAAGCCGATGTTAACCGGCGGGTCCCTCGCGGATCGAAACCCCGGCGGGCGCGCCTCGCGAACCCCCGCGCGCCCCCGGGACCCCGCGTCCCGCGCCCGCGACCCGAGCCGACGCGCCTCCCCGATCGCGTCCACCTCTCGCGTCTTCTCACGTTCCCCCCGCCCCGAACCGACCCTCTCCCTCGTCGACGCCGCAGAGACGACGTTCGGGAACGTGCGGGCGAACCTCCAGATCGGCGTGGAGTCGAACCGGTCCAACTCGTTCCAAGACATCGGGTTCGGCTACGTCGGCAACGGGCTGCAGCACAAACCCCCCGCGGTGATCGCGTACGAACAGACGGACGCGGGCGGCGAGACGATGGGCGATCTCGTCTTCGGCACGCGCTCGAGCACGAGCGGCGCGGGCGCGGCGACGCAGCAGATCCGCCTGCGATCGAACGGCACGGTGGAGGTGGAGACCAACCTCCAGGTGGACTCGACGAGCGTCTTCAACGACGACGCGACGTTCGAGGCGGCCGTGACCGTGAAGGGGTCGTTCACGACCCTCGGCGGATACGACATGTCCGCGGACATCACCATGACGAAGACCTCGACGGGGATATTCCACGTCGCCGACGCGGACGAATACAACGGACTGAACATCACGAGCGAAAACGGGTTCGTGCAGGTGGAGTCGGTGCGGTTCACGGGGGACAACATCGGGCTGAGCAACGACGTGGACATCCTGACGCTGACGAGCGACGGCACCACGGGCGATGTGGCGCTT
>MDSW01102796.1_pt1 | contig 22138 bp, 18 predicted proteins | sample 811171 | NCBI WGS metagenome assembly MDSW01 (sample SAMN05326641, study PRJNA326480) | marine metagenome | isolation source: seawater | place: Atlantic Ocean: North West | collected 2012 | reverse complement strand
TGACGATGCTCGTATTGTTGCTTACTATGCCAACTCTGTCGCGCATTATCGCAAAGGTGGCATTCCGACGGTAGAAAAACCGAACTACGTTTGATGCCTTATCGGCCTTCTAAATCCGCCAACTCTGCCAAATAGAATTCTCGGTTTTCACCCTCTGGTAGGCTGTCTACCATCTCCAGGTAATTATCGAGAAGCTGCTCTCGCTCTGAGGTTGAAACCGCAGTCTCAATCTGATGCGCAAGCTCGCTAAGTGTTGATGTTGGCACGAAACTGACAGTGCTGGTTCCCTGGTCGGCGATTATTTCTAATCCTGCGCCTTCAATAGCCGGTGCTACCAATTCAGCCGCCAGTGTGGCTGAAGTTGGACTGATTACATCCATTGCATGACCGGTCATACCAGGCTGCTCTTTCAGTTCAGTTGCTGCGAATACAAGCGCTACGACAAGCGCTCCAAAAACGGCGTGTTGAATGCCTAGTCCTGAGTTGTCCATCTGTGTCCCCCTGGTAACTCTGGTTGTCAGTTGATATTTTAAAGCTAACACAGAGAATTCTATTCGTCTTTGTCTGGGGGACTACGGGGTCGTAGGGCGATGGCGTCTTAAAGGATCTGATGTGGGATAAAGGACTCCACCCACGCTGCAATAATGAGTAAGACCAATCCTGCAAATATCCCCTGAAGGCAGGGTTTTAGGTAGCTCCAGAAACTCATCGGACTATTTTGTTGCCATAGAATCGATTTTGAAAGTTTGATCGCGCTCAAAGAAACACAAATATAGCTGAGTGCTTCAAGTCCCAGGTGCGGCAAAATTGCAATGGCTGTCTTCAGAGCAATGAGCAACGTTGCGACAATTGTAGCATCTTGCGAATAGTGCATGGTGAGTGATGCGAGGCTCAATCCCCACACGCAAGCATTCCACGAAAGAATGAGTACAGCCGCATATCCTCGATACAGAAACGATAAAACAAAGACGGTTAAAAGGACCCCGGTGTTGTGATGAAAGGTGGCGAGCCAGTCTATGGGCACAAGTCCTTGAATGGCGCTGGGAATAATGCCCGCAGCCTCCATGATCAGTCCGTAGGACTGGAAGAGTTGCTCGGGAGTCGTCGTCATCGTTACCGCCACAAACGCCCAGAGCAGCCCTGTAAAGAGTGCAAGGATATCAATGGCTTCGTTCTTAAAATCGATGTCAGCTAAGACAACGTTGAAGCGGGTGGTCAGGGCAGCAGAAAAGAGAAAGATGGCAATAAGACCACTTTCGGCCGTGCCGATAAGCCTGGGGATCAAGGCAATGGTTATCAGTGCAACAAGAAAACTTTCCAGCGTAAGTTGAAAGTGTCGACCCCACCAGTGGGGCTTAAGAGGCGAGAGAAAGGCATGGGAGAGAAAGGTGGTTTCCCGTTTGACCAATACCGATAAGCAAGCTGCCAATTGTTCGTCGCTGATATGCCCCTGGTCCACCAGGATATCGCCGAGTTTTGCGCCCGTTTGGCGTTGAATTTCCAGAGCGCTTTGGATGGTGGCCGGATCCACGCCGTAGAGTGCTTGAACGATCTCACCGAGAGGACGCCCCGTGAAGTAATCCGTAGAGCGTTGTCCCTCTGGAGCTGGTTTGGTTGAGCCGATTGAAGTCATAACTCATGGTACGCATAAACCAGAAGTCAAAGCCAACCGCTTTATCTTTACGACTCATACACATTGCATATAGAACCCCACCTACATTGTAGGTGAAGGAAATAGTCGATGTTTCGGATAAAAATGTTGTTACAAGAACCACTTCTGCACTTTTGCCTCGTCGGGGGCCTTTTCTTCTGGTTGGCGGGTGGATTGGCGAGCGTTGACAACGAGATTGTGGTCAATGCAGGGCTGAAGACGGCGTTGGTGGCGGACTATGAAAGAAAACATGGGATGGAGCCGTCTGCTGCTCAGCTTGAGGGGCTTACGGATACTTGGATTGACGACGAAATACTTTACCGTGAGGCGTTGCGTTTGGGACTGGCCGAAAGTGACCCGGTCATGCGCCGGCGCCTGATTCAGGCCATGAAGTTTTTGGCGGAGGATGAAGCAGGAGGATTGGCGGCCACTGAAAAGCAGCTTCAAGCTGTTTTGGCAGAGAACAGTGACGCCCTGACAATTCAACCAACCGTTTCGTTTGAACATGTATTTTTCAAAAAGGAGAATACGGCCTCGTTGTCGTTGGATTCTTATCTGGTAAAACTTGAGTCTAACATACCGGTGACGGGAAGTGATGCATTCATCCACGGGCAAAAGTTCGATGGTTTGACGCGGTCTAGAATCAATACTCTCTTTGGTGAAGCATTTGCCGACGGCATTTTTGGGCTGAAAGTCAATCGGTGGTTGGGGCCGTTACGCTCAAGCTTTGGGGACCATTTGGTTCGCGTTAATCAATATGAAGAGGCCCGGGTTCCAGTTCTCGATGAGGTGGCCAATCAGGTCGTGGGTTTATGGCGAGAGCAGGAGCGTGACAAAGCTTTGGCCCGCAGGCTCCAGCGTTTGCGAGGCGAATATAAAATTGTTGATGAAAGCGATGCACGATGAACCGTTGGTGTTTTGCGGTTTTCCTCGCTTCCGCGCTGGGCAGTTCGGTGGCGAGCGCTCACGGGTCATCTTTGGCTGTGTTCAAAGTGGCCGAGCAAGAAGCCAACACATACAGCGTCCTGTGGAAAGTGAATCAAGCCGCGGCTTCGGCCAAGTTGGAGGATATTCGATTTGCGTCAGGCTGTGCAATTACCGGTGAGCCCGAAAAGTATGCTTTAGAAGGTACCACGCGAACAATGGGCGTACTGGGTTGCGCATCGGGTCCGGGCTTGGGGGAGGTGGTCTTTCCAGATAACCCACCTGGATTGCATGTGATGGTGGAAGCGTCTTTTTTAGGCGGTGAACGCGTGACAACGCTCTTAAGAGAAGAACGCGCAGCACACCTGACACCGGCCATGGAGCAGAGTGCTTGGTCGCAAGCTCTGCGCTATTGTGTGATTGGTGTCGAGCATATCCTTTTGGGACCCGACCATTTGCTTTTTGTGCTTGGACTCTTGCTTTTGGTGAATTCTGGTCGAGGACTTATTGCTGCCATTACTGCCTTTACGGTGGCACACAGTGTGACCCTGGCATTGGCGGTGCTTGGACTTATCAGTCTGAAGCCGGCGCCCATGGAGGCTTGTATTGCATTAAGCATTGTTATGTTGGCGCGAGAGGTCTTGACCGATTCTGAAACCTTTTCAAAACGGTTTCCTTGGATGGTGGCATTTGGCTTTGGGTTGCTGCATGGACTCGGGTTTGCGGGCGCCTTGTCGGAGATTGGACTCCCTCAAGACATTCTGCCCTTGGCTCTTGTTAGTTTTAATGTAGGTGTAGAGTTGGGGCAGCTTCTCTTTGTATGGGGGATATGGCAGTGTGGAAAAATGGCTCGTCAACAAGGCGTCGAATGGGGAAGGTTGTTTCGGATATGCACAGCATATGGAATGGGCAGCGTAGCGGTTTATTGGGTTTTCGACCGGATGGCTTGGGCGTTGTAATTCTCTTGGTTGCCCTGGTGGGCTGCTCGAAAAAAGAATCTCAATTTTACGAGGTGAGCTTTACCGAAGAGCGCGAGCCTTGCTCGGACTCCAACCCGCTGCGGAATGCCTATTTTGGCGATACCCACGTCCATACATCGTATTCATTTGATGCGTTCACCCAAGATGTTCGGACGACGCCCGATGACGCGTATATCTTTGCCAAAGGTGGAAGTGTGCTTTTACCGCCATTGAACGAGAATGGTGAGGGCACGGTTGCACTGCAGTTGGACCGAACTTTGGATTTTGTCGCGGTAACGGATCACTCTGAGTTTTTTGGCGAGGTTCAGGTTTGTTTGGACCCTGATTTACCTGGATACAATTCATCAGAATGTGAATCCTTAAGAGCTGGCAGTAATGGCGGTACCTTTACCTTTGGTTTTGCGCTGGCCGATGACCGCCCGGAACGCTGGGATTTATGTGGAGAAGATGGCGAGGACTGTACTGAGAAGGCCAGCGGTGTATGGGAACGAACCCAAGAAGCAGCGGAGCGGGCATACGACCGAAGCGGTGCTTGTGGTTTTACGTCTTTTGTTGGGTACGAGTATTCTGCAGCAACCAACGTTGCGAACCTGCATCGCAATGTGATCTTTCGCAATTCGAAAGTGCCGCAATCGCCGACCTCTTATTACGAAGAGCCAAGCCGTGAAGGTCTTTGGAAGGCACTTGACCAAGAGTGCATTGTAAACGGAGACGGATGTGATGTTTTGGTCATTCCGCACAACTCGAACTTGAGCAATGGAAATCTATTCGCTCCCGAATACCCAAGAAGCTACAACGAAGCAGAGCAGAAAGAGGCTTTAGAGCTGAGGGCAAGAATGGAGCCTTTGGTGGAAATCTATCAGCACAAAAACGACTCAGAATGCATGAATGGTTTGGTTGGCTCTCTCGGGGGAACGGATGAACTCTGCGACTTCGAAAAATACCACTTTAAGGACATCTTAGATTGCGAGGGTAAACCCGGGAGTCTGGGGATCAGTGGTGGTGGCTGTGTGGACGCTCAGGACTTCGTGAGAAACGTTTTGGTCGAAGGGATGGCTGAGCATCAACGCCTAGGGGTCAACCCATACAAACTCGGAATTACGGCCTCCACCGATACCCATAATGGAACGCCTGGTGCTGTGTCCGAAGAGAAGTGGGCCGGTCATGTGGGATTGAATGATGGAACACCTGCTGCGCGTATGGATGGTGATACCCTGCCGGCGGGTGGTTGGCGATTTAGTCCCGGGGGCATCACTGGGGTTTGGGCGCTCGAGAACAGCCGAGACGCTATCTTTGAAGCTATGCGCCGAAAAGAGGTCTGGGGCACCAGCGGCCCACAAATTACGGTTCGCTTTTTCGGAGGTTGGGATTTTGACTCCGATATTTGCGCGGACCCTGACTTAGTTCAGACCGGCTATGACTCTGGCGTTCCAATGGGCGGCGACCTTCAAGGTACCGGCGCCGCGCCGCGGTTTGTTGTTTCGGCATTGCGCGAGTCTGATGTGGAAGGCTCGCCAGGCCTACCCTTAGAGAAGCTGCAGATCATCAAGGGCTGGGTCAAGCTGAACGGAGAGCGCGGCGTTCAGGTTTATGATGTGGCCGTGGATTCCGGTGATTATGAGCTTGATGAGAATACCTGTACCTCGACCGGCAGCGGTGCCGATACGCTTTGTGGGTATTGGGAGGATCCCGATTTTGATGCGTCTGCTCATGCTTATTACTATGTGCGTGTAGTGGAGTATCCACGTTGTCGGTGGACGACGCAGGCGTGTTTGGGGCTGAGTACTGAAGCACGGCCTTCCGCCTGTGATAACCCAGATGTTCGCAAGACCATACGGGAACGGGCTTGGACTTCCCCGATCTGGTATTCCGGTGAATAACCGACCGGTTTCTAAGTTGCTGTTTCTAAACAATATTCACTAGAATGCGTGTTTTCTCACGCGGCCCTCGGTTTTGCCTGGAATATGCGCTAACATATTTAGGCCCTGGGGCAGGCTGATAGAAAAGTTGTACAATAAGGATTGAGTGTGGGAACTCTCAAAGAGCGAAAAAACCCGAGATTCGTTAAACGGTATCCGGTTACGATTAAGATGGGGACGAAGCGAGTCGTCGGATTTACGCTGGACCTATCGTCCGGTGGTATGGCTATTTCTGCCAAGACCGAGATTCCGGTCAAACAAATCGTAACCGTTGATATCAAGGCGGGCCGGTTTCCTATTTCATTGATGGCCGAAGTGCGTTGGTGCAAGAAGGCGCAACGTGCCAATACGAGCAAGCCCGGCTATGAGATGGGCTTTGAACTGCAGAGCCGTAAAGACGAGTACATTGAACTGCTTGAGAAGGTCATTCGCGAAATCGATCATCAAGAGCGCAATGGCGAATACAAAGAAGACCTGCATATCAGTTATGAAACCCGCTGGCAGTTCGTTATGGAATACGAGAAAAATCTCAAGAACCGAGAAATTTTCATTCCGACAGTGAAGCCCTTCAAGGTGATGCAAAAAATTGAATTCACCATGCATTTACTCGAAGTGATGAGAGTCCTTCATGTGGCCGGCACAATCATGTACGTCGTGGATGAAACGGATTCCAAAAGCCGTGGGAAACCCCAAGGTGTTGGTATTTCTATCGATAAATACCGCTTTGGAGATGAGACGCTTATGAAGCAATTCGTCAAAGATTCTGGTGGTCACGTTTAGTTTCGCATTCTCGGCATAGGCTTTCTTATTGGTTTGGTCTTCGCAGTCCAATGCGGGACACATTCATTTTTACGCAACTTCTGAAAATCATTCCCGATACATCTCTTTGAATAATAATTTTTCAAGGAGAACCCATATGCCCCGCGTCAACACTACCAGCCCTAAAGTTTGGGACCTTGTTTCAGATAAGAAAGTTTGGACTTCCACTTACTGGCCTTATGCCAACCATGCTCGTAGCGCGGGTGGAAATCCTGAAGAGAACCTATGGGCGGATAAAGGGCCACTTGATAAGTTTGACTCTGTTTTAAGCAAGCGGGGGCTGAACGCTGGAGCGAAGGGCTTCGAGAAAACACCGGCTCTCAACTATCTTGCAGATCCGTCAGCGCCAAGCGGGTTCTATATTCGAAAACCCACCATCCGCGAAGCAGATGCCGAACGCACCACAGGCGTTGATTTTACTGGCAACGGAAAAATTGGTCGCAATATCAAACGTGATTTTCTCGATGAATTTGGTGGCTTTGGTACCAACGGCAAGAAGGACGGCGAGATGGACGTTAGCTGGTGGGGCAGTTGCGATGCGGTGGCTCTGGCCGGCATGATATTCGAAGAGCCGACAAAGAGCGTGACCGTGGAAGGTGTCACCTTTACGCCCAACGATATTAAGGGCCTTTTGGTTGTGATCGCAGGCAGTCAGACCGGCCGAGAGGACTTTGTGGGGGCGCGCTATGATGGAAATCCAGACGAAGTAAATCTCAAGGACGGCACGACAATCAGTGGAACCATTCAAGGGATGGCGCTTCGTGATTTTCGTACTGGAGATTTTGAACACAGCGGTGGGTACGTCATGAAGAACGACGTGAGCCAAGCTATAAAGATTGAGGACGCAGATGGTAAAGTCCATACCGTCAAGGCTGCCGATGTGGACTATATTGTCAGAGAGGATAAAGAGAGTCTTTCTCCCGCACTCTTTCATAAAACCGTCAAAGCGTGGCTGAGGCAGAACCGACCATTTGCGATGGACCATGATCCGGGTTCCCACGTTTGGAATGACAATTACGACCACGCGACGATCACCAAAACCAGGGACCTTCCATCTTGGATGAAGACCGATGAGTTAAACGGACACAACGGACCTTACAGTGGTGGCAAGATAGCTTTCTACGAGACTGAACTCTTTAAGAAGGATGATGCAGAACAAAGCTACGGTTACTGGATTGAAAAGAAGGGCAACACAATCGTCAACAGTGGTTGGATCAACGATCGAGATTACGACGAGAACCCGGATTTCATGTGGCGCGTATCCAGCGGGAAGAAGCCAACGTTTACGGGAGACAACGAACGCAATCCGTTTGTACTGCCACCATTGGTAAAAGAGATCTACGAGCAAAGCATTCGATGAGTCAGGAGATCCGAGCAAAAAAAAACGCCCAGCAAAGCTGAGCGTTTTTCTTGTCGAAAGTGGCGGGGCGGACGGGACTCGAACCCGCGGCCTCCGGCGTGACAGGCCGGCGTTATAACCAACTTAACTACCGCCCCAGCATCAGTTCCCTGCTGCCAGGTGCGCTTCGGCATTGCCTCAGCGGTGGAGCGTGATTAACAATTCCAGGGCGACTGGTCAACAATTTTATTTGGTTGATTGAATTATTCCGGATCGTGTTGACCACAAACCCGCCGATAATCGGCTAGATGGCGCATTGCACCTTCTCGATCGCCTTCTTGTTCAAGCAAGGATGCGAGATTGAAATGGGCGTCTGCGAAATCTGGGTCAGATTTCAATGCATCTCGGTAGGAACCGATGGCGGCCGCTACATTGTGCATATCGTGGTAAGTTACGGCGAGATTGTAATGGGCAACCGGCTGGTTCGGGTTCACCCGGATAGCTTGCCGAAAATAGGCCGCAGCACGCTCGAGTTCGCCTGCGCCCGAACAGAGCGTACCCACATTGATATGAGCCTCTACATGCTCCGGGTTACAGGCTAAGGCCCTTAGGTACGCTTCGTAAGCTTTTTGGGGCTCTGTCGCTTCAAGAGCTACTCCGACTTCAAACCATGGATCCGCTGAGCGGTAGTCGTCTGAATCCTCTAAGTCCCCGATTAAAGAGGTAATGTCCTCATCATGATCGGTTTCTGGTGTAGCCAGGGGCGTGGGGTGGCTATTCTGGGGCTTGGCTTCTTCTTGGTCAAAGCTGAGCATGAATTGGCCCGATTCGGGCTCCCAGGTTTGGCCTTGGGTACGAACGAGAATACGCTCTTCGTCGCTAAAGATCTGAATTCCCGAAAGTGGCAGTTCGGTGGGCATTTTATCCCGGAGATTTTCGAGTACACGCTGAATTCGGGCTGAGGAAATACCTTCGGAAAGAAGTCTACCCGCCATTTTGAGGACCATAACGTCCCGAAAGTCGAAGCTGTAGCGCCGAGGAAGCGGTGTCTTCACTGCTGGACTTTGCCCAAGGGTTCCCGCTCGGGCCAAGTGGCGCACGCGGTGCTCTGGTATCTTTAGGAGTTTTGATACGTCGCGTGTTGAATAATCGTTTGCCATAACAATCCCCTGCTACCACGGAAGGCCTTAATTCGTATAGGTGTTCCGGGTTTTCCCTATTATTTGAGGATCGCGTCCTATCTTAAGTTGCACCGTTGGACAATTTTGCTTCCACCTTCGTTGCAGCCATAGGGGTCCGTCTTGTAAATTTAGGGTGGGTGGAGATTTGAGGAGTTCATGGGCAAAACCATTGCAGTAGTAATCAAACCGGGAACGCCGCTTGCGGTCACAGCGTTGGAGCGCCTGGTGAAGGCCGCTCCGGGCAATCGCCTGATCATGGAGGCTGAGGGGCATCATGCCGTCGAGGATTTACCCGTTGGTATTGATCGGGTTCCCGCGAAGGATATCGAGGACCAAGCTGACTTAATGGTGGTTTTTGGTGGCGACGGGACTTTAATCCATGCCGCCGCTCTCCTTCAGAATCGCGCCGTCCCAGTTTTAGGCATTAACGTCGGCTACATTGGATTTATGACCGATGTGGCCATCGACGAGGTCGAGCGCTCCATCAAAGAGGCACTCTCGGGATCTTTGAGCATTACAGAGCGGATGCGACTCGATGTTGAGCTTGAGTTCAAAAACCGTGAGCCCATCAAACGCCGTATTCTAAACGACGCAGTTTTGAGTCTGCGTCAGCTATCACGCTTGGCCTCATACCGGGTTACGGTAGGGGATGAATTGATGACGACGATGCGGGGTGACGGAGTCATCGTGTCGACACCAACTGGGTCAACAGCTTATGCCATGGCTGCTGGTGGTTCGATTCTCTCGCCTCGTCTTCACGCTATAGCGGTTACACCTATCAACCCGCATCAATTGACGCAGCGACAAATGATTTTGGACGCGGGTCAGCAGCTCACGCTTTCGTTGGATACAGAGACGCAGGTGGTTGTGACCTTAGATGGTCAAACAGCTCACAGCTTTGGTCCAGAGGACACCATGCGGATACGGAAGGCCGATGTTGCCTTGCGTTTGTATGAAGTGCCTTGGCGTTCTTATTTTGAAACGCTTCGAACCAAGTTGGATTGGGGTAACTCTTAAGCCTGGGGTTCCGGCGAGGTTACCGAAAGCGCTTCTCTTAGCAATTCTTGTAATTCTTCTTTTTCCATAGGCCCGATTGCACTCGCGTCGACCATAGACACCAGTTTCTCTAAGACCCTGTGACCTGGTTCGTAGGATTGTCGTGCGAATGCTAAGCAGGCGTATTCCAGAAACATTTCGTCCATGTCGCTGATTTGGTTCCAACCCGAGAGCAGGGCGGCGAAATGTTTAACGGCTTGTTCTGGAGCGACCGTCTCCATTGCCAGCATAATGTCTGGTTGGTGGTCGGGATCGCGGTTTGGATCTGCGAGCATTTGGACCAGATCCGCGTAGAACTCACTGCCTCGAACTTCGGCTAGAGTGTGCAGTGCGTTTGCAAAAAAGAATAGCTCTTGGGGATCCATGATGTCGGATTCAAGTGCTGACAAATATTGCTGGTGGCCACGCCGAAAGAGTTCTGCCGCGGCGCTGGCTCGAACGTAAGGGTCGTCGTCATGAGAAACCATCTCCGCAAAGAAATGATCGACCATTGTGCCTTCGTGTCGGGTGAGTTGGTCGAAGACCTCGTCTCGCTCTTCAGGAGTCTCCAAGTCGAAATAAATGGCAATGAGTGCTTCGGCATCTCCAAGCACTTCCTGGGCCGGCTGAGCTGCTTCAGGGCTTGGCTCTTCTGCGGTTTTTTCTTTTCCCAGGGCGGCCGATACCAATGACTCAAGGGAGCCTTTTTTAGGGGTGTCACTCATGAGTCTACTAAAAGCCCCAATGATGGCTCAGGTCAAGTCTCGAGAGACGGTTCGTTCTTGAGCCATGTGCGCCGTCGCTGTACCTTCAGAGTGATGTTCATGCTTATTTTAACCATTGGATTGGGCACGCTGGGTGATGTCGATCAGGCACTGGTGCTTTACGATGCTGCTTTGTACCAGTCAGCGTTGGAGACACTTCCCGCTAACTGCAGTGATTTTGAGAGTGACGCTCAGCGTTGTTTTAAGGTTAAAGGGTTATGTCAGGTAGCTCTCAAGCAGAAGCGTGCTTCCTTAGAGAGTTGGACCCATATGTGCCTGCTGGAATTGGCGGCAGCTCCACCTCCTTTGGCGCCGTCTGCGGTTGACCTGTGGAATCGGGCCTGCGAGCGAGCCCAGTGGCTAAGCCGCTTTCGGTTGGACGAGTTGTCTACTCAAAACGACCGGGCCAAACTTGTTCTCAAGAGACCCGGTGGTCCGGGGGAAAAGTTAATCGGAATTAAGTTTTGGCTCAGGACACCTGTAGAACCCGTATTTGAAAGTTTCGATTTATTGGCGGAGCGTACACGTTGGTCATCTGACGAAGATGTCCCTATGGTACCCGGAGCGTATCAGTATTATCTCGATTTCAAATTGGCTTCGGGCGAGACCTACCGTTCAGGTTCAGCCCAAGAGCCCTTACAAGGTAAAGCTATTGAGCATTTTGAGACGCATCAATTCTCAGCGCTGACCAACCCATGGCCGAACCGGACGAAAAAAGACGACGATTTGTTGGTTCCAGATTGGGGTTGGTGGGCCATTGCTGGCGGTGTGGTGATTTTAACGGTGACTGCTGTGGCGATTGCTGCCAGCGCGTCTCAGGGCTCAGAGTAATTAAAGTGCTTTAATGTAGGTCTTGAGCTGATCTTTGCCATTGCCTTCGAAGCTGATGAACTTTACGCCCATACCGAGACCATCGGTCTTCTTTTCTGTATGGCTTACAACTTTACCCCGTGCGACGACCATTTCTTTGCAGCCAGGTAAAGTGAATTTCAGTGTCATTTCGGTACCGAGTTGATGGGGAATAGCACTATCAAAAAAGACGCCGCCTGCGCTTAGGTTTCCGGTTCGTCGGAAATAAACATCATCGCCAACAAGCTCTTCCATCCACAGTTCCAGGGACACACGTGTGTCCGCTCGGCGCTCCGCGTTTCTTCTCTCTTTAGGACTTCGGCGGTTTGGTCCGCTGTGCTTAGAACTCGATTCGCGTCGACTGTTTTGACGTCTTTCTGCCATGAATTCCCCCAGGTGCCTGTTTGGGCCGATACAGGTTATTTTTGGCCGACCTAACAAAAGATCTACGAGCGGGCAAGCAAAGAACAAGGCATTCGGGGGTAGGGAAGTTGTCGCTAAAGGTAAGTCGAGGGCCGAGGCTTGAATCTATGGGTCGCGACCAAGGCTGTGGTAGAGGGCGGCTTCTGCAGCGTAGTAATTGAAGAGCGATTCGTAATGGGTGAACTTTGCCTTGGAGTAGGCGGCAACACCTTCGAGGACATCGCTGGCTGGTCCGGTTCCCGTGGCAAAGGCGCTGGCCGCAAAAGTCATCCATTTCCGGGCAGATTTAACGCTTGAACGAGATAATTCCTCGAGTTCACGCTGCAGTTGAAAGTCCTCAAATGACTGTTTGACTTGGAGCGGTATGCCGGTTTCGGCAAAACGACGCATTGCGCTAACTTCGGCGTGCTTGGCATCCGCCTGGCTTGCTCGAGCGACGGATCGCCATGGGTCGAAGTTAAATTGAAGCCCCAAAGCGACACCTGCTGTCAGTCCATTGTAAGGATCGTAATGGTAGGGATTATTGGAATCATCGCGCATGGGAGTCCAATCACTCTGAATTGTGCCCGCTAAAAAGAGGGTAGGCATGTTGGAGAGCGCTTCGGCATCTTTCCATGCTAACGCCGCTTTTTCTCCATGATCGAGTTGTGTCCACTCGGGTCGATTTTCAGCTGCTTCCATAAAGAGCCGCGCCAATTCCAGGTTGGGATGGTTCCTGATTTTTGGCAATCGCTTCTGTGCAATTTGCAGGGGCGCCGAGTTTGGCATTCCCATGGCGTGCTTAAGTGCTGCGAGTGTAACGGTTGCGGCATATTCGCTTTGATGTTGGTAGCGGAAGGCCTCGTTTCCTGCATAGTCGATTTTTGTGAGGTCAATTTGCGTCACCGCACCGCCGCCACTCTCGTACTCTTTACTGGCATGTTCTTTGGCTTGGTTGACGACTTTAATTATGTTGCGAAGCGCTGGCCGTAGGGAAATCGAAAATAGATGAGCGTGGTATAATTTTCGAACTTCCAAAGCCAAGATGTGCTCGGCGGCTCGAACCTTTGCTTTCTCAACTTGAATCAAATGCTCTACGGTTCGTTCGTTGGCACCAGCCCGTCCAAAAGTGGTCAAAGGCTGTGCGAGGATAGCTTGCAAATGGGTGTACGGTCCCCAGTCCGAAAGTCTGGAGTAGCTGGTTTCAATGGAGCTGTTATCCATAGCGTTGCCGCGAACACTGTACATGGGAGCAATGTAGGCGATGCCTGTGAGCTTTGGATAAAAGATGGATTCGACTTCTGCTAGTTTTCCTTTGATGGCTTCGACCTTGGCCTTCGCTTCATCGATTACCGCACTTTGGGACAAAGCAATGCGTACACAGTCGTCCGCACTTAGTTTCTTTACGCCGTTTGCCTTGGCCGTTCCAAAGGGGAGAAGGCAAATAGCAATACCTAAAAAGGTCAGTTGCCGTATGGCATGTGTCATGAAACTGTTCCGTGTTTTTTCTGCGCTTCGTCGAGACGTTTCTTGAGTTTGTCCACCAACGATTTGGCACCTTCTTCTTTGATGATTTTACCGAATTGGTTCTGGTAATCTTTCACCAATGAGGCGTCATCGATGCTGAGGTCAAAGAGCTGGACCTTTTTGCCGGTCTTTCCCCAATGGAATACGAGGCTCACTTCGAGGTCTTCCTCTTCGATAAAGATATCGAGTGGGACATCGGTTTGTTTGCCCTTGTTGACGGGTGTACCCCAGGTTAATTCCGCGCCATCAAAAAATGAGCCTGATTTGTTATATGCAATGTTGCGAATGGCATCCTTGAAAAGGCCTTTGATGGTCAGGATTTGTTTTTTCGATAGGGACTTTTTGTGCGGAGCCACGGGGCCTTCAGTGAGCTTCTTAAAGTCGATAAGTGCATCCAGTTGGCCGTATATTTTCGAATTGGCACTTTTTTGCGCTGCAGTGAGCTTTTGTCCTTCGGCAGGTGTCGCAACTTTTTGCAGGATGTCCACCAACACGTTGGTTTTCTCAAGTGGCGTGTTCGCGCCGGCCCACGCGAATGAAGCGGTGAGGGTAAAGAGCACGAGGGAAAAGAGCGCAAGAGGCTTATTCATGGTTTAAACTCCGTTTGGAGAGCACAGCCAGTAGGGACGGTAATCCTACCAAGCAAGATAGCAGATTAGCGGCAAGGCCCACCAGAGAAAGGGCAGCCAAAGAACGCAGTGCAGGGTGAGAGGTAAGCATCATGGCACCAAATCCCAGTGCGCTGGTAACCAGTGCACCCGCAATGGCACGACTGGTTTGTTGCATGGTCAGACCCGCGTCCTGGTTCTCTGTAAAGCGAGTCATGATGTGAATACCTCCGTCAACACCGAGTCCAAAGAGGACAGGAATCATGACGATGTTGAGGTAGTCAAAATGCACTGGTGTAAGGGCAACCAGCCCAATTGTCGAAATCATCGTGATCGTAGCCGGCAGCAGGGCCAGTACGGTGTTTCTTAAATTCCCAAGTAATATCAACACTGTAAAGAATACTGCACCCAGAGTGAAGTACATCACTTGTGGAGACTCTATGAAGATAACTTCCAGGATATCGGCCAAAACCATCGCTTCTCCGGCGGCAACGATGGGCTTTTCGCTGGTCGGGGAGATATCTCGAATCTCTTGGGCAAAGTAGCGCAGGCGCGCGCCGTCACTGATGGCAATGGCTGGATAGACCAGCAAGATGCCTTGGCTGTCGGACCCGTCGACTGTTTCGAAGCGTTGCTGCACGGCTTTGGGCAAATCGCTCATACCGAACGGTTCGATTTTGGCCATTTTTTTCAATTGTCGGAGCTTTTTACGCATGGGCCGTTCGAGTCGGCTGCTTTTTACCTTTTTGGCGATGGCGTAGATTTCATCCATGACCAACTTTTTTGCTTCTTGGTCTTGAGGAATCAAATCGGCCTGGGCAGCGACAAAATCGATGGTGGAAGCGTCTCCGAGCGCTCTTTGTCGCTCACGGATATCTTCTGAGATGCGGAGCGCTTCTTCGCCCGTATCGGTGATGAGCAGCAGTGGCGACTGGCTGTGTCCGAGAATTTCTCCAACTTTACTGTTGAGAATGACGCTGCGTAATTGGTGGCCGCCTTGGAGCGACTGGAAGTCGTAGTCGAACGTTACATTGGGAAAGGCAAACCCAAGGCCGACGCATGCAACAATGGTCAGTGCCAGGGCTGGCCGCTTCCAACTATCTATTTTCGTATAGAAGAGGGCCGCTTCGGAGGCTACCCGTTGCTTGGCTCGCCATCCTCTATTTTCAGCCAATCTCAAAAGGGCCGGCATAATCAAAATGTATGCGGTCACAATGAGGAGCATTCCGGCGGCAGCAACGGTTCCGAACTCTGCAAAAGCCCGAAACTCTGAAAGTGCAGGGCCAGTAAAACCGACTGCGGTGGTGATAGCGGCCAGGATGACAGCACGGCCGGTGTGGCCGAAGGTTGCTGACAAAGCTTCCTCGGGCGAGGCGTTATTGGCGCGTGAAGCTTCGTAACTACCTAGGAGATGGATTCCGTGGTCGATACCGACCCCAAGTAAAACGGCTCCAATAAGTCCCGTTAGAATATTCAATGATTCAAATGCGACCCCAGCGAAGGCGAAAGTCCAAAAGATTCCAAGGAGGAGAGGTATGTAAATAAGTACGATTGCGAACCAACGCCGGAAATGAAACGCGAGGTAAAAGAGCATCAAGAGGGCAGCCGTAACTGAAGCCAGTTTGAGATCACCGGTCACCGACTGTTGCTGGTCGATGCGCTGTTTGAAGCGCCCGGTCAACTCTACCTGTAAATCAGGGTGATAGCTCTTGGGGTCCATTTCTGCCAGCACGCTTTCACTGTCTGTGACCACTGATTTACAGAAGACCAGGTCGGTTGCGAGCCCCTTAGGACGGACCATCACCGCAACAGCTCCTGTCTTTTCATCTCGGTAAAGGTCGCTGGTGTTTTGAGAGACCGCCCAAGTCATGGCCTGATCTCGCATGTACTTGTTTTCAAGCGTCATGAACCGCTCGACATCGAATTCAGGTGGTGGCTCATCGCTACCGAGACCCAGCATGAGCGGGTTGGCGTTGATACGTTCCCATTCCACACGCTCTTGAAGCTGGTCTCGCAGCAGCTCCAAATCATTCAGGGCCATGAAGTAAAGGCCGCGCATTTCAAAGAAATGGTTGGGGCGATGAGCATCGACCGACCGTGCCCAGGGCCTTTCGGCTATAGTTTTTTCGAGATCAAGAGCAAATTTCTCAATGATTTCAGGTGGGGCGCCGTGGAGATAAAAAGTGAGGACGCCGGAACCACCGTAACGTTGCTTGAGTGTCTCCAGATCTTGAACGCTGCGAAAACTCTCAGGTAAAAGCGCGATCATATCGGTATCAATGGTCAGCTGGCGTGCGCCTTGAAAGCTGAGAACTGAGAAGAGGCTGACTGCCAAGAGGGTTAAATAGGCCCGCTTATAGGAAAACCGCGCAAGGGAACCCGTGAGCGCCTCAAGCGCTGCGACCAACCTATTGGTTTTTTGTTCACCCTGCATATGGACAACTTCCAGGTATTTAAGGTGCCTTCGGACGCCTTAACCCTTTGAATAATTCAGGAAAAGCGTTCGTTTTTTCGACCGGCCGGTGTTGGCATGTGTGTGCCTTGAGCCGAGGGCGCCAAAGAGCCCGCATTTGGACCCATGCTTGCGCCTATGGCAGATAGGCTTGGGTTTTCAAAGACATTTTTCTACTTTTTAACGTGCTGCGGCAAATTTTGGGGTGAACACCTCGATATCATTGGTGCATGGTTTCAACCTCCCATACCTGCTAGAATTTTTTCGGGATCTGAGGCTGTTTTAGGCGAGATTGGTAACGCCACATTTTGGGAGTTCGAAGGGCATGCAAGATAACCTGCGACAACTCGTCAAGGACGTTTTTGGGGTCGAGGCCCGCTTTGACGTTTCTCGCGAGGCCAGCGCTGGTTGGCGCGTCGTGGAACTTCCCGATGTGAACTATTGCATGCATGTACCTGAGGAAGCAGCCGAGTTGATTCCGCAACTTGAAAAACTCATGGCAACCGTTGTGCGTTACGAAGTTCGACAGTCAATCATGGAAGACTCCCTTGAAAGTGTGGGCAACCAGTTGGCGGGATTTATCGGTAGTGCCGATAAAGTCATGCAAGTAGATGGAACCATCGATCCTTCCAATGCCTTTGGCTTTCTACCGGCGGGGGTTCGCTTTGCTCTCTTTCAAAAGGATGACTGTCTCACGAACACGGGGGTCCGAAAGGAGCAAATCCAGCATGTTTGGGAGCAGCTGGCCCGGACTGTGTCCTATCGCGATACGACCAACCATGGTGAAGTAGCAGGTTATCGAGCCGGCAGTTTTCGGCTTATTGTTGTCTCGGATAATGAGCGGGACCCTGTTAGCTGGGAAGTGGTGAGGCTGCGTTTGACGTGGCTAGATAGATTGAGTCGTGAGCGATTGCAGAATCTCACTGATGAGTTAACTGGATTATACTCCCGAAAGAAATTTATTATTGATATGAAGCAGAGGGAAGAGCCCGTAACGTTGGCTTTGATTAATCCCCGTCACTTAAAGATGATCAATAATATTTATACGCCCCGCATTGGCGACCAGCTCTTGGCTGAGCTAGGGCGGATGTTGATTCGACAATTTTCATTTGAAAATTGTTATCGCTTATATTCCGGCCGGTTTGGTGTGGTCTTTACTCACGAGAATGCCGCGAAGCGGGGGACCGCTGAGCTTTTGTCTCATTTTGAGCACACGGCATTGAAAGTCGTCTCGCCGGTTACTCACGACGTTTTGCGGATGCGTTTAGAATTGCAAATTGCCATTGCAACGGGGCGTGAGAGCGTACTCGATAATGCCACCATTACATTGGCTCACTTACGAGATGTCGACGGCAACATGGTCGTGTATGGTGATACGACTAAGAGCCGAGTTCAAGAGGAAGCCCAATGGGTTGACCGCTTGCATTATGCTATGGAGCACGACGCTGTCATCCCTGTTTTTCAAGGTATCCACAACAATGAAACAGGAGAGATTGACAAATACGAAGCGTTGATGCGCATCGAGCATATGGGGAAAATTTATGGCCCCTTTCACTTCATGGACGCCGCCCTCAACCATGGGTTTTATCCGCGGTTAACCGAAACAATGATTGATAAGTCGTTTCGGCAGTTCGCCAGCCGCACTGAAGTGGTCAGTGTGAATGTCATGCTTAACGATATTGTGCGACCGGACTTTTTACCTTTTATCCACGATAGAGCTCTTCGTTATAATATGGATATGTCGCGTTTGGTCATTGAGTTCGTTGAGACAGCAGATTTAGACGACTACACGGACCTGGTTAAAGACACCATTAAGCAGTTGCACGAGTGGGGAGCGAAGGTTGCTATTGACGATTTTGGCTCAGGTTATGCGAACTTTAAGTATCTAAAGACCTTGGGTGTGGACATTTTAAAAATAGATGGGTCGTTAATTAGCAATCTCCATGAGAACGATTCAGATAAAGCGATTGTGGGGGCCATCACTCAACTTGCGCAAGATTTGAATATCGACACCATCGCTGAGTTTGTCGAGACCAAGGAAATCCAAGAAACGGTATGCGAACTGGGTATTCAGTGGTCACAAGGTTACTACTTTTGCAAGCCAGAGTTACTCAGTGACTGATTCTTGGAATTGATCGACTCCGATAAAGAGCTGCTAAAAGTTTAAGCCAATGGTGTGTTCGTGGGCGTGGGACCTCGATTCGTTTCAGCATTCTGTTAGGATGTCACCGTTTTGATGAAGTTCATTTTTCATATAGCCGTCGCGTTGGCACTTCTCGGTTGTACGAGCCACTTGCCGCCATTTCCGCCGGCAGTGATCCCGGCGAGCCCTGGGCCGAATGATTGGCCAGATGCTGGGGCAGCCATACTGGACGACAGTCGAACCCTTGAATTTCGTGAAAGCTCAGCCGGAGAACGGCAACGGCTCATTGCGGTTCTTGTTCACCGGGTTCGATACAAAGTTTTAAGCGAGCGCGGTTTAAGGCACGCGACGATGGTCTTACCGGTCGATGGCTATTCTTCAATATCCAAAGTTGCTGCACGCTCAGTTCATCCGGACGGCCGAGAGTTTTATTTGCGCCAAATCGATATTGTACCAAGAGATGAACGGGGGCGGCCGTTACCCGTAGGAGCGGTGGGTAATGTTTCCATTAACGTACCCCAGGCGCGGGTTGGCGGACTTTTGGAATTCCAATATGAGCGGGTGTTTACTGACCCCGACATGGTTCCCGTTATGGTGCTTGGGCAAGACGTTCCCGTTTTGAGATCTGAAGTTTCTCTTATCGCACCAGCGAATGTTCGAGTCGATTATAGCTTTGGGCGTGGTGGCCGAATTGAAGAGCCACAGCCTGTGCAAACCAAGTTGCCTGACGGCCGCGATAAATTGATTTTTGTCGAGAAAGCTATGCCCGCTTTTCACCCGGAACCGGCCATGCCACATATGGCCTGGGTTGCGCCCTGGGTCGCGTTCAATGTTGCTTCCGCGCAGGTTGAGCAAAGAATGTATCGCCTGGAGAACTGGAAACATATTGGCGAGCGGATGCAGTTTCTTTTCGAATCAGCGGGTGAAATCCCTCGTATGGAAGGTACACCAGAACAACGGTATCGGGAACTTCAAAGTAAGCTGAAAATTGCCCCGAATCAGGGGGTGGGGGTTTTACCGCCCCGAACAACGGTTGAGCTTCGCCAAGGTACGCCTGTCAGTGGTCGAGATGCTGCCGTGCTCTTGCAGCGAAGTCTTAAAGAAGCTGGGCTAGAGGCTTATCCCGCCTTGTTGGCTTCTCCCATGAGCCCACCGGTTGTGGATGGGTTTCCTTCAATTGCAGCATTTGCTCGCGTGGTGGTGGCGGTCAAGGCCAAAGACCTGATGGATACAAGCCTCGATTGCGGAAGTAGTACGTTATTGAACCGCGGTGTGTTTTGTCAGATCCCTGAGCATGGTTTTGTTTTTGTAGACCCGCTCTGCTCGTCGTGTCGCCTAGGAGAATTGGCCGCAGAGTTCACCGGTGGGCGTGCACTTTTGGTTGGTATGCGTAACCCTCGGTTTGTCGATGTTCTGACAAGTGTTCCCGAAACAAATCTCACGGTGACGCATTATGAAGCACAGGCCAGCGGTGTGGGGCAGATTACCGGCGGGGGTACATTTCAGGCCATTGGCCATGGCGCGGCCAAGTTGAGAAATCATCTGATGGAGTTGCCGCCTGATGCCGATGTGTCGCATTTGATCAAAGCAAAGCTGCGTAAAGAGGGGGGCGGTACGGAGTTTGCGTCTGGCAGTTCAGAGAATGCTCGAACGGTTGGTAAACCCTTGCGACTATCTGCGTCGTTCGAACTCAAAAATGTTGAAATGGACTACGATAAGTTCAGTTTTCAGTTAAAGGATTTGATGGGCGATGCTTTGCCGGGGATGTTTCGGAAGGTGCGTCGTTTTCCCAGGCTTCTTCCAGGACCTGCGCGTTGGGATACGACCGTAAGGTTGGCTTTACCCACCGGTTATCAAGCCAAGGCGCCTGAGCCGGTTGAATTGAGCTGGGGCGGTTTACGCTTTTATATGGCGTGTGAGGTTGAGGTCGAACACATGACCTGTGCTCGCCGGGTAGAGCTGTTGCAGCAGATCACCATGCCTTCTCATTGGAACCAGTTCCGAGCCATGACTGAGCGATTAACAATTTTGGACCAGAGCAAGGTTACACTCTACCGGGGCGCGTCTGGCCCGGATTCCTCTGAGGGAGACGAGCTTCCATGATGGGTTTACGTAGGGTTGGACTGTGCTACACTTCAGGGGTGATGCGGTATTTAACATGGATGGTTGGATTGGTTTTGTTGGCCTCGATGCCGATGGAATTGATGGCAGCTAAGAAGCGTGGGCGGGGTAAGCTTAAGATTGAGTCTACTGTCGATGGCGCCAAGGTTGAGCTTAATGGCTTGAAGGCGGGTAAAACTCCCTTGAAGGCGATGCGTTTGAAGGCCGGCCCTTACAAACTTCGTATCTCTAAAATTGGACATTTAAACTTCGAAACCAAGGTTGTGATTAAGGCCGGAAAAGTAGAAGAGATCTGGGCTGACCTTCTTCCCGTAGCGGGAATCCTAAATGTTCGGACCAAACCTAAAGGGGCCGAGATTTTCATTGATGGCAAGCTTGTAGGCAAGACTCCAGCTATTCTAGAGATGAAGCTTGGCAAGCGCCTCTTAGAAGTTCGAGCCGACGGGCATTTGACTCTGCGGCAAGATATTCAGTCCATCCCGGGTGAATGGGTGAAGGTAAGAGGAAAGCTGGAGTTAGGGGAGGAAGACCCCTTGGCCGGGGACTTAGCGCTTGTTCCGCTAGAAAAGGCACCCGACGAAGATCCCTTGGCCGATGACTTGGCCCTGGTCCCCTTGGCCAAACCTAGAGATGAAGCTTCGGATGATCCATTGGCTTTGGAGCCGCTCCTCCCGCTTTCCCCATTGCCGGGCTCAAAAGCCGAGCCGGGGCTCTCACCGATGGATGTTACGACTCAAATTGCCCAGCGCAGCGAGTGGTACGAAAATTGGTGGTTGTGGGGCAGTGCTGGCGCAGTATTGGTCTCGAGTGCGGTGGTGACGGCGGTTGTCTTGTCCGGGGGAAGCTCCGGTGAAACCGTGGATTCCCTGTTTGACCTCGCCGAGAGCACACCTACAACATGGTAACTTGTTGGTAATAATAGGTTTTCTCGTTTATTGTTCCAAAATCGTTCAGGCTATAACAATCCGGTGACCCTTGAGGAAACGATTTCGTGAATCGTTTGTGAGCTGTGCTGATAAGTACGGGCGGTCCGATTGTCCCCTCTAAGGCTGCTTTCTCCCGCTCTTTTGCTTTCACCAATGATTTAAATTGGATAAGATTTCGCGAACTATAAATCCAGCCGGACGCCAGCCGAGATGTGTTCTCGTGGCGCCATCGGAGCTTTTAAAAATGATGCGATTATTGACGTTTCTAGCCCTCGCGCTCTTCTTGAACCCTGCGCTGGTAAGCGCACAATCGGAAGAGAACCCCGCTGAGAAAGCTCCCGCTGAAGAAGCTCCCGCTGAAGAAGCTTCTGCTGAAGAAGCTCCCGCTGAAGAAGCTCCTGCTGAAGAAGCTCCTGCTGAAGAAGCTCCCGCTGAAGAAGTTCCCGCTGAAGAAGCTCCTGCTGAAGAAGCTCCCGCTGAAGAAGCTCCCGCTGAAGA
>MDSW01155604.1_pt1 | contig 22142 bp, 21 predicted proteins | sample 811171 | NCBI WGS metagenome assembly MDSW01 (sample SAMN05326641, study PRJNA326480) | marine metagenome | isolation source: seawater | place: Atlantic Ocean: North West | collected 2012 | reverse complement strand
TTGAGCATCCGACGACGTTCAAGGCTCATGCTCTCAGGCATGGTGACGCGGAGTTTATAGCCACGAGCTGCACACACATAGGCAAGGCCAATGCCTGTGTTGCCACTTGTCGGTTCGATCACAACTGTGTCCGGATCAAGTTTCCCATCGTGTTCAGCAGCATCAATCATTGCGCACGCGATTCGGTCTTTCACGCTCCAGAGTGGATTCATATTCTCAATTTTCGCAACGACAGAGGCCTTACTGTTCTCAGTCACTCTTTGCAGTCGCACAAGAGGCGTACGGCCAATGCATTGCGTAATATCGTCCCGAATTCCCATGGGGGTGATTGCTGAACTCATCAAGGGTCCTCCTGCTTGCGAAATCGATTTAATCAGTATTATCGGCAACTTTGTTCAACAAGTGTGAAAAATTACTTTTCTTGTGGAATTGCGTGATTTTTCGCCGAAAATTCGCATCAAAAGGTGGGGATTGTGCTTGATCTGGACAGGCCAGACACCCTACCTTCCCAATTCGTTGAAAGAACGGTGAGCGTCTCACCGAGGTATCTGCAGATAGGAGGGCAACAAAATGCGACATTCTTCGTGCTTAGCGTTATCGTCGGGGCCTCAGAAATCGATTCACCGAATTGTTCTCATGCCTCTGTTGTCGTTCTGCTGCCTGGTTCACGCATCTGCAGCAGAGTCGTCTGCTGAGTTGCCCTTGGCGAAACCAGCAGCAATTGTGAATGGCACAACGATAAGCGATGTGGAGTTAGCCGACGCATGCTTAGCCAGATATGGATCGCTCGTTGTTGGCGCACTTATTAATAAAGTGATTATTGAGCAAGCATGTGAACGTAATGGTGTGGCGGTGACAACTGCTGACGTAGATAATGAGATCGATGAGATGTCTCGCCGGTTTAATGTGCCACGAGACAAATGGATTGCACTCATTCAACGAGAACGTGGTGTTACTGAAAAACAATATCGGGAAGACATTGTCTGGCCGATGATTGCACTGAGGCGTCTCGCCAAAGGAAGTCTGGAACCAACCGACGAGCAGCTAAGAAAACAATTCCAGAACCAATACGGCCCTACAGTCAAGGCGCGCATAATTGTGTTGGGAAGCCAGAAAGATGCCGAAGAAACACGAACTGAAGTTCTTGATGACCCCGATTCATTTGGGATTGTAGCGAGGGAAAAATCTGTCGATATTGGCAGTGCAAGTGTTGGTGGTTGGGTGCAGCCAATCCGATATTTTTCGGGCTCCCCTGAATTTGAATCTGCTGCCTTTGCGCTTTCTGATAGCGAAATCTCTAAGGTCGTTCAGGTTGCGGACCAATTTATTATTATCAAATGTGAAGGGCATCTGCCGGCTTCAGATGTCAACTTTACTGACGTTCGTCCTCGCCTTGCTGAGGTTTTCCGCGAAAAGCAGTCGCGCGTGCTTTCTGGCAAGATTTTTGAAAAACTTCAATCGGAAGCAGCTATTGAAAATATTTTGAACAGTTCAGGGAAGGTCCTTCAATCGCCCAATCTGGCAGCACGGGTCAACGGCCGTCCAATTACGATCAGTGAAGTACGTGCTGTTAGTGTTGAACGGTACGGCGAAGACGTCCTGCAAGCCCTACTCACGGGAGTTCTTCTAAATCAGGCACTTACTCGGCAGGAACTGATGGTAAGTCAAGAAGATGTCGAACGCGAGGTTGCACGAGCAGCCGAATCAATGGGCTTTCAAACACCAGAAGGAAAGCCTGATGTTCCTACTTGGCTGGAACAAATATCAAAACAAAATAAACAGTCTGTTGAGTTCTATCTCACGGATATCGTGCGGCCCACTGTCGCTTTGAAAAAGCTCGTAGGCCCTGTGCCTGTTACACAAGACGATCTTGATAAATCCTTTACGGCTACCTTTGGGCCTCGGGTTCGATGCAGAGCAGTAGTGCTCGACAACCAGCGTCGGGCTCAGGAGGTATGGCAAATAGCCAGGCAGAATCCCACGCCAGAAATTATTGGTAATCTCGCCGAACAATACTCAGTCGATCCAACAAGCAAGGCTTTGCGAGGAGAAGTGCCGCCCATTCAAAAATACAGTGGACAGCCTGCTTTGGAGCGAGAAGCATTTTCGTTAAAGACCGGGGAGCTATCTGGCATAATTCAGATAGCCGATCGATTCATGATCCTCTTGTGCGAAGGGTATACAAAACCGGTGGAGGTGACATTCGATGAGGTTCGTGAAGAGTTACATCGAGACATATTCGAGAAAAAGCAACGGATCGAAATGGCGAGATATTTCACCCACCTCAGAGAATCCGCCTCGATTGATAATTTTCTTGCAGGCACAAGCCAGTCACCAAAATCAAACATTCCTGCAGCGAGCAACATGCCGCCCTCAACAATCACTCAGCGCGAAACCAATGAACTATCAAAGCCCCGTGCTGGGAGTCGGGCAGCAGAAGACTCGTCCCGCACGGTGTCGCCGGCGTCTTATGACGAGCCCTTGGTGAAATGAGTTTCCTACCTTTATGCCTTTATATGGTTTCTTGGGCTGCTGGCACCCACAAAAGTACCAGCAGCTGTGGTAATGTTTCAGAGCTTTAAAAAGCCTGATTTTTTGAAGGGCCGTTGACCAAGACTCCCGCAGGGCAGTGTTCAGCGATAAACTACTACCGTGGTTGTCGGTAGACTTCGAGGCGGTGCCGAATCAAAGTTGACGGACGTCGAGCAGGAAAAGGGTCGAGGAGAAGCATTTGCACATTCAGGCTGCATCACGCATTGAGCAACTTCCGCCGTACCTCTTTGCGCGGATTAATAAACTTACATATGAGAAACGTCGTAGCGGGTGCGATGTCATCGACATGAGCATGGGGAATCCGTCAGATCCTCCTGCCCAATTTATTATCGACAAGCTTGCTGAAGCAGCTAGTGATACACGGAACCATGGGTATGCTCCAGCAACTGGAGTCGTGAGTTTACGGAGGGAAGTTGCGTCTCGATATCTACGCAAGTGGGGTGTTCGTCTTGATCCAGAAACAGAGGTGCTTGGCACGCTTGGTTCAAAGGAGGGATTTGGTCATCTTTGCTTGGCGATGATTGATCCAGGCGACGACGTTATCGTTCCAGCTCCATCTTATCCAGCCCATGTCTATGCCGTAGCGCTTGCCTCAGGTAATCCAATTGCCATCGACACAACGAAACCGGATAAGTTCTTGTCAGAAATCTCGGCACGCTGTGGAAGTGCGGCTGGGCCGCCGAAAGTACTTGTTATTAATTTCCCTCATAATCCAACAACAACAGTTGTAGAGAAAAATTTTTATGAAGATGTCGTTTCAGTAGCGAAGCAATATGACTTTCCGATTATCTCCGACTTGGCATATTCAGATGTGGTCTTTGATGGATACGAAACACCAAGCATCTTGGAGGTAGAGGGTGCAAAGGAACTCGCAGTCGAGTTCACCACAATGAGCAAAGGGTTCAGCATGGCCGGCTGGCGAGTTGGTTTTTGTGCAGGAAATGCTGACATCATCAAAGCGTTGGGAACTGTAAAGACATATTACGATTACGGAATGTTTCGTCCAATTCAGATTGCGGCGATAGTAGCGCTACGTAATGGAGAAGCTGATGTCGCCAATCAATCGCAGGTCTATCAACGGCGCCGTGATGTACTCTGTGAGGGCTTGGGCCGAATTGGTTGGCAAGTGGCTGTTCCCAAGGCCAGTATGTTTGTATGGGCCAAGATTCCTGAGCCATTTGCGAGCCGGATGAACAGCATGGACTTCGCCGCAAAACTGCTAGAAGAGGCGGACGTGGCAGTGAGCCCGGGTGCTGGGTTTGGTCCAGCTGGTGAAGGATTTCTTCGGATGGCATTAATTGAAAATGAGAATCGAATTAGGCAAGCTGTGAAGCAAATTAGTCGTGCAATCGGGGCAGAGTTGCGGTCCCACAGGGATGAAGTGCCAGCAGAATAAACAGCCCGACGGTGAACAGTGGCTCGCCGTCGGGCTGGGGTTGCATTGTGGTGGAAATTCCTAAGCTCATTCCTCGAGCAGTTAGCCTATCTCAGGCAGCATCGCCTCTGCTTCTGCAGCCTTCCGTAACTTCTCCAGAGCTTTTGCTTCAATTTGTCGGACACGTTCTTTTGTGACTCCGAGAGCCGCCCCAACATCTTTGAGAGTCTGAGGGTCATGTTCATGATTCAGCCCGTAGCGACGGACAATGATTGTTTGTTCTCTCGGGTCGAGCCGATCGAGAAATTTTTCTACTTGATGAAGTCTGTCTGACTCAGCCATTCTTCGATAGCTCTCGTCGGTACTTTCGTCAGCTGTAGCATGCAGTAGCTCGATATCAGCCGCACGAAAACGATCTCGTACTTTGTGTTCATTCGGAATCGTTCGGGCATAATTTTTCATAATAGCCCACGAAGCGTAGGTGCTAAATTTATTTCCACGGGCATAGTCGAACTTTTCAACCGCTCGCATTAAAGACATGTTGCCATCACTCACAAGATCAAAAAAGCTATCCGAAGCCGATACACGTCGCTTTGCGATTGAGACAACAAGCCGAAGATTCGATCGTACGATCTTGTTTTTAAGTTCAACGATATCTTGGTAGAGAAGCTCGATTTGATCCATCAATCGTCCACTTGGACGCTCTGGCTGCAACTGCTCACGCAGAAGTGCCGCCTTGTATTTCAGGTAATTAAACTTTCTAAATAACCAGACTTCCTGCTCCCGTGTAAGTAGAGGTACTTCGTAAAGGCTTGCAAGATATGCAGGCAACCCTGTTGGTCGTCGGACTCGTTTGGGAGCATCCGCATTTTCTGGAAATGGCTGAAAGACAACTTTCTCAGCACTTTTTCTGGCAAAGAGGGCATTCGGCATGTAGTCAATTGGTAGTTGAGAGATTGCCGTAGCTCGTTGGGCGAGAACAATACGATAGATACTCGCTCGACTTCTATGGTATCGACGGGCAATTGACTCTACAGATTCTCCCTGTTGGTAATGACGGAAAATACGTGCACAGCTTTCAGGCCGTAGTTTGCCATCAGCATTTGGAAAGACTGCTGATTCAGGGTGATCTTGGTCGTATCGTTTAATCGTGTATCGAATTGTTTCGACGCTTCGATTGAGACGATTTGCTATGCGTCGGTGCACATCAGCAGGGCAGGCACCTGCAGCTGCAAGACGACGAGCCCACCCGATGAGTTTGTCATGTTCGTCATCGCTTAACTGACTGAATCGACTTCCTCTTTGGATTCTTGCCGGGTTCTCATGGACAAACCGGTCAACAGCACTGGCAAGAAAACCAACACGTTTGCGGCCATTAATAACAACGCGTTGAGCTACAAGTCCGTGATCTCGCCAGCGAGAAATAGTCTTTGTTGAAACATTGAATTGCCGGGCAAGATCTTCTATCGATAGAACCTCCTCATGTGAAGAAATGGTGCCGCATGGATGGGTGGGCTGGGACCCGCCGGCGCATGTATTGTCGTCGTGAATGCGGATAAACGAATATGTCTTGTCTTTCAAGATGTCGGAACGCATGAAACTCCTCCATGGCAGAAATGCTCAATGCTTTGAGTTTCTTTGACCACAGCGTGAACGCACCCCTACGCTCATTCACGTTATCGCCGAAGCACTCGAAGCAGTATCACATCCCCAAAACAGGCAATGAAACCAATCCTGCGTCCACGCTTGGAATCATCCTTGATCCCCACCACACCTTCGATTGCGGACGCTTTAGTTATACGCCGCAACGGGACAGATGGTTTGCTGAAACAGCAAATAATTTAAAAAATCAAGAAAAGTACGGATTATGACAGTTCGACAGGAGATCGGGATCGCGCGCAAGTCGTTGACCACAAACGGGTTACGGATTTCTTTCGCAGGGCAGGGTGTTTTCAGTCAAAATATACATCTTCCATTAAATAGCTAAAATAAAGGGTTTTTTCGAAGTGGACACTTAGTATCAGTAGGTACTCTAACTGTCTTACTCGAATCTGTCCAGCGGAAATGTCTTGGGGTGTTGTTGAGGAGTCCGCCTGGTCCTTGGTTACGGGGCTATTTTGTGTCTCAAAACTGCAGGTTTCCTCAATCTGCGGTCTAGTTTGGGTTCGTTGTAGAGATCACCAGCGGGGAACCGATTGCCTACAGAAGGCCGGACTTTTCGCAGGTGAGTAACAGGGACATGTTTTTATGAATCAGTGTTTGGAGGCTCCAGTATATGGGCAACTTTCATCGACAATTTTTCGACTGATACGCATTGTTTTTCACACTTTAGTTGGGCTCTCTTGTTTGGTTGATTGCTGTCCAGCCCTCGTTTTGGCGGGTGAGCAGGGGGTGTCCCGCGATACGTCCTCAATCTTTAAGATTGAGCTTTCAGTGACTGGAAAGCTGAAGTTTCCAGTGGGGAATGATCTGCGATCGGGCTCGTTAGAGATCATCGAGCAACCGGTTCACGCTCGTTCGAATCTCATCTATCGAAACAAGGTGAATCCTGATGGATCAGAACAGAGTCCCGCAATAGTCAGGCACTACGAGCACGCTACTGCAAACGCTGCTATCGGGGAGAATTCTGTCAACACACGACTTCCTCAGGGCGTAACTGATATCCATGTGTGTACGCATGATAAGGGCCTCGACTTTTGGTTTCACGAAGGATTTCTTACGCAGCCCGAAGCCGATTTGCTAACGGTAGCATTTGATCCCTTCTATCTTAACGCATTGGTGCCACCAAGCCATCAGGCTCGTGGAACACAATGGGAGCTTAATCAGGATGTGATCCCAGATTTACTCTGTATCGATACGGTTCATTCTGGTGGGTTGGAGGCGACAATAACAGAGCGCACTGCCAAGAGTACGGCGGTACACATTCAGGGGAGCATGAAAGGGGCAATCAATGGAGCAGCGACATCGATCACAGTCGAGGGTGATTATGACTGGATCATGGGAGACAATTCAGCCGGCAAGGTGTCGATGCTTCAGATTGTGATTAAGGAATCACGAGATGTATCCTATACGGCCCCTGGGATTGATGCGGAGGCAGTGATAAAAATGTCCTGTCGTTCTCAGAAAAAACTACAGCCACGAGTTGTTGCTGCCAGTTCAAATGGTGGTATGTCTAGATATGGCAGACCCCGACGTGGTCCCGGGAAGCCTGGGTTTCGCTGGATCTGTGATGCCTATGATCGATACGACGTTGTCTACGAAAACAATTGGAAGATAATAGAAGCGGGCAGTGAATATCTCATGATGCGGTTCGTCGACCAAGGTGCATTGGTTGGCCAGGTAACCCTGACTCCACTCCCTCTGCAGTCAGAAGTTCTCACGCTTTCAGATTTTGAAAATGACATAGAGAAGACTCTTGGTGAGCAATTTGGGCATCTGGTGTCCGCGTCAACGTACAGTCGCGACGACGGGACAACGATCATGCGGGTTGCTTCTGTTGGTGAGGCTGAAGAGTTGCCGTTTCATTGGATTCACTACCATCTGAGAACGGTCGAAGGCCGACGGCTCAGTCTTGCGTTTGTGGTCGAATCACGTCATATGGCACGGTTTTCAGGGGCGGACCAGCAGTATATTGAGGGGGTCGATCTCACGCTTGAATAGAATTTCCTGCAGGAAGACCTCCCAGGCCTCGAATCATAGGGGCACCGCTTGACTACCCCCTATCGATGCTGGAATACTAGGGCTCTTCGAGTGGAACCCTTGGCCCGAACGATATGTGCCAGGCTCGAAGTCGCTGCTCTGCATCGCTGGTTCCTGAAAGTACAAGAAAAGGAGCTGTGCCGTGGTGTAAGGTGCGTGGAAATGTCCAGCCCGCCAGGCAATAGCCGTCATGGGTTTGGAGTTTTTGGCCATCGAGAAACAGCAACGCATCAATGAACAAATTCGGATTTCCCCAGTCCGTGTGATATCTGCAGACGGAGCTCAGCTGGGAATTATTCCAACCGATGATGCGTTGTCCGAAGCACGGACGGCGGGTCTCGATTTAGTTGAAGTAGCCCCAAATGAACGTCCGCCTGTATGCAGGATCATGGACTATGGAAAGTTTAAGTACCAACAAAAGAAAAAGCAGCATAAGACCCACGTTCATCAAACAAAACTCAAGGAAATTAGGCTTCGCCCAAAAACCGGCGAACACGATATTGAATTTAAAATTAATAAGGCCCGAACCTTCCTGGGTCACAAAGATAAGGTAACTGTTTCAGTAATTTTCCGTGGGCGAGAAATGGCTCATATTGACGAGGGGCAGAGAATCATGCGGCATGTCATCGAACAACTTGAAGAGATTGGTAAAGTAGAATCACCACCCCAACAGACTGGACGCAGGCTTATCTGTACGATAGCCCCGAAGTAAGTATTCATGTTTTCCGCTGATAGTAAGCAATGAGCTGTTTCAGTGGACGGTACAATCAGAAAAAACAAGAAGTAAGAGAAATAGAAGCTATGCCAAAACAAAAAACACACAAAGGAACGAAGAAAAGGTTTCGGGTGACGGCGAAAGGGAAAGTGAAGCACCGTCGTAGTGGGACGAGTCACCTTCAGGTTCGTGTGTCAGCGAAAAGAAAACGAAATCTTCGTGGTACCGGCGTTTTGGATAAGTCGGATACGCCAAATATCGTTGAGGCACTCGCTTCAAATAGCTACTAACAGTCATGTAAGGTTGTCTCGTCTTAGGTTGTAGCTTTTACGAGATGCTAATTTCCGAGATTAAGAGATTCTGAAAGTTAAGAAGGTTTTCCGATGCGAACTAAAAATGCTGTCCCACGGTTGCGGGCCAAGCGACGATTGCTGAAGCGAGTGAAGGGATCAGTTGGCGGACGTCGACGCCTATTGCGTACTGCAAAAGAGTCCATAATTCGAGCAGGAGTGTTCGCCAAGCGAGACCGTCGTCGCCGGAAACGAGATTTTCGACGCCTCTGGATTATCAGAATCAATGCAGCGTGCCGTGAGCGTGGCTTGCGTTACAGCCAATTTATTGCGGGTCTGGAAAAGATTGGTTGTGAGCTCGACCGCCGAACATTAGCGGAAATGGCAGTTCTTGATCCAACCGGGTTTGATGTTGTTGTAAGTCAGGTCCGAGAGGGTCTTGGTTTGCCGGAAGCGGTTGTCGCATAGTCCGCCTATCCACTGTTTGAAATTCCTCACTACGGTTTGCCGCTCGTGACAAATCTCAATCTTGATGCTTTTGTCGCAGACCTTGAGAGATTGCGTTCTGAGGCAGAAACAGCACTCGCAAACGCAGTTGATACGGAAGCCCTCGAGGCTGCGCGTGTTGTTTTTCTAGGGGCTAAAAATGGACGGCTGAAGGCAGTTCAGAAAGGGCTTGGCAAACTCGACCGCGAAGACAAGCCAGTAGGTGGTCAGCAGTTTAATGCTGTGAAAAAGTCGGTCGAAGCATTATTCTTTGAAGCTTCTCAGCGAGTTGCTTCATTATCAGTAAATTCCAAGGGTGTCGAGCAGGTCGATGTCACTTTGCCGGGAAGCCCTATTCGCTTTGGCCGTGTGCATCCAATTACTCAGACAATCCGCCGGGTCTCCTCGATCATGGCTAACCTGGGATTTGAGGCTGTGGATGGGCCTGAAGTAGAAGACCAGTGGCACAACTTTGAGGCACTGGCAATTCCCAATGAGCATCCTGCTCGTGATCCGCTTGATAATTTCTACATTGCCGTGGCAAACACTGATCGTCCGCTTCTTTTGCGTTCACAGACGAGTACCGTACAGATACGCGTGATGGAGCAAAGAAAACCACCGCTTCGAATTGTTTCACTCGGTCGTGTCTATCGTCCGGATACAGCTGACGCAACACACTATCCAATGTTCCATCAAGTTGAAGGTCTTCTTATCGAGCCCGGCGCAACAATGGCTCATCTGAAAAGTGTGCTTCGTTCCTTTGCCTCAAGCTTTCTTGGAGGTGACGTGCGTGTTCGGTTTCGTCCTTCTTTCTTTCCTTTCACTGAGCCAAGTGTTGAAGTTGATATGGAGTGGAATGGCCGATGGATCGAAATGGGCGGAGCAGGCATGGTCGATCCATCGGTTCTGCAATCCGTCGGCTACGACCCAGATGAGGTTTGTGGGTTTGCCTTTGGCTTAGGTGTAGAGCGAATTGCTGCTAGGCGTTTTGGTGTGGCTGATATCCGCGATTTTTATCGAAACGATATTCGGTTTCTTGAGCAGTTTCATGATCGGGGGCAGGCATGATTGTGTCCTTAGATTGGCTTGCTGACTATGTTGATCTGCCAGAGGTTGATGCTTTGACGGAGCGGCTTCTTCTTTCAGGACTGAATCATGAGTCAACAGAGATGGTACATGATGACACAGCCGTTGATCTCGAAGTGACAAGCAATCGACCAGATTGTCTTGGTCACATAGGGGTCGCACGAGAAGTTTCCGTTTTGTTCCAACGTCCGTTGAAGATTCCGGCGGCTTCTGTCGGGGGTGGAGAGCTTCCTCATTCTTTCTCAGTAGCGATCGAATCAACAGATATGTGCCCTTTCTATTCGGCACGACTTATCCGAGGCGTTACCGTAGGCCCAAGTCCGGATTGGCTCGTCCGTCGCCTTGAGGCCGTTGGTATTGCCAGTGTGAATAATGTTGTTGATGTTACAAATTACGTCATGCTTGAGTGTGGCCAGCCTTTGCATGCCTTTGATCTTAATAGGTTAAACGGTGAAAAAATCATTGTTCGACGGGCTAAAGAAGGAGAATCCTTCGTAGCAATCAACCACAAGGAATACAAACTTACATCCGAGATGTGTGTCATCGCTGACTCGAAGCAGTCGCTGGCTATTGCAGGGGTGATGGGAGGTGCTGAGACTGAAATATCACTTGAAACAACAGATGTGTTAATTGAGTCAGCCCAGTTTGCTCCCTTGCCAGTACGGTCCGCTGCTCGTGCGTTGGTTTTGGGAAGTCCTTCGTCATATCGATTTGAACGTGGCCCTGATCCTTCTGCTGTGGAATGGGCAAGTTGCAGGGCGGTAGAACTCATTCGTAACCTTGCTGGTGGTTTTTTTGCCGCTCCAGCGATTCAGGCAGGAAGCCTCAGTTCAAGCCAGGCCACAATTGATTTACGTATGCATCGCGTAGAACAGGTTCTAGGTGTTTCAATTCCTCATCAGCGCCAACGGGAGATCCTTCAGTCTCTTGGTTTTGTTGAACAGGAGTCAGGGGATGATGTGACACGCTGGCTTGCTCCAACGTGGCGACGTGACTGCACTCGCGAAATCGATCTTGTAGAGGAAGTTGCTCGCATTGAAGGGTACGATTGTGTTCCCGAGGATATCCCGATAACGGCTGTTCCCGTGCAGCGGTCACCGCGTGAACGGATGGTACGGGTGGTTAGTGAATCTTGTGTAGCAGCTGGGTTTTGTGAAGCAATGACACGTAGTGTTGTTGGTGAAAGATTTGAGGAATTCAGCAGCCCTTGGGGAGATGCCCCAGCACTGGTGTGCAGCCCCCCGCTGGTGCAAGGTGCGGATAGACTTCGCCGCACCTTACTTCCGAGTTTGCTAAAGGCACGATCAAACAGTCTCAGTTCAGGGTCTTCTCATGGTGATCTGTATGAGATAGCCCACGTTTATGTTCGTCGTGATGGTAAGTCGTCAGAAGGTGAGCCACCGATAGAAGAGCCTTTGTTGCTTACTCTCGTAACAGGAGGCGACTTTTTTCGAGGGAAAGGTTTGGCTACCGCAATCCTCGATCGTTTGGGGATCTACGAATGGTCGGCTGAAGAGAGGTCGCATTCGCATGTTGGTGTCGAGTACGGGGTTACATACCGCCCGTTTGAATCAGAGGCAATGCTTGCAGGTCGTTCTGCTGAGATCGTGTTTCATACTTCTGGTGAGAAAAGTCGTCGGATTGGCGTAATTGGTGAGTTTTCAAAAGACATTATGAAAATGTGTGGGTGCGATAGAAAGTCGGTTGGTATCGAACTCCGGCTTGATGGACTTGAGTTCACCACGAAGTACGAACCAAAACTTTTGTCCCCTAGCAGTTTTCCATCAATTGATCGTGATATGAATCTTGTCGTGGACGAAGCAATTTCATGGGCGTCAATTTGTGCGGCGATTGAATCAACGCAATGCGATGTATTGGAAAGTGTCCGTCTTGGTCAAATTTGGAGAGATGCTGAACGTCTTGGCGAAGGGAAGAAAAGTGTGGTTGTATCAATCCGCCTCAGGAGCTTCAAAGAAACTCTATCTGCCGAACAGGCTAACTCTTTTGTCGAAGCTATGGTACGTTCCTGCCAGGACCGTGTCGGTGGAGTTCTTCGAGGGTAAGGGATCAAGATCAGCTGGCTGGTGAGCCTGATGAAACACAGTTTCACGCAGCTTTCTTGAGACTGACTTTGTAGCGTGATCGAAGTGCTCTTTCTGGCGATGAGTGAGAACTATCCGGAGAGTGCGATTTATCGTTCCGACTTCATTTTCCATAGCCGCGGCGGACATTATGTGTTCCACACCAATCAGTTTCTGCTGTCTTTGCGTTTTGTGAAAAACTTCTGGTAGCGTGAACCACGCTGTTTCATGCCAATTTTGTGAGTGGGAAGTGCCGGTTGACGAAGCCATCACTGAGTTCGACGCCCTTGAGGGTATCAATTCCTTAGGCTCACGACGCCAGCAGCCCATCGAGATATGCTCGAGCTGCTCGGATCGCTGTGGTGATCTCAGCTATAGAGTTCAGAATTGGCACACCTCGTGGCACAGGGTGCATGAAGATCTCTACCGGCCCGGCAAACTGCATTTCGGCAAGCTGCCGCATCAGGGGGCCGAAGTCGAGTGAGCCACGACCGGGCAGTTGCAAGAGTTCATCGGCCTTGGGCAACTTCTCCTTTGAGCCCTTCCCATACTGCTGGGCATAGACGAACTTGACTGCTGGGCCTGCCTCACCTGCTAGGTCGGCGAGCAGGTTGCCATCTTGAGGAAGATGGTGTGGTGCGAGTGCGATTCCTACGCGGTCACTCTCCACCAATGTGGTGAATCGGCGGATTGATTCGGGTGAGTTCAGTAGTGACTTGGAGTGGTTTTCAATTGCAATCACGCCCGCTCCTTCCTCAGCTTGTTTTATGGCCGGGCTTAGTTTGCTGAAAAATGCCCGAATTGCAGCGTCGAGAGGCTTTCCAGAGAGCGTGCCGTTGCTAGGAGCCATTGTGACCAGGACGGTCTCCGAATCGCCGAGCTGTCGCGCAACGGCAAACTCAGAGTCAAGTTTGAAAGCTCCAGGGCGGTAGCAGGCGATGCCGCCGAGTCGTACGTCATGTTTTTCAAGTAGGTGCTGCACCTGCTCGACACCGCGGCTTTCAATTTCCTCTCGTTGTGTGCCGTGTGGTTGTGGCCACAAGTCAATTGATGTGGCGCCAGTCTTGGCAACCTCAGGCAAGATTTCGGGTAGTGTGGCAGTTCCGTAGAGTGCTGACGAGAGGATATAGTTTGGCCGCCAGCGACTGTTCAGTGATTCCTTGCCAGCTAAGGAGGCTGTTCCCAAGACCGCTGCGGTAGAACTCATCCAGGTGCGGCGGTTAAGCGTGGTTCTCATGCGGAAACCTCATATCCCTTACGTTGTGGCCTGCTGAGAAGGCCGTTTGCCTCTTCATCAGACTCAAATCGCTCAGCGGTGGCGTCCCAGCCCAGTGGTCGCCCAAGACGACAGGCGATGTTGCCCAGGTGGCAGGTGGTAGCCGAGCGATGCTGACTCTCGGCATCAGAGATAGGCTGCCTGCGAGCCGCGATGCAGTCGAAGAAGTTGCCCATGTGATTCACAATCGCCTCGATCTTACCAGCTCGCTTTGGCCGGTAAAGATTATCGAAGTCGTAGAGTCTGAACGCGTCACGCGGCAGTGGTTTCTCAGCCAGCTCGTCGACGGGTACCCCAGTTAGCGAGCCGCGGTTGACGAAGATGCGGCCTTCGCTTCCCTCAAACAGGATGCCGTTGCGGCCGGTGTCGGTGACGAGCATCTCCACATCGTTGGGGTACCGAAAGAGCACGCGAAATGCGGAGGGCACGTTGTAGCCGTTGTTGACCTGCGGCATGGTCGCTTCTGGAATTACCTCAATTGGATCGGTGCCAATTGCCCACTGGGCGATGTCGAGATGATGGGCGCCATGATCGGTCATCTTGCCGCCGGCGTAGTCAAACCACCAGCGAAACGTATAGTGGCAGCGTTCTTTGGTATAGGGTACAAGCGGCGCCTGCCCAAGCCAGCGTTCCCAGTTGAGACTATCAGGAGTCGCTGCCGTGGCAAATGGACCACCCACTTCGTTGCTGCCGAGTGCTACCTCCAGTCGTTTGAGTTGACCGATCCGTCCAGCATGAACCATTTCCACGGCAGTACGGAAACGGTGGTCGCTACGCTGCCAACTGCCGACCTGCACGATCCCACCGGTGGTCTTCATCACCTTGCGAATCTGCTTGCCTTCACCGATTGTCAACGTGATCGGCTTCTCAACGTAGACATCTTTTCCAGCCTTCAACGCATCGATCAGCATGCCGGCATGCCAGTGGTCGGGGGTACCAATCAGGATTACTCGGATCCGGTGGTCGTCGAGGAGTCGTCGGTAATCTTCATGTCGACCGACGCCCTCATAAATAGATTCTGGTGAAAGCCCCGTCTGCTTTTCGACGGAAGGATCAATCGCGGAGAGGTCGCGAACGGAGGCATCGACATCAGCCATGGCGAGAAGACGGCCGTGGGATTTGGCAAGTCCGGCAATCACTGAGCCTTGATAGCGGCAGCCGATCACACCAATACCGAGGTCACCGCGTTTGTCAGCAACGGCCGCCCGAAACGTTCCCAATGGGCTGAGTTTTTGCATGAGTGCCGTAGTCGCCGTTGCCGCGGTTGATCTCAGCACACCTCGTCGTGAGGTATGGTGGTTTTGTGATGACGGCATCTCGTCTCTCTAAGAAAGTTCTTTTTCCTGAGGTGCGTTCTTCTGCACCGCTGCCGATGTTATGTGTAGCAGCTAAAAATATGGTTCCCTCGAAGCAGTATAAGACCGTCTGTCGCCCTCTTCAAAGCTGGCGTTACTTGTGGCTGACGAAACTCCTGGCACGGGTTTCACGATATATTCGCTCTTGCCTGCGTCAAACCGATCTAGAAGTCAGAGAATTGTTCAAATTCATCATACGGACGGTGTTCGAGATTCACAAATCGGGTGTAGTCGTGTTGCCAAAGAAGTTTGATGTCACCAATTGGGCCATTTCGTTGTTTTGCCACAATTATTTCGGCTTCACCCTTCACCCGTTCACGATCTTCATCTGTTGTCTGATAATATTCTTCTCGATGAACAAACATGACAACATCAGCATCTTGCTCGATTGCACCAGATTCGCGTAGATGATTTAATCTTGGTCGATTGTCTCGTGATACTTCTGCCTGTCGATTTAACTGAGCAAGACAGAGAATTGGAATATCAAGTTCTCGAGACATGGTCTTTAATCTTCTTGCGATACGCGCCACTTGTTCTTGACGTGGGTCCCGTGGATTATCTGGTTCGATGAGCTGTAAATAATCAATAACAATGATTGAAAGCCCTTGCTTTCGCTTGAGCCGACGGGCTACAGCAGCAATTTCTGTTAGGGTTCGGCCAGGTGTGTCATCAATGTATAGCGGAGCAGAACTTATCTCTGAGGATTTTTGTACAAGGCGACGTCTGTCTTCCTGCGAAATGGTTCCATTACGTAGTCGATGGCCATTTACCTGAGCGGCTGAGCAGAGCAAACGATCTGCCAGCTCGAGACTTGCCATCTCAAGACTCACAAATAAAACCGGCTGGTGGCTATTTATTGAAATATGCTCAGCAATATTCATGGCAAGCGCAGTTTTCCCCATACTGGGTCGAGCGGCCAAAATAATCAATTCTGAGTTGTGTAGCCCGCCACAGAGTGTGTCGAGGTCAGTGAAGCCAGTTTCGACGCCACCAAGTGCATGCTCGTGTTTCATGCGAGCGTCCATACGCACCATCACGTCTTCAAGGACAGACTGAATGGGCTTTGCTTCAGCAGAACTACGCTGTTCGAGTATTGAGAAAATCTTTTCTTCAGCCTGCGAAAGGAGTTCTCTTGGTTCATCATATGCGTCATAGGCATCCCGAAGGATGTCGGTGCTGGCATCAATAAGAGACCGAAGCATTGCCTTGTCTCGAATGATATGTGCATAGTGCGAGGCATGGGCGGCATGGGGGACCGAGCTAATGAGTTCTGCAATTGCAGCGGCTCCTCCAACGGCATCAAGGTCACCTTTCGTTCGTAATTTCTCCAGTAATATAGTTGCATCAATCCGCTTGCCACCGTCATGGAGATCAAGAAGATGGCGGAAGATTGTTTGATGTGCTTCGTCGGAAAAATCTTCTGACCGTACAGACAACGCAACGTCATCACAGACATCAGGCTTGAGAAGTATGCTGCCGAGAACGTTCTTCTCAGCTTCAATGTTTCCCGGTCGACCAAGTCGGCCTATTTGGGTAACGTTTTGGTCATCTTGGCTATGCGATTGCTTTTTAGACCGCTGACCATTTCGGCTCATTTTTTTCGATCCGGCCATATTCTGAACGGACTGCGTCGCATTTCCACGAGAATCACCCATTCAGAAGTCCTCTATTCCGTTTGAGACTTTTTAGTGTGATAAGAACACTGCAGTTTTTGCTTTTTTATTCAGGCTCGTATTCTCTGGATACATCAGTTGCAGAGACTTGCCGGCAGAGGAATCATAGGCCATTCATTGAGAGGTGCGTTCGAATACGAAGTCTCTACTTGAATCGTTGCCGACTTACTTTTCCTCGCTGCTTGCTGGTACGACCCAGACCTTCAGCTCACCCTCGACCTCACTCGCAAGGCGCACTTTAACCGTGTAGAGCCCAACTTCTTTGAGCGGCCCCTGCAAAATAATTTGATCTGGAGGAACAACAAGGTCTTGCTGTTTGAGGGATCGGGAAATCTCAGGTGCTCCGACTGATCCATACAGATGACCTTCGTCGTTCGCATTTGATTCAATCGTGACACTTGTTCGGACTAATTCTTCGAGTAGTCCGCGAAGTCCGGCGAGCCTTTCACGAGCTATGGTTGCAAGTTTTGCCTTGTGCTTTTCAACCATTCTCTTGTGGTGTTCGGTAGCGACTGTTGCAAGCCCCTGGGGAAGCAGGTAATTGTTCGCATACCCCGGACGCACTTCGACCACCTCACCCTGTTTTCCAAGGTGTTCAACATTCTGGATGAGTAGGAGTTCAATTCCTCCTCGTTCACCTTTGGGAAGACGTTTATGCCGTTGATGCTTGGGTTTTTTAATTGTTGTGGTGGACATTTGTAGATCCTTATAAAATGTAGTTTGTTAAGTGAGTTGTTGTTTGCCCGAAAAAGCTAAAAAGGTATGTCGTCTTCGGTGCCGCCTGCGGTACTCGCGGCACCGAAACCACCACCTGTATCATACCCTCCCGACTGATCCTTCTGGTTCTGACTGTTGCTGTTCTGGTTTCCCTGATTACGGCCACCTGCTTGACTTCCCTCGGAACGATTGCCTCCGCGTGACCCAATAAGGTGCATTCGATCGCCAACAACGCGGAGTTTTGAGTTTTTCTTTCCGTCTTTTTCCCACATATCGAGTTTCAAACGTCCCTCGATTAAAAGTGGGGCTCCTTTTGTTACGTATTCACCCGCGATCTCAGCAGTACGACCCCATAGCGTAATATCAACAAATGTTGTTTCTTCAACCCACTCGCCCGATGCAGATTTACGCCGATCGTTGATCGCAAGACCAATTTCAGTGACAGCTGAACCGTTTGAAATGTATCGAAGTTCTGGGTCACGGGTTACGTTTCCCATGAGAAATACCCGGTTCATGCTACTCGCCATGGCGATCTCCCTCTTTCTTTGTCCGCGAATTGATCAGTGCAGGCAACGACATATCAGACGTGATGCTGCAGATGACTACTTATAGTGAACAGGCGTTCAGTTTTTGTCAAGCCCTGCAGCAGGCACTCCTTTACTCTGGTGTCATTTGGCGGCAGTTGTTTGTGCTGGTTTTGTGCTGCTGTTCCCGGCCTGAGCATGCTGGACAAGCGGTTCAGCCAAACGGGGGTCAATCTTCAAAATGAGTCTTCGCAATACATTTTCGTTCAATTCACATTGTCGTTCAAAAGCAACGAGGTTTGGCCCATCGATGCTGAAATAGATGAGCCAATACGAACCCTTTCGCTGACCATTAATCGGATACGCAAGTTTTCTTTCGTCCCAGAGTTGTGAGACAAGGATTGTCCCCCCATGCTCGGTCACTAAGTCATTGAGTTGCCCTGTTACAGCGTCGGGGTCACGTGAATACTTCGTCGAATCCAGGATAAACATCCCTTCGTAAACAGTCATTTTGAATAGTCCTTCCGTTTTGTTCTTAATAAAGTCTTTGTTGTATTGATGGTTGTCAGTTGTACCGATTCATTGCAGTTTCTATCCCGAGGCTTGCCCACGATTCGGCAGCATCGGCAGCCCGCTGAATTGTTTCGTCGAGGTCTACCTGTTCGTACTTGGAAAATTTACCAAGCACAAAAGAAGGTGGATCCTGCTGTTTTGGAACTGGGCCGATGCCCACTCGGAGCCTCGGTATTGTTGTACTTGAAAGACGTGTGATGGTATCCGCTAAGCCCTTCTGTCCACCCGCAGACCCGCTCGGTCGCATCCGAATGGTGTTTAGCGGCAGTTGGAAGTCATCACAAATCACAAGAATGTCAGTTAAGTCTAGTTTATAAAAATCACGAGCGGCGAGCACGCTGCCCCCGCTTAAATTCATCCATGTAAGTGGCCAGAGTAGTAATGCTGGAGTCCCGCGAATGCTAGTCTGAGAAGTCTCTCCCTGAAAGCGTTGCCTTCGCCTTGGGTTTCCCCCGCGATCTGCCAATACGTCCAATACGTCAAATCCGACATTGTGTCGAGTGCCTTCATATTTTCGTCCGGGATTACCTAAACCGACCAACAATTTCACAGAGCATCACCGTTGAAAGTGTATGTCGTCTACAATGCAGTTGTTCACGCAACAACGAGTCGCTGTCATTCATCGTTTGACTCTGCTGCTCTTGTTCCGATGTCTGAGGCGTCTTCAAGCTTTTGGTTGGATAGAAGGCATGAGGCGACAACGGCCTCGCCATCTGAAGTTGCACGGGCCCCTTGCGGAAGTTCAAGATGTTTTATCTTGAGAACATTGCCAGCCTCGAGATGAGCAAGATGAGCAACGGCAACCTCGGCCATGGTCTGAGCCGTACATTCAACCTCAATTTCTCGAAGAGCCTGCTTGAATTTCCCGCCCGCTTTTGCTCCTGGACATTCCCCACGAAACTCTACAGGGACCATCACATTGATTTTTTCCGACGGGTCAATCCGTAGAAAATCAATATGCAGGGGAATCGTGCCGAATGCATTCCACTGAAGTTCACGAACAAGAGCCGGTGATTTCACTGCTCCAGTCAACTCGACGGTTTTACTGCCGTGCCGAACCATTGCCTCAACGGCATCACGTTCGACTACTAAATCAACACATGATTCACCATGTCCGTATAAAACAGCAGGAACATGACCCTCTTGGCGTAGTTTTTGGCAGGCTTTTGTACCCGTAACATTACGGGCGGTGACTTCGAGTAGATCGCTCATCAGGAACTCCTTAATTGGGCTCCATATTGTGCCATTTCTCGATTTTTTCGCAACCGGGCCCACTGAATTACGGCCCGAATACTCAATTATTGAAACATCATGCTGACGGACTCATTCCGATGGATTCGCTTTATCGCCTGTCCGAGCAAACTGGCAACAGAAAGAACTGTAATATTTTGCAGTGTTTTCTCTTGTGCAAGCGGAATTGAGTCAGTCACGATGATTCCAGACAGGGGGGCCGCCTGTAACCTTTCGATAGCGGGTCCGACCAAAAGTCCGTGGGTTGCTGCGGCAAAGATTTGTTTGGCTCCATGATTATGAAGAACTTCTGCCGCTGAGCAGATAGAACCGGCTGTGCTGATCATGTCATCGAACATAAGGGCAACTTTTCCTTCGACACTTGCACCAATGATATTTGCACTTGTTGTCGTGTCTGCACTCACCCGCCTTTTGTCAACAATTGCCAGAGGCGCATTGAGCCTTTGGCCATGCCCAACCGCCCGCTTGATACCACCGACGTCAGGACTTACCACAATCAAGTCATCAGTAGGTAAGTCGATTGATTGTAAATGATTGTTGAGTACAGGTGCTGCATACAGATGGTCCACCGGGACATCGAAAAAACCCTGAATCTGGGCGGCGTGCAGGTCCATGGCAAGCACACGATCTGCCCCTGCACGGGTGATTAAGTTGGCGACGAGTTTGGCTGTGATGGGAACTCTGCCCGCGTCTTTTCGATCCTGCCTTGCATAACCAAAATATGGGATCACTGCTGTAATTCGGTACGAACTGGCTCGCTTGAAGCTGTCGATCATCACCAGCAGTTCCATCAGGTGTTCATCAACTGGTGGGCATGTTGGCTGAACGATAAAAATGTCTCGCCCTCGAACGTCCTCATCAATTTTGCAGGAGATTTCTCTGTCGGGGAATCTTCCGATCGACATTTTGCCCATCGGAAGATTGAGATAACGGCAGATGTCCTGAGTTAAAGAAGGGTTCGCCAGCCCACTAAAAATCTTTAAATCATTCATGAGTGATCTCGGAGCTGCAAGAAGAGAAGGGGAGTGAGTCGCTACTACACTCTTTTAAGGTATTGGGGAGGATGTTCAAGGATTGCCCTTCTCAAGCGGGCAAGACGGATTTCATGGACGCAAGAACGGTGATCAATTTATCGCAGCATTGCCTGGAAAGCCGTTGCCACCGCCTGCAGTTGCTGCGGCGTGTTGACTGAGAGCGATTCACTTGGGTCAAGACAGGCAACTGCGTCGACTGGTTCACCTGCGTCAAGAAGTACTTTTGGGCAATCGGTGAGGTAGTACTCGCCAGCGGCGTTATCAGTATTTATTTCTTTTAAGGCCTTGAGCAACTGGTCAGCGGCAAAAACATAGGTGCTCATGTTGACTTCTTGAATAAGCCGCTCGCTTTCAGTTGCATCCTTTTCTTCGGTGATACATACAAACCGATTGTTTGTGTCTCGCACTATGCGGCCCAATCCGGTTGGGTCTTCCGTGATTGCGGTTCCAAGAAGACACGCAGCACTCGTAGATTGAAAAGCTTCGAGTAAACGTCGGATACTGGAAGGGCGTAACAAAGGTGAGTCACCACAGACGATGACCACGGGTCGAGAACGGGCACCTGTGGCAAGAGTGGATTCTATTAGCGGAACTGCGGCTCGGACGGCGTCACCAGTTCCTAGCTGCTTGTGCTGAACAGCGAATTGAACACCCGGCCTTGTTCCAATATGTGCGCGTACCTCCTCTCCGCCATACCCAACGACGACAATCTGTTTGTGACACCCAGCATCGTTCAGTGCATCAAGAACCCATGCAAGCAGAGTCTTGCCAGCAGCCTTGTGCAATACCTTGGGCAGGTCGCTGTTCATGCGAGTGCCCTTTCCTGCTGCAAGAACGATAGCTATCGGCGACGTGTCAGGCATCGAGTTGCGTCACTTTCTTTGGTCGTGTGTGGTGCCCAAACGGTTTTTTAATACCTTTAAAAAACCGAGTTGGAGGACGATGTCATCCCTCATAATTCTTTTCGCTTGTGTAGCACAAAAGAAGTGTGTTCGTCACCTTGGTTTTCTCAGCCGACTTTGAAGATCACAGGATCAGTTGCAATGTCTGCTGCTTAGTCTTGTCCACATTATGGTCAGATGACATGGGGGTGGCGTGATTCTTGGGAAGGTTTATCTGCCGCCCTTGCGGGGATGGAACAACATCCTCTCGTTGATAGATCTACCGGTTGATTTGTTCTATGACGCATCCTTGGCCCTCAAAATAACGCTCGTCAGATCAATAAGCCCCTTTTTTGTCAATACATAAGAATATGTTTGCCGTAAGCCAAAAGAAAAAGGCCACTTACGATAGAAAAAGGCCACTTACCGATAGAAAAAGGCCACTTACGATTTTCGTAAGCGGCCTTAGCGAATGGAGGCGGCGGGAATCGAACCCGCGTCCCGTGACGTTTCAGAACAAACTTCTACGTGTGTATTCGGTCAACTTAAATCTCATGAAGACACCCCCGGCCG
>MDSW01063350.1_pt1 | contig 22153 bp, 2 predicted proteins | sample 811171 | NCBI WGS metagenome assembly MDSW01 (sample SAMN05326641, study PRJNA326480) | marine metagenome | isolation source: seawater | place: Atlantic Ocean: North West | collected 2012 | reverse complement strand
CGAAGCCTTTCCTGACGCCAAAACGTCCTCCGAAACGTTGCGAAAACGCAACGGTTCGTTCCCAAGTGTCAAATCTGATTTCCCCACCTCTCCCGGAAGCCCCAAAAAAAACTCGGGAATGGCGCGCTATCATGATTTTGAATTTCGCCATGGCGGTAGAACTGGCTTGTCCGAGCGGGAAACTCGGTTCGTCTTTTCATCGGCCACATCTGCACGGCAGGTGTGGGCCGGTGGAGGCGGCGGGGTGTCACCGCGCGGACAGGTACGCCCGATCCTGGCGGATTCCTTGGTGGCCAGCAGCATGCTATGCTGTGGCGTCCCACTGTGTGCCGAGCACAGCAGTGCTGTGGGTAGCCGCTCTCCTCCTGCGGGTGGAGAAGTGTGCGGTGCGTCGGGCAGTGGATGGGTGTGGACCGGCCGAAGAGCTGGTCACCCTGGATTTCTCTGGTTGTTGCCAACGGAGAGCAACCACATGGGCCTTTTCGGCAGTGTTCTGACCAAGATGGCAGCACACCTGGCGGGGTCGCGGATAAGAGTGCGCGCAGCTCGCGCAAACTGCCTCGATCGAGGCGGCTGGGGTGATAGAAGATCATGGTGGAGGGGGAGACCAATTGGTTCAGGAGGATTGGGGTGGGACGCGTTGCCCTACGTCAAACACCAGCACCTCACAGAATGCGTGCACGGGGCATCAGGGCAGCAGCACGCAGCAGCAGCGGGGTACCGCGTCGACCGGGCCAGAAAATTGGCAATGGGCCGGATCGCAGCCCTGCGCATGGATGGTGGTGTATACGCTGTGGGTGGGCGAAATCATGTGGGTACAAGAGTGCAGTACGGCGTGCGGCAAACACTAACGGAAACGATTGGCTCCGGGGTGCAGGAACGAGGGGCGTCAGGAATCGCCAATTATGCACGGGTGAATAACTGCAGTGGTGCGATTGAAAATTGTGCAACGTGTTACGCGGCAATTGAGGTGGATCTTGGTTGGAGATTGGTTCGCACTGCGCACGGTAACGGTTCGGAACGCCCGAACATCATTGTGCGACGAGTGTGTGCGTGCAAAACAATGAACGCAGGTCAAGCTGCCATCGCAAGAGCTCTGAAGGAAGAACGGCAGAGGCTGGCCGCGGAACAGAAAGTAAAGCAACAGAAGGAGGATGAGCTGAGAGCTTCCAACCTGGCCTCATGGGAACTCGAGAAGGCAGCGAGCAAGGCGCAAGATGATCTGTTTGCAGCCCAACGGATTGAGCAGCAGGCGCGTTGGAGGCAGCAGTTGTCCGCGGCGAGGGTGGCGGTGCGGCAGCTTACGGAGGTTTTTGAAAGACTCGGAATCGCGCCAACTGAGGTCACCCCCATCCAGGCCGCTAAAATCAATTCGATACTGGAACTACATCAGAAGCACTGGTCTACCCCAACGACGGATCAGGAGAAACTGGATCAAATCAACCACTGGTTGCAGCAGGCGCAGGTGCACAGCAAGCAGCAAGAACGTACGGTCCAAAGCGACACGCCGCTCCAGGTCAGCCAGATGCTTGCCTACGATGGGCGGGCCTCATCGGGGGGCGGAACAGGTGCAGTCATACTTGTTATTTCGGAAACCAAGGACTTTGGCTCTCTCACCGGGAACGAGGTGGCCACCTTTCTGCGGGAAGTAATTCCGCACCTGCAACGGGAGAAGGTTACGGGAATCACCAACACTAAGATGCGTAAATCGGCGGAATTGGTCCCTCAAGTGTTTGAGCTCAAACTACGTGAGTTCGATATGACTCCTGACCTGCGGTCCGTGTTGAAGGAGAGGAGTATCACAATCGCGGGAAAAAAGTGCACCTGGGGGCTGGAATCCTCGGTGGCTATAAACGTGCGGTTCGACTTGGTGCAACAGCAGCGCCTTCTTGACATGTGGCGCATTTGTCAGGGGGCGGGTTGGACTCAAGACCAATTTGACATGCTCCTCACGGCGCACATTCGGGCAGCCCTCGTGCAGTGTGACGAGGAACTTGCTAACCTCCTGATAGTGGCGGGATTCCAACGCTGTGGGAAGAAGGACGGGCAGACCAAACGATTCGTTCCTGCAGACATGCCACCACTGCGGGCCCTAGTGATGACGCCCGATGCTCGACGTCGCATGAGTGGTCTCCCTGTTGCCCTATGGCTTGGAGGGCAGGGGCCCGACAATTCTCTCCTCTCTGCCCATGGGAGCTTTCAAAACATTGAGCAGGATAGCAAATCAGTGGGCATAGCGGCAGCGAAAAAACGGGCACTCGAGGGTGCGGAGGCTATCCTGAAGCTGGGGGGCGACATGCTCACTACGGTTGATCAGCAGGCGCACCTTGCGAAGCAGGTATGCGTAGAGGACCAAGACTCCTCGGCGGCATTATCCAAGTTGGAACCCATTCTTGAGCGCATGCACGAAGCGGTGGCGAAAGTTGGACTGATGCGCGATGTGACAGCCGACTTCGTACAACCCGGGCTCAGCACCGCCCTGCAGAAAGCTCGCAGGAACCAGTCGTGTCGACTTAACCCAGAGACGTGGGAGGATCTTATTGCCCTTACACGCGCCATGAGGGGTGAAATGGACAGGAGGCGGAAAGTGGCTGGTGAGCTGATTCTTGTCCAGGTGGAATCCTTCCCAGCCGTGCTCGAGATTTGGATGCGCAAGCCAGAGGACAAGAAAGCTGTCATGCAGATGAGCACGGAGGCGGTGTGGGTCCTTCAGCAGCTCATGGTCTCTATGGGCGCCTCTTTTCTTGTCCTCGAGCCGGTGACGAAAGGGCTCATCACACTCGAATGGGATCACAAGGCAGGCCTCATAATGGTTGTGCAAACTATGCAGCAGCTCCGCAATTTCGATGAGAAGCTCAAGCCCGAGGCAAAAATGGGACAGCCCGAGATCTTCACAGCGACCGGGGAGGGAGCAGCGGGGGGCGCGAATCACAAATGGGAACATCTTCAGCTGAGCCAACACAGCGTGAACAAATCACATTTGAAGGGGCGGGTTGAACTGGTGCAAAAACAGGGCACGCCACAGCACAAGCAGGTAAACGTGAAAATCCTGTCGATGGCCACGAGCGTGGCGGCGACCTCGGAGACCAAAGCTCTGATGAGAGAGCGAGTGCTACAGGTCACGCGAGCCTTGGATGGATTCTGGGTATCGAGGCAGTGGCAAGGGACAGATGGAAATTGGTATCCCACCATCGTCCAGCCGGCACAGGGTCAGAGCGCAACGAAGCTCAGCGAGCTCCCACGTTCTAACCTCGAGTTCGACATTGGCAACATTCGCACCATGATGGATTCTTTGTCTGCGGATGACTGCGAGGTCGCATTGTCGGTGATAGGCGACATGGTGCGCACGGATGATATCAGATCGGTTGAATTCAGTAAGCAGTATGTGGTGTATCTGTGCACACCCCTCGCTATAGAACTGAGCGACAGCAAGGATAACCATGAGGAGTGGATTAATTGGCTCTCCGTCGGATCCAGCACGAGCGAGGCTCTGCGGGCAATGGCAGTCTGTCACCTCACGAAGATGATACGGGCGAATGCGGCAGGAGGTGTATGGACCCCTTTTGATGTGACAGACCCCATAGCCACCCCCCCAGTGGTTGGCATCACAGCTGACCTGCACGAGCACAGCAAGACGGAGGGGACGCGCTGGATCACGGTGGCAGCTAAGAAAAGTGCACTTGTAGCCATGGGAGCCACCAGCAACGACTGGTCCGTCTTGAAGAAGGCAGTGACAGAAATCCTGGGAAACAAAGACTCGCAGCTCATGGCCTTTAAAGGAGACGAGAACACCTCACTGATCCTCTTCAGCAACACCATCTACAGGAAGGGGCTGAGTGATTGCAACGCCAAGCCTGGTTTCCTACTGCCACAAATGGAAATCGATTCCGAAGCCTCTGACAGCTTCAAGACCTTCATGTCCCACGCCGCGCAGGGGCGAGGCCGGGAATGGCGGTTGGTCGATCCGGAAGTGCGGCAAGCGAGGTGTTGGCAGCCGCTCTCGGACAAGTCAGCAGCATCTGCATTGACCAGTAAGTGGCAGAACAACAAGGACCTGACCCTGACTTGGCAAGAGCTGCGTGACCTCGAGCAACGGGTGCAAGCGAAAATCGGACCCTTCTGTACTCTCCAAGGCCTGTCACAGGGACAAGAGGCGCCGCCCGTGTTTATGGTGCAGCCGCAGGGCCCAGGGATCGTATTTGTGGCAGCGTCAGGCGCTGGACCCGAGGTGCCGACGATGGAACAAGTACGCATGGAATGGACCAAGAAGATGGCGGAGCAGCTATCAGGCCCGATCACATGGCTAACGGACCTGCTCGAGAACGAGTGGCCCGAGCTCCTCAAAGGCACAGCTGCTGCACGAATGATTAAGCAGATGGAGGACGAGGGGCTGGCGATCGTGACGCAGGTGAAGGAGACGTTTGTGGTAATCTTTCCGGAAACCACCCGACCGGTTGCAGCAATTGCACGCCGAGAAAGCGAGTGCCGCACTGTGGACTGGGGCACCCAGTTCAACAAAGGCAATGCTGATATCCGGAAGTCGATCCATCGCATGGTGGTGCGGGAGGACGCCAGCGGAGAACTTATGAGGACTCTCGAGAAGGTGCAAAACCAGGTCCGCGCTTGGTCCATGGAAGCTGCCCACGATGCGGTGGAGGAAGTCTTAGGGGAGACGATGTGCATCCTACCGGGCGTGCGAGCAATTCATCCTGAGCACGGGCCACTTGATCTGCAGTACGCAGGCAGGAACGTTGAAGCAATTGTGACCGGGGTGAGTGACCTACGATCGCTGGTGCAACACCCAGCCATGCTTGACACAAGGAGCACAGAGCTAGTGAAGGCAGGCATCCAGATGGTGAAGCCGAGCGTAGTTCATGTGGGGAAGGAGCGCACCTGCCTGCTCTTCATCCCGGGCACATCGCGGCACGTGATTTACAGCTGGAAGGATGATGACATCAGGTTCCAGCAGTGGAATGTGCTAGGAGGCAGCTCGATCGAGGAGCTCCTATCTCTCCCTGCGTCGTCGAAGGATGATGACGCCCACATGACCGCGGGTTCGGCAGCAGCGGATCCCAAGAGAAAGGGGCGAGCGGAGAGCGACGATGGCGAGGGGCTGGGAACTACTCACGTAGAGGACGCAGGCGTCATGACTGACGGGGATGTGGAAACTACTGCAGACGGAGACCAGGCGGGGGGAGCGCGAAAAAGGCAAGCATAAGTCATGAGCAAGCGCCAGAAGGAACAGCACTCGGCCTCGGTGTCCAGAGACGAGTGTTGCAGCAAAAGGACATGCAGGAGATCCCATTGCCCTGACTGGATGGAGGCCTTACAAGATGACGTTTTCACTACAGTAGGTCTGACTGCTGGGGTGGACACCGAGGGGAAGGTCGCTAAAGGACAGGGTGGGGGTCCGATGGGAGGAAGAATGGAAACGGAGGAACAGGAGATGCTGAGGGGGTTACGGCATCAGACAGGCGTATGGAGGAGTATGGATGAGGGACTGGAAGGAGGGGCCTTTCAGACGGGTGTAATAATTAATATCGACAACTGTATATACAATGGAACTGAAACTAAAACTATGGGTGCGAGTTCTCGGGCCGCTGGAGGTAGCGTACAGAATTCCAACCTCAGGGGGGATGAGGCTGGGTCCGACCCTGAGGCGGAACTGGGTGGAGGAGTAATGGAGAAGCGTCTATGCGGAGGTTGCACTGCTTCTAAAGCCAGGGTCGAGTTCTCGGAGCAAGAATGGCAGAAGGCCGATGGATGGACGCGAGACACAGCCCGCAGATGCCTCGACTGTGGGCCGGGTAGGGATCATGACGTATCGGAAGATGGCAGGGATCATGACGTATCGGAGGATGCGAGAATCAACGCACACCCGCTCCTCTCAACCGATAAGTCAATTCCAGTGGCAAGGAGGCCGGGTCTTCGCAAGCGCGGACAGAAGACTCAAATGGCAGAAGACCCGTGTGCCATGCGCAGCCTTGAGCAGATTTTGTGCCCGGACGGCTGTAGTTGCGGGAATGCTCTGCCCGGGCTACAGGGAGTTCGGGGGCAGAAGGCGCCGGCACAGAAGAGCAAAGTATGCATTGTGAACGGCGAGGGGGTTGGTGAATCGATGCTTGGCGTGGTCGCGACAGAGGTGATAAGACAAGGTGAGATTGTCACATGCTTTGGCAGCTCCGCCACGGTCCAAGACGGCTCCTTGGGTCCGGAACTAGCCAACCTCATGCATCGTCTTTCCAAACAGCCTGGAGGAGGCTGTCAGTACACGTGTTCCCACAATTTGGATGGTGACGGCTTCGGTGCAACCAAGGTATGGGTCATCCCCCCGCAGGACACAAAGTTGCTTTTGCAGGAGGAAGTCAGCGACGAGTTGCGGGCAGCATTGACTCGGAGAGGCCCGGCTGGGGTAGGCCACTTTGTCAACCATACATGTTGTTCACGGCACAGAAATGCCACTTTAGCAGTGCGATGGGCGTCCGAGGCGAAACGAGAGGCAAGGGTGATAGTTACGGCCACGGCAGAAATCTCACCAGGGGAGCGGGTACTAGTGCACTATGCGCCGGAAGGAGATGACTTTGAACAATGGAGGGGTACGTTCAAGTGTATGTGCTGCAAATGTAGAGGCGTATGTGGACACGGTAAGACATCTGGCCCAGGTGATCTTTTGCAGGCAATGCGGCAAGCGGCGGTTCCGGAATGGAAGAACGCAGCAGGACTGGGGCGACAGAAGGAGGTGGAGCTGGGCAGGCGCGTGCGTGTACGACTATCTGACGGAGTGCTGGTCGGTAATGTAACGAAGTGGCAGAATTCCAAAGTGCAAGTTCGGGGGACGCAAGAACGAAGTTTACAGGTGATCACGACCATGGTGGATCCACAGGAGTGTGAGGTGGTTCCTGACGACTTCGTGTGGAGCGACTTGACCATCTCTGCGTCGGCCTTGCAGAGGGTTGAGTATCAGCGAGCAGCGCGTGGCCAGACGGACTATCTCGACGACACAACCTTGACAGCGCTCCTCAGATGGGGACTCAATGGAGACTCGGCGTCCGCAGGCTTACAGCCATGTATTCATCGGGACTGGATGGGTAGCACATACACCTTCAAGTACATCAATACCATGTGGGATGAGGCCCGGAAGCATAAGGGTCAGGACGAGATGGATCCCTTGATCAGGGTGTTGCAAGTGGCATGCATGCGTGAATCTCATGGTGCAGCTCGAAGGTCGCATACAAAGCACAGGTGGCTACAAATGGACATTGACGTGTACAACAATGTTATGTTACCTATCAACTTGCCACAGCACTGGCTCTTAGCGTGGATTGACGTTAGGTCACGTAAGATGCACCTGCTGGATTGTTCCAAGGAGTATGGTGCCTCATGCAGGGGCACCATGCATGGGTTGCTGTGGGTGTGGCTGCTGGCTTCTGTCCGGCGGCGAAATGCCGCGACAGGGGACGCGCATGCAGAACCGGTCTGGGCAATTGACCTACGAACTGTGGAGGTCGATGACCTTAGTTTATTACCTGGTTTCACGAGGGATGCCCGTGAGCGTATTCGCAAATGCCGGCGGGACCAGACAGGAACCCTGTCGGTGGTCCAGAATATAATTGGTCAGGATAATGTCTGTGCGCTGACAAACCTAAATATTGCGTTGCGATGGGGAGGGCCCAAGGATCCACAGCATTGGCAATGGAGCTCCAAGCCTCTCACTGTTCCGCAGCAGCGGCGCAGCAGCGATTGCGCAATTTTCACTTTTCTATACTCTGTCTTTGTGACGCGGGGATGGGACCTGTCCCCCCTTGAAGACTTTGAGCCAGAAGCGGCCAGGACCTGGGCTTTGAAGGTCCTAATTCAGGGAGGTAGTTGGATGCGACAGTGGGCCTGCTGCAAGTGTGGAGACGCAATCAAGAGAGCCTCACAGCACGGTGGTGGTGCATGCCAGGGAGATGCACCGGAGTGCCTAGGCCAGGAGAGAAGCAAGTGTCGGGCTCGCCAGGCTCGGCTGACACAAGCACGAGATCCAGCATCGCTAGTGCTGGAAGACGAGGGTGTAGAGGAGGTGCCTGCCCAGCAGACAGAAGGCTCGGGCAGCAGAGTGACAGGGACAGCTGCACAGGAGTCTCGCTGCCAGGGTACTGCGAAGAGAAGAGCAGGATCAGAGCGGGTCCTGAGGCAGCAAGAGAATGGGGAGAGCCAAGAGGGGCGTGGCTTGACGCAGGGGAAGACGATGCGGCGGCCCTCAGCGCCCGGGGACCGGCACAGTGGTCTTCAAGTCGGGCAAGGAGGTGCCAGAAACGGTGGTGAGTGGCAATCAGTGGATACTGGTGACAAGAAGAAATGCCAACAGGATTTCAACGATCGGTCAAGTCAGACAGGTGCAGTGAGGGAAGCGAGCCCCTCTGGGGTGGGACTGAAGCAGGCCGGAGCAGTCACCTCGTCGTGTGCGAGTCCCTCAGAGACACGGCGGACGGTCCTGCCAGCGCGACGCTCGCCGAAAGGGAGGGGTGCCAACAAGTCGCACTCGAGTGGCAGCGGCAAACCTGCAAGGGTCGGGAAGCAGTTTAAACAGAAGACCACCGTCGAGGCCCTCACTAGTCCGCGGGGAACATCGGCACAGTGCGTTGACATTTCACCAGAGGAGCAGTGTGATCTCTCAGCACCAGCAAGTGAAAGCAATCAAGAAGGGCCAATCCGCAAAGAGGTGCTGAACATCGAGGTCAAGGCGAATGGGACCGGAGTGCCGACGACGAAGTGTGGGGCGTGCGGTATGTGGGGGGCACCGTGTCGCGCAGACAAGGACTCGAACACCTTCGTTTGTAACAAGCGGTGCTGGAGGCGGTGGTGGCTGGAATGGGTAGGGAAAAAATCCGGCGTCGGCGTCAAGCGCCCAATAGAGTCTGTGCACGAGACGAAAGGGAGTGGTGCCTCCCCTCCATCTCCGCCTGACACTATGTGCGCTGGGTGTGGGGAGAAACAGGTGTCTCACCCCTGCGAGCGATGCTGGGGTGTGTGGTATTGCTCGCACGAATGTCGGAAGAATCACTGGGGGGTACATCAGAGCCAATGCCACCAAGGGCCGTGGTGTGTGGGGTGTGACAGTAGCGACCAGAAGGTATGGTGCGACGGGTGCAACAAAGTGGCATACTGTAGCCGGGAATGCCAGGATCAGGATCGTGACTGTCACCGAGCACGATGCGACGGCAGATGGAAACAAGATGAGGTTGGTACAAGTGGAGACAGTGCCATGACGGCAGAAGCACAAGGCGTGCGTGGGGATGGCTTCCTGGGGTGCCAAGCAGGGGAGCAGGAGAAGAAACTCCGCTCATTTCGCCATCATCGATCGAGCACACAGGGGCCAGAGTCAAGCACGCCATCTGATGAGAAGGAGGCGGACGACGCTCAATCCCGACACAAAGATGCATTGGTTCAGATGGTCGCAAACCAGCGATGCTCAGACGCTCTGAGAGCTAGGGGCAATACTGAGGCAGCAGAACGTGCGATGCACAGGTTGAAAGCAGATCAAGAAGCACTGCGGGAGGCGTTACAACAACTGAATGGGCCGAGGTGGGAGCTCTCCGGGGAGATGGACTTGCGGGGCGACAGGCGATGGGTAACCACACGACTAAGGCCGCTCTTGAAGGACAGAGCATTGAGTCGGATCGCACGGTTACTAGCAGAGGAGCAGGGCCGAGCTCTCGACATCGTCATCCAGGGCATACCAGCTGACAACGAGGCTCAAGCCGTACATCTCCTCGCCAGCGCGGGTCTCACAGTAATCAGAGAACGGGGAAATCCGCCCGTGTTCCAGATACATACAAAGCGCGGGACAGCCATGAGAGCGACAATGCTGCGAGTCCGAGTGGCGGTGAATGACGCATTGCAGAACATTTGGTGTGGGAGGCAGCGCGTGGGGGGCGCTGAGGTCATTTGTGAACGACTTGGTGTGGAGCAGGAAGAGGACGAGGATGGGTCTTGCACGGCAGTCCTAAAGCCTCCTCATGCCTACGCCAGTGACATGTTGCAGCAGTGGTGTCGGGTCTGGGGACTCCTGGGGCTGTCGGACCTCGAAATGCGAGAAATGATAATCTGGTCGACTCAAGAGAGCTTGCCAGAGTGGAGAATCGATGAGCTGCTGACCTGGTCGCCAGGATCCCCTCGTCCCCTCCGCCAGGTGTGGGCAGGGACGGGGGCAACGCAAGGACAGATTCGGTTGCGAGGAGCACGCATCGCGGCCCAACATCGGAATGCGCACCTCCTGCGGAATGTGCATGCCATCGGGGGGCAAGAGGCCTTTGACGCGCGCAGCCAGAACGGTGGTCACCACCTCCCGCGAGGGACTGAGAGACAGCAGCGCAGAGAACGGATCCAGATAGGACTGCCTGACAGGGCTGCACTTGAGAGGACACCGACGTGGGGACAGGCAGGGCGGCTGTCGACGACGTGGGAACCGATGATACCTGGGAGTGACTGGGAAGCGGCCAGCTCAGTATGCATTAGGTTCAAACAGACTCGAGCCCTGGCAGATGAAAGCGACGAATCTGTGACCCGGAGACAGGTGCGACAACGGCTAGTCAGCATGCTCAACGAGATTCAACATGTATGTCGTCTGAACAACAAACCATTTGAGGACTCTGACGTGTGCTATGCAGCAATGACAGGCAGGAATGGCAGTGTAGAGGGTATAATTGCACTTCAGAAGCGTGACCGGACTCTCCTAGAGGACGACACCCTGGTGGGAGCGGTCTTGGGTTTCTATATCGGTAATGGCGTGCGGGCACCTACAACCAGCAAGCACAAATGGTGTCCAATCACAGGCAGACTGGGCGAGACAGCCTGTGGTGTCTCCTCCATCACGGCGGCCTACACATTTGGAGGTCTCACGCGGCGACAAATCAGGATGGGAACGCAGCGAGCTGGTGAGCCCACGTGGCGGATATGGAACCCCAAAGAAGGCACAGTGCGGCGTATCTTGGCGCTGGTGGGCGGCAGGGGTGACAAAAGTGCTCTTCTAGCGAGGTTGCGCACGACTCCGTGGACCAGGAAGAAGACGGCCATGACCAGAATGGAACCCACGGAAACGGGCGTTGACTACACGACAGCAAAGACGGGCAATCATGCATGCTCACCTCCGACACCGAGAGCGGACAACAACACTAAAGCTGAGCCAGAGGCCCGACGGCGATGGGTCGTCATGTTAGAGAATTGGGAGAACGAGTGGGTGGGGAGTCTCGTTCGCAGGACAAGGGACGTGGGGCAGCAGCAACCAGGGGGCCCTGGGATGTCTCTCGCGTCAGGGTGTCGGTCAAGGAAAGCGGCGTGGCTTGGCTTGCGTGGCGACCGAGCGGGAGCCCGAGCTGTCACAGGTGACTGGACAGCACGAATAGGTGTAGAGCGCGAGATGGCGCGCGAGGAAGCCCGGCGACGCCTGCAGGAGTCGATTGCAAACGATGCGTTTGAGGACTTCATGCAAGAGTTGAGGGAGAGGGGTCATGTGGGACTGGCGAACGAGGGGCTTTGGATTTGGGACGCCATACGGGAACCCAATCTCAGTGTGGACCTGAATGACCTACGTGACCGCCTGTGTGTATGGAGGGGTTGGCTGGATTGGGAAGTGCGGATGGCAAGGCCACAGCTGCAGGCCAATGTCAGCACGTGGAACGTAGGTCCTCTGGGATACGAGGCATCCAAAGAACAACTTCATAAGGCCCTGTGTGCAGGGAGAGCGGTGCTCATGGTCCAAGAGTTATGCTTTCCCCTGGGTGCACATAGGCGAGTCAAACGTGAGTTAAACGCTCTTCATCCTGACTACTTCTGTCTCATGGAAACAGGGAAAGAGAGCCTCACGGACGACTGTTGGAATCCAGCAGCTCGTGGGTGGAGAAGCCCATGGCACTCGCGAAAGCACTTTGCAGTAGCCTCCTTCTTTCACAGAGGAGTTTTCAAGTCGGTGCAGCGCCTCGAGTGGGACACGGACGGCGGCACCAGAAAGCTCCGTCATATGACCCGGGGAAGAGTGCTCTGGGCGGATGCAGTCACGCATGGGGGCAAGAAGTTGCGCACGTTCAACGTGCATCAGGCCACGTCGGGCCACCTCGACTTGCAAGATCGAGTCTGGCAGATTCTAAAAAAGCACATCCTCGACTCAAAGCATCACATGATGCTACTGGGGGGGGACTTGAATGCTAACGCAGGAGGTGCGCGAGAGGGGTATGCGAAGTCCAATGAACACCGCATGCACCTGGTAGACGAACAACTGGCCGTGTTTGTGCGAGAGACAGGAGGACGTATGATTTCGCCAGCGACGGTGTCTTGGAAAAAGGGTGACGGGCGCAAGGGTGCGAGATTGGACCATGTGGTATGCTGGAACTTGGAACTGCACGGGAGCAGCGCACCAATGGGCATGGAATGGCAACTGGTCGGGCAAGTCGCTCCAGATGGCATGCAGGAACTAACACACCAGGAACTGCAGCAGACGTTGGAACAGCGCACCAAGGATGGACGGCTAGTTGAGCCAATAGCTTTGGAGGGCGAGCCGGAGGTGACACCCCAGCAGTCCCAACGGATGCGGGAGCAGCGAACATCCCTCTCGCCACAAGACTGGGCAAGGATGCGTCTAGAAAGAACAAGTCCACAGCAGGGGGTACGGGCTGGGAAGAGCTTCTTTCAACCAGTGGTGTATGGCAGGGCGGACTGGACAGGGGCCCCGCAGCACGACCATGCGAAGATAAGCGTGTCGGTCGCGTGCGATGTGCTGAAGTTCGAGCGCGGCTTAACGGCGGACCACCGGGGCGCTCGTCGGAGTAGGCCGCGGCTGAATGATTGGAAAAGGATAACACCTGAGCTTAACGCAACCCTGCACGAAGGTGTGCAGACACGTCGAGAGGCAGTGCGTAAAGGACAGGAGGATGCCGGTGAGGCGGTGCAACAGACGATGCAGGAAAGGATGCAACTGGAAGAGCAGTTACTCGCCCCAACAGTCAAAGCTCGGTTGCACCAGCAACGTCGGGGAGCACATCGCAATCATGAGCAGATTGTACTCCTGCGGGACATAGCACGGGCTGAGGCTGCCCTGCGGGAGGGGCCGCAAGATGTCAACATCACAGTGGCTCAGAGACTGTGCCTGCGGGACCTCGACTTCTCGGCCCTTGGACGACTAGATGTGCAGGAGGAACTAGCAGTCGTTAACTCGTCACACTGGAAGAGCTTGCTTGAAGAACGAGTCCGGGTTAGCAAAGAGGCACTTCGCTCACTAACACAACGGCAGGTGCACGAGAGCCGCAGAGAAATGGACCGGCGCGCACGCAGCGCGTTTGAAAACGAGCACAAAGGTCCGAGCAAGTTCACTGGAAAGCAGGGACGCAGCCATCAACCAGAGCTCCTGCGCTGGGCCGTTCCGGTGGGCCTGCAATGGGTATCTAGGGGAGGCACAGAGGAGGTGGCTGAGGTGCAAATGCGAGCACAAGAGCTACAGCACAAGCACCCAGGAGCGGTGATCACGGTTGAATCAGGGGAAGTGTGTGTAGCAATTGTTCCGGTCCGTGGGCAAGGAATGGAGCGAGCGCTACTAAAGGTCAAGGAGGCGTGTGCGACGTGGGCAGCAAGGTATGTGGAACACAATCAAGAGGCCTTTGCGGATGAGGTTCGTAGAGTAGTTGAGATTAGAAATCTCGATGCGGGAAGCGCTGTGGATCTGCAGGCACTGGTAGATGAGACGGCACAGAAAGTGACACGCAATGCCTCGCAGCATGACGGGGACGCGTCCATAGGTACAGCTGGTCTGCGGGGAGAAGGCGAGCTCCGATGGTCCTCGCGTGGGCCCTGTGCGCGCGAGAACATGGAACTGTGGCTCAGGCACTTAACGTCGTTTGACTCAGAACCCACGCCGCTTCGCCTTGAGTGGGGTGAGGAGGGTCTAAGGGTTATTTACCCCCTGACTAGTGAAGACACAGACGCAGAGATGATGGCAACAGGAGGTGAGACGAGATCTGACACCACTTCTAAGATGAAAACGCCAGACCGCGGGGTCGACAGCACCACGACTCAAAGAATTCGACGAACCCGTCGAAAGTCGAAAGAGGGGGTAGATGGGGCGTTGTTCGGCTCTGCCATCATTCTGGATCACAGGCGTCCAGTTGTGCCAGGAGCCTATCAAAGTGACATGACAGTTCTAACGATTAGGGTGCAGGACCTGACGGAAGTGGACAACCTCCTTCGAGAGAGTCAGAAGTGGGGCACAGCAACTCTTGTCAGCAGACAGATTATCCTTCATGAAGGCCCGTGGCGGGACCAGAACATGGCAATCGCATGGGAATTGTACTTCCAAGCCCAAGGGTTGGCTCCGCATGCATGGTGCGGCACAGAGGGGTGCCAAAGACAGCAGCCGCTAGTCGTCTCAACGCAAGCGCCCTTGAAGTGCTGTGGTCAAGCATCTCACGAGCATCCAAGTGACGATAATCAACACCGCCCCCCCGAAGCACAGCGACGGCAGCTAGGAGGGTTCTGCGCTCAGTGTTGGCGACAGGTAGGGCTGCGGACAGGACGGAATGAAGTGGCTAGCATCGACTTCATGAAGCTCAAGCGAGTCTTCAAGAATGCGGGAAAAATCGACCCGGAGGCTCGACTCCGTGGCCCCGTCACGGAGAATGAGTTCCAGAAGTTCGTAGACAATTACCTCAAGAACAATAAATCACCTGGCCCTGATGGCGTCACGAATGAGTGTATCAAGACGATGTCGAAGGAGGAGCTTGACATCCTGCGGATGTGGGTTAACGAAATTCTTGCACAGGATAGAGCAAGATGCATGACAGTGGAAGAAATGAATGGCACGATTAGCCTACTCCACAAGGGCGGTGATACAGACGATAGACCGCGGGACTGGCGACCGGTGGTCCTCTTAAATTGCACTAACCAACTAGTAATGCATATTTTGAATGCGCGCCTCCGAGAGCTGGTTGAAAGAGCAGGTATCCTGGAACCGGGTCAAGCAGGCGGCCGACAAGGCAGAAGCACGGACATTAATCTGGCCAAGCTAGAATGGGTTACACGGGAAGCACTCTCGCAGGGCAAGACTGTGTATAGAATAGACGTTGACTTCACGAATGCCTTTAACGCGATGAGTCAAGCAGCTCTATGGCAAGTCATGGAGGCATACGGGATCCCCGATGTTGACTTACTACGAGGGCTGTATGACAACTCGACTGTGCGGCTCTCACCAAATGATGCCTCCAGCGCGACGATCGTCTTCGACACGGGGGTAGCGCAGGGGAGCGCGCTGTCTCCTCTACTCTTCCTCATCTTCATGAATGCGCTGCTGGGTCTCTTGACGGAAACGGGCAAGGAACTGAGCATTTCTCATGGCCTAGAAAGTAGAAGGGCAAAACGGCGTCGAGGGAAAGATGTTGGCGAAGAGAGAGGCGTGGGCCAATTCAACTCGATCGGTTTTGTAGATGATCTATCTCTGTTTGCCCAATCACGCGCAGGAGCCCAGGCACTACTCGACAAGATCCAGATGTTTGAGGAGTGGAGCGGCCTCCGGGTGAATCAGAAAAAGACGAGTGCCATGATCATTAGTCGAGCTGATCGGCAGGGGCAGGACAGCATGCCACTAACCTATCAGGGACACCCGATCACGACGCTGGCATCGACGTCATCGGTCAGATATCTAGGATTGTGGGGCACAGCATGTGGGGATATGGCAGAGACGAAACGAAGAATCTTGGGGAAGACAAGGAATGCCCGAGACATGATTGAGCATCACCCCCTCACGCCGGAGCAGGCCGTTGAACTTTTCGTGAGCGTGGGAGTGGGCGCTTTCAGATACTCTGCAGCCTTGGTGCCCTGGACAGCGGCGGAGTTAGGTGAGCTAGAGAAAGTGTGGGTACAAGCGTACAAGAGGGCATGGTTACTACCACTATCCACAGCATCCGATGTCTTCACGCTACCCCAGGAGGCTGGCGGCCTGGGGTATCCTCGACCACTCGCAATTATGGCACAGGAGTTATGTCGGCACCTGCAACGGAGCGTCAAGCATGACGATGTGGCGAAACAAATTGCGCAGTGGGATCTAGATCAAACGTTGGAGACGTGGGCGTGTGCCTCGTTGCAGGACCTGCAACAGGAGATGGGACTGTGGAAGTGGGACCAGACGCTGGGGACGAAGTGGACGAGAGTAGCCAAGTGCATGCAGCTCTTGCACATGGAGTTTGAATGGGGTCCGGCGGAAGCAGGGCGAGAGGCGGTAGAAGGCACCAGTTGGGCGGAGGCTACCCGCGAGCTCCGCAGGCTTCGGTGTCGAATCGAAGCCATGGGCGGCAGTAAATCCTCATGGGAGGACGGCGTGTGGCACATGGAGAAAGAACAATGGAAGCTTCTCTGGGATGGAGAGCAGGCTTTCTGGGAAGCAGTACCGAAACTTATAGCAGCAGGACACGTGGGTGTGGAGAGCATGGCCCAAAGCACATCCACAGGACGAGCTGAAGTGCGAAAAATACCGCCGCTGGCAAGGGTCAATGCGGAGGAAGGTACGCAAACGGTCCGGATCCTGGTCGTGCGGGGGCTGACAGATATCAAAGAGAAGTCACGGCACACGATGCAGAGATGGCTAGACATGGTAGATTGGAGAGCGGTGCGAGTGGGCAGTACAACAGCACAACGAAGACTAAGCGTTGAATGGTATCTGAAGCGTGGTGCAGGGCAGGTACGGGCTGATCACCCGGCACGTACTTGGGTCGAAAGACAAGAAGGGCGCACGGTGCAGGGGACGCGAACAGATGGAGCACCAGACGCTCGAGCGTGTGCTGAGCTCATGCAAAAGGCGATCGAAGCGGGGCGGGGAGGAGAGAACGCCGATGGCCAGAAAGCAATGTCGGAGGTTGCAGCTGCAATCAACGCGGGGCGCCACCCAGACACCGCAACAAGAGGGATTCTTCGACTGGTCAGAACAAGCAAAGTGGACAAGGCAGAAACAATCCAACTCATGCACCTTATCCGGAGTTGGCTCCCGCCGGGGTGGGGCGCAGGGTGGCAAGAGCTTGTGGTGAAGGTGTCCGAGTCGGAACCCAGCGAGCATGACAGAATACTCTTCAACTTCATTGATACACGGTGCTCCGAGTGCCCCCACTGTCAAACCAAGTTCACGGCAAGGTGCCGGGCGTGCACAATGAAGTGGTGCTCGAGGTGCACCCCGACAACGGGACGGTGTGAGGGCTGCGACGATGAGGCCAGTGACGCGATAGACGAAGCGCTTGGGAACGAAGCAGAGAGTGCCATAGGGTGGGCAGGGCGAAAGAGCAAGAAGCTGACCGATGGATCGCGGGCGGTGAATATGCACAACTTAGGGAGGCAATTCGTGGAACGGGTGCTTGACGTGCGGCGCACACCGATGACGGATCACAGCGCGGGGAGAGCAGGTGAGACGCTTGAATTCTTAGCGCAAGTGCGAGGGTGGCAAGGGGTTCAAGCGGCAGCAAGGAAGGAGTGGCTTCTCAAACTCAACGATTGGAGTTTGGGACATCATCTAACTCAAGCGGCGGGCACGGACATCTTCCTCATCCCACAGGAACACTATCCGCAGGCAGAGCCAGAGAATGGCGAGTCGGGGTGGTGGTACCGGGTCAGGGAGATAGCACAGTGCAGACAGTGCATGGCCTGTTGTCGGCGGAAATTGCGGGCAGAGTTCACAGGGGAGGATTGGAACAAACAATGTCCGGTGAAGTGCAGCCATTGTAAAAACGATAGTCAACGCTCAGCGAGCCGTGGGCACGACAGGAGGAAGCACAAACGTGCCCGACGTGACAGCCAAGGGGGGTGTGATGAGGGTTGTCATCAGTCGATGGTGCAAGATGGTGAGGGAGCCGACTCGGGGGAACCGACAGAAAGAAGACGGTCGTCACGGAAGAGAAATTCGCTGCGGAAGAACCTGGGCGATCGGCAGGATTCGGGGTCGGAGGCGGATCTTCAGGACGACGAGCGGGATGTGCACCAAGTACAAACATGTGTCCTGATGTCACCGGCTCACCCTGGGTATGTGGGGCGTGGAGATGACAGCAGCGGGGGAGAAGTGACTTACACAATGCAGGAGATGAGAACTCTGCTCCAAGGTCAGTCGGGGGAGGCTCAATACTGGCTCACTACAAGTCAGATGGGGTGGTCGCTCTTCACTGAGCAGGATGAGATTAGAAATGCACGAGACGAATTGGAGGGCAAGACAACGGCGAGGAGTCTTGCGCCTGCGATCTCGGCATACATCAGAGGACTGGGAGAAGACGTCATCAGCTCAGCGGACCAGGAGAGGCAAGCCATCTTAATGGAGGCGAGACTTCTGGATCAAGCCTGGGGCATGTGGGACGACCAAGAAACGCCGGGCAGAGAAGAGGCGACGCAAGTACAGCAATTGCCTGAGGACGAGAGCGATATCAGACACCATGTAGCAGCTACTATCGCTCGGCAACGCAGAGAGTGGGAGCCCCCGTCTCATTCGCTTGTGAAGCAGGATCCCCAGCTGTTACCAGACGGTGGTCTCACACCACAGGTAGGATGCGATTTTTTTCTTGAGGAAAAAATCCCGCGAGATGCCAGTGGAAAAGGATACGTTGCGGTGACGGAAACATCTCTGCTGTGGAAGGAATCTACAACAGCAGAGGTGTTCACGTACCAAGGGCTAACATCGTGCATGGAGCCAGATCAGACATGGACGATCATGGGCAGTGCGTGGCATTTCCTGTGCAAGCAGACTGGGCGCTCAAATGGGGACCTCAGAGGCTTTGTTCGCAGCGAAGTTGCGTATCAGGATAGGCTAGAAGCGACGGGTTATAGGTCACCATCGTGGCGGGTCCTGAGGGCACTACAAGGGATACGAGAGGCGACTCAGTTACAAGGGGAGTCGGCAGTGTCGGCGCCCCCCTTCTTCGAGTGCGTCGGGAGGGGACGAACGACTTTCTGGGGGCGAGCTTCAGGACCCACGGTCTTTCTGTGGGAGTCGCTGGATGAAGAGGGGAGGAAGGCTTGTGAGACGGTCGTGAACTCGAGGAAAGACTGGGTGGTGTGGAGCCGCACAAGACCAAAACCAACAGAAGAGAAGGAGAGTGCATTCGTGAATGTTGGAAGAGCCGTGTTTGAGGGCAAGGCCCGAGCGGCTCCGAGCAAGGGTAAGGCCGAGGGAGCAGAGGAGCCGTCGGATGAGGAGATGGAAGATGAGGAGGCGAATGACGAGGGGACAAGAAGCAGAGCGTGCAGGCAACGTGGATGGTGGAAAACAGGGAATGTGGCTGCGAGCGCATGCTCGGTAGGCATGACAGCATGGGTGCACCGGGATTGCACCATGGTTGATCAAGCAACTATTGAGAGCCTGCAACAAGCGTGGGAATGCACGGAGGAGAAAGATGAGTGCTCGGTGGAACAAGTGGGGCTGGAACGGGACTATTGGCTGGGCTCGGAAGCGGGCAGGGTTGGAAGCTACGGGTTTCAAGGAGCAGTGTTCGGGATCGATGGATCAAACCATAAAGGATGTATGGGATCAGGGTGCTGCAGATTAAAATTGCCAGGAGCAGACCAGCAGATCAGAGTGGGCAGAGAGGAAGAAGGCACAAGCTCAAATCGTCCGGAACTGGGAGGAGTTGTACTGGCACTAAGACAGGCGGAGCTCAGCGACGATGTGCTCATTCTGTGTGATAACGAGTCGGTGCTGAAAGCGGTTAAAAAATGGGTAGGACAAGGGGGACGAGCCACACTTGCTGACGCACCGGATGCTGACATCTTGCGCGAAATCTTAGAACTACTACGGATGAGAATTGAGGCTGGAAGAGCCACGTTCTTTGTCAAGGTCAAGTCGCATCGAGGAGAGCCTCTAAACGAGAGGGCGGACACCTTGGCGGAGAAGGGCAGAGCCAGGCCAGAAGATGAGAAAAGGTGGAACGAGAGAACAGATCGAATGACGTTCACGGTTACGCAGCAAGGCAACTCGAAGACGTCGGTGTGGACGGACAGCGTTCGGAATGCATTCAGAAAGCAGGCGGGGCAGTCCAAAACACAAGATGTGTACGAGCTGGCTGCGAGAAACTGGTCCCGGAGAGTATGGTACCCCTGGAATCAGAGGTGGATGCAGCCAACTAGAGCAGGGCGAGCGGCAGCAAAGAGTGGCAAGTTCAAAGATGAGCAGGCATGGGGGAAAGAATGTTTCGAAGACTTGGAAAGCCGGGAGTTGGGGGAGCCTGCGACGACGTCGTGGAGCACAGACTTCCTAGTTCGGACGGGGGAGAGTCGTGAGGAGCTAGGCAAGTGGCTGAAGAACCGAGCGGTCCCTTGGAAACGGAGACGTCGACTCATACAGGTGGTAACAGACACGTTCCCATGCGGGGGATGGCTTCACAAGATTGGTCGCAGGGCTACGGCGGAATGCGAATTGTGTCGGCGTAGCAAAGAAAATTCAGAAGGGGGTGCTCCGGGAGTCGTGCCGACAGAGAGCATTGGCCACATCCAGAGTGCGGGCTGTGCGGGTCAGAGCGAAGCAGTCACGGCAGCACACAACAAATGTATAAGAGACCTCATGGGGGATATCCAAGTGCATCGCAAGAAGAAGAGTAACCTCACCTTCTTGACAATGGAGGAGGAGCACACGATTAGCACCTTATGGGAGCAGGACGGCTGCAGCAAGATCTGCTCAAAAGAAGAATTGTGGCAAGCAGCGAAGAGTGATGAAATGCAAATTCAACTGCGAGGAGGGGATGACGCGTCAGGCGCATCAGAGCAGCAGTATGAAGAAAGATTTTGGAGGCGGAAACTGGATGGCATTGCCCTTGACATTGTTGGCAAGAAATGTTATCTCATCGAGTTCAAGAGAACAAGGGACCGCAGACACTCGTACGAGGAACGAGCTATGAAAGTAGCGCGTCAGCAGTATAAGAGTCTACTCAGCGGCCTCCAGGCGGTGGGGCAACAGAAGGGGTGGAAGGTGGAGCAGCTAGTGTTTGTGGGAGGAACATGCGGATCTGTGAACATGGAGACGTTCAACCAGAACCTAAAGCTGCTTGAGGTACCAGAGGGCAAATGGAGTCGCCTACGACAGAGAATGGCAAGGCGGCTTCTAGAGGAACAAGACACAGTGTTGAGGGCGTACTTTGCGCAGAAGTATGACAAGACACCGACTTGCGGGGGTGGGGGGGGTAATGCAGCGGGGCCGAAAGGACTCGCACATCTCAGCCGAGATGTGTACGCGTAAATGAAGGACAGTGCGTCAGACGATCGTCTGCGCGGAAAGGGGGAAGAGCAAGTGAGTTCGCCTGTAGGTAATTATAGTGACAGGGGATCGTGGTTGGAAAGTGAGTCCACCTGCGGGTGGTCGAGGTGATCAAGCACCTTCAGTCGAGTCGTGGCGGGGGCGGTTCAACGCGAGCGCAAAAGAGTCGACTTGGTGCAAGAGGGTGAGAAGGAAGCCCGAGGGTAGAAACGAGGCGAATTAAGCATGCGCACCCAAACGAGTGGTGGTAGTGGGGGCGATGTGTGAGGGCGCAGTGATGGAAGTGGTGTGTGGCAAAAGTTGGTGGTTGTCATCGGGAGCGCGGGAAGCCGAGGGACGCAGGGCGCAACGAGACAAGGCATTTGGCAGTTGAAGTGCAGGAGCGGGAGGACAAGAGATGCTCCGAGAAGCAGGGCAAAGGCCGACGCCTCTCGTTGACAGGGGTTAGAGAACAGCAGTATAGTGCAGTGATGGAACTAGTTGTGTATAAGTTGTCGATGTATTCTAGGGGGGGGATAAGCGGGCTGATTAGGAGCATGCAAGAGCAGCCTGCACCTGGCCTCGGTACGTAAACTGAGGCCAACGGGCATGTAACAGGAAACACCATTACATGCCCAACCGCGCTCGGGAGGGAACCGAGCGGGGCGAGGAGGTAAGGCGGTTAACGTGTGAAGCATGAGAACGCCAGGAGGAGGGAGCTCTTATAGAGTTCGAGGACACCAAGAAGGAGCTGAGCCCTTTTTCTTTGTTTACGTTCTACGTAAATACACCTAAGGGAGTAGTGGTTACTAAACAAGTACCAATAAACACCAATCTCTCTCTCTCAACCGGCAGAGTCTCCTACCCTGGCAAATTCCAAAACCCACTCGCATGGGCACCCCCGTTGGTATTCTATAGGGTATAAAAGGAGTTTGCGTT
>MDSW01063587.1_pt1 | contig 22155 bp, 21 predicted proteins | sample 811171 | NCBI WGS metagenome assembly MDSW01 (sample SAMN05326641, study PRJNA326480) | marine metagenome | isolation source: seawater | place: Atlantic Ocean: North West | collected 2012 | reverse complement strand
GGTAGTGGGCGTCCAGGTCTTTTTGATTCTGTTATCCAAGCCGCTTGGAGTTTCTGTCTTGCTTTGCGTTCACGCGGACTTGGAAGTGCATGGACAACAATGCATTTGGGAAACTCTGAAAAAATAGCAAGCCTTTTGAGTATTCCAGAAGGAGTAACACAGATAGTTTTACTTCCTGTGGCTCACACTCTTGGTGATGAATTTTCACCTGTGCCGCGCGATTCTGCTCGTGAAATAACATGGTTTGAGGGTTGGGGTAAAACCACAAAAAAATCAACAAATGGTTTGGCTTCATTTCAAGACGGACCTGGCCTTACCGTAGAAACTGATATCAAGGCGACGCCTAGACAACTTTGGGACCTAATTTCGGACATAAATATCTCAAGTAATTTCAGTAACGAGTTTGAAGGTGCCGACTGGATAGATGAAATCCCGCAACAGGGAGCCCGGTTCCAAGGGCGTAACAAAAATGAGAGAATCGGTGAGTGGGAAGTCACCTGTCACGTGATCTCCTATGAACCGAACAAAAGTTTCGCTTGGACCGCTGGTGATGTTGAAAAACCTGCTGCGACTTGGGAGTTCCGTCTAATACCCTTAGCAGGTGCCACGCGACTTAGGTTCTCCATGACTCTAGGTCCCGGACCCTCTGGTTTGACAAGAATTATTGAACAAAAACCCGATTCAGAAAAGAAAATCATTTCGAATCGCCAAAAAGATCAACAAGTGAACATGCTTAAAACTGTTGAAGGAATAAAACAACTTGCCGAACAGAAATAAGGTTTACTGACCGCTCAAAACAACTTTTTCTTCGGCTAGAAAACATACAGACCTCTCCCAGTCGACAAAATTCTTTTCATCTTCTAAGAAAGCGCCAAAAGCTTCTTTCCCTTCACCCTTTTTCCACTTTGTAGTGAAAGTTTCAAGGTCATCTATCCAAATTTCAGCTACCCCATCAAACTCATCCATCCCATTACGGATTTCTTTAACCTCTCTGTTTTCCTCTTCGGAAATAGGGAAAACCTGTACATATTTTCTGATGCCTAAAAGTTCAGCAGCATTTGGAGAAGCTGAATGAGGGTGTTGCTTCTCCCAATAATTTTGGAACTCTTCACGAGTCAGGTGCGGCAACCGTCGCATACAAAAGGTTAATTTCAGCATCTCTAACAACTTTACTGCCAGCTATTTGCTTGACGCACATCAAATGGCACTATCGTCACTTTTATGGAAAAACTTAATCTCTCTGCTGATGAACTTCTTTCAACCACTCGTTCTGTTAGAAAACGTCTGGATTTTGACCGTCCTGTTGATGAAAAACTGATAACTGAATGTCTAGAGATGGCTGTTCAGGCGCCGACCGGATCCAATAGTCAGAATTGGCACTTTCTGGTGGTAACAGATCCTGATAAACGTTCTGCGCTTGCCGATATCTACAGAAAAGGTTTCGAAGTTTATGCAAACATGGTGGGTAGTGCCGGCCAGCTAGCTGAAGTGGCAGAAAATGAAGAAAGAGCCGCTCAACAGATGAGAGTCACCGAGTCAGCAACTTATTTAGCTGAGAACATGCACCGCGTTCCTGTGATGATGATCCCTTGCCTACCGGGACGAGTTGATCAAATGCCAGGCTTGGCAGGAGCATCTCTCTACGGGTCGATAATTCCTTCAGCTTGGAGTTTTATGCTTGCTGCGCGTGAACGCGATCTCGGCACCTGCTGGACAACAATTCATCTAATTTTCGAACAAGAAGCTTCAGAAGTTCTAGGTATCCCCTATGAAGAAGTAACTCAAGTTGCCCTTATAACAGCTGCTCATACTCTTGGATCTGATTTTAAACCCGCGACGCGAATACCTATGAATGAAGTTGTTTCCTGGAACGACTGGAAGTTTTAGATCAGAAATTTATTGAACTCTTCCATCACGTAATGAAGTGAGTAGAACTCCTGCAGATATCGCAGCTGTTTCTGACCTGAGTATCGAATCGCCAAGCGAACAGCATTCCCTACCCCTGGTTTCTTCTTCGGTCCAACCGCCCTCTGGGCCAATGACCAAAAAAGAATTTTCGAGTGTCAGTTTTTCACCTCCCGGGTGAGCCAACGAAACCCCCTTTCGCAGACCCAAATCTGAGAAAGGTTGAGTTTTCATAACTTCCGGAATGTAAACCTGTCTCGATTGCATCGCAGCTTCTCTTGCAATCCGATTAAGCCGTTTTTCATTTTCAACAATTTTTCTATCGTTCCACTGCACCACAGAGCGCTCCGCAACTGTGGGAACAATTCTGTCAACCCCTAATTCTGTTAATTTCTGAACAATCAATTCAGGTTTTCCTTTTTTAACAAGAGAGAAACCGATAGTGATTTCAATTTCTGGTTTTGGTCGAAAAAAAATATCGCTTGCTATCTCCAAGGTTGAGGCATAGAAACATTCCCGCCATTTGCCTTGTCCGTCTGAAACAGTTATTCGATCCCCGTGCCTAAGACGCAACACCTTGCCAAAATGATGCTCATCTTCTTCTCCTAATTCAGGGGCTTCGATTTCGTCCACAAACACATGAGGAACATTCAAGTCAATCAGCGGAAAATCTGAACCACTCAACTGAATGCCGATCGAAATTTGCCGATGAATCCCTCATCAGGAGGGTTCACTTCATCATCTCTGGATTCTGCAAAATCTCTTATTAGCTTCTCTTCCGCTGATGTCAGATCCGTAGGAGTCTCAACGACTACTTCAATTAGCAGATCTCCCCTCCCACGACCTTGTAAATGAGGAACGCCTCGACCTCTCACTCTAATAACCTGTCCACTTTCAATACCTTTTGGGATAACGAGAGTTTCTGAACCATCAAGTGTTTCAATCTCCATCTCAACACCAAGAATTGCTTGCGTTATCTGCACTGGGAGTCTGTGTATCAGGTCATAACCACTGCGTTCGAAATTTTGATGACCCGCAACTCTTATCTGAACATAAAGATCGCCGGCAGGACCCCCCCACGGGCCCACCGCTCCTCTTCCAGTGAGTCTTAGTGTCGTGCCATCATCGACCCCCGCCGTAACTTGAACTGAAAATGAGTCATTTACAACATTTCTCCCCTCGCCACCACACTCTTTGCAAGGGTCAGGTATGACCCATCCCATTCCCCCACAAGCGGCACACGCGACAGAGGTCATCATCTGTCCTAAAAGTGACTGTCTTACTTGTTGAACCTGACCGCTACCTTTACAAGCACCGCAGGTATCGCGACTCGAACCTTCAGATGCACCTGTCGCTTCACAAGTATCACATGCTAAAGCTGTTTTTATTTCAATTTCTTTCTCACAACCGAACACTGCCTCAGCAAACTCAAGATGCAAAGAGGTCTCCAAATCCTGCCCCTGTACAGGTCCTGATCTTCTTCGTGATTGTGAGAACCCTGAACCAAAAAACGATTCGAAAATATCACCTATCCCGCCAAAAGGATCACCCATGGAAGACGCACTTCCTGCATCTCCGAAACGGTCGTAACGAGATCTCTTTTCAGGGTCTGAAAGCACCTCATAAGCAAACGCTATCTCTTTAAACTTTTCTTCGGCTTCCGGGTCATCTGGATTCGCATCCGGATGGTATTGGCGCGCTAACCGTCGGTATGACTTCTTAATCTCTTCCGCTGAGGCATTTCGCTGTACCTGAAGCACTTCATATGGGTCACTAGACATTTTTTAACCCTCGGTTAAATGGTCACCTAAACTCCGGCCGACAATTCCGACTGTCGCAAGTGCTTGAGTATAGTCCATTCTTGTTGGACCGAGAATACCGATCGACCCTGCCGCCTCACCATCAATTTCGTACGGTGCTACAACTAGCGAACAGTCTGCCAGATGGTCGACGCCTGTTTCAGTTCCTATGACAACGCTAAGACCACGATCAATAACGCCACGAATCAAACTGACCACAATCATTTGACGTTCTAACAGATCCAGAACTCTTCGAATCCCTTCAGGCTCTGAAAGAGAACCTGCAAGAACTGAAGTTCCCCCTACATAAACAGTGTCCTTTGACTGAACTAAAGAAGTCAGAGTTCCCTCAACCTCTTCTATCAGACAATCAACATTAGCGTTTCCACTTCGCGGGACTTCAGGCAGAGAACCCAAGCGAAAACCTTTTAGGTATTTCGAGAGATAATGGTTTGCCTCATCTAATTCAGTTTCATTTATAACTATTTCTTTAGAAATCTCAAGTGAATGTTTTTCAACAACACCATTCGAAGTAACTAAAACAAGCAGAATTTGATTAAGTGAAAGGTCAACTAGGTGCACAGAACGTACTATCTGATGGTCAGAGTCAGGTGAAAGAACAACACCAGCACTTCCTGTCAACGCAGCTAAAAAATTACTAGTCTCCTGCAGCATCTGTTCAATCTCGATATGTGACCTGTCAAAAAAAGACTTGATCTGTTGGTTTTCAACCCGGTCAAGCCTTACGGGGCCCAATAAATTGTCAACGAAGAAACGGTAAGCCTTCTCAGTGGGAACTCGACCGGCGGATGTGTGCGGCTGATCCAGATAACCTTCGGATTCGAGAAATGCCATCTCATTTCTTATCGTCGAAGAAGAAACGTCTACTGATTCAGATCTTGCGACTGAACTCGAACCGACTGGTTGAGCAGTTTCGATATAAGCCTCAACAACAGCACCTAAAATCCCTGCTTTTCTTTCGTCTAGCATCCTTCGGATGTTACTCCAATCGTCTCTCTCTTAAGATTATATATTTCTGTTTCTATTCTTCGAGACTCAGAGCTGAAACAAAAGCCTCTTGAGGAACATCAACACGACCAATTGACTTCATTTTCTTTTTACCTTGCTTCTGCTTTTCCAATAATTTACGCTTTCTTGTTATATCACCGCCGTAAAGTTTCGCTGTTACGTCTTTTCTGTAAGCTCTGACGGTTTCGCGGGCGATTATTCGACCACCGATGGTGGCTTGTATCGGAACTTCGAATTGTTGACGCGGAATTAACTCTTTTAATCTTTCCGCCATTTTTCGACCATACTCATATGAAGCATCTCGGTGCACAACTGCACTAAAAGCATCAACAGACTCTCCTTGTAGCAAGATGTCCACGCGCACAAGATCAGACTTCATGTAACCGGCAGGTTCATAATCAAGACTTGCGTAACCCTGGGTTCTGCTTTTCAATTGATCGAAGAAATTGAGAACTACCTCTGCTAAAGGAAGTTTATATTTCAGTTCAATACGTTCAGGAGACAAGTATGACAACTTGTCCAATTCGCCACGCCGCCCTTGACAAAGCTCCATCAACGTGCCCGTATATTCTGCTGGCGATATCAAAGTAGTTGATAACCATGGTTCCTCTATCGCTGTGAGTTCTCCTGCCGATGGAAGATCACAAGGATTATCAATTTCTTCTACTTTTCCACTTGAATGGGTCACACGGTATTTAACTGAAGGTGCAGTGGTTATTAAGTTAAGGTCGAATTCTCGCTCAAGACGCTCCCTGACTATCTCCATATGCAACAAACCTAGAAAACCGCATCTAAACCCGAAACCCAGCGCAGATGAAGTGTCAGGTTCAAAAGTAAAACTTGAATCGTTAAGTCTGAGCTTTTCCAAAGCGTCTCTCAAGTCACCGAAATCATCTCCGTCTATTGGATACAACCCACTAAAAACCATCGGCTTTGGTTCTTGGTATCCGGCTAATGCCGACTGGCTTCCACCATTCGTGGTAGTGATTGTTTCACCGGATCGAGCTTCCCCGACATCTTTAATCCCAGCAAGCACATAACCAACTTCACCTGGTCCGAGGCTTTTAACTGGTGTCATCTCAGGACGCCAAACTCCAACTTCATCTAGTTGATGATTCGTTCCAGCCTGCATGAACTTTACAGACATTCCGGCATCTAATCGACCTTGCATTATTCGTACCGAAGACACGACTCCTCGATACTGGTCAAAGTGACTGTCAAAAACAAGCGCTTGAAGCGGCAAGTCTTCGTTAGCTCCAGGGGAAGGTGTTTTTTCGACAACTGCATCAAGAAGTTCTGAAACTCCTTCACCAGTTTTTGCACTGATACGAAAAATTTCATCGGTTGGTATACCCAAGGCTTTTTCTATCTCTTCCGCGTATCGATCAGGTTCTGCGGCTGGTAAATCTATCTTATTTAACACAGCCACTATTTCTAGGTCATGCTCCAGCGCCTGATAGCAATTAGCTAAAGTTTGTGCTTCTATTCCCTGCGCCGCGTCGACTACTAATATCACTCCCTCACAAGCAGCTAAAGATCGGCTAACTTCATAGCCGAAATCAACATGACCTGGTGTGTCTATTAGGTTAATTACCGCATCTTTCCAATCGAGGCGCACACTTTGAAGCTTTATAGTGATTCCTCTCTCACGCTCCAAATCCATAGAATCGAGATATTGAGCTCTCATATTTCTTTCATCTACAGCCCCACAGAGTTCAAGCATCCGGTCAGCCAGCGTTGACTTACCATGATCAATATGAGCAATGATTGATGTATTACACATCTTTTTACTAGTCATCTCTGCCGACCGTACATTCTCGTGGGCTCAATTACATGAATTAAATTGGATTCTTTGCTTTCTTATACCGTCCTGTATCTCTCAGCACACGCTAAGATTGGAGACTGCTAAAAGAAAAGGTTGTATTTACCCGTGGCAAATATTAAGAGTGCAATAAAACGTAATCGTCAGAATGAAGTGAGACGTTTAAGGAATCGGTCTTTTCGTTCAGAAATGCGTACCCTTGTAAAGTCAGCTAGGGAAACAGGTACTGCTGAAGATACCGCCGCTGCGATTAAAAAAATTGATAGAGCTGCTGCTAAAGGCATCATTCACACCAACAAAGCATCACGCGAAAAATCAAGACTTCAGAAAAGCTTAAACAGTAACGACAGCTGACCTCTAGCGCATTGCCGCTAAACGAGCCACGAGTATCTCAACAACTAACTCGGGTGGCCAACCTTTCTTCCCTTTTAAATCAAGATCTGCTTCTGCTATCAGTCCTATCGCTCTGAAAATATTCTTTTTTCCTAATCTTTTAGATGTAGAAAGAAGTTTTTTCGCAGGGTATGCACTAACCGAAAGGGCATCTGCTGCTGATTTTTCATCCTTGAGACCTGAACCTTCAAGACGCAACATTTTCTCATAATGCGAGTGAAGCAGAGCTAGGACGCCTAACGGGTGTCTGCCATCTGCTTTAAGCATTCTTTTGAGTCTTTCCAAAGCTTCGGGGATTTTACCGGAGTCGATAGAGTCGGTTAAATCCCATGGCATTACCGACCCTGCATCCCCTAGATAAGGTTCCACGTCTTCAAGTTCCAAAGTTTTACCTTCTTCATATACGGAAGTTAAAACTTCCAAAAGTGCAAAGACTTTTGTACGGTCTTCCCCGAAGTGGTTTGCAATGCGTTTACGCGCTTGACTAGCGATTTGAATAGGCGCTCTATCTAATGACTCAGACAACCATTTGTCCGCTTGTTTACCTTTTCCTGTAGTTAGTTTTTCAAAAACCCCTCCTAAGTTATCAATCGCTTCAACAAGGCTTTTAGGAACAGGAGACAATCTTTGCTGTTGCGGAGTGCTTCCTTTCTCCCATACGAGTATCAGAGAAGTCGTTTCTAACGGTGACTCAAGGTATTCGAGTAAAGGTGCAAGATCCTCTTTCTTGCCAAAACGGCCAATATGTCGCCCCACTACAACTCTGTTTTGAGTCAAGAAGGGAGCGGTTTGCGCAGAGTCAACCAGCTTCCCGATGTGAAATTGATCAGAGACACGGTAATTTTCCTCAGTTAATTCCTCCAAAGCAAGGCCCCTGTCTTCATCACCTAGAGCTTTTTCTAAATAAGCGTTCAGGGATCTCAAAATTAATACATCGTCATCTCCTGAAATGAGCACTACAGGAACCTTATTCATTTACAACTCGCTCATCTTTCGACTACACAAATTCCATTACCCCATCTTCGAGCGAGGTCGTACGCGAAAGCATTTTTTTATCCTTCAAATAATCTTGAGTATTCAACCAAGGCTCACGATCGCCTTGCTTTGGCATTTCCGACATCGATCTTTTCATATACCCGGAAGAGAACCCTTCTATCCAGTTTCTTTGAGGCATATCCATATCACTATCCCTGAGGCGCGGAGTCGCTCTTTTAGTTCCAGTTTTTTTCATATGATTCAAAATGCGACATGCGTAAGAACTGTTTATGTCTGCTCTTAAAGTCCAAGACGCATTTATGTAACCAAAAGTGGAAATTAAATTAGGCACGTCTGAATATGCAAGACCTTTATATATCCAAGTCTCTGAGAAATCGACCTGATCCCCATCTATTTGGAAATCTACTTCACCTAGAGTTACAAGATTTAGACCTGTCGCAGTTACGACAATATCAGCACGTAATTCTTCGCCAGTTTTCAACAAAATCCCATCGGCGGTAAACCGATCAATTGTTTCAGTCAGCACTGAGACTTTCCCTTTGCGAATTGTTTTGAAGAGATCCCCATTAGGAACTAAACACAGTCTTTCGTCCCAAGGGTTATAAGACGGGGTGAAATGACGTTCGACATCATATTCACGACCTAAAGCCATTCGAACACCTGAAAGGAGTTTCTCTTTAACCTTTTCAGGGTCCTTTCTGGTCAATTTGTAAATGTAGTTCTGGCCGAAAATATTCTTTTTGCGAGTTAAATAGTAGGCAACTTTCTCAGGCAATATTTTCCGCAAAAAGGCTGCAAAAGCATCATGGTCGGGACGTGCCACAACATAAGTAGGTGACCTTTGAAGCATTACGACATGTTCAGCAGTCTCAGCCATTGCGGGAACAAGTGTTACCGCTGTGGCACCAGAACCTATGACAACTACCCTCTTGCCGGCGTAGTCAATGTCTTCTGGCCATTCTTGCGGGTGAACCACTTGTCCGGAATATGATTCCAATCCCTCGAAAGAAGGCGTGTATCCAGATTTGTAACTGTAATAACCGGAGCACATCAACAAAAAGTTGCAAGTGTACTCAACAGCCTCTCCAGTCGAGTTGTTAAACGCTTTAAGAGTCCATCGGTTCTCGTGACTCGACCACTCTGCGGCAGATACGTGATGGTTGAATTTAATTTTTTCCTTGATTCCAAATTCATCAACTGTTTCTTCAAGGTAATCAAGAATAGCTGGTCCATCAGCAATAGATTTTGCAGCTTTCCATGGTTTGAAACTGAAACCCAAAGTATGCATATCACTATCGGAACGAATTCCCGGGTACCTAAATAAATCCCAGGTTCCACCAAGATTCGGTCTTCCTTCAAGTACTACAAAGGACAAATCAGGGCATTCCTTCTGGAGACGGTAAGCGGATCCAATACCAGAGATCCCCGCCCCAACGACTATGACGTCAAAATTATTCTCTTCTGTCATTACCCCTCAAGTGTCTTTGTTGTAAATCATTGTAGATGCGAAATTCATCGCATTATTCCACCACCATCAATTACAAGTGATTGTCCATTTATTTTCGCTGCACCCTCAGAAGAAAGCCATGTCACAGTTTCAGCTATCTGTTCAGGTTTTATAAGTTCACCTGTTGGAGAAATCCTTTCAAGAGTTCTCTTAGCGCGATTCGTAAGCTCTCCTTTCGTATCTCTGATCATCGGGGTATCAACTAAACCTGGAAGAATTGCGTTACATCTAATTCCCAAATTTCCATATTCAGCTGCAACTGATTTAGTTAACCCTACGACGCCGTGTTTAGCAGCCGTGTAATGGGCTTGACCCGGAGCAGGAACTATCCCAGCTCCGGAAGAAGTATTCACTATCACTCCGCCAGAACCAGATTCAAGCATGTGAACTATTTCATGCTTCATGCAGATAAAAACTGAAGTCAAGTTTGTTTCGATCATCTCTGACCATTGCTCTGTCTCAAGTTCGTGGAACTTACTACTAGGGTGATTAATACCTGCGTTGTTGAAAGCAACATCCAAACGACCTTGTTCAGTGACGATTTCATTTAATGCCGATGAAACTAATTCCTCGTCACTTACGTCGACACAATGCATAGAAAACTGAGTTCCTGCATTCCTGACGGTTTCAGAAGTCGACATGAGCCCCTGTTCATCTACATCTATTAAGGCAATGTGTGAGACACCCTCTTTTGCAAAAGCCTCTGCCGTTGAACGGCCAATCCCACTAGCCGCTCCGGTCACTAAGGCAATTTTTCCAGCGAGTAAACCCATAGCTTCCTTTCTTATTAAACATTCCTAGCTTCTTACCTTATTTTTCCATTGAAATATGTAAAATGCCGAATTGATAATAATTAACATCTTTATCTGCTTTAGCTTTAACATTAAATGGAGGATTTATGACAGTCTCTTCCTGGGATGACTACCCAGTCCATCAATCATCTCAATTCATTATTCACCCCGCTACGAGCGATAGAAATTTCTATGATCGTTACTACTTCAATCTTCACTCTTGCTCTGACGAGCTATTCGCTATTTTTGGGCTAGGTCAATATCCCAATCTCGGTGTAACGGATGCATTCATAGACGTCAGACACAAAGATAAACAGCACATCGTTAGATCTTCCACAGAGCTAGTTGACCGCTCCGAAGTAAAGGTCGGACCTATATCAATCGAGGTTATAGAGCCTCTCCGAAAACTACGTGTTGTGTGCGAACCCACTGAACACACAGTGAGTATGGACGTAACATGGGAAGCATCCATGGCTGCTCATGCAGAACCACATCAGTACATAAGAAATAAAGGACGAGTTGTATTTGATACTCAACGTTTTGCGCAAAATGGAAGATGGTCAGGTGAAATTAGCGTTGATGGTCAAACTTATGAAGTTTCTCCAGAAAGCTGGTGGGGAGCCCGAGACCGCTCTTGGGGCATTCGACCTGTAGGCGAGCCTGAAGGTGATGGGATTCGTCAAGGAACCAACGTAATGAGTGGGATGTGGAATTACTTTCCAATGCAATTCGAGGATCATTCAATCCTCTACATGTGTCATGAGCAAGAAAACGGAACCAGACTTCTGGAAGAAGCAGTAAGAATTTGGAATGATGGCAGCAACTCCGAATGGTTAGGACGACCAGAGTGGAACCATGAAATGATCTCTGGAACACGACTACTTGAAAGATCAACAATATCTTTCAATGAAGCACCCGGATCGCCTTTTGAGGTCGAATGTGAATCACTCCTACCCAATTGGGTTTCAATTGGTACTGGTTACGGAATCGATTCTGATTGGAGACATGGGATGCATCAGGGTCAGAACGTAGTTCAAGGCTTGGTCCTCGACGTCGATGAAATAAAATCTCTAGCTCAGTACGGAATCGTGGACCATGTAGGACGATTTTCTTACAACGGGAACATCGGTTACGGACTTTATGAGCACGGTTTCTTTGGCCCGTTCTCCCCCATGGGCTTAGAAGACAGAGGGTCTTTAGCTCCCTGATACTCTTTTTACGCTAATTAACATCTTTCCTTAATCTCAAATCAAAATTCATAAATTTTTTCGTAGCAATTGCAGTTATCAGGCAAGTACAACTACTTTCATTCAATGCAAGAAAATGAACAAATTCTCGATTCCCTCATCCAAGACGAAGAATCTTTCCGCGGTGCAGTAAAAGATTTTCTGGAAGTCAACTGTGAACGCGTCAAAGAATCCGAATCAAGCTTGGAAGACGACCCTGAACGCGTAAAAGAATGCAGGAATTTTCAAAAAGAACTATTCAAATCAGGATTAGCAGCTCTCTCATACCCCAAGGAGTATGGAGGAGGTGGACTCACCAAGAAACATCAAGAAATTTTTGACGACATAGCAAGAGATTGGCGTCTACCAAATGGCCCTCTCTATATTTCACACGGAATGTGTCTACCAATGCTGGATCAATATGGAACGGATGAACAAAAGAATACTTTTATGAAGGAATGCATTTCGGGAGAGAAAATATGGTGCCAGTTATTTTCCGAACCTGGTGCTGGCTCAGATGTCGCAAGCCTGTCAACTCGTGCAAATAGAGATGGTGATGAGTGGATTATTTCAGGACAGAAAGTTTGGACTTCAGGAGCGCATTACGCCGATTTAGGAATGGTCGTTGCCAGAACAGACCCATCACTCCCTAAACACAAAGGTCTTTCAATGTTCATCATTGATTTTGATGATCCAAGCGTGGAAGTTAAGCCGTTAAAACAAATCTCAGGTGGAAGTGGTTTCAACGAAGTGTTCTTCAACGAAACCAGAATCCCTTCAAATCGACTACTTGGCGAACTTAATCAGGGTTGGAACCTGGCAGTTTCAATGCTCATGTTTGAACGTGTCTCCATAGGAGCTGGTGGAGGTTCTTTAACAGCAGATCGCAGTCCCACATTAATAGAGTTAGCAAAAACTTTAAATAAGAACACTGACCCTCACATCAGGCAAATACTTTCCGACCTCTGGATTCGGGAGAAAATTCGCCGCTTTATAGGACAACGAGTGCGTGACTCTGTAGCTGCTGGCCGTGTGCCTGGCCCTGAAGGGTCAATAGCGAAACTCAATGGCTCATTATTAGCTCGTCTTTTCCGCGATGCCTCGATGGAAATAGTCGGCGCCAGTGGACAGGCTTGGGAAATCGAAGATAACGAAGCTGAGAAATGGGCCATTGGATGTTTGGCAGCATCTGGTGTGAGTATCGCAGGTGGGACAGATGAAGTTCAACGGAATATAATTGGTGAAAGAGTTCTTGCCTTACCTAAAGAACCGGATCCATACAAGGGAGCTTCCTGGGATTCTGTTCCGCGAAATTAACTTTCGTTTACACATAACAGCATTTAACTTGAAAGGTTTGAATGTTTATTGACTTAACTGAAGAACAAGAATCACTTCGCAAGGAACTGGAATCTTATTTCAGTAATTTGATGACCCCAGAAGTTAGAGCCGAAGTGAAAAGCGCTGACTTTGCAGAAAATAAGCCCTACAAAGACCTGATCAAAAAGATTGGGCAAGACGGTTGGCTTGGCGTTGGATGGCCAATCGAACACGGCGGTAAAGGATTCACACCTATTGAGCAATACATATTTTTTAATGAATCCCAAGCAGCTTGGTGTCCGATACCTTTCTTGACAACCAACACAGTTGGGCCCACTATTAGAGAATTCGGAACTCAGGAACAGAAAGATTTCTTTCTAAAAAAAGTTCTAGCAGGCGAAGTGCATTTTTCAATTGGCTACTCCGAACCAGAAGCTGGAACGGACCTCGCTTCACTCAAAACACGCGCGATTAGAGATGGAGATGACTGGGTAATTAACGGCCAGAAACTCTATACAAGCCTCGCGTACAATGCGGACTACATTTGGCTTGCTGCTCGAACCGACACTGAAGCACCAGGCCATAAAGGAATCACTCTTTTTCTAGTCGATACAAAAGATCCCGGTTTCTCAATACAACCTTTTGAAACTTTCGGTGCTACAGACACAACAGCAACCTTCTACGACAATGTAAGAGTTCCTGACAGCATGCGGATTGGAGAAATAAATGGGGGCTGGAATCTGATCACCAGCCAGCTGAACCATGAAAGAGTTTCACTTTTTGCAGCTGGTCGAATGGTGCGCCTTGTGCGAGATGCAATCGACTGGGCCAGTGAAAATGTACTACCAGATGGAAGAAGGGTCATTGACCAAGAATGGGTTCAAGTAAAACTCGCCGAATGCCGCTCACTCGTAAGATACCTCGACCTCTTAAATTGGGAAGTCGCATATGCAAATACCAATGGAAAAATGGGCCCCGCTGACGCATCAGCTATAAAGGTTCACGGTTCAGAATCAATGCACCGAATTTATACACAACTAACTGAAGTTATCGGCGCCACAGGTCATTTAATAGAAGGCGATTCAGGGTCAGACCTCGCATCACAAATAGAAAATGGGTACCGATCTGTTTGGGTTTTGACTTTTGGCGGAGGAACTAACGAAATACAAAGAGACATAATCGGAATGGCTGGACTTGGTCTACCAAGAGAGAAAAGACGGAGATGAGGTTTGAATAATGAACTTTGATCTCGCAGAAGAACAGAACGAAATTACAGAGCTAGCTACACGCATTCTTGATGACCATCTGGACATAGAAGTTTTAAATACGGTCGAAGAATCCCAAGAGTGGTTTGATAGAGGACTCTGGGAAAAGTTTGTTTCATCAGGATTAACTGGAGCAACGCTTCAAGAGGACGTCGGAGGTGCAGGCTTGGACATTATTGCACTTGTCTGTTTACTGCGCTCTCAAGGGCAATACGTAGCCCCCATCCCCCTCCTGCCAACTTTGGTTTCCGCTATGACAGTAGACAAATTCGGCACCGATACACAGAGAAACTCTTTATTGCCCGGAGTTGTGACTGGCTCACAGTTGATGACATTTGCAGCACAAGAATTATTGAATGACAAATTCATGGAACCGACCACATCTCATGAAAATGGAGTTTTAACAGGAAAGAAAATTGTGGTCGAATATGCAAACCTTGCAAACTCAGTTCTGGTAACTGCAATGGACGGGAATGAACCTGCGATTTTTGTAGTGGATCTTAAAGACCCGAGCATCACCATGGAACCAAACAACTCAACTAGAGGAGAGCCGCTATGGAATTTATCCTTTAGCTCAACACCTTGTGAAAAACTCGGTGGCGAGAAAAGCGTTTCTTGGCTATTTCAAATTTTGCTCGTGAGTCTTTGTGCAACCCAGCTAGGAGTGACTGAAACAGCACTAAAAATGACCGCCTCCTATACAAGTGAGAGAGAGCAATTCGGACGACCGCTTGCTACTTTTCAAGCCGTAACTCAACGCTTAGCTGATCAGTTCATAAATGTAAGAGGCATCAGACTGACAACATTTTCAGCTGCATGGCGCCTTTCTGCGAATCTTGACGCACTCGAGGACACCCTGATCGCTAAATGGTGGGCTTCGGACCGTGCAACAGAAATCGCTCATGCCACACAACATTGCCATGGCGGTATGGGAGTCTCAAAGGATTACCCTCTCTATCGCTACACGCTCTGGAACAAGCACATTACGACTTCGCTAGGTGCAGGAACTCAGACATTGCGATCCCTGGGTTCCCTTCTGGCTTCAAATTAACAGCATGTCACATCACGATCTATTAATCATTGGAGCGGGTTCAGGTAACACCATTATCGGGCCTGAACACGACCATCTTGATATAGCAATAGCAGAGCCTGCCGAATTTGGTGGAACATGCATGAACCGTGGATGCATACCTTCAAAAATGCTTGTTTACGCGGCAGACATGTCACTTAACGCTCAAACAGCAATAAAACTAGGCGTTAACTCTTCCTTCTCCGGTGTCAACTGGAAAGAAATTCAAAAACGAATTTTTGGACGGATAGATCCGATCGCTGACGCTGGTCTGAGTTATCGCGAAAGTCTCGAAAATGTGACTGTTTATAGAGACAAAGCTTCATTTATTTCCGAAAACACTCTCACTATCGGAGAAGATACTGTTTCAGCCGATCAGATCGTCATAGCGTCGGGAGCTCATCCTTATGTTCCACAATTACCGGGTCTAGATGAAACACCCTTCCACACTTCTGACTCAATAATGAGAATAAATTCACTACCTGATCATATTGTCATTGTAGGTGGCGGATTCATCGCAATAGAAATGGCACACATTTTCGGATCCTTCGGTTCTGAAGTGACAATAATTTTACGAGGTGAGGAACTCCTAAGTGAAGCTGACTCATCTATACGCGAACGAATTACAAAAATATACAAAGACAGATTTACTGTTTATATTTCCGATGAAATAGAAAATATTTCATACGATAAAAAATTTGTTGTTAATTTAAAAAGCGGAACAGATCTTGAAGCTGATGAGCTTTTATTAGCAACTGGTCGAAATCCCAACACCACTTTTTTAGAACCTGAAAAAGGCGGCGTTAATTGCAATGAAGCAGGTTACGTCATAACAGACGAATATCTACGCACTTCCACCCCTGGGGTGTGGGCGTTGGGTGACGTTACAAATCCTCTTCAACTGAAACATACTGCCAATGCCGAAGCGAGAATTATTTCCCACAACTTGCTGAATCCTAATGACTTAATAAAAATTGATCGCTCTGTTATACCTAAAGCAGTCTTTGGAAATCCACAGATAGCTACTGTAGGTTTCACTGAAGATGAACTGTTAAAAAACAAAGTCCCCTACTCGAAGTCCATTAGAGACTATTCCGATACCGCATTTGGTTGGGCTATGGAAGATCAAGAGAGTTTCGTGAAGTTGTTGATTGATCCAACTACTCGACTACTGCTAGGCGCTCACATCATTGGATATCAGGCATCTACTCTCATTCAACAGTTAGTTACCGCTATGAGCGCATCAATAACGGTTGACGAATTAGCACATAACCAACTTTATGTGCATCCGGCTCTGACCGAAGTTATTGAACAGGCCTTACTAGGGTTTGAAGAATAAACAGAACAGGAAGAAAATGAAGGATCTCAACCAAGAAATCGCACTTATTACTGGTGGCGCTTCAGGAATAGGTTTATCTATAGGGAAACGTCTAGCTGAAGCAGGAATGAAAGTAGCTCTGGCTGATATTGAAGTACCGGTTCTTGAAGAAGCAACAGCAGAACTAAAAGAACTAGGTCTTGAAGTGATGGCCGTTCATTGTGATGTAAGTGACATGAACTCTGTCGAAGAGATGAAAAATCAAGTTGAAGAGACCTTCGGCACTCCTAAAATAATTTGTCTCAATGCTGGCATCGGATTTGGTGCTCCCATCTCAGAAGCAACAATAAGCGACTGGGAATGGGTCATAGGAGTTAATCTATGGGGAGTTATTAACGGCATGCATACGTTTCTACCAGCTTTAAGAGAAATGAATGAAGGACATATTCTTATAACTGCATCAATCGCTGGCCATATCTCTGTTCCAAATCTTGGCCCCTACAGTGCAACAAAGTTTGCGGCTGTTTCAATTGCCGAGACTTTACGACAGGAATTACTATCGGAAAATTCTGAAGTGGGTGTGAGTTGTCTTTGCCCAGGATTCGTTTCAACAAATATTTGGACTTCTGAAAGAAACCGTCCAGAAACCCTTCTCAATAAATCTTCAGATGATTTCTCTGAAGAAGAACTTCTACAAAGAGAAGCTTTCATGGAATGGATGAGCAGTAATGCTAAAGATCCGTCCGAAGTCGCAGAACTTGTATATCAAGCAATTACAGATAACAGGTTTTGGATTTTTACTGATGATCAACATTTAAATGGAATGAAATCCAGACATTCTTCAATAGTGAATGGTGAAGAGTTGCCATGGCCTGCACCACCTCTTATAGATCTATGATCTTTGGGAATCGACCACGTCACGTGCCCATCTATAATCAGATTTTCCATTAGGTCCACGTTTTAACTTCTTAACAAATACCACACTTTTGGGAACTTTGTAACCGGCTAAACGCTCTTTTACATCCTTTAGTAAATCTTCCTCTTTAAGCAGTCCATCTGTTTTTATTTCCACGACTGCCACCACTGCCTGTCCCCAACGTTCATCTGAAACACCCACTACATTACAATCCACAACTAATGGATTAATTTTCAAAGCTTCTTCTACTTCTTCAGGGAAAACTTTCTCACCGCCTGTATTTATACACTCAGAGCCTCTTCCCAGAAGCGTGATGGAGCCATCCTTTTCCACTGAGGCCCAATCGCCTGGTATGGACCATCTTCGACCATTAATAGTTGGAAAGGTCGTCTCTGTTTTTTCTGGATCTTTGTAATATCCAAGTGGCAGCGGGTAACCGAGCGCAAGTTTTCCTGTCTTATTTGAACCAGGTTCAACTTCCTCGCCATTTTCTGTCAGAACTCTTGTGTGTTCTCCAAGAAAAAATCTGGCTGTTCCAGTATCTTTTTTTGTTCGCGATGTGACCTGTTTACCCATTCCAGTCCCTTCACTGGAACCCAAAGCATCCAAAATGGTGCAACTATGAAGATCAAGGAGACGTTCTTTCAGAGGAGCGCTAAACATCACACCTGAAGACATAACTAACCTCAGAGAAGAAATGTCCCAGGCTTTGCCGTCAGCTATTGAGTTTTCAAGTTCGGCGATCATGGGTCTAGCAAATGCATCACCGACGATAGTAAGCATCGTTATTTTTCGCTTTTCTACCATTTCCCAAAGTTCTCGCGGGTCAAATGTTTTCGAAGAGAGAGTGGCGACTAAACCTCCATGGCTGTGAGTAGCTAAAGCGGTGAGGCTCGATGTCCCATGCATCAGAGGCGCAGCACAAAGTTGCCTTACTTCTTTTCCTTCTTTTGTAACTCTTTCGGCAGTATTGCCTGCCTCTCTGGAGTTTTCAGGAATTTTCTCCCCGAGGGAACGGAAAGTTTCCGCCATTCCTCCTAAAAGCCCAGAATGTGACCACATGACAGCTTTCGGACTGCCAGTTGTGCCACCCGTATAAAGAAACCACAGGTCATCTCCTGATCGTTCAATACGAGGAAGAGGATCGTTATTTATAGCATCTTCGTAGTTTGTGACCCAATCTTCAGGGGAAGCAGTTCCAATCCTTATAAAGAGTTTTAATTTAGAACATTTTGAGCGCACAGAATCAACTCGTTCAGTCAAACTTGAATCAAATAAGATCGCCTCAGCGTCTGAATTGTTCAGAATATAAGCCAACTCTTCATCCAAATAACGGTAATTAACGTTTGCTGGGATCGCCCTAATTTTAAAAGCAGCAAATTGACCTTCAAGATATTCCGATCCGTTGTAGCAGTAAAAAGCTATTTTCGAGTCACGCTTCAGACCATTTTGCGAAAAAGTTTGCGCTAAAGATGCTGATCGTTTTTCAAATTCTTCCCAAGATTCTGAACCATGACTAGTAGAAATCGCTGTTAGATCACCTATTTGGTCACTTATAGCTTCCCATGCGGTAGCAATATTTAGATTTACATAGGTTCCAGACACGCTTTGAGGTTATCGCAGTCATTTAATGAGACCTAGCGTGGCCCCAAAGCCCTCTATGATCTATGTAATGGGTAATACTTTCGGTTCTTTATTTAAAATATCCACTTGGGGTGAAAGCCATGGAGGAGGTGTCGGTGTAGTTATCGACGGCTGCCCTTCCCTGCTTCCTTTGGAAGAAGCTGACATCCAACGTGATCTAGACAGAAGACGTCCAGGGCAGAGCAAAATCACAACTCAACGTAATGAAGCAGACACTGCAGAAATACTTTCTGGTGTATTCGAAGGTAAAACCATTGGAACACCTATTGCAATATTGGTTAGAAATGAAGACGCAATGCCTGCTGCATACGACCATTTAAAAGATGTTTACAGACCATCACATGCAGATTTCACTTACGACGCTAAATACGGCACAAGAAACTGGCAAGGTGGTGGTCGTTCTAGTGCTCGTGAAACAATAGGAAGAGTTGCCGCAGGTGCCGTAGCTAGATCACTTTTAAGAGAATCTACTGATATGGAAGTGCTGGCGTGGGTTTCACAAATTCATAACATAAAAGCAGAAGTGCAAAATGAAAACGTTAATTTCGATGAGATCGAGTCAGAAATAACCCGTTGTCCTGACCGTGAGGCTTCCGATGCAATGGTTTCTGCGATAACAGAGGCGAGAAAAAACGGTGACTCCCTCGGGGGTGTCATCACTTGTCTGGTAAGGCGTGTACCAGCAGGTCTTGGGGTTCCTGTCTTCGATCGACTCGAAGCAGATCTCGCAAAAGCAATGCTTTCATTACCTGCCTCAAAAGGTTTTGACATAGGTAGCGGATTCTCCTCAGTGGAGATGAAAGGAAGTGAACATAACGACGCGTTTACACCTGGCGACTCCTCACCAGTCACCACCTCTAATCATTCAGGAGGTGTTCAGGGTGGAATTACAAATGGTTCTGAAATCCTATTTCGCGTAGCCTTCAAACCTACTGCTACAATTTCAGCCCCACAAGAAACAGTCGATAAGAGCAACAATTCAGTAACTCTTGAAGCTAAGGGCAGGCATGATCCTTGTGTTTTACCACGCGCTGTACCCATGGTCGAAGCTATGACCCTTCTTGTTCTTGCTGACCACTGGCTCAGAAATCAAACCGCTCGGATTAACAACTAATGAGATTTTTTTCAACCTCAGTTAAGCTGAAAGAGGGGGTATGAGATGGACGACAAAAAAAATGTAGAGGGTTCCCAGAGATTTCAAACTGACCTGCCTCTAATGTATGAAATACCTACTTTCGCCAATATCGAAGACGAAAGACAGCACAGAAAAGAACGCTTAGCTGCAGCTTTCAGAATTTTTGGACGTTATGGTTTCAGCGAAGGTGTAGCTGGGCATATCACCGCAAGGGATCCGGAAGAAACTGAGTGTTTTTGGGTTAATCCGTTTGGAATGAATTTCAGCCACATATCAGTTTCTGACCTCCTTTTAGTCAACCACAATGGTGACGTAGTTGAAGGAGATTATGCCGTTAACCAAGCTGCATTCGCTATTCATGCCGGTATTCACATGGAAAGACCCGAAGTTGTCGCTGCAGCTCATTCTCATTCGATTTTCGGAAAGGCATTTTCGTCCCTTGGGAAACTCCTAGATCCGTTAACGCAAGATAGTTGCATATTTTACAACAACCATGTTTTATTTGATGATTACACCGGAGTGGTCCTAGACCCACTTGAAGGTAAGAGAATCGCTGCAGCCCTCGGCAATTGCAAGGCAGCGATACTTAAAAATCACGGTCTGCTTACCCTAGGAGAAACTATCGATGAAGCACTTTGGCTTTTTGTAACGATGGAAAGAACTTGCCAAGCGCAGTTGTTAGCAGAAGCTGCTGGAATCACTCAACCCATAGATGATGAAACGGCAACCCACACCAATAATCAGGTAGGGAATGCCTTTTCAGGTTGGTTTAGTGCTCAACCCTTGTTTGACAAGATATTGATTGATGAACCTGATCTACTTGACTGACAAATTAAGCAGCATCTGAAAGAAAGAGTCTTTCTATATCACTTCTATAAAGAATTCTTATACTCAGGTCAGGTCTTTGAGCCTGCAGTCTTCTAACTTTTCGATTCTTTCTTGTTACTAGAGACTGTTTAAGGGTCGTTACCTCTAGATAAAGATTGTGTTCAGGTAGAAAAAAATCTGGTGTAAACGCAGATCTAGGTTGACCTTGAGAATCTCTTTCCAAAACAAATGTTGTTGGCTCATACTCCCATTCAATGCCATAAAAATCTAGCAACCCAGCAATTCGTTCTTCAGATTCATGAGCAAAGGAGACTGGAGTGGTGCGGTCAGGAAACTCTCGGATTTCACTCATAAGAGCAACTTGTCCTTAACCATAAAGCCACTATTGACCAACCGCCTTGTGGTCAATTTCAATACTGGATCTTTCATCCCCAGGGAAAAGTTCGACTATTTTTGCATCAAGGTCTTCTTTTACTCCTGCCATGGGCAAAATATTTAACACACCTTGTCCGTTATGGAGGAGATCAATTATCTCATCTTCGCCACGTTGAACCATGACGGAAGCTCCCTGAATAACCAAATTTACCTGTACTACATCCTCATCGAGTTTCTCTTCAAGGAAATCAAATACTTTTCTAATCAAAGCAAGACGGATTCCAGCATCTATTAAAGCCTTAATGGCTTTCAATTTGAGCAAATCTCTGTAGGTGTACCTACGTCTTGTTCCACTACCACTGGCATCTGCGAGAGACGGCCTTATAAGCTCCGTCCTTGCCCAGTAGTCCAACTGCCTGTAAGTAATACCGACAATCTTTCTGGCTTCGTCACCGCTATAACCCTGTTCTTTAACCATGTTCTTCCCTCTCTCGCGCGAAAAACAGGCTGTACGCTCATATTTCGCTCAGAGAACTACATTGATGTTATTCTACAGGTTAGATCGTCACAAACCCTCGGTCAACTACCGACATCAAAAACGACCCTTTTCTACTGCAATAAGGTTGCTTTAACCAGCGAAATCATCAGGGTTCACATTGTCGAGAAATTCACGAAATTCCTCTACTTGATCGTCAGTAATTGGCTCATCCTGATCAGGAGGTGCGATATACCCAGCTTCTTCCAAAACTTCTTCCTCTACAAAAACATCAGCTCCCATACGAACTGCAAGTGCTATAGCGTCAGAGGGTCTTGCTGAAAG
>MDSW01158976.1_pt1 | contig 22156 bp, 13 predicted proteins | sample 811171 | NCBI WGS metagenome assembly MDSW01 (sample SAMN05326641, study PRJNA326480) | marine metagenome | isolation source: seawater | place: Atlantic Ocean: North West | collected 2012 | reverse complement strand
TGAAGAACCTTGGACTTTGCAATTAAGACTAGCTACTAAAAATCCTGCACCTTGGTCTTGTTATATTTTTTCGAATGATTTGGGGTTTTGTTTATGTTCTTCAAGTCCAGAAATTCTAATTCAAGGGAATGGGAATGAATTCTATACCTCTCCGATAAAGGGAACTAAGCCAAGAGGAAATACAAAATCTGAAGATTTAGAATTAATTAAAGAGTTGATTGAATGTCCTAAAGAAAGGGCTGAGCATTTAATGCTTGTAGACCTAGAAAAAAATGATATGACTAGATTTTGTAAATTAGGAAGTATTTTTCGTGAAAGTTTTCAAGTAGAATCTTACGCACAAGTTCATCACTTAGTTAGTGATATTAAGGGTAAATTAAATGATAAGTCAGATATTTGGGATGCTTTAGAATATATGTTTCCAGGAGGAAGTATTAGTGGATGCCCGAAAACTGTTACAATTGCATCTATTGATCAAATTGAAGGGGAATCACGCTCTTTTTGGACTGGTTCTGCAGGAATTATTAATCATAATAATAATTCTCTAGCATTTAATATTTTGATTCGAACCTTAGAGGGACATAAAATAAATTCAAAATGGGAAGGAGTGGTTCAGGCTGGAGGAGGTTTAGTAATTGGTTCAAAGCCCAAAATGGAAGTGAATGAAGCAAAATTAAAAGCTGAGGCTTTAAGAAAAATTACTGGATGGATTGAAAATAATAAAAAAGAGAAATATCCAAATAAACCTCTTTCAAATTTAAAAATTAATGAGAAGAGTATTAAGAATAATAAAAATATGGTTATTGGAAAATATACTATTTGGCCTAAAAAATTAGATCACTCTGAAAAGATGGTTGCATTTATTGATAATTTAGATTCCTTCTCTTGGAATATAATTAATGAATTAGCAAAAAATGGAGCGAATATTTGTGTAATTCCGGGCAGGAAAGATAGTCCTACCTTCAATGAGATTATCGAGGAATTAGATCCTTCACACATAGTAATAGGCCCTGGACCTGGAAATCCTTTAATTTCTAAATTGTCCTTAGAGATTAGTTCAAATGCACTAATCGGTAAATCCCCACCATTATTGGGAATTTGTTTAGGGCATCAAGCAATTGGAGTTGCCGCTGGATGGAAAATCTGTAAAAATCCTACAGGAGCTGTGCACGGAGAGGTTCATGAAATTGAAGATTTAGGGTCGACTTTAACCAATTATGAAAATAAAATGACAAGATATCATAGCTTAACCTTAGTAAAACCTGAATTCAATGATAATGGATTAAAAGTTGTTGCAAAAATAAAAAATGAAAGTAAATCTGTAATGGCGATTGAACATAAAAAATACCCCATTTTTGGAGTGCAATTTCATCCAGAATCTGAAGAAAGTCAGGATAAAGGAGAGATTTTTAAAAACTTCTTAAAATATTAATTTAATAGTGAAATTGAAGAAGCGCGTCATACAGGAGGAGGTGAGAGAGAATGCCTACATGCAGACATTGTGGATTTACTGGCGATAGAATGCATTTTATTCATGGAAATGGACCAAGAAAAGATGTTTGTGCTAATTGTGGCGTAAAAATGGGTTTAGTCACAGAAGAAGAAGCGGTAAATCTATTCTCTAATGAAGTTGCAAATGCAAGATTAAATTTAGTTTCAAGACGATGGGCTCCATTCTTTTGGATAATCATTCTATGGAATGCATGGTTCTTTTTCATAAAAGAAGTAAATATCTGGAATTGGGTGGTATTTGGAGTTCTATTATTAATTACCTTGATTTTACCAGTATTATTTTTAGTTTCTAGTGCTACATACTCTGCAAAAATGGAAAAGGTTACGCCCGAATATAAAAGACCTGATGGTCACTAATCATTCTCCAGTAATCACCATAGATAATTGTTGAAGAGTTAGAACAGTTGCCGTAAATCCTAGAAGTAATGTGTCTGCTCCAGATATTGTAACGACTAAAACTAAAATTTCTGCTAATAAACCTGCAATTAATAATATTTTTATCGAACCTACTGTTTTAAACAAAAACCATTTATTTAAATCATCTTCTGAAATTGTCTCGTTAAATAAAGTCATTTTTACTCTAGATCCTTGAATCATCCCTGATTTTAACAATTGCATTCTAAATTCTTCTTCTGCTGAAGAAACTCCTGGCATTCTTCCTCCAGAAAACATATCCTTCATACTAAATAAAATCCACATTGTAGATATGATATCTACTCCTCCAGCCCAAATAGTTCCAAATAAAGCTAGATGAAGTAATAATTCATCTAAATCCTCTCCCGCACTTATATCGACTCCTTGAAGTACAAGATTCAAAATTGCAACTATAAAGAAGATTAATGCTGGTAATATGACTAGTCCAACCCAAACAACTTTTGCAGCATCATGTTTTGCTGATTCAACAATGAATTTTCCTGCTGAATCAGTAATCATTGAAGCAAGTAATAGACCCGTTAAAATTCCAAAAAATGATATGTTAGATAATAACTCATTATCAATTGTATAAGAATATTGTAATAAGATAAATGAGAAAAAGGATATGAAAAAACCAGAAAATGCTATGGAGGTATGAAATTTAGGTTTAATGATTTTAAACGAAAATTTACTTTTATTTGCTCTCAACGTCACTCCCCTAAAATAACGAGAGTAGGGCTCCTTTGTAATTATTTACATTGTAATTATCATTATTTAGAGTGGATTTTTATTACATCTCCATCATTTAATTCATAATCTGATCCGATTATTCGAGACGATTTACAATCTACGGCTCTAATAAATCCATCACCCAAATCTGTATGAACTGCATAAGCTAAGCCTTTCGCAGTAGTTGTTTTATCTACTAACAATGCATCTGGTAATATTTTACCTTCTCCGTCTATCCATTTGTTTTCATCTTGAACTGGATATACTACTATTTTTTCTAAACTTTCAAAAATTATCTCATCAATTAAATTTGTAAATCCCGTCCCATTAATCTTCAATAATATTGATCTGATTTTTTCTAAACCATCGATTTGATTTGAGGATAATTTACTTTTACCAAATTCTGTAATTGTAAAATTATTAGAGCCTAATTCATAATTAATTAAATTCATATTGCTAGCCCTCCTTAAAGCTAATTCTGTATCTGCAGCGGTTGGGAAAATAATACTATTTTTATTTTTTATATAACTAATTAATTTCTCTAAATCCTCATTATTTGCTATATCAGCTTTATTTGCTGCTACATATAATGGAAATATTGATTCTCTTAATTCTAAAGCAAGTCTATGTTTTTTTTCTTCACTCCAATCCCAAGGAGTTGATGTATCTTCATGAATTTTAAATTTATTAAACCCAATAATGATTTGATTCTCCTTCGCCCCTATTCCTGTTAATGTTTGAAATAAATAATTGATTAATCCTTTATCTCCCTCGGATTGAACTCTACGAACTCCTCTTAGCCAACCATTGTTAATAATTCCTAAAATCCAAGATGCTAATTCTGAAATTAAAAACTCATGTTCTTCTATGGGATCACATTCACTTTTCCCAATCGGATTGCCACTTAAATCAGTTGAACATGATGAATCAATAACTTGAATTAAAGCATCACATTGAGAAAGATCTGATAAGAACTGGTTGCCTCTTCCTTTTCCTTCATGTGCCCCTGGCACTAATCCTGCCACATCTACAAGTGTTACTGGTACGTATCTAAGATTATTTTCACAACTCCCTGTTCTAGGTGAGCACTTTATTTCATCAGTTTTACGACCTGATTTTTCAATTTTTTCACGTAATAATTTTGCAGGGCAATCGTGTCTAGCCCGAATTAATGTAATTCCTACATTTGGATCTATAGTAGTAAAAGGGTAGTTTGCTATTTCAACGTTAATTTGTGTTAATGCTGCAAACATTGTTGATTTACCAACATTTGGTTTACCAACTAACCCTATTTTCATTTTAACTCAACCACTTTATTATTCATCACTTATGATGATAATTATTATTTTACTCTTCTTCAGAGTTCAATCGTTCTAAAATATCTTTTTTCGTACCACTTGAATTTATTCCCTTTTCTTTAGCGATTTCGACTAATTCGGACTTTTTCAATTTTGAAAAATCTATTTCTTCACTAACTTCTTCTTTATCTTCTGTTTCAATTATTTTGGCTGGCATCATATCTCTTGTAAATGCTAAACCTAGTTCTGGAAGATCTATCATTCCATCCCCATTAATATCTAATGCTGTAACTAGCCTATCAACTTCATGTGGAGGTAAATTAGCTAATCCCAATTTATTCAACCCCTCTCTAAATTCATAAGCTGTTAATGTCATACTTGAATCTTCATCTAATTGTTTAAAGATATCAAAAATTTTCAAATTATTTTGTTTCAAATAATCTGATAGTTCCCAAAGGATATCGTCTGCAGTGTCTGTAGATTCTGGAATTTCTACTCCGTCTGTATCATGTAATCCAGCACTAACCCTAATTTTTGTTTCACCTATTTCTTCTTCGGCTATTTCTTGATTAACGTGTATTTCAGTATCTAATGACAAACCTTTTCCAAATAAACTTCTAATTGTATATGTACCAGACATTAGTGAAAAATGTTGAATTCCTATCTGCTCCACACTACTAGTTCCCAAAGGTTGACCTCTTGAACGTGTAAGTATAAATTGATGGGCTGCGATAAAAGTTCCAATTGTAATAAAATAAAACATAACTGCTACCATAACACTAGTATCTTCTTGAGCACTAACTGTGGCTAAATAACCTGTTTCTTCAATCGCTTGATTCACAAAGTTATTCATCACAGCCATTAATGATGAGCCAATAGCTCCTATTGCTACTAACCAAAATGCTAACCTTTGCCTTGTTCTTTCATAGTTATCTAATTGCATTGATTCAGGAAGCATACTGTTCAAAGAAGCAAAGGCAACTAATCCACCAACACCCCACAACAATAAGTGATCCATACTAGCACCAATTCCAACTAAACTTGCATCTCCGCCGAAGGTACTAATTGATGCAAACAAACCACCAATTGCCCCTAATGGAAGTAAGCACATTGCCACCATTGTGGATGCTGTCGATGTGGATTCAACCATCGATTCCCATCTTCCTCGCATTGTAGCAATTAGATTGAATGTAGTTGCGAAAATAGGAATTAATGCCAATGTACTCCATAATGCAATTTGTATTGTAAGTAGATTATCATCAGAACCTAGTCCTTGGCCTGTATAACTCGTGAAAGGTGTAAGTGTGAAAAATATCATTATTATTCCAGTAATTGAAAGTAACTTACTCCAAAGAGCATTACCTGTACTTTTAGGAATTATATACAATGCTATGGCCATAGACATTGGAATTAACCACCATCCGTGCAATGCTTTAGATATATTCCAGGCTACTTCTTCACTTCCACTAAGGAAATATGATACATTACTAAATGTCCCATAGATTAAAGCCCCTAATGACAAAATTATTAACCAACTTGATGCACTCATTTCCGAGATGTTATTGTCGTGAATAGTCATTAAATGTGCTGCTAAAACTCCCAATGCTAACATACCGTAAGCAGCAAAATAAGCCGATGCATGAGTAGTATGAGGTGCATAAGATGTGAATGAAAGTATTACAAATAATAATGTAAGTACGAACCAAAATAAAGAGAACATTGATGCTCCTGCTTCACTTGAAATTTTGCTCCCCAACATTCTATTTTGTATATGGAATCCTGCACCAATTAAAGTCATTCCAAGAAATCCCCAAAATGTTGCTATGTATGCTGCTGAAGTTAATTTCTCTCCATCGAAGTCTCCGAAAGCAGACATTAAGGCTGTAGAATCATAATCAAGCCATAAACTTATGAAAGTTAAAGTTGCAGCTACTGGCATCCAAAATAATCCGAAAGACATCCATGTTTTTGCTGCTGAGCCCTTATTTTTTGAAAATAAATCAACTAACCCTACTGGTGCTTTTTCCATTGAAAAGAATGCTATTCCCCTTAGAGTACCTGAAAGTGAACCGATTCCTTTGGAAACTCCAAAAAATAAACCAATTATAACTAAAAAATAAATTATTGTTCCGATTGCCATAATATCACTTACTCCCTAAATACCTCACCAACTATTGATGCTAAAACTATTGCAATACTCACAAAAATTCCTAACATAAACCACCAAATAGAATTAGTTCCAAATAACCCAGAAAAGGGTGAAAAGTCACCAAATAAATTAAATGCTTGAGTTGAAATTGCTAAAATTCCAAGAACTAGAATTCCTAAAACAGTTAACACTACTCGAGAAGATTCTGGTTCTCCTAAACCTTGTATTACATCTGGAATATTTTCTTCTGCGCCCATGCTATCACCTTAAAGATAGTTTGGCGAACATTAATGGTGTCATAAACATTGACCAAGGTCACACCCTAATTAGCACTCAAATAGATGATTTTGATTAATAGAAATTAAATAATTTTTCAATTTTATTTCTTCTATTTAATCCAACGCCAATTGGAACTGGAAGATTTTGATCACTATATATCTCTTCTTTCCATCTTGAATAACATTCACAAGATAAATCAGAAAATTCGTCTAAGGTACCGCTCACGGAATACCTTTCAATAGCGGCGGCAACCTCCTCATCACATGTCCCACAATTATGTGCACCTCTCGGTTTTCCTGCTGCCGTTGGATGAACAATTAATCTAGAAATTACTTCATCTCCAGATCTAACATATGGATGAACTTGTTTTATTAATTCGACAAGCGACCATAACCAGGGAGGTCTATAGTCTCCATTTCGATATAACCTATCAATAATTGTGCCTCTTTGAATATTCATTGGATTAATTGAAATCTCATCAGAATCATTTGCTACTGACTTTACCCATTTAATACATTGAGTTAATGATTCTCCTTCAGACATAAATGGGGGTTTGAACATTAAGTAAGATTTAATTCTTAAATCGTGATCTTTTAATTGTTTTACTGCTTTATGCCATGATTTTAATGTGAATCCTTTATTGATATGAAAACGAAGTACTTCATCATCATATGCCTCTAAACCAATTGCAACAGTGAAATTTGGATTAAAATTTTTAGCCCAAGATAATTTATCCGATGTTAATTGTTCCGTTCTTGATTCAATAACAAGATGTTTGCCTAATTTATGAGTTTCTTTCAGAACAAACTCTTGAAATTCTATTGGAATCTCTCTATCTTCAAGTAAACTTCCAGATGTGTAAACTTTTATCATTTCGACTTCTTCGAAATTATTTAATTTTTTCATCGAATAATTCCATTGATTATGTAAATCCTCATTTGTAACATCATCTCTAGTATCATTAAAATATCCACAAAATGTACATCCAGAACTCCACCACCAATGGCATCCTTTTGTTCGTAAAATTACAGTTGCCGCTTTACAGGGTATTCCATCTCTAGTTAATTCTGGTGTCACATAAACAGTAGCTGGTTTTGAAGCATCCCACGAATTTTTTTTCTCTAAAGCCCAAGGGGTATTTTCTGGTGCTTTAATTAAATAATGCAACTTTACACCAGATTTTTCTGACGGGAATAAGTTTACCATTATTACATCGTAATCTGTTTTCACATTTGAAACCCTCTTTCACTTAAATTGAAATAATTTACTAATTTACTTTTTAAACCAAGTAAGCCCCACATATATTAAACCTAAACTGAATCGGATAAGTTATGAGTGAAGTCTCAGCAAACAATCAAAATAACTCAGATATTGTTAAAAAAATAATGTCTGAAATGCCCGCAGATAAGAAAAAATCATTGAAAGGATGGTATTTCTTTGACTGGGCTAATCAAGCTTATGCACTTACAGTAATGACTGTGATTGCTCCAGCTCTAATGGCTAGTTTATACAATCTTGCAACAGGAACTCAATCTGGTGATACATTTTATGCATATGTTTTGACTTTCTCAATGGTATTTGTTGTAGTTACTGCTCCGGCATTAGGTGTAATTGCTGATAAAATGCCAGTTAAGAAAAAATTGCTTAAATGGTATACTATTGCAGGTATTGGATTTACAGCAATGATGGGGGCTGCACCTTATTTTGGTTCTCAGGGATATATCATTCTAGCAATGATGTATACCATTGGTACAATAGGATTTACTGGAGGCAATGTAATCTATTATTCCTTTATGCCATATTTAGCACCTAAGAATTGTCAAGATCACGTATCTTCTTGGGGTTATGCCTACGGATTTATGGGTGGTTCAATGGTATTGGTTTTTCACTTGATAATTCTACTTGGGCCATTTAATTGGGATACTAATTTCAAATTGGCAGTGATATTTGCTACAACCTCTTTATGGTGGTGGGGATTTGGAATGATGATGTTCAAATGGACTCCAGAACCAGAAATACCTTCAAACATGGAGTGGAGAGGCATAAAAAATGCTACTAAGGTTGCTTATTCTCAAGTTTTTAATACATTTAAAGAAGTTAAAAAGTTCAAAGTCCTTGCGTTATTCTTGGTTGCTTACTTATTGTTCTATGATGGGGTAAATACGATAGCTAGTATGGCTAGTGCATTTGGCGAATCAGTACTAAGAATTGACCAAAGTATGAATGTTCTTTTACTATTAACAATTAACGTAGTTGCAGTACCAATGACAATTGTCTTTGGTAAATTAGCAGATATTAAAGGAACTAAATTCGCATTAATGTTGGCACTGATAATTTATTGCTTCGTGGCAATTGCAGCTGCTGGATTTGCTCCTTTAGAATTGGATCCAAGTACAGATGGTGATGGTGATGGTGTTCCTGATGATGCAAATCGTTATGATTTTACTTTTACATATAATGAAACTACTGAACTTTATGAAATGGAAACTCTGTATAACAGAGGATATGAAAATTGGGTTGGTGAAACCTCTAGTGGTGATGCTGAGTTCCGTAATAACTTCCAAGAATTTTTCCCTAATCCTGATTATAGTGTGGATGATGCTGGAGAAAGTTCGATTGGGAAAGGATTACTAGTTTGTTTATTCATCTTAATCATGGTTGCATTATTAGGTGCTGGAATGATGTTTATTCAAAAACAAGAGATGGGATTGATTGGAGTTTTAGCAATAGTCGTGTTAATTGGTGTTGGAATCTTTGGTGCATCTGTATTAGCTGGTGAAGCAGGTCAAAGTGTTAATGAAACAAAAACAATTACAAAAGATGATGCTACATCAATTGTTGATAACTTTGGAAATGCAAGTGATCATCGGTTTTCAATAATATTTGTAGGTGGACCAGGGGAAATAGATGGTGAACATGAGGTTGGCGATAGACACCCTACGCAGGTTGATCAGGGAGGGCCAATAGATTGGTGGCCAAAAACAGTAAGAGAATATTTGTGGGCACCACTTGGAATCACTGTATCGATGCAATGGATTATTCTAGGTATGTTTGTTGGTATTGCAATGGGTTCTGCTGGTGCACAAGCACGTTCAATGTTCACAAAACTAATTCCAGAAACACGTACTTCTGAATTCTTTGGTTTCTTTGGTTTCTTAGGAAAATCCGCTGCAATGATTGGTACATTCCTATATGGTATTGCGAGTTCGTTATTTGATAGTCGTGTGGCAATTCTTAGTATTACTCTTGTAATTTTGGCTGGAACTTTCCTAACTAGCCGAGTAGATCTTGAAGAAGGTATTCGTGTTGCAGAAGAAGAAGATGCTCGTAATCGTGGACAAATTTCTGAATAATTAATTACGTGATTTTATGGCTAAAATGAAAGGATTCAAATGGGTTCAAACAATCCTTTCGATTATAATTATGCCAATAGGATTTGTGATTTGGGGATTAGCAGCAAGTCCGGGGATTTTACTTTTTTTAGAAATGTCAAATATGACTATGGATTGGGTAAATTGGCAAAGGGCAATTGTATTAGGTATAACATTAGGAATTGGGGCATTACTATGGTGCATAATTGATTTAATTATTGTAGGAATATTAGGAATGATAATTCGACCAAAACTTGATGATGCTAGAGAGCCTACTGAAAGTATGTTAACTATTCGTTGGGGAGTATTTTCGGTATTTCACAGACTAGCTCAACCTTCTCTAAAGTGGATGGTTCCTTCTTTTGTAGGCAATATTTACTACAGTATGATGGGATGTAAAGTTGGTAGAGGGGCACAAATTAATTCATCATTTGTTAATGATTGCTTTATGGTAGAAATTGGAGATAGAACAATTATTGGTGGAGATGCTACAATTAATGGTCATTTATTTGAAAGGGATGGAATTCACCTTTCAAAAGTGAAAATTGGGAAAAAAGTTGTAATTGGAGCAGGCTCTCAAATTAATCCTGGATGTGTCATAGGAGATGGTTCAGTAGTTGCAAGTAGAGCAGTATTACCAAAGTTTACAAATATCCCGCCAAAAGAAATTTGGGGCGGAATTCCTGCGAAATTCATAAAGAAAATAGAAAAGTGACCTATTCTTCTTCTTCTGCCAATTCAACAGCTCTTGCTTCAATCGCTTCAGCCATTCTCTCTTCAATTGCTCTTTGCATATGTTGTGATTGGCGTTCTGCTTCAACTGCCTTCTCAATCATCGTATATCGATCTTTTATTGCTTTATTCAAATCTTCAAATAATGCCATATGAGCAACATACCAATCATCTCTAGCCTTTAATTCTGTAACTGCTAAACGTAAATCATTATCAAGTTCTTCTGAAATTCCAAATACTTTTGCAAGCCTATTCTTTTCTCGAATATATTTTTCTTCCATCTTTTCTAATTCGGGCTCTAAAAATTCTACTTGTTTTCCTGCTTTAGCTCCACGCATTTCAATTTCTCTTAATCTGTTGTCTTTTTCAGTTAAAAGTGCTTCAATACCTTCTTTTTCAATCTCTCTATCTACGATTTCTTTTTCGAGTACTTCTATCTCTGCTTTAAGTGTTGTAATTTCTTGCTCTTGTGCTGAGAATGCATCATAAACTTTGAGTACTCTTTCTGTCTCTTGTTTAAGTGCTTCTTCTAATTCTTTAATCCTTAATTCGGGTGAAATGGTGCTTGTTGGTGTCTCGTCAGTCATGAACAATCCCTCTAAGTTTCTGAACACCCCAAGAGTTCGCCCATATTAACTGCCACGCTTGAGACATCAATTAATCCGCATTATTTTGCGAGTTTGTTATTAAACCAATTTCACTTTCTAAAGGGCCGCATAACTTTATTTTACCAGAGTTATACGGGCATTTTGAACAAATTTCAGCATTCTCTGGAGGTTGCCTTTGTATTTCATCGGGCTCTATTTTATTCATTGAAGAATCAACTATCCAATTTAATAAGTTATTCAGTTCTTGTTGTTTAGCCTCTTGTAAAGATTCATCCCAAGAAATCAATCTTCCTGAAGCGGCAACATATATACTCGGCGGTAATATTTTTCTCCCATCCACACTATTTTTTTGTATTGATGCCAGAACGTAATTATATAATGCCAGTTGAAAACTATGACTTGTTAAAATCTCTTTTTCAGATGAGTTTAACTGAAATCTATTGTCTATATTTTCAACAGGTACCTGTAAAGATGTTCCATTAAAAGGATCTAACTTATTAAATCCAAATAAACTTCCTTCAGTCTTTATATCAACAGCCATTAAAAATCGATTATTTGATTCATCAGATAATGCTAAAACAAGATCTATTCGTCCTGAAAATGATATCGTAGTTTTCTTAATTTCTGAAGTCTTATTCAAACCATAAGGCGTCCAAAATTCAAGTCCCATTCCTTCAGAATCTAGTGAAATTGAGCATTCAAATGGCATTTCAGTAAGTAATCCATCAATTGTATATCCGTCTAAAGTGCCCCCCGAACATAATTTACCAAGGGGGCCATTTTCAAATAATTCTGAAAGGACTTCTAATCTTTCTTTCGTAACCTTCTCATCAGCATCAACAGGTAATAATTCGTTGATGATTTCATCAACCACTTTTTTATCAAATAATTTTGAGTTTTGTTTTCTTTTCCAAGTCAATGGTAAATCAAAATTATTACCAATTGCTGGATTACCAATTCCTACTTCAACTAACCTATGAAAAATTGTTCCAAAATCCGCGGGACTAGGAAATTTATTCTCGAAATTTATTTCACTTTTTGTATAAGGAAGTAAAGATTCTGAATCTAAGCCTAAATTTGTACTTAACCAATGCCTTCTCTTGCATGAACCTGCAGCATCTAATTTGTGTGGTGCTAGTCTTAATGCATTTTTTCTTGTAAGCATTAGTGCAGTATCCTCTAATTGTATTATTTTTGATTCTAATAATTTCTCCTCTTGTTTTAACTTATAGAATGGAGTTTTGTTGGAAATTTTATTAGAGAAACATTCTAAAGAATGAAAAATTGTAATTGAGCTTAAACCTTTCTTAAACCTAGAATTATGATATAATTCTGTAGGTTGTAAATTTAGTTGACTTTTCCCACTTGGTTTAACCCAGGGGCTATCTTCTGAATTTGTCGAATTAAATTCAATACCAGAAAAAATCATTTCGCCAAGAGAGGGATTTTCTTGTTTTGCTAATTTCATAATAATATTATGTTTTCCAGACATTTTGGCTGGAGAATTATTATTTCCTCCAACTAAAATTAAATGTTTTTCTACTCTCGTTAATGCTACATACAATAATCTTCTATATTCTGCCTGAATTTGTGATTGTGTCAAAAATTTTGATAGTTGCCACATTCCACTATTTATTCCCTCTTTACTAGACCAGGGTTTTAATTGAGAAGCCATTAATTCTGGAGTCACTACTAATCTATTACGCGTGGTCGTATTTAGTGAATGATGAGCATCATTAAACAACCCACATAAAACTACAACCTTTGATTGTAATCCTTTAGCGGCATGAATTGTCATTACTCTAATTGCACCTGAAAGAGGCAATGTTTTTGCAGGTAATTCTCCTCCTTCCTCCATTAATTCCTCCAAAGCAGAAATTAATAAAATTCCTGAGCCACCTATTTGTGAATTTATTACACTAACAATAGAAATAAATTGTTCAGCTAGTTGCCTGTCTTCTGAAGATGGATATATTGTAAGAATATCAGAAAAATCTAAAGTTTCTTCTAGTAATGTAATAAATTCTCTAGAATTTGATAAATACCTCCACCTTTCAAACATATTTTTAGTTGGACCGTCTTTAACAAAATTAATTAATAATTCAAAGATATTGTCATCATTTTTTACAGACTTAATTAATTTATGAAGATCTTTATCGCTAAAGCATACTAATTCTGATCTTAATAATGCACTCATCACAGCAGCATTATTTGGATTGACTGCTGCATTAAGAAGATCATATAATGCTTTAACTATTGGTTGATTTAAAAGCCCTTCTTGTCGATCTACAATTGCTGGTATACCCCAATTTTTTAAACGGTTCATGAGATCTGGGATATGTTTTCTCTTTTGGACAAGTATCATAATATCTTCAGGTCTTATTTTTTCATTTTTTGAAACGTTAATCCATTCGTTTTGATCATCATTTCCTAAAATTTTACATTCTTTTCCATGAATTAATGCATTTAATCTTGCAGCAAGTAATTCATGTTCTCTTTCAAATGATTTAGAGCCATTATTTTTCACAAAAGGATCTAAAGGAGACATTAAATCATTAATATCTTCATCTTCATTATTTAGACAAACTGGAAGTATCCACTCTAATTTACCACCTTCATCTTTCAGTTCATTTGAAGGTTTCAAAGATTGAGCTCTTGCATACCAATTACCACTAATATAATCATGTTCTTCAGAAAATAAATCTTCAAAAACTTCATTTAAACTTAACAATAATTTACCATCAGTTCTATAATTCATTGACAATTTTAAGTATCCTTCTTCGCGTTCTAATTGAATCTCATAATCTAAAATTTCGTCATTATCTCCTAATGAATATGTCAAAATATTTTCATTACTACCTTTCATCTTTTCTTCTAAAATGTTTCCTGTAACAAATTGATTTGTCTTTGTTTTAGAAATTATTGGGCGAGGATCTCTGCCACTACCTTTAGAGACGCCTTGTTTTTTCCTTAGATTAATTAATCTCTGTTCATCAGCCATTTCAATTTTATTAATTTCGCGAATCATTTCAATTGTATCTAACATTACAGTAACTTGTGCTTGTCTAAATCTAAAGATACTTTGTTTCAAATCGCCAACAACACAAATTGTAGGGTCCCATCCTGATTTTGGGGGTTTAGGTTCCGAGGTTTCTAATTTTCTTCTACCAAATAATCTACATAAAAGTCTGAACTGTTGAGGATTTGTATCTTGATATTCATCTATAATAAAAATTCTAAATCTTCTTCTTAATGCCTTCAAAATCTCTATTCTATTTTTCAAATCTTCATAGACATCAAGGTTATTGGAAGCAAAGGATAATGCTTTTTCAATATGGCTATCTTCCCACGGATTATTAGGTAAATTATCTAATAATTGAATAACACCCTTAGGATACCAAGTCCTACAAATATCAGGACATCTTGCTAATAGAAGATCTTCTGCTAATCTTTGAATGTCTGAATAATCATGTATTTCTCTAGTAAGTTTTATCTTTTTCAGAATAGATTGAACACCATGTTGAACTGTAAATAAATCTTCAAGTAAATTTATTTGAAGTGGGATAGAAGCGATTAACGGATTTTCTGATGGTTTAACGTCTAATGGAAAAGATGCGAATTCATTGCCTCTTAATTCCCCTTTGGGATGTCTAGGGAATCCTAATGTTGGATTAAATAACCATGCACAATAACCCATTCTTCTTAATTGTGCAAAATCATTTTCGCTAAGAAGTTGAGATATCTTCATTCCAATTTTTTTAATTTCTTTAGCTTTTTCTTTATTTTTAGCCCCTTTTATCGCCGACAAGGATTTTATTCCAGATGGCCATTTTTCTGTATGATGATTAGGTAACATGCCACTAGGCATTGAAGAAGATTCGGAATTCATTTTCAAATAATTTTTTTCTGTTGTGACTATGAAATCAAAATGAGTTAGCCATTGTAATTTCTCCCAATCATCATTAGGAATGCCACATCTAATTAGATCATCAAATGCTGCATAACGGCTGTTTTCTACTAAAGCATTAGCTAATTCTAAATCATTACTAAAATTAATACACCCATTATGCCAATCTTTAGCGAGATTATAAAATTCATCTAATCTACTCAAACCTGGTTTACTTATAGAAAGTATCATTTCTTGAATATACTCTTTTATTGCATCGGATTTTTCAAGTTTTCCAGATGATAGTTTCCTGATTTTTGATTCCGATTCTTCGACAAATAAAGATTGTTTTAATAATTCATTTAACATCTTTTCAGCAATATATCTACCTCCTAATCCTGTAGATAATCTATTTCTTGCTTCGATGAATTTTGTATGATTAGTTGTAATCCCCGCTTCAAAGGCATCATTTTCATTTCTTATTCTCCAAGCATTTTTTATTGCTAATTTAGACAATAAAGGCCTAGTTTCATCACTAACATTTTCTTTGGTTGGTGTTTCATTTACTAAACCCATCCATGGTTTCAGTAAAGATGAGAAAAAGGAATCTATTGTTCCAATTGGAGCCTCGTCTAATAATGAAAGCATTTGTTCTATCAGTCCTTTACGATTAATTCTAGGATCATCTTCATCTTGTTGTTTTTCAAATAATAATACTCTAATTCTATCTCTTAATTCATCTGCGGCTTCATTAGTAAATGTAATAGCAACACATTCAGAAGGAAGTAATCCCCCCCATTCTTCCAAATCTATTTGTTCTCTTTTTGGCATTCTTAATGAACCAGGTCCATGTAAAGGCCTTCTGGGTGATTGTGGTAACAAAATTGTTGCCCTTTGCTCATTATTGAGTAGATGTTCAATATATCTTAATGCCATGACGGTTGTTTTTCCTGTTCCTGCTCCAGCTGCAATTGCTACATGTTTATCAATATCTAAACCTAAACGCTGACTGCGATTTAAATTATGTTTTAGTTTCAAAAATCTCCCCTCTTTTCTAATCCTAATCCACAAATTCTCCTTACGCTACAAAATTCACAATGAGTTCCAGGGGTTGGATGAACATTACCTTCTTTAGCAAAATTTGATGCTTTTAAAGCAACATTAATTTTCCAATACATCCATGCACGAAATGGATTGGAAGTTGCTGGTAATTTCTCTTCTGGAAATCTGTACATATCATGTGTAAATTCTGTTAATTTTCCTATTTCTAAAGAAGAAAGGTACTTACTATATTGTGGGTCTATTTCTAAACTATTTGTTGTTAAATCTCCTACTTCAGAAATACCAACACCAATAACTAAATCTCCTGGGTGTGCTAACTCCCACGCTCTTGCATATAATGCAAGTTGAGATTCTTCAAAAATTGCTTTCTTATGCTTTTCTCCTAATCTATTTTCACTTGGACCTTCAACACTTTTTGTATCTCTAATAATAATTAATCTTCTAGGTATCCAATCATCTAATAAAAATGGAGCCACAGAATTATTTCCTTCTTCATTAATTAAATTCCCATCTTCAAACGGTACCAAATCAACACGATCTATCCAACCTCTAAGTCGTAAATTTTCTGAAGAATTGTCTGGATTAGAAATAATTGTAGGAACACTTTGGCATAAATCCCATTCAAATGCCACATTTATACTATCTTTAAGATTTAATTCAGAAAGTAACAATTGACCTATTCTTCCTTTGGGATTAATTGGCGGCATTTCATCTCCAATCCAATCTTCGAATTCAGATAATGTCATCCCTATGAAATCTCTTCTTCGATGAACTGCCATAGCATCTGAACGCCAAATCCAAGGGGTTTTCTGAGATAATATTTTAATAAATTCAGCCATTAATCTATTTAATTCAAATGAGTCGTCTAAAATATTTTTAACTGTAAAATCACTTCTTTCTTCTCCGACTTCAAATCCTAATTGTGAACAAATTAATTCAGCAAAAGAGTCATGTAATGTAATTCCTCTAATTCTTATATCTAAATCTTCATTCATAGATTCATCTTTAGATAAATATAATTCTGATTCTAACCAACCTTTTCTAGGACATTGGATCCATTTATTTAATTTGCTTGCAGACCATATTTTCCGTCCTTTTAATTTAAATTGATTCAAATGGCCACTTCGTATATCTAATAATTTTACTCCTAAGGGTTTAGATTCTAATGGCCTCGGATCAATACTTGGAGTTGAATTATTAACATTATGACGCCGTCCTATTATAGGCCATTTGAGATATTCTCTGGGTTTTTTGGCATCTCGAGGATATTTTTTAGGTGGAATTAATTTTAAATTAACACTTGAAACAAAATTTTTCCTGTCATTCCATTCTAAATAATCTTCTTCTGTATCAAACCCTAATGGTTCTCTTTTAATTCTATCTTTATGTATTTCTTTTTCGTAAATTATCATTGGAGATCCATAATTCAATAAAGATATATTTTTATGTTCTAATGATCTTAAAATACCATTTTTTTGTTTAATTGATCTCAATGTTGAACCTGTATATGAAGTGAATGGTTGATGTTCTTTCCAAATAATTTCTTCGGGAGTAAATACAAACATTTGATTTTCTTTAATCTGATGATTTTTCCATGCATTTTCTGAAATTGATAACCACTCTGGAATTTGTTTCTTATCCTTTCCTTCACGATTTAACCATTCTGCAAAAGGAGTGCAGGGGAATGTTTTCGAATCAATTGACGGGTCTAAAAAGATTATTTGTTTACCACTAAATAATATATGTTTAAAATAATGTCTAGCAGCACGAATTTTCTCATCAGGGTTCAGTAATCCCGCTTCTCGTAATTCTTCAAAGTCTAACCACGGGAAATGAGGCATTGAAAGATCCCAATCGGCATTACTTAAACCTAATACAATTACTAAATCAGCATTACAACCAAGGACATTTTCAGGTGATAAAATTCTAATTGATTCATCAGAACATGTTGTTTTTGATAATCTGATCGAATTGATTAATTCTATTGATTCTTCAACCCAACTAACACCTTCTGAGGGATATTTTAAACCACAGTTTCGCTGTATATTTCTCAAATTTGTATGTAGATGAAGAAACTTCTGGATACCAACAACTGATGAATCTGGCATATCAACTTCCATCCAAGATTTCCAGTCTAATTTCTGTACAATCTCGAAAAGCCAATCATCTCCAGAACTTGTAACATCTAAAATGGGTAACTTTACCTTAGAATCGCATCCAATATTGAATTCTACAATATCTAAAGCTTCTCGATCTGATTTGTTAAGTAATGGACGTAGTAAATTCGCAATTGATAATAACCACCATTGTGTTTGTTCTCTAAGCTTTTTTTGAATTTCTTCCTCAACAAATGGATTATCATATTTTTCTCTACTTAAGGCAAATAACCAATCATTAAGTGAGCCCCCGCCTCCAAGAATGTGAAAAGTTCTAGCTGTTTCTTCGAGTAAGTTATAATCAGGAATAGGGAAATATTCTTCTTTTGTAGGGTGTTTTTGACTAAATAAATAATCTTCTTTGAATAAAGAATTATTACGATTTGAAATCATTTTTAGCTTGTCACAAGACCATGCATCTTGACCTATTCCTAATTTCATTAATTCCCCAAGAGAATATAATGCGCTAAGGAATTGTTCTTTCTCAATATCAATGTTGATATTTATTCCCATTGACTCAAATAATCTTGGCCACTTATTCCTAGTTTCTTTATTCCTGGAGTCTACAATGATTATTTCATTATTACAATCATGACTTTTATTATAAGCAGATAAAATACTATGAAGCGCTTCATCAGTTTGTGATGAATTAAATAGCCCTAAATGGAATATTTCTGATTCTTTATTTTCAATCCTTAATTCATGTTCGGGAACCCATGATGAAATTGAGTCTTTATTTTTACAAACTTCTACATCTGCAAGATAAGCACCATGTTCTCCTAAACGAAAACTGCCAGGATTACATAATTGATGAACCGGCTTAAATTTTGAAATTACCTGTAATAGTTGTAATTTTGCATAACTTAGTGTTGGACTCATATCTTGAATAATAATCCCATCAATATCTCTTAAACTAAATAAATCTAAATTAGTATTTTTCCCTAAAATTTCAATTATTTTTTTTAATCTTAACCGAGGATGTGTGCCTGACATTTGTTTTTCAACTTTGAATAATAATTTTTCATATTCAATAATACCTGGATCTGCTTCCCAATTCAATGGTAATTTTCTTTCACATACTTGTCTATGTAATTGATCTAACATTCTTGTCTTTCCCCTAGACCAAGCAAAATTCAAATTAGTATGTAATCTAGGAAATCCTGCATTTGAAGCAAGAATAACACAATTATTGTGAATTATCTCAAATAAAATGCCATCATCATCAATAATTGTAGGTAGACGTAAATCTGAATGTAAAGTATCTATTAACCGTGGTATTGTTAAATGAAGGCTTGAATCTAATGGTGTTTGACTTTTCTCTTTTAATTCTTTTAGTGCTTGTTTCCTTGATTCTTCATTTGCATAGATTATCATTATTCTAGGCATTGGGGTTTCTTCTAAGTTCTCCCAATTTAATAATTTTAAATTATAATTAAATAACCATTCAGGCAAATTTATACCTGGTTGAATGTGCTCAATAGAAATATTTGATTCATCAAACTGGAATTTCATTGTGCCACCTCTGTCCACTCTTCGTGTCATGGTTCTTGAATCCTTTCTATCAAATCTTCATAAATAATTCCATCTTTTAAAAAATTTTAAACCAATAAATAATTATAATGTCTCGAATGGTTTCGAAAGTATATGGGCAAGAGAAGTTTATGCATAATTTTAATTTCATTCAGTCTTATCAGTTGTAATTTTACAATTATTTCTGCAAGTACTGATGCAGATACTGAATCAGAACGTAATGCCATTTTTGGTGGAATTATTATTGATATCAATGAAAATTTCAATAATTCTATTTTAACCGCAGATGCGCCATCAATAGCCCATATTTTCACAGCAACTTGGTGTACTCCTTGTGTTGAAGTTGAACATGCAATTGAGGATGTTGCAAATGAAACAGGTACTGTAATGCTTACTTTCCATAGATTTGCTGGAGAGACTGAAGATCCCTTTGGAAGTGAAAATGCTGAAAATTGGTGGAAAGAATGGTTTGATGAAGAAAGACCATTACAACCAACAGCAATTATTAATGGAGGAGATTCATTAATTGGAGCTAGTAAAGGAAGTTATGAGAATCTTTACGCCGAAGCAATAGAAAAACCAAATTTAGAATCTGTTGAACAAAATGAACCATCAATGATTCACACTTATTTTGATTCTAATTCTTCAAAATTTACATGGGAAGTTCTTGACGTTGATGGATGTGATGATGTGAAAACATTCGTAAATTTTGTAGAAGATGTAGCATATTTCCCTAATGGTTCAAATGGATTAGATAACTATACACATATTGTTCATCATGTAAAGGAAATACCTGGAGGAAGTGGAACTGCTGACTTAAGTCAATCATTATCTGAAATAAATGCTTATGACGGAGATGATTTAAAACTAATAATTACATTCGGATGTATTTCAAATTCAACTAATAGTGAAGAAATAAGTAGCGAAGTGGTTGATGAAAAACCAACAAGTATTCTCCCATCTCTTGGAGTTATTCCAACAATTATGACTATCTTAATTACATCATTAATAATTTCAAGAAAAGACGGCTTTGAAAGCTTTTATTGAATTTTTGATATCTTCATCAGTGATATGAATATGCGTAACTGCTCGTAATAAGTCATCACCCAATGCAAGCACATGTACATCATATTGTGCTAATTTTTCAACTACTTGATTTGCATTTAGAGTCCCAAGGATTTTAACATAAACCATATTTGTTTGTACGCCTTCTAAATCCACTGAAAACATTTCCATTTCATTAATTGCACTTGCTAATTTTTTAGCACGTTGATGATCGTCTATCAATCTAGAAATATTATTTTCTAATGCATAAATTCCTGCTGCAGCTATAACTCCTGCTTGTCTCATCCCACCTCCAAACATCTTACGCCATCGATGAGCTAAGGCAATAAACTCAGTAGAACCAACCAATAAACTACCTACGGGAGAGCCGAGACCTTTTGATAAACAAATAGAAATTGAATCATAATCGCGAACTATTCGGGCTGGATCTGTTCCAGTTGCAATGGCTGCATTGAATAAGCGGGCGCCATCCATATGTGCTGCACAATCATTATCATGAGCTACCTTTGCAATTGCGTCCAAATTTTCTTGTGTGTAACAAGTTCCCCCGCCTCTATTAGATGTGTTCTCAACACAAACTAGAGAACCATTAGGGAAATGTCCAAGACTACCATCACTTTTTCGAATTGCTTTTTCAACATCTTTAGAAGACATAATTCCGAGTTTGCCAGGAACTAAAGCCACAGAGCATCCTGAAAGAGCCGCATAACCTCCTCCTTCGTAAATGTAAATATGACTAGTGCTTTCTGTAATTATCTCATCACCAGGGTTTGTATGAGCACGAATTGCAATTGCATTGGACATAGTTCCACTTGGAACAAAAAGAGCTGCTTCTTTATCAAGAATTTCTGAAATCATATTTTGAAGTGTAATAATTGTTGGATCATCTCCTAATACATCATCACCTACTTTTGCACTTGCAATTACCTTTCGCATATCATCAGTTGGCTTGGTAACTGTATCACTACGAAGGTCTACCATGACAAGTCCACGGGGAAATAATACTTAATGTCATAGATTGATGAAAATTTAGAGTAAATGTAGTAATTAATAGTTGGTGTAATTTGTAACACGGCCATAATTAAAAAACCTTCAAAATAAGGTTATTAGAGGGGTTTACAACAAAACACTTGATATATGGTACGGTTACCGAGATATATCGGCTATGCCGGTAAAAAACAAAAAATGGACGTGAAAAATGATGGGCATGAATATGGATAAGAAAAAACTAGGCATGGAATTTTTCGGCGTTATGGTAATAGTGATGGTTGCACATTCTGGTGACCAACACCCTATGTTAACTGGTTTAACTGCTGGTTTAATGTATACTATGGCAATGGGAATTTCAGGAGGCCACTTAAATCC